>LWDU01033256.1_pt3 | contig 30715 bp, 22 predicted proteins | sample 727161 | NCBI WGS metagenome assembly LWDU01 (sample SAMN04566230, study PRJNA314399) | hydrothermal vent metagenome | isolation source: deep sea hydrothermal plume seawater | place: Mexico: Gulf of California, Guaymas Basin | collected 2004-07-11
TGCTGTTGCTGTTGCTGTTGCTGTTGCTGTTGCTGTTGCTGTTGCTGTTGCTGTCGCTGGTTCAGGGCAAAGGCCCAATCAGACTACTTGGCAAACAATAACGAACTCAGGTGGACAGCCTCAGCAACAGCCCGTTAAAGTGCAGTCTGTACCGATCCAAAGTGATTCCTACTGTTTTCGTCCAACGGCACGCGGAAAAGACTTAAATTACCTACTTCCTCCAGGGTCAGTCCAATAGGCCTGCACAAGGATACCTTAAGTTACGGGGTAGCCTTAAGTTTAACTATGGTGTTTGCAGTTACTTGATTATCTTCTCCATCAGGTATTCAGGAAATCGGGCTAGCTGTTGTAATCAGCACCAGCAATAACCCACATCTTCACCTGGGAAGGCCTCACAGTTCCGCCTACAGGTAAACCAAGCCAATGCTATTTGATAAGCATACTAGGCTACCAAGAATTCTGTCTTTAATCTCGATCGATGCTAAGCTAAAGCATTGGCTTCAGCCAAACAGACCGTTTTTATGTTTTAACGTGGGACCGGTCAAGGCCTCAAACTAGCGAACCGCTTTGATTTTCAATGAGACCTGGTAAAGCTCAAACCTGGCTACAGGAGATCAATATGTCGTATGACCTAGTGATAAAAAATGGGACCATAGTAGACGGTTCCGGGGGTGCGCGTTATCGAGGGGATATTGCCATTAACGATGGTAAAATCGCCAGCATAGGGCGTGTTAACGAAAAAGGTGACCAGACCATTGATGCGGAAGGGCATATTGTGTCACCCGGCTTCGTCGATGGACACACGCATATGGATGCGCAGATTTTCTGGGACCCCATTGGTTCCTGCTCCTGCTATCACGGCGTGACCAGTGTTGTCATGGGAAACTGTGGATTCACCCTCGCACCCTGCAAGCAGGAAGATGCCGATCTGGTTTTTCGCAACCTGGAACGAGCTGAGGACCTCTCTCGCGATGCCATGCTGCAAGGCGTTGACTGGTCCTGGGAGACCTTCCCTCAATACCTTGATGCTGTCGATAATTTACCCAAAGGCATCAACTATGCAGGCTACATCGGCCATTCAGCATTACGCACCTACACGATGGGTGAACGGGCTTTTTCAGAAGAAGCCAGCGAAGACGAAATTAAAAAAATGCAAGTGCTGGTCAAGGAAGCTATGCATGCAGGCGCCATTGGGTTTTCAACTTCACGTACCTTCAACCACACTACGGCAGACGACAAGCCCGTCGCCAGTCGACTGGCCAACTGGCAGGAAGTCAGGGCCATTGTTAACGCCGTCGGAGAAACCGGCAAGGGCATTTTTGAAATTGCCGGAGAGGCCCCTGGCCGCAACCCGGAACGAATCCGGGAGTATCACGAGCGTCTGCGAGACCTTGCTGTGGAATCCGGGGTAACCCAGACCTGGGGGATGTTCAGTGTTAGAGTTGCGCCCGATTTCTGGCGAGCCTATTTTGATTTATTGGACGAGACCGCACTTGCCGGTGGACGGATGTTTGCGCAAGTGCATAGCCGCGCCCTAAATAACATCCTGTCTTTCGAGAGTAACCTGCCCTACGACAACTGGGAGTTATGGCGAGATATCAGGGTCCTTCCCCTGGCTGAACAAAAGGCCAGACTGTCAGACCCTGCCATCAAAGCCAAATTGATTAAGATCGCCAACCAGGAATATTCCGGGCCGCGTATTGTAGGGGCAGAACTTAGACCACCGAACTGGGATCTCGTCTATGCCATGGATGATATGGTGTATGACAAGCCATCTATGGCGCAGTTAGCAGCAAGTAAAGGCATTGATCCCGTAGAACTGATGATCGATATGGCTGTTGAGAAAGACATGAAGATGTTCTTTCGTGCTCCTATCGCCAATGAAAATCAGGATCATGTGCTGGAGATGATGAAACATCCACGTTCGGTGGTGACGTTTTCCGACTCTGGCGCCCATGTATCGCAGATCATGGATAGCTCACTGCAATCGCATCTGCTGAGCTACTGGGTACGCGAAAAAGAAGCCATGTCCCTGGAAAATGCTGTAAGGCAAATCACATACAACACAGCCACCCTATGGGGTCTTCATGACCGTGGCCTGTTACGTGAGGGCATGGCCGCCGACGTGGTGGTTTTCGATCCCGATACTATCGGCCCGCGGATGCCAGAAGTAGTCCACGACCTGCCATCCGGCGCAACACGACTCAAGCAAACTGCCAACGGAATCCTCAACACCATCGTCAATGGCGAAATCCTGCTGACCAACAACGAACACAGCGGAGCGACGCCCGGGCGTCTATTACGAAGCTAGGTAAATGATTAAATCAGAAACTGCGCTTAGGAAGTAACCCCGCCCTGCTGGCAGTGAAGGCTGATACGACCGCGCTCGATTTTACAATAGCGCATCAGTTATACTCCGTTGCATGATACAGCGTCGCATTCATATTCTGGTAATAATCACGTTCCTGCTGTCAGCGAGCAATGTCCCTGTTTATTCTTTCACGGACCAGAAAATGGCTTCTCATCATCTCAGCATACAATCCCATGCTGGCCATCAAGCAGCGGCTCAGTCTGAGCTTACCCTGGCAGATAACTGCTGTAACAACCTCGCAGATCAACCTGCAGCGAATCAGTCTACTATCAAATTATGTGGTGAGGATTGCCTTTGCCTGATCAACGGATGTGCCGAGAGTGAGCCGTTGAATACCTCTGAGATGCATCATTATCCTGCCATAGAATATAAAACTGGTTTTGTTCTGGGAAAAAACCATCTGCGTGCGCCCTGCCCGCAACTCCCTGAACGAGTCCCAATAGTCTAAGCCAATCTTCGTAACAACAACGCTTCGGCGATTAACAACATCCCCTGCTAACAAGGATGCTGACTTCTAATTGCTGAGTCTAAGAACCAACTATCCAGGATAAATCAGTGATCGATCAAACTACACGCAGATTGGCGATACTGGGGCTTTTAATCACGCTGGCAACACCGGTAACCGCCAAAATACAGGAATACTCCCTTGTAATAGACCAGCAGGTCGTGAATTTAACCGACAACCCCCTCAAGCGCATAACCATTAATGGCGGTATCCCAGGCCCAACGTTGGAATTTATTCGGGGAGATGAAGCGGTTATTCATGTCACTAATAAAATGAAGGTCAATACGTCGGTCCACTGGCACGGCTTGCTCTTGCCTGGGGAAATGGATGGCGTCCCCGGTTTTAACAACTTTTCGGGGATTCGCCCGGGAGACACCTTTACCTATAGATTCAGCATTCGTCAGGATGGCACCTATTGGTATCACGCACATTCAATGGGCCAGGAACAGGATGGGCATTACGGCTCTATCATCATACACCCGCTTAGACAGGAACCCACCTCTGCAGATCGTGACTATGTGATATTACTTTCTGATTTTCACGAAGACGAGTCCAGTACCATCTTATCTAATCTTAAAAAGGCAAGCGATTATTACACCTTCACTGCCCGAACGCTCAGTGACTTCTTCACTGATGTAAAAGAGAAAGGCGTCAGCAGGGCCCTGAAAAACACCCTCAGATGGAGCAAAATGAGAATGATGCCATCCGATCTGGCGGATATCGGCAACTACACGTTTCTAGTCAATGGCAAGACTTCTGATCAGAATTGGACCGGAATTTTCCAGCCTGGAGAGCGCGTTCGCCTTCGTTTCATCAATGCTTCAGCCATGTCTTTTTACGATGTGCGGATACCCGGCCTGAAGATGACAATTATCAGCGCCGACGGCCAAGCCGTCGAGCCGGTATCGGTCGATGAGTTCCGTTTTGGGGTGGCAGAAACTTATGATGTGATGGTACAGCCCCAGGAAAATAAAGCCTTTAGCATTGTCTGTGAAGCGCTTGACCGATCGGGTTTTGCCTTGGCAACACTTGCGCCGCGTCACGGCATGCGCGGCGTCATTCCAAAGCATCGGCAACGTTCTCTTTTAACGATGCCTGACACGGGTGCCGACCACAATATGATGGAGATGGGAGGACCCAGTCGGTCCGACGATGTCGCTCACCTGCACACTGAGATAGCCGCATCAACTAGCCCAGATGAGCACCAACCTATCATGACTCCAGCTACACCCCCTATGCCTGTGGAATCTGATCGGGTTGAAACCTCTACTCGCACAGGCGATTTCGACACGGGCGTTCCAGGCAGCGGCTGGGCCAGGGCCGGCACACCTGAGGGGAAAAAAGCACTCAGCTACAGAGACCTTCGTTATTTTGGCTTGCAAAAAGATCAACGCCAGCCTGATCGCGAGATTATCGTGCGCCTGGGCGGAAACATGGAACGTTATATCTGGACACTCAATGGCAAGAAGTATGAAGATTCAAAACCGTTTAATCTAGAGTATGGTGAGCGGGTGCGTTTAACTTTTGTCAACGATACGATGATGGCTCATCCAATGCACCTGCACGGCATGTATGTCCAGCTCGAAAATGGCCAGCCTATCTCCAAGCTCCCTAATAAGCACACTGTCATCATAGCCCCGGGTGATCGCTATTCCGTGTTATTGACGGCCGATGAGCCTGGTGAATGGGCATTCCACTGCCACCTGCTCTACCACATGATGGCGGGCATGATGAATAAAATCGTGGTTGCAAAACTCGAACAGCATAAAATGCCTGCAGAGACTCTGCATCCACACCCTAACGAGGGGCCGGTTCAGCCAGCCTGGTCCAGAGTAGATAAAACCCAGGCTGTAACAAATCAGGCTCATACTCAGGGTTCGCATCATGTACTTTAGAAAATCACTGGTTGCCATCTGCTTAACCAGCTTCCTGCCTATAAGCAGTTATGGGCAAGAGGAGATTGGACCAGGTTGGTATCATGCCTTCGAACTAGAGACGGGTCTTAGACTCAACCAAGAAGCACAGGGGCTAATCGAGTGGGATCTAGACGGCTGGGTGGGTACTGACGAAAACAAGATTCGATTAAAATTCAAATCGGAACCGAACCCTTCGGATAAAGACGAAGCCGAATTTGTCGCCATGTTCAGCCACAACATCTCTACCTTCTGGGATGCTCAGGTGGGCCTGCGCCTGGACACACAACCCGAATCATTGATCTACGCGGTCATCGGATTCGAAGGCCTGGCGCCGTATTTCCTCGAAACCGAAGCTCACCTTTTTATCAGTGAACAGGGTGATTTCAATTTAACCCTAAGATACGAAAAAGATTTTCCGGTCACAACGAAACTGATCGCCAAGCCCTATATTGAGGCCAACGGCTTCGCTCAGGATATTGTAGAACAGGACATAGGTTCAGGACTGTCCAATGCTGAGTTTGGTATTCAAACACGATTCGAATTTAGCGCTGCAATCGCCCTGTATGCTGACTTAAAATATGATCGAAAATTCGGGGAAACCAAGATTCTGGCAAAAAATAACGGCGAAGAAGAGAGTACTGTTACGGCAACGCTCGGGTTCAAATTCCTGTTCTAGGCTGGTCTATGAATGACTCAATCATCCAGGGTTATACAAAACCCTGATCAGGATGGCCCTGAGCCTATTCTGACTCACTGCTCTGTGGGTCTGCGGATCTGCACTGCGGCCATCGTATTGACCGGAGCTGACAGTAACTGTGGTTACAGCTTGTCCCTGAACCAGCCGAAACCTAACACCAGCACGAGGGGCGCCACCGCAAGATTGATCAAGCTGAGCAGCTGCCAATGCCAGTAATCTGACCAGGCTACTCCCAGTGTTGCTACCATAAACAATGTGGTCGTGGTCCACGGCAGAAGACTCTCGATCATGGTGCCATAATCCTCTAAAGAGCGAGACAGCACCCTCCTATCAATACCGACCTGATCGAATTTTCGCCGGAATGCATCGCCAACGATAAAACTGGTTGCGTACTGATTACTGGACATTGCATTTACCACGCCGGTCGAAAAAAGTGCTGTCAACGCTGTGGTTAACGGTCGGTCACTCCAGCGCAGGAGACTTTGAATTACCCGCGGAATAGCCGAGACTGAATCCACCGCTCCAATGAAAAAAAACACCAGAAAAGCAATGAATATCGGCTCACTCATGGAATAAATCCCGCCCCGGTTTACTAATGCAACCACGCTCTCAGCCATTTCCCTGTGCCCGGACATGGTACTGAAATTGAAGCCTGATTTTAACGACTCACCCACCTGGTGCAGGCTATAGGTCTGGCACACTAAAGCCAGGAGGATTGCCACTACAATCGATAGTAACAATGTAGGCAGTGAAGGTTGCTTTAGCATACTGCCTGCTAGAACAATCAAAGGGGGTAGCAACAAAAAGACATTAAAATCAAATAGCACAGCTAATCCCTGCAACAAGTTTTCCAGTTGGGAGCTGTCCGGCACACTGAAATCATCGCCGCCTCCCCATCCCACAGCAAAAAATACCAGGCCTGCCAATACCGCTGACGGCAGCGTGGTGTAAAGCATGGAGTGAATGTGCCCATAAAGATCTACGTCACAGGCTATCGCCGCCAGATTGGTTGTATCTGATAAAGGTGACAACTTGTCACCAAAATAAGCACCGCCAATAATGGCGCCAGCGGTAATGCCCAGATCGGCGCCAAGCGCTGCGCCAATTCCAATAAGAACAACGCCAATGGTAGCCGCCGAACCATAACTGGTCCCCGTCAATGAGGAAAACAGCACAGGAACCAGAAAAGCTGTCAGATAGAAATAGTCTGGATCCACGATCTGCAGGCCCCAGTACACCAGCATGGGAATTGTTCCGCACACCATCCAACTGCCGATCAGCGCGCCAATAAATAGCAGAATAAAAAAAGCGGGCATAGCTGCCTGCATACGCTCAACGATACTGTTTTGCAGCTGGCTCCAGGGTACACCGCCCATACGAAGGACCAAAACAGCAAAAAAAGCCGCAAGCAGAAAGACCAGTTCCAGCGCCAGCGGTGGTGTATTGCCAACCAGGGGCGGTAATATCAGCCCAAAAACGATCAAACCGATCAAGCCAATCAAGGGCAGGGCGACCACCCACAAGGGTAGCGTCTTCTGAGGTAATTCCACTGTATCTTCCAAGTCGTTCCCCTGGCTTCCACGAATTGCGAACTTTATCGCCATGCTCTCACGGCAGCAGCTAAAAACGCTACCTGCCACTGACTACCAAAAGCCATTGTTCCAGTAATGTTCTGATCTAATGGATAAGCAACCCGGCTCACTACCCGGTCAGTGTCACGACAAAAATTAAAAATATGACCGGAGGCGCTACATAACGCATATTAAAGTGCCAGATTCGGAAAATGACATGATCTCCTAAGCCCAGCTCTTCCCGGGTGGACTGCCTGGACATGACATAGCCAACAAAAACTGTAATTAATATAGCGCTGGTTAGAATCAATACATTTACCACGAAGAAATCCACTAGCCTGAAAATAGTAAAGTCTTCAAACAGACTGATAAAAGCCAGGGGCTTAAAATCAGCCAGCAGGTTATATGAAAAAACCGAACCCAAGCCAATAAACCAGATTATGCTACCGGCTATCACTGTCATTCTGGCCCGCGTCGCACCCGGCCGTTCAACTAAGCGGGACACCACCGACTCCAGCATAGAAATGGAGGTACTCAGTGCAGCAAATAGCACTAATACGAAGAACAAGGACCCGACCAACCCGCCTCCTGGCATCTGGCTGAAGGCAACGGGCAGCGTTTCAAACAGTAACCCGGGCCCTGCACCTGCTTTCAGACCATAGGCAAAGACAAGCGGGAAAATAGCCAACCCTGCCAGTAGATCCACCGAAACATTGGCCGAGGCGATCAGCACTGCAGTTTTTGGAATCGACGCCTCTCTCTGCAGATAAGCGCCATAGGCAATGATTCCACCACCGCCGACACTCAATGAAAAAAAAGCCTGACCCAAAGCCAGCAGTACTACCTGGGAATCAACTCGATCAAAATCCGGCACGAACATAAACTCAATGGCTGACGAAAAATCAGCGGTAACGGCTGCATAAACCACCAGAAACAATAAAATGATAAATAGCGCAGGCATCATCAAACTGACTGCCCGCTCAACACCAGAACGAACACCCTGCCCTACTATAGACATGGTCAGTACCATAAAAACACCGTGCCAGAATGCCATAGCAAGCGGGTCTGATTTAACAAGATTAAATAATTCAACGGATGCCATAGGGGATAATCCACTGAGTTCACCCATGACCGACTTTACGAGATATGCCAGTACCCATCCGGCAACCACGCTGAAGAAAGTTAAGGCGAAAAAAGCAACGCTCAGCGTCAGCCAGCCAAGCCATTTCCATTGAGGACTATGCCCATCAGCGATTGCCAGCGCCTGGGTACTGCCCACAGGGCTTTTACCACCCCGCCTGCCAATCACGATCATCGCCATCAACGCTGGGACACCAAAAAGCAGAATAAAAAGAAAATACAACGATATAAATGCACCGCCACCATTTTCTCCGGCCATGAAGGGAAACCGCCAGATATTACCCAGGCCAACTGCACTGCCAATGGCGGCGAAAGCAAAACCCCAGCGTGATGCAAATTGTTCTCGGTGTTCCAATTAATTCCTCCTAATTCGTCAGTGCCTCAATTCCCTTATGTAAATCAAGGCTTAATGAATTCAAATTCATACTCGATCCCAGGGATCAGTTAACACATTGAGCAATACTGAACGTCCCGCAGCAACTATATCAAGCGCCCATGCCAGGGCATGAGGTAGCTGATCAACACTTTCCACCAATCTGCCAAGCCCTCCACAGGCTTCGATTATCTTATGGAACTCGGGTGACGGTGCCAGATCCACCAAAGGCATGGCAACCGCATTCACGCTATAGCCATCCGGATACATACCCTTAGTGGCAGAGTGGACCGAATGCCAGCGTTCATTATTAGCAACGATCGTCAACGTTGGCAACTGCTCGACCTGGCCAACAAAATGTGCGCATACCGGATTACCGAACAGATAAGATCCATTGCCGATCAGTGCAATTAAGGTCTTCTCGGGGAGTGCCCGCTTGATTCCCAGGGCTGCCCCTAATCCGAAACCCAGACCACCGGCATGACTGCCGGCAACATAGCTCCCTGCTGCCGTTAACTCAAGGCTATCCAGTGTCACAGCCAACTCGTTCACCACAATCGTGTTTTCGTTTATATGCTGGTTGAGGCATTCAGCCAACTCAAGGGGATGCGTCCTATCGCTGGCTTCGATGCCTTGTTGGGTGGTCGTAAAATCGTTTTCTACTCGCTGCCGAAGCTGCTGAATACGCAATTTTCTTTGCTGCAATGAACTCGACTGTACCGTCTGATCGACTCGTAGTTGCTGCAACAAGGCCGCCAGAAATCGCCCAGAGGGCGCAGCAACAGCAATGTCCGCAGAAAAACCTCTTAATGGATAGTGCTGAAAGAAAGGATCATCAGAACAATGAATCAACATCGCATCAGGATTGGGTGCACAACGGTCCGGGACCCAGGGTACTTCACAATCGACCACCAGTACCAGGTCAGCGCTGTCCAGAACAAGCTGAGGCTGGATACCCAGATTCATGGGATGTACGGCTGATAAATTAAGATCCCTGGCGAAGGGCTGCACCACCCCGATTGAAAATTCTTCGGCCAGCACCGCAAGCAGCCGAAAGCACTCCGGGTCACGCCCCAGAAAGGAGGTCAGCAACATGGGGCAATCTGCCTGGCGGATACTTTCAGCAATACCCCTGACGACCTCTGGGTCTACATCCCGTCCAATCGCGCCATAAGGCCGCTCTAAGTTCACAACCGTGCTGACCGCTGTCTCAGCCAGCACCTCTCTTGGCAAGGTTAAATAAGCAGGACCGTAAGGTGCAGTCAGGGCGATGTCCACCGCCCTTTGCAGCAGGGCAGCCACATCCTGCCCGGAACGAAGCTCGTAGTCCCATTTTGTGTACTCGCGAACCAGGCCTCCCTGATCAAAAGTATCCTGACCCCAGTGGATCATCGCTCGCCGTGATGCGGCCGAACCAGATTCAGTATGGGGTGTACGGCCAGCGATCAATAACACGGGAATATGATCTCGAAAGGCATTCATGATGCCACACAGTGCATTAGCAGTACCGACGGTGGTGTGCACCATCACGACAGCCAGCGTTGCCTTGGCTCGATAATGACCAATGGCCATCGCCACAGCGACATTTTCATGAGGAACTACCACAAAATCAGGACAGTCTCTTCCCTGGGCTCGCAGGGCGAGAGACGCTTCTATCAGAGGCGCGAAATCTGTTCCTGCATTTGCAAATATGGCTTCTATATTGAGACTGGCTAGCGTACTAAGAAGCCGTGCGGCAACTGAATCAACGATACTCACAGTCATCTATAACTCAAAAACGCGTTGCGCATTACGGCAGCGGATGGCATTGCAGGTATTGGCTGATAGCGCCTGAGTATGATCCAAAGCCCCGATCGTATCGAATACCTGATGAGGCCAGTCTGTGCCAAACATAACCTGCTCAGCACCAACAATCGAGATTAGAAAATCCAGAGCACGTTGATCATAGGTGATGCAGTCATAAAAAATATGACGCAAATAGTCAGTTGGTTTTCGCTGCATTTTCCTGCGTTGCGGTAATTCGACTTCATCACCTTTTTCAAATCGGCCCACCAGATAAGGCAGTGTCGCGCCACCATGGGAGGCAATCAACTTGAGATTCGGATATTGATCAAAAAATCCGGTGAAAATCATTCGAGTGATCGCAAGGGTCGTATCAAACATGAATCCCACAGCCCAGCTGAGATCAAATTCCCCCATATCCATGACCGTGGCACCAGGCGGATCGGTCGGGTGTAATAGTACAGGTAACTTTCGACGATCAATCTCCTCCCAAACAGGTGCAAAAAAAGCATCCGTTAAACTTCGCCCAGCAACATTAGCCAGGACCATCACGCCCACCGCACCCAATGCACAGGAACGTTCAAGTTCTTCAATTGCGGCATCAGGATACTCCCAGGGCAAAGAGGTAAACCAGCGTAATCGATCAGGATAGGCCGTCTGGGCTTCGGCCATAGCATTATTGGATTCCTCGGCAGCAAGGATACTGGTATTCTTTCCGCCCCAGTATACGTTTGGGCAGGTCAGAGACACGATCGACATATCTATCCCTGTATCTGCCATCTGCTTAATTCTGATGTCGTAATCAAAGTGGCCCGGCTGGGGAAAGGCAACCGGCGTTTCACCGCGGAATATTTCTTCAAAACCATCGGGCCGGATTTTCAGTCCATACTCTCCCCCTTGTTCTCTGAGAATCTCTAAGTACTTTCGCGTATAGGCGTGGGTATGAATATCGATGATTGTCACTTGAGGCTCCTTACCAGTTATTCCCCGAGACCAGGGTATCCCTTGCTCAGAGACTAGCATCGGTTTACCCCTAATTCTTGTTTATTTAGCTTTTATTTAACTTTTATTTAACTTTTATTTAACCTCGAATTAACCTCGAATTAACCTTGAATTAACCTTGAATTAACCGCAAATTAACTTCGGTTTATTCATGGCAGCCATTTACTAACATCGTCACAGCTGAACTGAGCTAACGCAAATACGGGTTTCTCGTAAAGATTCTGCAACCAGCCGGATTATTAAAATATAAATAAAATCTGAATCAATAATGCGCTTATCCAGTTTACAGAAAAGCGTGTATAGTCGATTAATCACAAGCCATTTGTTTATGAGGCACATAAACACGAACAAAAAAAGAGAGGAACCGGGCGGCTGCAGCAATCGACCCTCCTAGCTTCTCCAGAGCGCGCTGAACAGAGATTGCATAGGGTGTTTTCAAGTAACCCGGCGTTACCAGTACAGAGATGATAACCGAATTTCTCTGTTCGAGACCCAGGATTGCTGCTAAGCCTTTTGACATTGATTACAGCGCTGCAAGCCCGACCTGGTAGGGCTAACCAGTCAATACGACACCTCATGGAGAAGAAATGAGCGAGTACGGATTAATATCCTTATTACCACCCATCCTGACCGTTGTAATTGCCATGTGGTCCAGAAATATCATTGTATCTTTAGGCCTTGGAACACTCTGCGGCTCACTTATTCTCACCGGTTACAATCCTTTCAATGCCACTTTAGATCTGATCGAAAATCGCATCTTTGTGCAGATCAGCTCGCCTTCAAATATACAGGTTATTTTCACGATGATGGCCATCGGTGGATTTATCAAACTGCTTGAGGTATCCGGAGGTGCCAAAGCATTTGCCAGAAACATGACTCACCTCATCTCCAACAGGCAACGGGCACAACTGTCCACCTGGGCCTCGGGTATATCAATCTTTTTTACAGACTCCGGCAACGCCCTTATTATTGGCCCTCTGTTTAGACCCATTTTCAAAGAACTCAGGATCTGCAAGGAAAAACTGGCCTACATCCTGGACTCGACATCCTCACCCATCTGTATCCTCATGCCGTTTATTGGCTGGGGCGCCTACATCATGGGATTGATTGATCAGGCCTATTCAGACGTCGGCCTGACCGAGACTGCGTTATCAGTCCTGATCAAGCTGATGCCTTACCAGTTCTATGCCATCCTCTGCCTGGTAGCCGTACCCATGCTGGTTTTCACCAATCGTGATTTCGGGCCAATGAAAAAAGCCCAGCAGCAATATGACAAATTACAACTCAAGACGCATTCAAGCGCCAGGGACCCTGCCCCGGCAGAGAATCCTGAACCTATGAGCCTTTTTGTGATCCCTCTGGCGACTCTGCTGATGCTGATTGCCGGGCTGCTCAGCTGGCATGCTTCTAATGATGATCTGACCAGCCCCCACATCCGATCCAGCTTAACCATTGCCTACCTTAGCGCTTCTCTGGCCAGCGCCATTCTCATGTACAAAATTCACGATATCAATCTAGCAGACTCGCTCGACACCTTTGTAAAGGGCACAGAAACGATGATGTTTGTAGTCATCATATTGATTCTGGCCTGGTCCCTGAGCTCGGTAATCAGTGCCCTGGGTACAGCACAGACTTTGTCAGTGCTGATCGGGCAGGCCCTTAACCCTTCTCTACTGCCGGCACTCATATTCGTCCTTGGTGCGGTCATTTCACTAGCAACAGGATCGTCATGGGGCACTTTTGCAATTCTAATGGCCCTTGCCATTCCAGTTGCCCACAACACAGGCGCCCCCATGTATCTGACCATCGCCGCTGTTCTCAGTGGCGGCCTATTTGGCGACCACACATCCCCCATATCTGATACGACTGTACTTGCCTCTATCGGTGCGGATTGCCCGCATATAGATCATGTTACGACACAGTTTTACTACGCCGGGGTTATCGGATCAGTGGCATTTATGGCATTTCTGGTCACTGGTTTCTACCCCTCAGAAATGATTATTATCCCTGCAATCATACTGCTGTTTACAGTCATCCAGGTTCTAGGGAGAAGATCGGAGGCCTAGCCAGCAACACCTGCAGCAGGCATGAGCAGCAGAGCTTCGAGCACTGACAGACTGCCAACCTTAACGCCGATTACCATTGCGACCCAACAGGCCGGGCATTGTAACCAAAACAACACACTTGTTGGACGGCCATACTGAACCTCGAGCTTTCAGTTGGGCCTTGAAGCGGCACTATTTAAAATTTTCGGTTCAATCGGCTCACCCGAAGCGCATCCTGGAGCTGATAAGACCAGTAGGCCATCTGAGCAATGACGGGCCCAAAAGGTTTGCCCACATAGCGCAGGCCAAAGGGCGCAAATAACTGATAGTGTTTGTCATCTGCTGCGATTGCTGAGGCAATTAATTCCCCGCCCAAGGTGGTTGTAGCCATACCGTGGCCGCCAAAGCCCTGGCAGTACCATTCACCCGCGCTGAGTTGGCCTATCTGTGGCATCTTATGTCTGGCATAACCCATATAGCCCCCCCAGGCCACGTCTGCCTGGATGCCCGTGAGCTGCGGATAGACGGACAACAAATCCTTCAACATCAGCACGGCCAGTTTTTTCTGGGAAGGTTGAAACATCGAAACCCGTCCACCCCAAAGCAATCGGCTATTGCCCACAATTCGATAATAATTAGATGAAAATCGATTGTCGCTCACAGCATAGGGTGAACGCACCGCGTCTGCTAATCTGGATCCCAATTCCTGCGTCAATAACACATAGGTGGCAACAGGCAAGGTCGCTCGACTCAGTTTCGGCTGTAAGGAACCAATGTAGCCACTACAGGCATAGACCACATTATCTGCCAGAATTGAACCCGATGGGGTGATAACCAGCCACTGATCCTTTTTCTTCTGGATTCTCAGCGCAGGCGTTGCCTCGAAGATTCGCAGACCGCTGGCCTGAGCCAGGCGAGCCAAATGTAAAACATAATTCAGGCTCTGAAAACACAGGGTCCTGGGTTTCAGAAACCCGTCGAAATAGCGATCGGTAAGATAACTTTCAGCAACGCGTTGACGAGACCAGAACTGCAGATCTTCGTCAAATATCCTGTTCATATCGTCAACATAACGCCTGACGCCTTTCTCGTCGTCAAACCAGGAAGCGGTTATAGAACCCGGCTCACCTTCAACAATCGAATCCTCAAAACCAATGATCCGCTGCTCAATAAGATCGACTGCATTGTGGGTCAGCTTATATAACCTTTTCGCATGACTTTCTCCCAGCCAGCTGACCAGTTTCAACGCGCTCTGTGAAAATCCGGCGCTGACAAAACCACCATTACGCCCCGATGCACCCCATCCCACCTGCTGGCCCTCCAGCAGCACACAGTCAATATGACGCTCCACCAGACCCATTCCAGTCGAAACCCCGGCAAGGCCGCCACCAATCACACAAACCTTTGTTTCGATGTGTTCCGAAAGTGGCACTGTTACCAGATCTGGACCAACCGTACGACTGTAATAGGTATCTGGGTAGGCCATTTATAAATCCCAAAGCTGACGAAATTAGATCGCGTTCAGACCTCTGCTGTCGGGCCACTATAGCGCCAACCTGTCACTTAAACACTCAATGTCTAGCATAACATCAACCTGTCCACCGCAATTGCAAAAGGCAATTTAGCCATATCGCTTTCCAGGACTGTCGTGGCATACTGCGCTTAATATGAATCATGGAAAGGACTTGCACATGCACCCTATCAGCCTGCTTAGTCGAGCTACTCCACGACATCGACAGTTACTCAGAATCATTATTCTGTTGTTTTCAATTCCCGGGCTAATTTCAATTTCTGCCTGTGCCGAAGAACAGCCAAGTGAGGTAATAAGCGAGGTTGAATGGCGTTACCTGGGCGGAGACTCAGAGCACACCCGTTACTCACCTGCGGCCAACCTAACCGCGTCGAATTTTGAAGACCTTGAAGAGGCCTGGGTATGGGATGGCGCGAGTTTCAATGCACAAAGTGGCCGCTCTACCCCTTCTTATATAAACGGTGTTCTCTATACTGTGGCAGGACCCCGCAGGCATGTAATTGCCATGGACCCGGCGGCCGGCGAAACCCTCTGGTCCTATCGCGAACCCCACACCGCTCGTTACCAGTACTCCATGCGCAAGGATTACGGTAAAGGCGTGACCTATGCCGAAGTTGACGGCAAAGGTGTTGTTTATATCACCTCTCCTGGGTTCTTCCTGACTGCCCTTGATGCTGTGACTGGCCTGCCCCTCGAAGGATTTGGTGAGCCCGTCAACATCAAAGGATTCCCAAAAACTGGCGTGGTCGATCTGCTCAAGGATCTAGGCCACGAGTACGATCCCTATGATGGCATCGCGTTGGCAACCGGCTACATTACGGCATCGTCTCCACCCATTGTCGTTAACGGCGTCATCGTTGTTGGCAACTCACATGAACAAGGCTACAACCAGTCCCGACGCGAAAACATACCCGGAGACATTCTCGGATATGACGCAAAAACCGGCGCATTCCTATGGAAATTTAATGTCCTACCCGGACCCGGTGAGTTCGGCCACGACACCTGGGAAAATGATGCCTGGGAATGGACAGGAGATATCTCTTCGTGGGCACCTCTGTCAGCTGACCAGGAAAACGGTATAGTTTATGTGCCGACTAATGGCGCTACCATGGATTTTTATGGTGGTTTCCGCCCCGGAGACAATCTTTTCAGCACCAGCCTGATTGCACTGGATGTTAAAACTGGTAAGCGCCTATGGCATTTCCAGATGGTGCACCACGATATCTGGAACTACGATACACCAACCGCACCGATTCTTCTGGACGTAGTGCATGAAGGTAAACCAACGCCAATTGTTGCGCAGACAACCAAACAGTCCTTTGTTTATGCCTTCAACAGAGTGACCGGAGAGCCCCTGTGGCCCATTGAAGAAAGATCGGTCCCAGTATCGAAAATGCCGGGTGAAAAACTATCTCTGACTCAACCTTTCCCTACAAAACCGGCACCTTTTGATATGCAAGGCTTAACCGAAGATGATCTCATTGATTTCACACCTGAACTCAGAGCAAAAGCGATCAAGAATCTGGAGCCTTATGAAATTGGGCCCTTATTCCACCCGCCTTTACATCGAGACAATGGTTCAGACAAAATTGCCGCTCTCTGGTGTCCAGGCGATATGGGCGGCGTTAATATCGATGGACCCTCAGCGGCGGATCCGGAAACAGGCATCTTATACGTAACATCGCGCAAAGGCTGTACATCGCGCATTGTTGCGCCTGGTGCCGAGCGGGACGAACTGATCGATGCACCCACCGGCTCAACCATTACTGACTATGCTGTACTGCGTTACTCTAGAGTAGAGCTTCCAGATGGCCTGCCGCTATTTAAACCACCGTACAGCAAAATAACTGCCATCGATATGAATACAGGTGAACATTTATGGTCTATCCCTGTGGGAGAAACACCCGAGATTGTGCTCAATCACCCTCAACTGAAGGATAAGCAAATAGCCAACACCGGCTCAGGCAGGATTGCCAAGATGATGGTCACCGCAAACCTGCTTATCTATGCTGATGTGGCCAGTGATGGTACACCGCATCTATTCGCGATTGATAAAGCAACCGGTAAACAACTAGGCAAAGTTGAAGTGCCTGAGAAAAGCAACTACGGCATTATGACCTACATCCACAAAGCCAGGCAGTATATTGTTTTACAGACTGGTTCCAGGTTAACTGCCATGGCACTGCCTTGACCTGGCAAAAACAGAACCCGCTGCAAATAATCTGTTTAGCAGCTTTGCTTGTATTGCCACTGGCAGGTTTCAGCAATGATGCACCTACCAGCATGAATGACGGGATTTTCAGCAAAGACCAGGCTAAATCAGGCAAACGCCTGTACAAAAAACACTGCCAGAGTTGCCATGAAGGCAGTTATTTTAGACCTGTCCTGCTGGCCTGGCGAGGGGAGTCCCTGTCCAGTCTGTTTGGGCTCATTACATCTGCCATGCCAGAAAATGACCCAGGTGCTCTGGAGCAGGACCAATACACCGACATCTTGGCCCATATCCTTAACATCAGCGGTTATGCCAGGGGGCAAAATCAACTGAACCCGACAACCTTTAACGGCATTACCATCGATAAGCCAACTGCAAAATAAACACTAGAAAGCCTAGTTCTTTTTGCTACCCCAGGGCGTACCCTGATCTCCCTTGGTAACTGTCTTCAGACCCTGATACTTGAATTTCTGTACCCTCTTACCTTCATAGGTTTCCGTCGTGAAAATATTACCCTTTGAGTCGGTGGCGATACTGTGAACTGCAAAGAACTGTCCAGGTTGCCTTCCGCCATCACCAAAACTAGTTAGAATCTCCAAAGATTCACGATCCAGAATATAGACCTTCATATTTTTGCCGTCGGCGACATACATGAACTTCTGCATTTTATCCCTGGAAAAAGCAATATCCCAGACAGAACCATCACCCAGCGTTTTTGGCGCAATCCTTCGTTCCTTGACAAATTCTCCATTTGATTTGAATACCTGTATGCGGTCATTAGCCCGATCACAGACATATACCAAGCCCTGGTTACTGGGCTCAGCGCAATGAACCGGATTACGAAATTGCTGGGCTAAAGGTGCGTCAGGGTCATACCGTCCCAGATCTGCGTCATCGGGTTTATTGCCATAGGCTCCCCAGTAACGTTTGAACTCACCGGAGTCAGCATCGAGAACGGCGACCCGCTTATTAGCGTAACCATCAGCTATATAAGCTTCGTTAGCCGAGGCGTCGAAAGCGACTTTAGCAACTCTGCCAAAATGCGTCATGCTGTGGCTATCTCTTTCAACGCCTGGTATCCCGATCTGCTGCAGAAACTTGCCATCCCGGCTGAATTTAAGCATATGAGAATCTTTTGCGCCGTTTCCACCAATCCAGATATTGTCCTTATGATCCAGCGTTAATCCATGATTCGAACTTGGCCAGCTATAACCCTCTGCAGCCCCACCAAATGAATTTACCAGATTGCCTTCAGGATCGAATTCAAGGATATTCGGTGCCGGCACGCAACATTCAGCAGTCTTAGGATCGGTTGCCGCACCGATCTCGGTACGTTCGTTAAAACTGTTGCGCCGATGTATTACGTAGACATGGTCCCTTGAATCAACCCCAACGCCCACAGCAGAGCCCAGAACCCAATGGTTTGGCAATGGCTGCGGCCAGTAGGGATCCACTTCAAACGTCGGCACCTTGACCGCCGAATCCGCCTGCACAGGACCGATGACCGAAAATGAAAGGATTAAGATCAAGCCGATTGATATTACCTGAATAAAATTTTTCAAAATTCCCACCTTTTATTAGTGAATTGATTGACCCAGACCGCATCCGAAGCCGACATCCAAACTCTCAATATCTAAGATCAGTATACTGACATGAAAACGCCGTTTATACTCGTTCGTATGAAGTTTTACCTGCTACAGAGAAGAAGTATTTACCTTGCGGCTATGCTGGCAATAAATTATCTCCTCGCTATCGCACCATTATCAGCCCACGAGATCCCCGAACGGGTTGCGCTCAAAATCCTCATCCACGAGGATGGCAACAATCTTGATTTACTGGTGCGTGTGCCACTTGAAGCAATGCGAGACGTGGACTTTTCTTTACGGGGCCCCGGTTATCTCAATTTTTCTGAATCCCTGCCAATGATTCAAGAAGCCATCAATCTCTGGGTTCTAGATGAGATTAAGCTATACCAGGGCAAGATAAGGCTCAATCCGGCAACTAAAGAAATACTCAGAATTTCACTGCCCTCTGATAATTCCTTTGCAAGCTATGAAACCGCAATACAGCAATTTAGTACACCGTTACTGCCGGATGATACGATTCTATTCTGGCGCCAGGCTTATATAAACGTTCGGGTTAATTACCCGCTCAAGAACCCTGAGACCTCCTTTGACCTGCAACCGAGTCTTTCTGGACTGGGACAGAAGACCTCGTCCACTGTAACATTCATCGATAGAAACGGCGCTGAATATCAGTATGACTATGTCGGTGATCCGGGTTTATTATCGTTAAACCCCAATCCGCTGCAGGTCATAAACAGGTTTATCTTCCGGGGCTTCTTACACATTCTCAGCGGCATCGATCACCTGCTGTTTCTTGCCGCACTACTGGTACCCATGCGCAGCAAGCGGTTACTAATCATTGTGATTACAGCTTTTACGCTAGGCCATTCAATTACGCTGGCATCGACTGTACTGGGATTTCTGCCTGCTGCTCTGTGGTTTCCAGATGCCATAGAATTGTTGATTGCCGTGTCAATCCTGATTCTCGCCATCGACAACCTAATCACCAAAGAACATCGCAATCGCTGGATATTCGGACTCGTTTTTGGCCTAGTGCATGGCTTTGGTTTCTCTTTTGGCCTATCACAGTCACTGCAATATTCGGGCAGCCATCTCTGGGCCGGACTATTCGGATTCAACCTTGGCGTCGAGCTGGGTCAACTGTCCATCATCTTGCTGGCACTGCCCCTGATTATTTTTATGCGACGACAGCTTAAACAGGCGCGATTGATTCTAATGATCGTTTCTCTTGTTATAGCCCATACAGCACTGCACTGGACACTGGATCGATGGCAACTTTTATCCGCTTATTTCTAATTCAGCCACTTCATATTAAACTTCAGGTATTCAGATTATTTGCGTTGCCGAGTATCAAATGAGACAGTACCGTACCTACTTAATCCATAGCCCTTTGCAAAAACCAGATACAGGGCCTTACTCTTAAATAAAGGTGACAAGCAGTGTTTATATTAATTCGATACTTAATGGTTTTTTGTTTAGCCTGGCTACCCGCGTTATCCAAGGCAGAAAACCACGCACCAAACCCTTTTACCACTATTGAAGGCTGGGCAAAATTGCCAGATGGCAGAAAATGGGGCGCAACCAGTGCTATCTACCCAGCACCTGATGGTGAGCACATCTGGATTGCAGAACGCTGTGGTGCCAATAGCTGTGTTGGCAGCGAGTTGGACCCGGTCTTATTGTTCGATAAAAGCGGAACCCTGATAAGAAGTTTTGGTGCAGGTATGATTGCCTGGCCACACGGCCTGCATGTCGATCCGCAGGGCAACGTGTGGGTAGCGGATGCAGTAGGCTACGCGCCAGTTCCTCAAGGCTGGGGTCATGTCATTTATAAGTTCAGCCCAGAAGGTGAACTGTTATTAACCCTCGGCGAAAAAGGCAAACCAGGAACAGGAGAAACCCAGTTTCGTAAACCTTCTGACATGCTGGTCGCACCCAATGGCAATATATTTGTTGTCGATGGTCATGGCTCAGCACCTGATGAGCCAGTCAACAACCGGGTAGTAAAATTTAATTCCAAGGGGAAATTCCTGAAATCCTGGGGAAGTTCAGGGGGTGACAAAAATGAATTCAAGGATCCCCATGCTCTAGCCATGGATTCACAAGGCCGCCTGTTTGTAGGTGATAGGGGAAACAGTCGAATTCAAATCTTTGATCAGGAAGGTAATCATCTAGCGACCTGGACTCAATTTGGCCGCCCAAGTGGTCTATTCATTGACGCTAACGATATTTTGTATAGTGCTGACTCTGAATCAAATGCAAGGCGCAATGGTGGTTACAAACGAGGGATCCGCATAGGCAGCGCTAAAACGGGATTCGTTACGCATTTTATCCCAGATCCCGAGCCTGACCCTGATAACTCAGGTACCAGCGCGGCAGAAGGGGTTGCTGTAGATGCCATGGGCAATATTTATGGCGCAGAGGTTGGACCCCGGGCCATTAAAAAATATGTCCTGAATGGTAACTAAGGTGGATAAGGTACTTTCAAGGCGAGATTTCCTGAACCTGGTTGGCGCGGCAGGCGGCTCAGCGGCAGTGTTCCAGGTTACCACTGCCCTGGGAATGACGCCTGTGATCGAGCACTCGGTCACGCCGCAGCTCGCTCCTCTGGCAGGTAAGAACCGTAAAGTGGTTATCCTTGGAGCCGGAATATCCGGCCTGACTTCGGCCTATGAGCTATCGAAGGCCGGTTACCAATGCATTATATTAGAAGCATCACACCGGCCCGGGGGCCGGAATTTTACCGTTCGCCACGGCGATTTTATTGATGAAGTGGGTAACCCCCAGCACTGTCAATTTGATCAGGCACCCCACCTGTACATGAACGCAGGTGCGGCACGAATTCCTCATACCCACCACAAGATATTGTCTTATTGCAAAGAGCTCGGTGTCGAACTTGAAATCTTTGAAAATGATAACCGCAATACCTGGGTTCAGGACCCGAAATTCAATCAAGGCAAACCCGTTCGCAGTAAGGAATACCTGGCCGATGCCAGGGGATTCATGACCGAATTGATGGCCAAATCAATCACAGCAGAAGATCTTGATAAACCTTTTTCAGAATTAGACGCAGGACTTCTTCTGGATTTCCTTAAGAGTTATGGCGACTTATCAGACAACCACCTGTACAAAGGATCTACCCGGGCAGGATTCAAGTCTGGCGGCATGCTGATGCCGGCGATCAAGAAAGGCGTTTATGATTTTTCAGAGCTTCTCAAAGCTGATTTCTGGCGCTTCCGAATGCATTGGGCGGAAGGACCCGACCAAGGCAGTCCGCTGCTGCAACCGGTTGGTGGTATGGATATGATCGTTAAGGCTTTCATGAAAAAGGTTGGCCATCAGGTAACAACCGGCGCCCAGGTTAGATCCATACTGAATCGAAGCGAAAGTATTGCGGTAGAGTATGAACATGAAGGTAAACGTAAACAGGTGGAAGCCGACTACTGCCTGAATTGTATACCAACACACTTGGTTACTGGCCTGATACACAATTTCCCGACTCGCTATGTTGAAGGCCTGAAAGCACTGAGCCGCGGCAAGCTGACCAAAATTGGCTTTCAGGCAAACCAAAGATTCTGGGAAAAACAATCAATCTATGGTGGTATTTCCTGGACCAATCAGGACATCCAACAAATTTGGTACCCGTCGCATGGCATACATAAGCAAAAGGGCATCATCCTTGGAGCCTATGTTTTCGGCAATAAAAATGGCCAGATGTGGGGAGAACTCAAACACGAAGACAGAATTGAAAAGGCGCTGTCACAGGGAGAGCAGGTACACCCTGACTATCGAAAACATGTTAGCGCCGGCGTCACCGTGCCCTGGCACCGCATGAATCATATGCTGGGCTGCGATTCACACTGGTCACAACAAGCGCGTGATTCGTATTTCAAAACCCTGCAGCAGGCAAGTGGCCGGCATTTTATGATAGGTGATCAAATCAGCTATCATGCTGCGTGGCAGGAGGGCGCTGTGAGTTCTGCTCATTTTGCTATCAATGAAATAGATCAACGTGAACGAGTAAAAACGAGCTGAACTATCATGAAGACACTGCTTCTTAAAGGCCTGATTTCTTTGCTTCTGGCCTTCTCGTCATCACAGGCAATGAGCGATTCAAAGCCAGCCAAACTGGCTATTTGCGTTACCTGCCACGGCGTTGATGGCAGGGGTAATGAGGTCATCGGCGCGCCTAAAATTGCGGGCATGGAAGCCTGGTATATTCGGGACCAGCTACAAGGCTTTCAAAAAGAATATCGCGGCATACACGCCAGCGATGAAAATGGCCGGGAGATGAAGGCCATGGCAGACTATCTAACCCATAATGAAATCGATGCCCTGGCGCGATGGCTCATTAAATGGCCTGTAGATGTAACCCCAGCCACAATTTCCGGCGATGCCTCCAAAGGCCGTAAACTGTATGCTGACTGTGCAACCTGTCACGGAGACCATGGCCAGGGAATAGCTACTTTAAGAAGTCCCGCCCTTGCAGGCCAGAACGATTGGTATCTGCTCAGCCAACTCCGGAATTTTAGTTCTGGCGCCCGGGGATCCCATCCTGATGATAATTACGGTCAGCAGATGAAACTAATGATGAATACCCTAACGGATGATCAATCCATGAGGGACGTCGTGAGCTTTATTCAGGCGTTACCGGTCCCAGGCAATGCAAAATAAACAAACCCAGCAATCTAAAACTAGTTACCAACTCACCAGGAAAGAACTATGAAAAAACATCTATTAATACTCGCGACTTTTACCCTGTGGTTATCTGGCAGCGCATTTTCCGACGTTATTCGGCACCCACTACCTAATAACTCAACCTTCCCCATCGCATCCGCAGTGGAAGTCCCGGCAGGAACGACCATTACTTTCCTCAGCGGCACCGTACCCGGGCCAGCCGACAAAACCGCAAAACCAGGTACACCTGCCTTTTACGGTGATACTAAGACACAGACTATCAGTGTGTTTGAACGTATCAAACAGAACCTTGAATCCCAGGGAATGAACATGGGTAATATCATCAAGTTAACTGTATTTCTGGTGGGCGACCCCGATAATGACAATGCCATGGACTTTGCCGGATTTATGGAAGCCTACGTGCAATATTTTGGTACCAAGGAGCAGCCTAATCTACCCGCCCGGTCTGCCGTTCAGATAGCCGGATTGGTGAGACCACTGATGTTCGTTGAGATTGAAGCCATAACAGCCAGATAGCCCTTATAAAAGGCTCTGATTAAAAGGCTCTGATTAAAAGGCCCTAATAAAAAACCTGACTAACCGATCCTGATCACCAGGACAGTTCAACCAGGCGAGTTGATTGGCCTGAACCGGCGCTCCTCAACCCAGGGGCTAAAAGAGCCCGCTACAGCGCATCCTGGAGGAGTGCCAGCAAACGGCCCCAGGCTCGCTCTGCCTGGGGCTGATTGTAAACTCTCGAATCAGGCGGACACCAGCCGTGCATGGCACCATCATAGACTTCAATCTCTGCTTTTAGGCCGGCTGCCTTAAAAGTCTCTGCTAATGTCTGTTTAGTATCTGGAGCGCGCTTATCATCATTTTCTGCCACGGCAATGAGAAACCGAGCCTTCATTTTCGGCACGAGTAGATGAGGGCTATCTGGGTTGACTGTGACCAGGCCACCACCATGAAACGAGGCGCCTGCGCCTATTCTGTCCGGCGCCACTGCTGCCGTTCTCATCACCATAGGTCCACCCATACAATAGCCCATAGTGGCAGCTTTTCGCTTGATATCAACGCCATCCTGGGCATCCAGAAATGCCATGAAAGCAGCCGCATCGGTAAAATGGGTTTCAGCAGAAAGGCGCCTGGCGTAAGGCAGGATCTTGGCCCGAGTCTCTGGATCCTGAAAACTTGCGCCTTCTGAGACCACTGGCGCTCGCGCATCCCGGTAAAATGGGTTAACCACCAGCACCGCATAGCCTGATTCCGCAAGCCGGGTTGCCATACCTCGGAAAGCGGGCCGTAAACCCAGGATATCGGGCCAAATCAGCACTGCAGGATGCTTTCCTTGTGCCGGATGTACGAAAAAAGCATCTGCTGTGCCATCCGGGGTGGTTACTTCAACATCAGAGCCTCGAACCTGTAGTGCACTTGCATTGCCTGGCAATAAAGCAGCAACAGCCACCCCAGCCGCCAGTCCGTTGAATTGCCGCCTCGACAAATTTGTCAGATAGATATCCGACTCAGCTACCGTATCTTCATCACACATCAATTTCTCCTACAGTAAAATATAGTTTTCAGGCTAGGGTGTGTAACTTAATCCTGGTGATTCTCCTAAAGATTCGGGCAGAAGCCTGTAGGCGTCCGCCATGAATTCTGATAACAGCGGTCTTGTATCCCTGGGGTCAATCATATTTTCGATTCCGAACGCGTGCGCATTACGCAAGGGAGAAGAAATAGCCTGGAGCCGATCTTCAATTTCCTGCCGTTTCGCGTCAGGGTCCGTTGCTGATTCAATCTCCCGCTTGTAGGCAATTGCGGTACCCCCTTCTATGTGCATCGAACCCCCATGCGTAGAAGGCCAGGCATAACGACGATAAAATCCTTTCTCCCGGTGATGCAACCCCCCGGCAACACCATATAGCTGCCGGATCACAATACAGGCATAAGGCATACTGCTATTATGTATTTTAGTTAAAACCCTTGCGCCGGCTCTGACAATACCAGCGATTTCCTGTTGTTGGCCAACCGAAAATCCTGGCTCATCGGCAAAATAAATCAGTGGCAGATTAAAAGTTTCACTCAATTCGACCAAACGAATCGTTTTTTCCCCAGCGGCAATATCCATGGAACCGCCATTGAATTTGGGGTTGTTTGCCATCACAGCACAGGGCATACCATTGATACGGGCAAGCCCAGTGACCCGTGCCTTACCATAATAAGGCCCTATTTCAAAAAAACTATCCAGGTCAAGGACTGCCCGTAGAATCTTTTTTGGATCATAAATCTGCCGCCGATTTTTTGGCACGATACTCATCAGCTGCTGCTCACGTCGATCGGGATCATCTTCGCAGTCTATAACCGGTGGTAGTTCGTGCACACTTGAAGGCAGGTAAGAAAGAAATCGCTTAATCTGGTTTATGGCATCGGCTTCATCGTCGGCCAGGTTCATGATGACGCCATTCTTGACCTGGATTCGCTCATCGCCCAGGTCCTCCTTGGTAATCGGCTGGCCTGTTGCCTGCTCCACTACCTTGGGCCCTGCAACAAAAACCTGACTGGTATTTCTGACCATCAGGTTAAAATGACACAGGCAGGCCTGCACCGCCGGCAACCCGGCTACAGAACCCATAACAGCAGACACCACCGGCACTGTCTGCATCAATTTGATACCCAGATCTGCTCCAGCACCCTCTGGTAAGTAGGTACGGCCTATCTTTTCAAAGGTTTTAACGCTGCCACCGGTTGCATCAAGTAACCTGATATAAGGTACCCTTGAACTAAGTGCATATTGCTCAATGAACCTCGACTTATTGCCTACATTTGCATCAGCCGACCCACCCCGGATGGTAAAATCACCTCCAGAAAAGGCGACCTTACGGCCATTTACCTTACAGGTACCAATAAGCGTATTCGACGGTTTGAGCGATTTTAAGGTCTGTCCCTGCCAGTCAGGTGACCCTGCCAAAGTGCCTATTTCCTCCAGGCTGGCAGGGTCCTGAAGCAGGTCTATCCTTTCACGTACAGTGAGCTTTCCCCTGCCATGATGGAAAGCGATGCTTTCTTCGCCACCCATCTGCTCGGCCATCCGGCTTTGTCGTTGGATCTCGTTTATTTCGTCTTGCCAGCTCATGATAACCTCCTCAACGATCTTGGAAGAGCAAGGCGCCTGCCCACTCTCCTGCATGTATCTCTCAAGCTAACAAATCATCGAAACAAATTCACCTCGTATTATGATCTCACCTTAATCCGGGTGAAAAACAGCGCTATCTGGTTATGTAAACCCGGTAAAAGCGTAATCTGAAGCTGTGGTTGTGATTTCCAGGGTTTAGAATTTGACCTGGGTATCAACCTGAATCCGGCGATAATCACGCGAGCCATTGGTCATATCCTGCTCATTAGCAAACAAGGTCACCGCCAACATCCATACTCCACTAACAGCCCAATCGCCTTTGAAGATATGACCTTTAGCATCAGTGCCACCACCGGCAAAGTCAGAACCGCTGGTTAAGCCAAATACCGCATCGGCTTCAAGGTGGTTATACCGGTAGCCAAACTGCCAGGAACCTGCCCGCTTTGCCTTACCCAATCTAAAGCCAGCAGCCCAGCCCTTGTCTGCTGTTTCTACGGCGAGATTCTGAACCTGCTCTGCAAACAGCACCACCGGGACGCCGCCAAAATTCAACTCCGCCTGCGCAAAAACCTGGAACTGCTCATAGTCATAATGATAACCACAAGCTGGATTGGCCGTATTGCCCGAACAGGTCTGGCTGTTGCCAAAGTAATCTTCGTCGTCAAAAAAGGTGCCGCGCCCGGCAATGGCTAATTCATAATAGCCCAAACCCGCAGTGACCTTAGCGCCACCCAATTGTCTTACCAGCCCACCCTGCAAGCCTATAACGAAGGACTGACCTTTTTTAGTATCACTTTCGAGCCAATTTAGCGCACCATGCACAAATACCTGATCAGACTGATACGACACGGCAAATCCCTCAGGATTGTAATCGTTGTCCCAGAGAAACTCCGACTTTTCCGGTTTAAACCAGATGTTTTTAAATTTACCCGCCCTCAGAGTCAACAGATCACTCATGGACCACTGCAGGTAAGCCAGGTCCAAGCCCATGTCCTTGGTCGAACCTGCACCACCGAGAGACTGGTTGGTGGAAACCGGATTTACGCTACCGCTGGCAAGACCCACAATCACCTTCAGGTCATCACTCACTGCGGCTTGCAAGCCAATTCTGGCACGCAACCGGTTACGCTCTTGATCAGCAGAGCCCTGAACATCCAGGCTTTCATAACGATAACGAAAATCACCTGTCAATTTAATGTTATCTGTCCAGGAATCCGAGCCTGGTGCTGGCAAGACCGGTCCCTTAGCTGCAGCACCCATAGCATCATCGGACCTGCCTGTGGACGCATTATCTAGTTTCAAAGCCGCATTTTCCGCTTCCAGGGCGGCCACTCGACTCACCAGAGCAGCAAGCTCAAGTCTGATATCATCCAATTCGGTAGAATCACTGGCAATCGCCTGCCCAGCACTTCCCAGGGACAGTAACACCGCAAATAGTCCAAACAGCACATTCATAGATTTACCTTCCATTTCCATTTGCTGGCACTTACAAACAGGTGCGGATTTTCGCACGAGTCAGTGAAATTCAGGTAAGTTTTTAGTGTGAATCGAACAAAAATTTAATGCGTACTGGCCAATAAACGCCTGCTCAACACAGCGAGTTCACCTGCCCACACGTTTCTGGTTAATTATGCAAGTCACCATAACCGCTAAAACAGGGCCTAAAAAAGCACTAATCTAATGGCGGAAAGCCAGGCAAAAAAAGAACGATTGCCCACTCTTTATTTTTAAAGCAAAAAAAGAGCGGTTGCCCGCTCTTTATTTTTAAAGCAAAAAAAGAGCGGTTGCCCGCTCTTTATTTTTACTAGCTTGTATCAGAAGTTGTAGGAAAGCCGCCCATAATAATAAGAGCCCTGCCAATCTACCGTCGTGCTAGAGTTATATACCCGTCCACAACAGTAATCACCAATGCTATCCTTTTCAGGATACTCATCGGTCAGATTACGACCCCCTAAGCTCACCCTTAGCTCATCCGTTACCTGATATGACGCTTCAAGATCAAGGAAGGTTATAGCGCTATAGGTTTGCACATTGGAAGCCGAGCAATCGCCATTACAGTTATCAGACTCACCGAAATAGCTCGCTCTACCCATGATTGACCAATCACCCATGTAGTGATTATAAGTCAGAATCCAACGCGTATTAGGCGTAAGGTTCGTGAAATCATGCGTACTTTCAGCATTAAAGTAAGTCGTAATATCAGACTCGAACGAGACATCATTGTAATTAAATGCCGCCGTTAACTTACCATTGGAGTTATCAAAATCAAACGGCATGGTCGCGACGATATCTACACCTGAGGAACTGGTATCAAACGCATTGGTAAACCAATTAACACCACCGATAGAATTAGCACCGGCTACACCCGCTGCCTCCAGGGCAAGATAATTAGTGTACGCTGCGCCCGAGGCTGGATCAGTCGATACATCCTGGGTAGACACTGCATTAGTACGGTCATCAATATTGATCACATAAGCATCAATCGTCAGAGTAGCAGTCTCACCTGATACAACCATTCCCACCGTCATACTGGTAGAAGTTTCAGGCCGAAGCGCCGTAGCACCTAATGCGCCGGCAACCGGTCCACCCGCTGGGAACAAACCTACAGCAACCGGGGTACCATTCGGCAACCGAGTTGACACGTTAGTTGTACCCTGCTGACCCGGTGTCGGTGCTCTGAAACCAGTACCAAAGGATGCCCGCAGACTAACCTGATCTGAAACATGGTAAATACCCGCTACTTTACCAATAATTTCCGAATCAAAGTCTGAGTAGTCTTCATAACGAAGTGCTGCCTGGTAAGAAAACTGATCAGACATCTCGCCATTTAATTCCGCATAGAGTGCAAACGAATCACGAGCATAAACACCTGAAAATGCTGGTGAATAGCCTGGGAATCCGTTTGAACCTACCGCCAGTGCTCGATAAACAGGGTCACTGCTATCAGCGCAATCCAGCGTAGAGCCATTTGCAATGACTGCAGTACCGGCTGCGGTTGCAGCACCGGCATCACAGAAACTATAGGGATCCGGATTTGAATAAGGGCCAACCTTATAGGAGTTTTCCCCACCTTGATGAATTTCATATTCCTCATCCAGATAGGAGAAACCAAAGGCAAGTACGGCCGTATCGCTTATATCCATCGTGAAATCAGCCTGGATCTGCAACTCAGCGTTACTCAGGTCACCAGGATGGAAATTCTTCTGGTTACTGGTATCTCCCATGGATGGGTTGAACGTATTATTTAACGCATAGGAAATCTCATTATAGCCATAACGAACACTGACGTCGTACATGATGCCATTGCCCATCTCGTTCTTCAGGCCTAACAAATACGAATAGTCAGTCACTTCACCAAAGAATCGTGGCGTAAAACCTCCAGGATACTCTTCCAACTGGTTCCAGATACTGCCGTCAGCAGTCCTGAGATCTTTCAGAACTGAATTGTACGGATACCGATAAAAGAAACTTCCGTCAGCTTCACTGACCGTATAATTACCGAAAGAATACAGTGTACCGTTGCCAGCCAGTGGAATCTCGGCATTATAAAATACACCTGAGCGTTCCTCGTTGGGGCGTCCCCATGGCTGTACAACCGGTCCATCAAGCGAGGCAGCCTGCCATGCGGAAGCATATCCAGGATTGGCAGCCTGATAAGCCGCATAACCATTACCTGCATCCCAAGTATGATTATTACCTACATAGCCTTCTTCAACACACCACCAGCCTTGGCAATACTGCTCGCCTCGGTAGGTTGGATCGGCCTGATAGACTTCACCTGAAACGGACAGGAAGCCACCATCACCCAGCGGCATACCGATGTTACCGCGAACCGTAAAACTATCGCCGTCACCTTCGGAATAACCACCCGTATCAACTGATATCATGCCGCCTTCGCTATTATCCTTAAGGATAAAGTTAATGGTTCCAGCGATGGCGTCAGTACCATAGATTGCACCTGCACCGTCACGCAGAACTTCGACACTTTTTATCGCACTCATGGGAATAGTAGCCATATCCGGTCCCTGAGAACCCGATCCACCAATACCCACCAGGGCTGCCCGATGGCGACGTTTTGAATTAACCAGCACCACTGTTTTATCGGTTGGCAGATCACGCATACTGGCGGGACGAATCATGGTCGCACCATCACTGATCGGCTGACGTCCTA
>LWDU01038939.1_pt1 | contig 30708 bp, 19 predicted proteins | sample 727161 | NCBI WGS metagenome assembly LWDU01 (sample SAMN04566230, study PRJNA314399) | hydrothermal vent metagenome | isolation source: deep sea hydrothermal plume seawater | place: Mexico: Gulf of California, Guaymas Basin | collected 2004-07-11
GAAAGCGAGAGCACTCCATCGACTCCCAGAACGACGTCTCCGCTCGTACCCGTGGTATGGGTCGTCGATCGAATACTCGAAGCGCCCTCAAGAACGACTGTACCCGCGGAAATCTCGACATTGCCAGCGGGCCCGGTTTCGGCAACGGCGCCCCCCCCGGACAACGGATTGCCTGCCTGGGTATAGATCTGCGAGAGGTTCGACAACTGCAACGAATCGGAAACCGTCAACGCGATGGCGCCGCTCGCCGAAGCGGCTTCAGTCGTCGTATAGATAACAGCACCAGCTTCGAGGCTGACCCGATCGGCATCGACTTGAATTTTTCCGCCGGGCCCCGAGGGAGAGAAACCGAACTTGGGGAACGCCTCGCTGTAGATCTTCGCCCCATCCTGCAACGCAACGGCCCCCGCGACGATCCGGATCCCGCCGCCCGCGTCGTCGTTCAAGAGCCGGGTATGAATGGCGGTCCGTTTTCCGACTTCTCCGACGAGTCGCAAGTGGTCCTGGGCGATGAACTCGATGCTTCCCGCGCTGGTCTCGGAAGAAGCCGAATGGACGTCGCTGCCCGGGTCCAGGAAAATGTCGGGGGCCATTACCCGTATCCCCCGATGCGAAGGTTCGGAGACCTCCGCAGTTCCCAAGCCCTGAATTTTGCTATCCGACATCAAGATCGAGTCCTGAGCAACCAAGTCGATGGCTGTCTGGCTTCCATCCCGCCCGCCGGCAGTGATCTTGGCGCCCGCAAGCTCCAGATGCCCCCCCCGGAGAACAACGCGACCGTTCGAGTCCGCCCCTCCATTCACCGTCAGATCGGTGGTGGCGGTCCCTGTCCCGGGCACCCCGCGCAGTTCGACGGTTCCGCTCCCAGTCGAGACCCCGGAGAGGTCAGCATCGGCCACGAATGCGAGGGGAACCTCGACCGCCGCCTGCCCCACGGCAGCCAGGTGCACCTCGCTGCCCGGGGCGAGCAGCTTGGTCCCGGAGAGCAAGCGAACGTTCCCCCCGGCCACTTGAATCATCGATCCGTCCGTCCACCGATGGGTACCCCCGTTGAACTCAATGTCGCCGCGGGGTCCCGACCCGAAGGACAGAGCAGTTGGTTCTCCACCGCAGCACTCGACTGCCGGACTCGAAAAGACAAAGGGCGAATCCTGGCTGCTCGTATCGAAGACGCCGTCTTCGAATACCAAACCGGCTGCACTCGAAAGAAAGAAGGATCCGGGCAAATCGAACACGCCTTGCGACCCGATCACGACACCCGCTGGGTTCAAGAAGTAGAAGTCGGCCCCGGTGATCGCGGAGGAGTCGAAAGTACCGTCAAGAAGCGAAGCGAAGCCCCCGGTCACGCGACAGATCACATTCGCGGGCAGAGAGGGCGCGGTAAAGCGGGCGGTATCGCTAGCCCCAATATCAAACCGGTGAAAGCTGTGGAAAAGGTTTCCTCCGGCCCCACCCACCGAAACCCCCAGGTTTTCCCCGATGGTATAGATCCCCGACTGGGGGCTGATCCTCTCCGCGGAACCCAGGCTGCCGTCGGTTTGAATCCAGGTCTCTGTCGCGTTGGCGGCCACGGACAAACACATTGAGGTGGTCAAGTGAAATACGGCACTGAAAAACAGAGCGCGTCCGCTCTTTGCCTTCACTGGGCATTCCTCCTGGCCCCAGCCTCCAACCACCCGACCGCCTCTAGGGCGTATCGGCGTTGCACACGTTGTCGAGGGCGACCGTCGAAGGAGAAGACAGAGCACTCGCGAGCACTGCCGCGTCGTGTATGGTGCATGTGGATGGGCTGGCCACGCTGCAACGGGCTTCGAGAAATCCAGCAGGAGTCACTCCGCGGAGATGCGAGAGCATGTTCGAGAGATCGTTCTCGGCAAGCAGAATCTTGCCGCTGCCTTCGCCTTCTCCGCACTGGCAAGCATCCCCCACACCGTCTTCGATCGATACCTTCAACCCACCTTGGTCCATTTGGTCAACGTTGGAAGTGTAGACACAATTGTCATCCTCGTCGCGTCGAAGGTCTTCATCGAAATCATCGGGTATTGTGCTGGCAACCACGGTCGAAGAAGCAAGGCTCACGAGTCCCGACCCCGTCCCCGCATCGCAGTCACTCCGGGAGCCGTCAACAACGATCGGCTCGGTACAATCACCCCAGCTGATCGAGGCCGTATCCGGGTCCACCAGACTCAAAAGCCCCGGCGGGTTCGACGTATTCACGCCCACGCTGAGTTCGAGCCGAGCGAGACACTGATGGCCCAACCCCAAATTGGGCGGACTCGTCAGGGCGCCGTCCACGATGGGCAGGCTTCCTTCAAGAACGAGAAATAGAGTATCGCCCACTACCTGGGCGAAGGAATTGGCTGGGTCGACCGTGGTGTAGGTCGTACCGAAAATATCGCCAGAGAAGGTGCTGCACGAAGGGTTCACCGCGTCGCAATCCTTCCAGGTCATAGTACCGGAGGGGTACGTCGTGGGGAGCAGTGCACCTACGGTCAGCCGGTGGAGTTCCACATCGGACTCAAAACATATTTCCCACAACGTGACGCTTGCGGGGTTTTGTCCCGAAAGCGGACGCAGTTCGACCTCGATCTCATCGGCTGAAGACGGCAGCCCGTCCGCCAAGAAAAGAAGAGCCGCGGCGAGCGCCCACCGCATGATATCGATTCGCCTGGGGGTCCTCATGGCGTCCCCCCTCCAGCGCCATTGCCCGCACCGTTTCCCGAAGCCCCGTTGACAGCCGGGAGAATTCTTGAGACCGCCTCGAAGTGGACGATCTCTTCGGTCGTGTTGCGGGGAGTAAGCGGTCCGAACCCGAAAATCGGAGCCGTGCTGAGGCCCTCGTCGATGGAAAGCGAGAGAAGGATCGATTCGCCCGTAGTCGACGGGTCGGAAACCACGCTGCCCAGGAAGCGGATCGGGTCGCTCGCGGTGCACAACCGAGGTCCGCTTCCAGAATCCTCTCCGACCAACTGGACGTAGAGGGTATTGGGGCGCAGGGTGGTAGACCCGGAATGAGACCCGATTGTGTCGGTGACGAAAGCGCCCGACAACGACGGTTCCACGGTTGTCCCCAACTCGGGATTGGCGGTGCAGCCGGCCCCATTCGCGCCGCCACCGGGAGGAAGAGAAGTCGGTGGACCGCAGTCGCCTCCGAAGGAAATCGTGCTGAGCCAACCCGTGGGACTGACCGACCGGGGAGGAACCAGCGCAACATCCAGTCTCTCCACATCGTATGCCCCGCAATCGATTTCGAGTTGCCATTCTGGATTTAGCGCGGTGCCCACTGCATCCAGGCGAACCCGAACCGGCTGACACGCGTCCCCTAACCCATCCAGGTCGGCGTCCAGTTGCAAAGGATTCGGAACTTCGGGGCAGCTATCACAGATATCCCCAACACCATCCCCATCGCCGTCCGCTTGGTCGCGGTTCCGAAGAGAGCGGCAGTTGTCGGCCACGTCGGGGATTGCGTCGTCGTCCGAGTCAACAGGACGCCCCTCATAAATGCCAGTGATCTGGCCCGACGGGCCCAGGGCGACATCCAAAAAAACCTCGGGCAGGCCATCGCCTTCAAGATCCACCATGGCAAGGGCTTGGCCCACTTGGCTTTGCGGGGCAAAGATCGTGGGAAAGCCCACTGTCGTATCATCCATCGCGACCAGAAACTGGAGCGCACCGAGACTGTCGCGAGCGAATAAGACCATCGCGCCCGCCTGGGCAAAACCACCCGGGCTCGTCGCCTTGGGAGCTCCAACGATCAGGGCCGCCGCGTGTGCACCGCCAACGTCAGGAACTGAGGCCATGCTGGCCCCTAGGCCCGGCGAAAAACCCCAGTCCGGAAGCACCACGAAATCTTTGTCGAAGCGCGCTTGACTGATCACCGTCCCGTCTGGCTTCACGCCCAGCAACAGAAATCCACCGGCACCCCCCATGTGGCCCGGGGTCCCCACCGCCAGATCGAGAACACCATCGCCGTCGATATCGCCCAAAGCCGCAAGCGAAGCGCCGAACTTTTCTGCCGAAACCAAGGTGGGCATCCCCCCCACGCCGTTCTGCAGGAGGAATTGAGTGAGCGCGGTGCCGTCCGCATTCAGCATCAGAACCCTGACCGCTCCGCACGCCGTCGGGCACAGCGCCGTCGAATCGGGTTCGCCCAGCGCCAAATCGGGCACCCCGTTGCCGTCGAGATCGCCGAGATTGGCCAGGGCTCGAATCGATTCGCCGGGAAAATCAAGACGGCTTGACGAAACGTAGGCAGCGCCACCCCCCACCGCCGCGGGTTCCAGATAAACCAGCCAAACCTGTTCATCACCGGGCGCCGCCACGGCCAGGACGGTTCTCGCGGGCCCCGAAGGACCATCGAGGTCACCCAAGCTGACAACCGCCTCTCCGAAAGCCGCGATAGACGAGATTCCGCTCGCGTCCGCGACGCTGTCTGCCGTCAGGCGCAAGACCTGACGAACGGTCCCGTCCCTTCGCATCATGATGATCATCACGGCGCCCTGGCTGCGGCCGTCACTCACCGTGGGGAGCCCCACCGCCAGATCGTCGACCCCGTCGCCGTTGACGTCGCCGATCGAGGCCAACGACCGATCCCCCGCCTCGCCCGCAGTATGGCCGAGGGCTTCGAGATCGAGCAGAACCGCCCGGTCAATCAATTCGGCTCCGCCGGGAGGCGCCACCCAGAGAGCCAACACCAGGATCCAAGCCGCCCTGCGGCCGCGCCGAAGGCCGACCAGCCCCAGAAGCCCCGCGAACAATAGCCATTCGCCCGCGGGCTCAGGGACCGCGATCGTCCAGGGGTGAATCGCCAGGCCCACCGGCGCGAAATCCGCGTCCACGGCTTCGCTGCTGGACATGACACTGAGTTCGGGCGCGGGATCCTCGATCACAGTGGCGTTAAGGCTGATTTCACCGACGCGTATCCGTTCCCCCAGCCCGGTGCCGGTGCCGGTGGGATTCGAAGTATCGACCCAGTTCGCGCTAAGCGACGTCAACGTGAAGTCGCAACCCGATTGACCCCCCAGTGTGGAGTTTATCGTAAAACTGCTGATCTCGATTCCCGACTCCGCGCTCAGATCAATTTGCCAAGCGCACAGTTCATCCCCGCCCCCATTGGCGAGCGCCTGGGCACAGCTGGCGAGCGGCGCTGCCGCGCTCGGGTTGCCGTCGGTGCGCAGACAGAGTTGCCAACTGGTCGTGATGGGCAACGACGGGGGGGGCGCCGTGACGGTACCGAGCCCGCGGACAACGGATTGTTCACTCGGGTAATCGGGCGCACACGAACAAGTGGTATCCGCCTGGGGGCACAAGTACACCCGGGGGGCGGCTTGCGCCGGACGACCCGCCAATGCCCCGGCCGCGACCAAAACCAGGATCGCGATGACACATTCTTTTTTCCATCGGTCCAACATCCACAACCACCCGACATAACGCAGCTTGCCTCAAACCCTCAGCCCGAGTTCACAAACGCGCTGCCTCCGTTTCGGCTACGATTTCGTCCTTTTCCATTCTACCAAGCGGCGCACCGCAACCTCACGAAAATTTCGCCAACGACGCCTGTTCCCTAAGAATTGCGCGTTTGTTACTCCCCAAGAGTCGCCCGTTCCTGCAAAATTGGATCAGACAATTCGAGAGTCGACCCGCGGGGTATCGAAGGCCTAGACCGCCACTCCGGGAATGAGGTGGCTGGCCCCGGCTCAAAGCCCGGTCTAGAGCCAGGTCCCGATCAGCAGGAAAGGGGCCCAATAGGCGGGGTGGCGGTAGCGAAAGTCCGCCATCAGCCCGAGCTGAGCCGCGCGAAGGGCTTGGGCTCGCGAGTCCCCGGCCATCAGCCGTGTATAGAAGGTCTCGATCAGCGCCGTAGCCGCCGGATCATTGACGCTCCAGAGACTACCGAGCACGCTCCGGGCCCCCGCGCGGACGGCCATTCCCGACAGCCCAAGGCCCGCCCGCTGCCCGCCCCCGCGCGCGGTTTCGCAGGCGCTGAGGGTGAGCAACTCGAGGGGCTCGTCGCGGAAACGAAACAGGCCGACGTCTTCGGACAGTTCGTCCAGACCCAGACGGCCATCCCAGGCCAAAAGGTAGGTGTCTTCGGGCCGCGCCGAAAACCGCGCGTGAGTGGCGATGTGGACGATGCCGAAATTTTTCGCTTCCAGCGAGTCGCGCAGGTCGGAACGAATGAAGGCGTCGTCGAGCATCACCTGGCCGCCGATCAGTGACTCAACCGCCCGCAACTCTTGGACGACGTTGGGAAGCGGCGGAGCGCCGTCTACAGATTTCGAAATTCCAGCGAGTAGCGCTTCCACACCTTCGGGGTCGATGGCCGCGGGATCGACCAAATCGAAACCCGGTGTTGTGGCCACGGCGTACTCTTCGACCAGAAAGTGATCGCCGTTGTGGAGCGAAGCCAAGGGGATGGTCAGGAGTGGGCCGTCGGGCACAAAGACCAGGGTGCCGACCCCCGACGCCTCGATGCTGGCCTCAAGCGGACGGATCAGCCAATCGTAGAGGCGCTGAGCGTGGACGAGATAGCGCCGCGTAGCCGGGCGCTCCAACTGTTCGCGCAGGGCGCGGGCCTCCGCCTCCACGACCTGCCGCGAGATCGGCACCGAAACCAACTCGAGGGGCTGGCCCGGCGCGCTGATGAGGAGCGCCGTCCGCCCGGGCAGTAAAATGGGGTAGACGATGGCCGCATCCGGAGAAACGCTGCCGAGACCCCGGGTGCGCTCGCGTTGGGCATCCACGCAATCATCGCGGAAAAAATCGCGCAGCTCGGCGGCCTTGAATTCCTCCATGGTGGCCCGGGCCTTCACGAGGAATGCCTGGGCCTCGCCGGAATTTGGGCTCTCCGCCGCCTCCAAAAGGAGCAGATCGAGCAGGGCGCGGTAGACCGGAGCGACCTGACTCTCAAAGGACGAGTTCCCCAGGTCTGCCCCCCACCCCGGCCTGTCGCGGAGCAGTTGCATCAAGGCCACCGCACGCTGGTAGGCCGCAATGGCCCCGGGGCGGTCGCCGGCAGTCGCCAGGAGTCGACCTCGCTGGGCATGCCAACGGTAGAGCAGTTCGGGGGCGTCCAAGTCGCCCGCAAACGCCAGGGCGCGTCGCGTCAGGGCGCGAGCCGCGTCGATGCGGCCCGCGTCTTCCTCTAGGCCGCCCAGCGCAGCAAGCGCATGGGCCTCAATGCGGGCGTCGCCCAGGGCTTCGGCCACGGTGCGGGCCGACTCGAGCAGGCCCGCGGACCGTGCACGCAGTACAGCCACGCCCTCTGGCCCCCCCCCAGCGGCCGATTCCAGCGCGGCCAATTCGCGGACTCCAAGGCCCAAATTCAAGAGCAATGCGGCTCGATCGTGAGAGTCGGACACACCCGCCAGAGCTTCTTCGGCCCGCTGCACCGCCGCCAGCGCTTGACGGGGCGCGGCGATCTGGGCCCGGGCGGCGTTCGCCCAAGCCAAAGCGGCCAGCCCCAGATCCCCAGCCTCGCTCGCGAGCTCCCCCGCTGCCCGGTAGAGACCCGCAGCAATTTCGGGTTCGCCCCGGAGCAAGTTCAAGTTTCCGAGATCGTTCAGCGCCGCGGCTTCCACCACGGGCAAGCCGAGATCCGCCGCACGGGCGGCGCCCTCACGCAAGCTGACCTCGGCGGCGACGGCCTCGCCTCGGGCCAACTCGATGCCGCCCAGGGCCACCGTCGCGGCCGCCTGACGCGATTGATCGTCCAGCAATTCGGCCTGATGGATCGCCTGGACGAGGGCGTTTTGAGCCCCCAAATATTCGCCCAGGGCGCGTTCGGCCCGAGCCAAACCCATCAGCGCGAAATAGCGGGCCGCAGGATCGTTCGGGGCCGAGGCCAGGCGGTTGGCCTCGCGGAACAGACCCAGCCCCGTCTCAAAATCGCCTCGGGCCAGGGCGGCCTCGCCTTGGGATCGGACCTGCTCGGAATTCATCGAATCCCGAACAGCACCGTGCCTGGGCGGCGCGAGGGGACTATTTGCGCACGACATGCCCGCAAGCGCCACGAGCAGCCCCACCCACCAAGACCCGGGCTCGCCCCGCGTGGCGCGGAAGACTGTCAACGAACCCGCTCGATTTGGCACATCCACGCAGGACCTGTCCGCGCGATTTGGCCTTCGCGCTATTCGATTGCGGGTTCGGCGCCCAGTCCAACCTGCTCGAGCAAGGCCGCACGATGTTCGAGGAGCCGGGTATCCCCGGGTTCGGCTTCGAGCCAGAGGGTAAGCTGATCGAACGCGTCATACCAGTAGCCCTGGGCCGCGTAACGATGGGCGAGGTGGCCCGCTTCGGCGGAGGCGAACTCCCCCGTCGCACGCGCCCCCGGTGGGCGATAGAGGAGCGCGGAACCGGCGAAGCGATCACGCGAACGATGGGCGTCATCCGTCACCAGGGCAACCGACCACCGGTACGTGATATTGGGAGACAGCTCGATGCCCTCAAGGGCCAGCGATAGGCCGTGAATACCCGCTGCCCGGGGGCCGGTCAGCCGAGTCTCCAAAAGGGGCTCGACGGAAACATCGTCTGAAATTACGATTTCAAGCGGAAGATCGGTCGCCTCCGAAAGGCGCCAATACAGCGTGGGCGTCGCCCGGCTCGTCCTTCCCAAATGCTCGGGAGAAAGGACCTCGACGGCCGGACCGCCCTTACCCACCGAGCGCACGTAGCCTCCGGTGCGAACCGAAGGGCCACTCAATCCCATGAGACTCTCAACCCCGTAAACGGGCAAATCGCCGGGCAGAAGCGCCGCGATCAGCATCGTTTCGCCGCCTGCCAAGACCAGACCCGCCTTCTCGCTCGCCGCGGGAAGTGACGCGGGGTCCTCGACCGGGCGAGAAATTTCAGCGGGCACTGCCGCAATCTCGACCGCACCGGGAAGGTCTTCATCCAAGCCCGAAGGCAAATCGATCTCTTCGGTTGCCGGGTTCGCCGGGCGCGAGGTTCTCCGTCCCTTCCGCCAGCTGAATCGGCTCCTCGATGGGTTCCGTGGGCATTGCGGGAATCGTGGGCCTGTCGGGGACCGAGGGAACCGACGGTATTGCCTCCGTTACCGGAACCGCCTCCTGCGCGATTTCGACGTCCTGGGACGGTTGGACACCCGAGACCTCGCCCTGCTGCCAGAGCTGGAGCCCGATGGGAACGGCGATCAAAACCAGCGCCGCGGCCACCAGGGCGGGCTGAACATTTGCCCAGCTAAGGGAATCCCTCCATTCGGCGAGACTCACGACGGATTTTCGAAAGAAGTTCGGACGTATCACCTCGGCGACCGAAGCCGACTGGACAGCGGAAAAATCGAAGCTCCGCAGTACCGCCACTTCGCTCCGACACGCCGAGCAGCCCCCAAGGTGTTGTTCCACCGCCGCGCGTTCACTCGACGCCAAGGACAGCGTCGTCAAACCGAGCAACGCCTCCTCGCTGGGGTGTGAATCGGCAACACTTGCCGACCGCAAAACCCGCTCGAAGTTCGACAAGCTCGCGACTTCGCGCGAGCAATCGTCGCAGCCTGGATAATGATTACGGAACTCTTCCCACCGCGGTTCTTCGCGCTCAAGAAAAAACTCGCCTAGATCGATTTCTTTGGTTTTTTTACAGCTCATCCCGTACCTCCTGCGGGTTTGAGCCGTTCCCCGGCTCCTCTCCCCGCCCCGCTCTCCAGTCGCTCGCTTTCACCAAAAGGGATCACCCGGATTCGATAAAATCGGCCAATTCCTGGCGCAGTTGAGCGATTCCCTCGCGCAAGTAGCGCTTCAGCGACCCCAGCGGTATTCCACTTTCCTCGGAAACCACGTTGTAGGTCTTGCCTTCGAGATAGACACCCAGAACCGCCACTCTCCGCTTTTCCGAGAGCCGCTCCACGGCATTCCGAACGTCTTGACTCAGCCCTTCGGGCGCCATTGTGCTGGCGGTGGAAAGTTCGTCGCTGCCGACGACATCCTCCCAGGGCAGGGTCTGGTCTTCCTTCACGCGCAGGTGAACCCGCAGGCGGTCGATAAATTTGAACCGAGCCGTCGTCCGGAGGTAGCCCACAACCGCCCGGCGGTCGCGAATGCGTCCCTCGCGCAACGCCAACGCCGAGGCGATGATCACCTCTTGCAGGAGATCGTCCCAGTCGCTCCGGAAATCGTACGCATTCCAGCCGGCCAGGAATCCATTGACCAACCGAGTCAGGCGGGCAAGGGCGAGGGCATCGCCATCCTGAAGAGCCTCCAAGACCGCGTACCAGTCTTCCTCCCGCCTCCCGTTCCGTGTGGCCATCGGTGCGCAGTATGACTAAATCCCCCGGGGCCCGCGAATTCTCCTGCCCCAATACCCGTACAATTGGGTTTGGTTTACCTCGATGCCGATCCGAAAATCGGCCTTTGGGCCGGCGAATCGCGGAAAAGCGGACAAAAGCAGCGGAAAAGTGCATTCGTTTCGGGACCCCCGAGCGGAAGAGGAATGAAAGCGCGCACTGGGCGCGGGCGAGACGGCGGCGCAGAGCGCCGCAACGAGAGATCAGTCGCGCCGAGGGGCCAAAATGGATCGCCCGAGCGAGATTTTTTCAAAAAATCTCGCCCCGGCGGCTTTCGGAATCCCGAGCGCACCCTTTTCGGGTCGCTCCCCCGAGTGAAATCGGAGCCGAGACGCTGCCGTGAGCAAAGCCTCCAAAGCACCGGGCACCGGGCGACTCGAACCCCGGAATCAGCTCGATTGCGCCAGATCTTCGACGATATCGGCCCAACAATCGGCGTCGGGAGCGAAGGGGGCGATCAGGCTTACCCGGTCGGCAAAGCCCGAGCAGCGGGCGCGAACCTTGTCGGCCACCTCGCTGCGATGACCGACCACCGCGATCTGACCGAGCAGATCGTCGTCGATGCGCCCGGCCATTTCGAGCCACTTCCCCTTTTTGGACATGAAATTCAGTTCATCCTGCAGATCACCCCGGCCAATGGAATCGAGCACCGGCCGGTAGGCGGGGGTCGAGCCGTAAAAAGAAATTTGCGCCCGGGCACCATTTTTTGCCGCCTCGATCTCTTCGTCGTTCGACCCCGCGGCAACAATGAGCTGGCACGAGATCTCCAATTCTTTGCGCCCCCGCGATCCCAGTTCGAGACCGCGCTCGAGGTTCGGCAGGGTCACGGATTGAATGAACTCCGTTGTGTGAAAGGGGTGAACGAAAAATCCGTCGGCGACCTCTCCGACGACTTCGGTCATTCGGGGCCCCACCGCCGAGAGAAAAATTCGAGGTACGCCGTGAGGACTCGGCTCGGGGGTAAATACGGGAGTCATCAGTGTGTGGGAGTAGAACTCGCCTTGAAAATCCAAGCGCGAGCCATTTTGCCAGCAATCCCATATGGCCCGAATGGCCCCGACCATCTCCTTCATTCGCGCTGCGGGCTTGGACCACTCCATGCTGAAGCGTCTCTGGATATGCGGGCGAATCTGAGTACCCAGCCCAAGAACGAAACGCCCCGCGCTCAGCAGCTGCATATCCCAGCCTATATTCGCGAGGATCATTGGGTTCCGCGCGAAGGCGATCGCTATGGCGGTAATCAGCTCCAGTCGGTCGGTCTGCTGGGCTGCGACGGCCAAGGGAAGAAAAGGATCGTGGCGCCCCTCGAAGGTAAAGCCTCCCGTGTACCCGACTCTCTCCAAATTCTTCGCCGCGGGTCCCGCGTCGACCGGGTTCTCCACCAGAATCGCACCATCCACCCTCACGATCGTCTCCTCGATTTTCTCATGCTCATCCGTCACTCACAAGAAACTCTAAATTTTGAATCTGGCCCGCACTTGTCGCCCAAATGGGCGGTCGTTAGGCTACGCGATCTCACCGCCGGAGCCACCCTAGGCCCAAGAAGAACCAACACCAACAGGCACGACAAAACAGGCACAACAACAGGCACAACGTCAAAGCTTCGGTTCGTAGCCCCTTCGAAGACATCGCGTGGGCACTGGATCCGTCGCGAAACCGGAGGAAAGGCTTTGAAATTCTCTCGGCCCCAGACGAAATATTTGTCGACTTTTTTTCTCGCTAGTCTACTTGCCGCTTCAGCGGCCTTCGCCGAATCAAAACCCAATATCGTCATCCTCGTCGCCGACGATCTGGGCTGGGCGGACGTCGGCTACCACGGCGAAGAAGTCATTCGCACACCTTCTCTCGATCGGTTGTCTCGGGAGGGCGCAGAACTCGACCGCTTCTACACAACGCCCATCTGTTCCCCGACGCGCGCGGCCCTGATGACCGGCCGCGATCCCATGCGGCTCGGAGTCGCCTACGCGACCATCCTTCCCTGGAGCAACAACGGCGTCCATCCCGACGAACGTTTCATGCCCGAGAGTTTTCGCGCCGCCGGCTACCAGACCGCGATGGTGGGCAAATGGCACCTGGGGCACGCCCAGCAGACCTATCACCCCAACGAACGCGGTTTCGAACACTTCTATGGTCACCTCCATACCGAGGTGGGTTATTTCCCGCCCTTCGCCAACCAAGGAGGAAAGGATTTCCAGGCCAATGGCGAATCCATCGACGATCAAGGCTACGAGACCTTCCTGCTGGCCGCCGAGGCCTCGCGCTGGATTCGCGACCGCAACAAGGACAAACCCTTCTTTCTCTACATTCCCTTCATCGCCCCTCACACACCCCTGGATGCACCGGAAGAACTCAAAGCCCGCTACGCGGATATGGACGACGACCGAAAGCCCACCCGCAGCAAGCACAGCGATAACACCCGTCGCATCGGAAAATTCAGTGGCCGCCCCAGCGCCCGGCCCACCTACGCCGCCGTGGTGGACGCCATGGATCAAGCCGTGGGTCGGGTGCTGAAGACCCTGGACGACGAAGGACTGGCGGACAACACCATCGTGTTTTTCTTCAGCGACAACGGCGGAGCCGCCTACGCGAGCGGCGGTGCGGACAACGTTCCCCTCCGCGGTGGCAAGGGCAACACCTTCGAAGGCGGAATTCGCGTAGTTTCTCTCGTTCGCTGGCCCGGGGTGATTGAACCCGGTAGCCAAATCGAGAGCATCATCTCGGTGATGGATGTTTTCCCGAGCCTGGCCGCCGCGGCGGACGTTCCCATCGAGGGGGCGCGCAAGCTCGATGGGCGAAACATGTGGCCTGCCATCGCGGAGAAGAAAAAAATTCAAAGGGAAGATTTTATTTTCTTCGGGTCGGAGACACCGATCCGCGGAGCCTTCTCCCTGACGGCCTTCAACGACGAATGGAAGCTGGTGCAGGAAGTGAGACAGGGTCTGCTCTCGGCCGATGTCACCCACTACTTGTTCAACATCGCCGATGACCCCAACGAATACAACAACCTCGCCGCGGCGCACCCGGACGTCGTCGCTGAAATGGCCGAGGCCATCCACTACTGGCGGACCCTCCACCCGGTCTCGGGTATTCGTTCCACGTTGACACCGCCCCCGGGCTGGCGGGCGCCACGCGATTGGGTCTCGTACCCAATTCCCCTAGCCCAGTTGCAGGCTGAGCCCGCACCCGGCATGGCGCCCCCTGCGGTGCTTCCCGCCCTCGATTGGATGCATGGCGAATCCGGGCGCCTGATCTACGACTGCGAGCCCTACGCGTTGCTCGGGGGTGGGCTCTGCAAATAGGCACCGGCCGCGCCGAGAGCTCAGTTTCCGAGAACGATCAAAAGAACCCCCACGAGAATTGCCGCAATGCCCGCCAGCTCGACCGGACGAATGCCCTCGCGAAAGAAGAACCAAGACGCACCGAGGGCAAAGACCAGTTCCAATTGGCCGACTGCTTTTACGTAGGCCGCGCTCTGTAGCGACATTGCGGTAAACCAACTCGCCGAAGCGAGAGCCCCGCAGGCCCCAACCCAGAGCCCAGCACGCCAGGCCTTGGCCACCCTCTGGAGTTCGCCGGGTTCGCGCAACCCGAGATAGACGGTGACCGCCAGGGTTTGAAAGACGATTACGCTGGCCAGGGTGAAGCTCGCCCGTAGAAAAGCGCCGCTCCCGGTTTCCAAGGAAAGCGAGGCTCCGCGGTAGCAAACCGACGCGAGCCCGAAGAGTGCGCCCGACGCGAGCCCCGCCAGCGCGCCTCGATCGAAGAGAGAATTCAGGCGCCCGGACTCGAGCACATCGCTCCGCGCCAGGCCAAGGGCCACAACACCGGCCAGAGAGAGCAACAGCGCAACCCCGGCCATCTGGCCCACAGATTCGCCGAGCAGCAAGAAGCCAAAAATGGCCGCCTGCACGGGCTCGGTCTTCGAGTAGGCCGTGCCCACGGCGAAACTCCGAAACGAAACCGCGTAGAGGAGCGCTGCCGTCGCCAGGATTTGGGCCAATCCTCCCATCCCACCGTAGAGGAAGAACGTACGGCCGGGGATGGGAAGGGGCTGATCGAGACCGACCACAAGGCCCACGAGATAAAGAAGCGCAAAGGGAACCCCAAAGGCGAACCGGACGTAGGTTGCACCGGAATTGCTCAGCTCGGATTTGATCGACTTCTGCAGCGCTGACCGCGCGTTCTGAAAGAACGCCGCAACGAGAGTGATGGGGACCCACAGTTCAAACACGCTTCGCTCCCTGACTCATCGACACAGAAAATACCCGTGGAGTGAATCGCCGCCCGGGTTCAAAGGTCAGAGTCCCCGACCAACTGCTTGAGGCTCTCCAATAGGTCTTGCAGTTCCTGGCTCAGGCGCGGCGGAATCGCCGTTCGGATCACTGCAAGAATCGATTCGAAATACCAGATTTGCTGCTGAGGAGTACTCGAAAAGCGATCGAAGACCGAAACCCCCTGGGATCGAACATCCCAGACGATGGCATGGAGATTGTGCCGCTTGTCGCACGCCGCCACGAGAAGGCTGTCGGGCAACGCGTGGGTCAGTTGCTCGATATAGCGGTCCTTGCGTTCCTTCCAAGGACGCTTTTCCCCTATGGACTCGTCGGCCTGGGTATCCGTGCAATCGTTCACCATGCGGAGAACGGCCTCGCCGAAATTTTCCCGGATGACCCTCTCACGGTCGGCGCGCTTCTCGCTATCCGGCGCGTCTTCCAGCGAATCGTGCAAGAGGCCCGCGATGGCCTGATCCGCGCAGCCCCCGTGCTCGATCACGAGCCCCGCCACTTGGAGCAGATGACTCACGTAGGGAATATCGGTCATCTTCCTGCGCTGACCGGAGTGCCACGCGTACGCGTACTCGGTGGCTTCCACTAGGCGCTTCTGTTCTTCGAAGTTCATGCGGACCTCCTCTTCGTCGCGGGCCCACTCCCTCGCTCAACCTCCTCCGGGATCACAGCCTCCACCGGTGGTCGAGTCGAGAACACACCGTGCTGGGATTCGAACACTCGCTCCAGTGCCCGGGCGAACTGCAGTACCCCCCAATCATCCTGCCAACGTCCCACGATCTGAATGCCCACGGGCAAACCGGACTCTGTGAATCCACAGGGCATTGAAATCGCCGGATGCCCGGTCAAGGTCACGTAGTAGGCGGATTTCATCCAATCGATGTAGGTCTCCATGGCGACCCCGCCAATGGACTCGGGGTAGCGGGTCGAAACCGGAAAGGGAGGTACCTGGCTGACCGGAAGCACCATGAACGGGTAGTCCTCCATCAGGACCCGGACACGCCGATAGACTCGGCCACGCAGATTTTCGGCCCGGGCCACATCCGGGGCGGAGAGGGCGAGTCCCTGATCGATATTCCAAATCAGAGTGTCCTTGAGAAAACTGCGTGCGCCCTCGGGCAAGGCTGCAAAAGACTGGGCAAACTCCCATGCCCGCAAGATCTTGAAGGCCTCGTCGGCCCCGGACCAATCGGGCTCGGCGTCTTCCACTTCGCAGCCCAGTTCCGCAAAGGCGCTCCGGCCCGCCTCGAGGACCGACGTCACCTGAGGATCCACGGGGAGGCCACCGAGGTTTCGGCTCCAGGCGACCCGAACTCCGCGAAAATCGCGATCCAAGGGCCGGGCAAATGCGTCCCCGGGCGTGGCCAGGGAAAGGGGCGCCCGGGGGTCGGGTCCGGCCATGGCTGAAAGCAGCAACGCCGTGTCCTCCACCGTCCGGGCCATGGGACCCAGCACCGAAAGCGGCGACCAAGGCGAGCGGCTCGGGTAAATGGGCACCCGTCCCGGGGAGGGACGCAAGCCCACGACGTTGCAGAAACTCGCTGGATTGCGCAGCGACCCCCCCATATCGCTGCCGTCCGCAATGGGCACCATACCGGTGGCCAGGGCCACCGCCGCCCCGCCGCTGCTGCCCCCGCAAGTTCGCGCGGAATCCCAGGGATTCAGGGTTTCACCAAAGACCTCGTTGTAGGTCTGGGAGCCCGCGCCAAATTCCGGCACATTGGTCTTGCCCAAGGTGATGGCGCCCGCCGCCCGCAGGCGCTGGACGATGAGGTCGTCGTGGTTGGGCACGTGGTCGGCGAGAAGTTTCGAGCCCGAGGTGCTGCGAATGCCCTCGGTCATCACGAGATCCTTGTGGGCGACAGGGAGGCCGTGAAGCGGACCCAATGTCCCTCCCCGGGCCTGGTACTCGTCAGCCTCGGCCGCCCAGGCCAGGGCCCGCTCGGGAACAAGAGTCACTATGGCGTTGAGCTTCGGGTTGATGGCTTCGATGCGATCGAGGTGAAGTTCAACGAGTTCCCTGGCCGAAAGTTCCCCGGCACGAACCCGGCCGGCAAGCTCGGCTGCGCTCTGATAGTGGAGCACTGTCGCGCTCATCCCGGAACTCCTCTCACGGCCAGCGCTCCAGTGAGCGATCACCAAGCTCGTTGTCAGTATCTTCTCTTGTGACCCGGTCTCAAGCGTCGAGCAGGTTTCACCGCCTCTTGGATCCGCTTCTGCAATTTTGCTTTGAGGCGCTCCAGACGATCCCACCCGTCGCGCGACTCCAAGCGCTCGAGACCCGGGCGAGGTTGCTCGAGCCCGCGCTCGGTCAGTTCCAGCGCGGCCCCCAGTTCTCGCCGACTCTCAAGGAAATAAGCGTAGAAGAGATAATTGAGGGGCTCCTCGACATCGATATCCAGAGCGCGTTGATAGTATTTCTGGGCTCGCTTGCTGGAGCCACCCAAAAAAAAGGGCACCGCGTGATCGATCGTCCCCAGGGTTCGTGCGGCAGCCCCTTCGGCGAAAGCGGGATCCAACTCCAGGCTGCGGCGCAGGTGTCGGCGAATCGAACGAAGGGTAAAAATCATTTTCACCACCCCGACGGACTCGGCATAGAGCGCCGTATTGACACCGACTAGCAAATGACAAGGCGCACAATCGGGTTTCAGCTTCGTGGCCTCGAGCGCCGCATCACGCCCCTGGACGAAGAACGCTTCTTTTTCAGATTTCTGTGTCGCCACTCGGTTGCCGAGGAAATAGCAGGTCATTGCGAGCCGCCAGGCCGCCTGCCAATCCTCTGGGTCAGCTCGATAGAGGGCCTCGTAGCGCTCGTTCGCAAAGATGGCCCGGGCGGAATCGGCCCGCTCCAGATAGGCCTGATCGGCGTCAGCGAAGCGCGGAGCCGGCTCCCAACCCGCCTCGGCGACCGCCTCACCCGAATAAATTGAGACGAATCCGCCCAAAACCCCGAGGACAACGCATAGAAGCTTGCTGCATAGAAGCTTGCTGCAGCCGTTCCAACTCGCCGGGTAAATTATTCGGCCTCGAGTCGTCCGCTCGGCCGACTTTCGCTTTCCATCGATCTGCCCCTTGCTCATGGGAACAAAGTAGAGAATTCGCGCGAGTTGGGGAATGGCCCTCGCCCCTCACTGCTTGATCGCCACGGTCTCCCCGCTGCTCCCGCCCCCGAATGTTTCACGAAAACTTCGCTTGACCCATTCCGTTGCATCATCGAGCAGCAGATAAAAGACGGGGACCACGAGCAGTGTGAGCAGGGTCGAGGAAAACATTCCCATGGCGGTGGCAATCGCCATGGGGGCGCGGGTCTCGGAACCGGGACCAATGCCCAGGGCCGCGGGCAGAACACCGAATATCATCGAAATCGCCGTCATCAGTACCGGACGCATGCGGATCGGCGCCGCCGTCCGCATGGCCTCCACCTTGTCCATGCCACCGCGGCGCAATTGGTTCGCGTAGTCGACCAGTAGAATCGAATTTTTTGTCACCAAACCCAGTAATAGGATAATCCCGATCATGCTGAAGATATTCAGGCTATGGCCAAAGAGCAGGAGCCCACCGAGAGCCCCCACCATGGAAAGCGGAAGGGCCAACATCACCGTGAGGGGATGGATAAGGCTCTCAAACTGAGCGGCGAGAATCATGTAAATGACCAAAATTCCGAGCCCCATGGCAAGACCAAACTGATCGTTGCCCTCCTGCATGGCCTCGGCCTCTCCCGACATGGCGAGACTCATACCTACGGGCAGAATTTCCGCAGCAACCCTCTCGGCGTGCTCGACGGCTTCGGCGAGTTTGATCCCTTGGAGGTTGGCGCTGATATTGACGCTGCGCTGGCGATCGATCCGCGTGATTTCCGACGGAGCGGCGCCCATCTCGACGGTCACCAGATTTCGCAGCGCCACGGGCTCTCCGCTCCGATTGCGTACGTAGAGTGCCCCGATCGCATCGGGATCCGCCCGGTCTTCTCCGTCCATCCGCATACGAATATCGTACCGGCGACCGTCTTCCTTGAACGTTCCCACGTCCATTCCGCCCACCATCATTTGGATCGTCTGGGCAATGGACCGAGCATCGACCCCCATGGCGGCAGCTTTCTCACGGTCTGGCACCACCTTGAGTTCCGGGAGACCGAGTTTCAGGCTCTTGTCGAGATCGACGAAGCCCGGTACCGCCGAAAGCGCGGCGATGAACTCATCCGAGATCCGGTCGAGTTCCTGGAGAGAAAGATTTCCGCGCAGATCCACGTCGAAACCGCCGCCCCGGCTCATCATGGACTCGCCGGGATTGAAAATCCGGATCTGCCGCCCGGGAATCGAACCCAATTCCTTCCGCGCCGCCCCGATCACGTCCATCACACTCCGGGTGCGCTCTTCGTTGCTGGCGAGGGTGCCGAAGATCATCGAACGATTGCTCCGGCTGGTGGGGTCGTAACCGCCTCCGGTGCCCGCGGCCGAGAAGATGCCAACGACCTCGGGTTGAGCGAGAAACCAGGCCTCGTCTTGTTTCATGTACTCCAGCGAAGCCTGCAAAGAAGTTCCGGGCAGCGCCTCGGAGTTGCTGAAGAAAATTCCCTCGTCCGAAGGCGGAAAGAATTCTCGCTTGAGTTGCGTCCCGAAGACAACAGCCAGACCCAACGAGGCCAGGGTTGCTGTGGCCGTCAGGGCACGATGGCGGAGACTCAGATCCAGCGCGCGACGGTAGCCATTTTCCAGCCCCCCGAAGCCGCGCTCGAGCCGCGCATAGATACTCTTTGCGCTGCGCGGTTTGGGGGGTGGCATGCGCGCGGCAAGCATCGGGGTCACTGTCAGCGCGACGAAAAGCGAGATCATCACGCTCCCGGCGACCACCAGCCCAAACTCGCCCAGGAAGCTGCCCACCAGCCCCTCTACGAAAAACACGGGGATGAAGACTGCCGCCACCGAAACCGTCGCCGCCGTGGCCGCAAAGGCGATCTCCCGGGTGCCGGCCTTTGCGGCAGCCTTGGCATTTTCACCCTGCTCCCGGTGTCTCTCGATATTCTCGAGCACCACGATGGCATCGTCGATGACCACGCCCACCGCCAAGGTCATTCCCAGCAGCGTCATGGTGTTTAGCGTGAAACCAAACAGCCAGACTAGACCGAAGGTTGCCACCAGGGAGACGGGAATCGCCAGGGCGACGATTAGCGTCGGCCGGGTTCGACGTAGGAAGACAAAGACGGTGAGGACGGCCAGAAGCGCACCGACAACCAGAGTGAACTGGGTTTCTGCGACGGCTTCGCGCACACCCCTCGAAAAGTCGATAAAGCCGTCGCTATTTTCGAACTCGATGCCCTTGGGCAAGACGAGCTCGATCTCGTCGATGCGCCGCAGAACTTCGTCGACGATTCCCACGGTATTGCCACCCGATTGCTTGCGAATCCCCAAGCCTACGGTTTCTGCCCCGTTGTAGCGGGCGATCACATCTTGATCTTCGGCGCCGTCTTCGACCCGTGCTACATCGCGCAACAGAACCGGGGCACCGTCGACATGGCTCACCACCATCCGTTCCAAGGACTGGATGCTCTCGAACTCAGCATCGGTGGTCACCGCATACTCGACTCGTTTGCCCTCCACCTTGCCCGCAGGCAATTCGACATGTTCCCGCTTGAAGGCCTGAAAAACATCGATGGCCGAAAGCTGGCGCGCGCGAAGCGCCTCACCATCGAGCCAGATCCGGACATTGCGTTCAAGGCCGCCGAATATTGCGACCCCCGCGACACCCTGAATGGTTTCGAAGCGCGGATTGATCTGGCGTTTGACCGCCTCCATGGTAGCCACCGCACTCTTGCTGGTCTTGAGCGGAATCCAAAGCACCGGCTGGTCGTTGGGATTGAAGGTATTCACCATGGGGGGCTCAACTGCGGCCGGGAGCTCGTAGCGAGCCTGGGCGACTTTATCCCGCACCTCCTGCGCCGCGACATCCAGATCGGTCCCGAGTTCAAACTCAACCTGGATCATCGACGCACCGCGAAAGCTCGTCGAAGAGATTTTGCGAACGCCCGCGATGGTGTTGAAGCCCTCTTCAAGGACATCGGTCACGTCTTCTTCCATGCCTTCGGGCGTGGCGTCATCGAGCAGTGACGTCACCGAAAGCACGGGGAATTCCATATTGGGAAACTGGTCTACCCCAAGCCGGTTGTAGCCGAGCACGCCAAATACGATAAGCGCAAGGATCATCATCCAGGTCAGAACCGGACGTTCGATGGAGAGGTCGGAGAGGCTCACCCGTCCACTCCTGAAGCCAGGGAGGAAACGGGGGCGGCGACCTGGGGCTCAGCGACGGGACGTCCATCGCGGGTACGAATCGATACCGCTCCGCCATCGAGGAGATTCGCCTGGCCCCGAACCACCACCTGATCTCCGGCGTCAAGCTCCCCGCGCACCTCGACCCAACCGTCGACGAATACCCCGGTGGTGACGTGGACCCGTTGCACGCGGTCGGTCCCCACCATCCGGTACAACGCCGCCCCTGAAGCCCGCTGGATCAGGGCCTCCTCGGGCACCATCAAGACATCCCCCCGTTCGCTCACGCCCAGTTCAATATGGGCAAACAGACCGGGCCGAAGTCGGCTATCCGCATTCGAAAGTTCTGCTTTGACCCGAAGGGTTCGAGTCAGAGAGTCTATGGTGGGCGACACCACTGTGACGATGGCGGCAAAGCGCTCTTCGGGAAACGGAGCCAAACTGACCTCGACGCTCTGACCGGGACGGACTCGCCCGGAATCCACCTCCGCGACCGAAAATTCCGCCTCGATGGGGTCAAGGGTGACGATTTCGAAGAGGGGAAGACCCACGCTCAAATACTCGCCCACACTGACACTGCGCAGCGCCACCAGACCCGAAAAGGGCGTGCGCACCGACGCATCGGCCAACGCCCGCCGGGCCAGACCCACCCGGGCCTCGCTGGCACCCTTGCGCGAATGGGCGAGTTTCAATGCCGTCCGCGCTTCGTCGAGTCGCGACTGCGAAGCCGCATCGCGTTTTTTGAGGTTCTGAATCCGGTCCATCGCGCGCCAGGTCTCCACCACCTGGGCGCTGGCTTCGGTCAACTGGGCATCGGCGCTCGCGAGTTCCAGTTCTCGACGCTGGGGATCGATCTCCAGAAGAATCTGTCCCGCGCTGACCGCCTCTCCCTCCTCTACCAAAATCGACGTCACCTGGCCGGGAATCTGAGCCGCAATCGTTGCTTCGGCCTTGGCCACAAGTTGCCCCGTCGCCGTGATCCGGTCGATCACATCGCGAACGACGACCCGCGAAACCATGACCGGCGGCGCGAGCTGCGAATTGGCCGGAGGCTCGGCGTCCTCGGCGCAGCCAAGAACAAAAAGGAAAAACAAACCAGCAACGGCTGGCATCACGAAACGCCCGTAGCAATTTTTTAGGGCCATGGTGGCTCCCCTTCTCCGATCAACTTTCGACATTATTCCCGCCCCCAAACTCCAGCGAAGGTAAAAATTCCGCCAGCCAGCCCGCCAAGAGAACATCGACACTCGCTTCCAGGAGATTCGGATTCCAATCGAAGTCGGGCTGAACCGCGGGAAGGGAAATCAAACCGTGCAAGCAGGCCCATAGCGATTGCCGGATCAATTCGAGTCGCACTTCGCTGATCTGGCCGCTCTGGATCAGAGCGTTCAAGGGCTTCGACATCAGGTCGACGGCCTTCTGGTGCGCCGAGTCCGGAGGCAGTTCGTGGGCTTTCGGCTGGTTCATCAGATAATAGTGGGTGGGATTGCGAATCCCCCAGCGCGCGAAATCGAGGCAGAGGGCTCGAGCCTGGGCCACAGGATTCGCCTTGGCGGGGGCTCGTTCCAATTGCGCCACAAGATCCTCCAGCCTCTCCTCGAGTACGGCATCGATGAGCCCCGGTTTGTCGCCGAAATAGTGATAGATAGTGGGCGCCGAGTAGCCGCAGCGCTCGACCAGACCGCGCATGGAGAAACCCCCTAGCCCCGATTCGGCGAGCAGAGACTCGGTGGCATCCAGAATCGTACGCCGGGCATCGGCGCGATTTTGCTGACGCCGCAACTCGGCGGCTTGAGCGGGGGGGGACATAGGGGAACCCTCATCGGCTGAACGAACTGGGTAGACGGCCTGCCCCCGGCGACACCGTGGAGCGGCTCCTAACGGCGTTTCATTAGTGTAACGACGTTAGCATCGGACTTCTTTTAGCACACGGTTCGGTAAGATCAAACTTCCCATCGGGAGACAGCCTGCCAAAGTTCCTGACCAGACCCGCCTCAGGGGCTGTAGAGCGCCTGAACGCTGACTGAAGGGCGGGTGTCCCGGTCCCGCCGCCCGTTGGAGGCCAGGAGAATTCACGGAATGGATACTTCCGAAAATAGCCACCTGGCCCCCACGGCAGAATTTGACCCCAGTGCCGGAGGGGCCGGCTCCCTGACCCGATCTTGGGCCACCCACTGGAACAAGACCCCCGAGCGGCCCTGCTTGTTTTTTGGCCCGGGCGAAACCCTGAGCTACGGCGAACTCGAAGCCGCATCCCGGCAGGCCGCGTCCCGGCTTCATGGAACCGGATTGGTTGCCGGAGATCGCGTTCTGCTTTCTTCGGCGAACTGCGCTCACCTCGTGATTGCCCACATCGCCTGCCTGCGGTTGGGGCTGGTGGTCGTCCCCACCAACACCGCGTACCGCGAGGCCGAAGTCAGGCACGTGGTTGCCGACGCCCGGCCCCGAGCCGCCCTTGTCGACGATCCCCAGCGCGGGCTTTGGATTCAGTCCGCAAACGACCGCATTCACGTCGTCTCGCCCGACCTTCCCCTGCCCGACGCACCGACCCCCGAACTCGATATCGCGGCGCCGAATGACCCCGCTCTCATCGGCTACACATCGGGAACGACTGGACGACCCAAAGGGGCAGTCCTTTCCCACCAGAACCTGCTGTCCAGCGTCGAGTCTCTTCGCTTGGCTTGGCGCTGGACTTCCGACGACCGCCTGATCCTAACCCTCCCCCTTTTTCACATGCACGGGCTGGGCGTCGGGCTTCATGGAACCCTCCACGCCGGCGCCAGCGCGGTGGTGCTCTCGGGTTTCGAACCCGACTCGCTGTTTGACGCCATCGCGGAAAACGAGGCCACTCTGTTCTTCGGTGTGCCCACCCACTATCACCGCTTGATCGAGTCCACCCGGGTGGAAGAACTCGCCCGGCTCCGGCTCTGCGTTTCCGGGTCCGCCCCGCTGCCCGCCGATCTCCACACCCGATTCGAAGCACGAACTGGCCAGCGCATCGTCGAGCGATATGGGATGACGGAAACCGTCATGCTGGTCTCCAACCCAATCGAAGGCGAACGCCGTCCGGGCAGCGTTGGGCTGCCCTTGCCCGGAGTCGAAATGCGTTTGGTGGGTGACCCCGGCGAGATCGAAGTTCGCGGCCCCAACGTTTTTACGGGGTATTGGGAGCGACCCGAAGCCAACGCCGAAGCTTTCCGAGCCGACGGTTTCTTCCGCACCGGTGATCTCGGGGAACTCGACGATGCGGGCTACCTCACCATCACCGGGCGTGCCCGGGAACTTCTGATCAGTGGGGGGTACAACGTTTATCCGCGTGAGGTCGAAGAGGCCTTGGGCGAACACTCTGGGATCACCGAATGCGCCGTAGTCGGCACCCCCTCTCGTGAGTGGGGCGACACCATCACGGCCTACGTGGTGACTCGTCCCGAAGACTCCATCACCGCCGAGGGAATTCGCGATTTCCTTGCCCCGCGCCTGGCCCCGTACAAACACCCGCGTATCGTGCACCACATCCATGCCCTGCCGCGCAATGCCCTCGGCAAAGTCCAGAAGCACCGCCTGGACGATGGACGCGTCCTCGACGAAGAACCGGCTTGAGATGTCCCGTCAGCCGACGATTCCGCCAGCGCGAAGTTCCTCGATCTCATGGGCCAAGCCGAGTTCTTCGAGAATTGCGTCGGTCTGCTGTCCGAGGGTGGGCGCCGGCCCGCCCAAGCGCGCCGGCGTTTTCTCGAAACGCACCGGCGGACGCGGCTGACGCAACGGGCCCGCCACGGGGTGTTCGGAATCAACAAGCAGCCCGACCGCCTTGGCATGGGGATCGGCAGCGAGTTCGGCGGGGGACAGAACTACCCCGCACGGGGCACCTTCGGCCTCGAGCCGCTCCATCACCTCCCGAGTCGTGAAGCTTTCAGCAGCGAGGTAGATCTTCTGCATCATGGCAGCCATGGCCTCTGGGTTCTGTCGCCGAGCCGCGATGGTCTTGACCTCTGGAGCGTCCCAACCTTCAACACCAAGACCCCGACAGATGCCCGCGAAATCTTCGTCGGAAACCGGCGCCGCGATCCCCCAACCATCTTTGAATCTCCACAGGCGTTGACCGTGGGAAAAACTCGAAGGCTGACTGCCATCGGAATCGCGCAGCACCTCGTTGCCCGCAGCGTCGGCCCAGACAAAGTTGACTACCGCATCCAGCATGGGAACTTCGAGATGCTGCCCACCGGCGCCGCGTTCCCGGGCAAAGAGCGCCGACGCAATCGCCTGGCTCGCCGTAAGGGCGGTGATTTTGTCCGCCGCCACCTGATAGATGAGTTGGGGCTCGCCGGTTTCCACGTGGGACTGGCTCGCCGCCAGTCCCCCATAGGCCTGAACCACCGGATCGTAGGCGCTCTTCTCCCGATAGGGACCCTCGCTCCCGAAACCGCTGATCGAGACATAAATCAGTTCAGGGTTGGCTTCCCGCAGTTCCGCATAGGAGAGGCCCAGGCGTTCGATCACCCCTGGCCGAAAATTCTGGACAAAAACATCCGCTTCCCGGGCCAGACGGCGGACGATCTGCTGGCCCCGGTCGGTCTTGAGATTCACGGCCAGCGAGCGCTTTCCGCGATTGACCATCTGGGCCATGGCGCTAATCCCCCCTCTGGCGACGCCGATCCAACGGCCGATATCGCCGATCCCCAAGGCCTCAACCTTGATTACCGAGGCCCCTTGATCGGCCATGATTCCCACCGCCCACGGCCCCGAGAGTGCGATGCTGAGATCAACCACCCGTATTCCCTGCATGGGGCCGGGCTTTGGTTCGGACATCGGTCACTCCTTGGTGCGAATCAGTCGATCGGGAAAGTGGGCGGTTCAGCGGGCGTCCAACGGGCGGCGCATGCGGGTCATTCGAAATCGGCCGAAGACGGCGCGCGCCCTCCCGGGCCGCTGTAAGCCAGCGTATACCCCGGCTCGCGCTCAAACTCAACTTCGGGCATGCGCGCCAGAACGTCCTGCCACTCGGCGATCAGGCGATCTTCCGCCGGGTAGTCGAAGGGGTCCTGGAGCACGATCTCTTCCGGGCCGCCGGGCGCCGGGGGATGGTCGACCAGCCATCGCGCGGTCCGCGCCAGGGCCTCCTCGGCGGGGACCACATCGCGATAGCCCAACTCTGCCCGCAATCGCGTCAGGTCGTAGACCCGATGGGTAGACGCGGGTTGCATGAGCAATGGTCGAGCCGGCGTGGCGAGGGCATAGGGCATCGAAATGATTTCGAGAGAACGATTCAGCGCTTTGGCGATGACCGCCACGACCTGGGCCAGGCTGAGCACCTGCTCGTCACCGCAGTTGTAGATCCGTCCGGCACTGGCTTCGGGCCGATCCACCGCCAACAGAACCGCATGGGCGAGATTCTCCGCATATCCGCAATGGCTGAGGCTGAGCCCCGCATCGGGGAGGATGATCTGCCTGCGCCCATCGAGAACGCGGCGCACGATGCTCCAATCCCGAGGGAGGGGCTGCCGGGGGCCGTAGACAATGGGATAGCGAAAATGAGTCGCCTGGGGATGATGCTTGAAGACGGCATCTTCGGTCAGCGCGATCCGCAACCCCTTCGCGTCCTGTTCGGCCCGGGCCACACGCTGCGCTTCCTCTGGAACCGGGACTCGCATGCCCGGGGGCTCGAGCGCTGCGGGATTCATGTATCCAAGATACGAGGGGCCACCTCCGAGCGAGATCAACCGCACGCCCCGGTCAGCGGTCAACTCCGCAATGCTGCGCAATCGCCCGTAGGCGGCAATACAGAGTTCGAATGCCCGGCCCTTCAAAGCGTGGAGCAGGGCTTGGGGGTCCCAGGGATCGACATGAAGGTGCTCCACATCTTGTGGAATTTCGGGGACTTCGTGCTTGCCAGTATGAAGAATCGTGACCGCGTAGCCGCGTTCTCGCAGCCCGTTGACGATGAAGGGCCCGGTGGGACCCGTACCTCCAATCACAAGAGCCTGCATATCCCCGTCGCACCTCCGCGGCCGATCATCGCACACCCCCTCCCCCGCCCGCGATTCGATTCTGGCGCGGCTAAATTTGTATGCGAGGCGGGTGCAAAGCTGGATGAATGCCTACCCTCGGAGCCTTGGCACGAGTGCAGTCGTTGAGAAATTCCGATGTCCGCAGGACATCAACGGGCGCTGGGACTTGCCGCACTGGAAAGAAGGAAACCTGGAATATGCCCGACCACCCGACTCGAAAAGAAATCCAACTCCTTGACGGCGATTTCTATATCGATCGCCCGCTTCAACATTACGAGTGGATGCGAGCGAACGCGCCGCTCTACTACGACGAGATCGGGGAAATCTGGGGAGTTACTCTTCACGAGGACATCATGACGGTTTCCAAGACGCCCGAGATCTTCTGCTCGGGTCAGAGCTCGCGCCCAGAGCGGGGAATCTTGATTCCCTCCATGATCAACATGGACGACCCCGACCACAAGCGACGACGCAGCCTTGTCAATAGCGGGTTCACGCCCCGTCGCCTTGAAGAGAGCGAAGCAAAAATTCGCCGAATCACGCATCAATTGATTGACCGTGTCTGCGAACGCGGTGAGTGCGAGTTCGTACGCGAGATCGCGGCGCCGCTTCCCCTGATCATGATTGGCGACATGCTGGGGATGCCCGAAGAAGACTTTGAAACGCTGCTGCGCTGGTCGGAGGATATGCTCGCCGCCACATCGGCCACCGCGAGCCCCGAACTCCAGGAGCGCGCCCAGCAGGCTGGCATCGAGTACGCCACGTACGCGCTTCAAGCCATCGCAGCCCGGCGGGAACACCCCAAGAACGATCTACTTTCAACTCTGGTCCATGCCGAGATCGACGGGCACAGTCTGAACGAAGAAGCGCTGATCCACGAATCCTTGTTGATCTTGGTGGGCGGTGATGAAACGACTCGGCACGTCATCACTGAAGGAACTCTTGCTCTGATGCACTTCCCAGACCAACGGAAGAAGCTGATCGACGACCCCAGAAAGGTCCCCAACGCTGTGGAGGAACTTCTGCGCTGGGTCTCGCCCATCAAGAACATGAATCGCACCGCAACCCGCGATACCGAGCTGCGCGGCCTGAGAGTGCGAGAGGGCGACCGCTTGCTGCTCCTTTACCCATCGGGCAATCGGGATGAGAGGGTCTACGACAATCCCAATCTTCTCAACGTCGAACGCAGCCCCAATCCTCATGTCGCCTTCGGGGGGTACGGAACCCATCATTGCCTCGGCGCAAGCCTCGCTCGGCTGGAGTTGCGGATCATGTTCGAAGAACTGAGTCGTCGCCTTCCCGATCTTGAACTGGCCAGTGATGACCCGCTCCCTCAACGGGCCTCGAATTTCATTACCGGCATCGAAGCAATGCCGGTGCGGTTTACGCCGAGCAAGCCCCTGGCCGCCCGCTAGCGGGAAGCGTAGAAACCATCGCCTCCGCGCTACGCGAAAGCGGGCGCAACGCCCGGGCCATCCGCCTCGATTTTCTCGGCGCGAGGGCGCGAAGGCGCAGACCGGGCAGACCCCGGTCGCTCGGCGGCAGGGCCTCGATTTCGGTCTCCACCCCGACTGTCGCTAGCCCCTCTCCTGGGGGTCGTGCGGCCACCGAAAAAAAGGGGGGGGCTTGGCCCCAATTTTCGCAAATTTGAGCGAAACGATTTGAAAGGATTTTTCGATCGAGCCCCGGGAGTGGTTGATTTTGAACGAATCGGCTCAAACGAACCACGGTCTGGACCGGCCCGAAGTTTGCCCAACGGCCAAATAGCTGAAATGTCATTTCTTTTTCTCCTTGGAGTATTTGGCTTAGAAGTTGCAACAAGCCTGTCACAGCGGAATCGCTCCCGAAACTCCCCGGGGCCACCCGGATCTCATGACTTCTCCAGAGGAAATTTAATCGTGCCCGACCGAGACAATTTCGAAGACGTCAGCCGTTTCGCCCACAACCCGACCATCGTTTTGCTCGTATTGGCGGCGGTCGGGCTGATTGTCTCGATCTACAGCCTGTCCGACGTAACCCAGCACTCCATGCGGATGGCGGCCATTCAGAACGCCGACCTCCTGCACAAATCCATCGTCGCCCTGCGCGCGCGCCATGTCAGTCAGGCCCAGGGCCAGGTCGATCACAGCAACGACGACAACTTTCTCGAAGAAGACGTTTTTGGCAAATATCAAGACCATACCCCTCACTTCGCTTTGAGCTTTGAATTTGCTCAGCGTCTCGAAGAAAGCCTCGGATCGAATGTCCTGGTCTACAGCCCCTACCCCTTCGACGGACGCATACGGGAAAATGCGCTCCCCGATGTCTTCGCCCAACAAGCTTGGGAGCAGGTCAATAGAGATCCCACTCAGGCGGTATCCCGCTACGAAGAAAAGGACGGAGAACAAATACTGCGCTACGCGAACGCCGATCTGATGACGGATCAATGTGTGACGTGCCACAACGCGCATCCCAAATCCGAAAAATCAGATTGGAAGGTCGGTGATGTTCGGGGAATCATAGAGATCCAGATCCCTGTCAAAAAATCCCTTGTGGTAGACCACCAAACCGACATTAGGCAAGGCCTCGTCTTCTTCTGTTTTTTCTCCTTTCTGTGGTTTGGCGTGGCTGCCGCCGCCCTCATCGTCACAAAAAGGCGCAACCAGGACTCGTCGAGAGAGGTCGAACGGTATCGCAAGGCAAACGCCGAGCTGCACGAGGCCAACCTGAAGAGAGAATCCGCCGAGGCTGCGACTCGAAAGCTTGAAGAGCAGATTCAACAAGCACAGAAACTGGAAAGTCTAAGTGTGATGACCGCGGGCCTTGCCCACGATCTCAACAACATGCTCGTTCCGGTTCTCGCCAATGCCGATCTCCTCAAGAACGAGATTCCCTTGGAGTCATCAGGAATGGAGATGGTCGAAGATATCCTTTTGGCGGCGGGCCGTGGCGCCTCTCTCTGCCACCAAATGCTGGCCTACGCGGGCAAAGCGAAAATTGAACACGACCAAATTGACCTCAATCGATCGATCGAAGAAACGACTCAGATCTTGATGGTCAATATCTCTAAGCGTTCTGAGCTCATCCTCGAACTCAGTAAAGATGATCTACTACTTACCGAAGCGGATCCCATTCAGATCGAGCAGGTCATGCTGAACTTGATCACCAACGCGTCCGAAGCGCTTGGCGAAGCCGGAGGCGTGATCCGGATTCGAACTGGGCGCGCCGATTTCGACGACGGCCGATCCACTCCCGGAGTCTATTTCGAAGTTCTCGACAGCGGCCCGGGGATACCCGAGGAGGCAATCGGAAAAATTTTCGACCCCTTCTATTCAACCAAATTCGCAGGGCGAGGTCTGGGTCTTGCGGCGGTTCAGGGGATCATCCGGTCCCACAAAGGAACGATCTCTGTAACCAGAGAGCCTGGAGAATTTACTTGCGTCCGAATCACACTTCCGGAAACCACTTACAGCGATTCTAGTGCGGCTCACACTCAGAAGCCTGTTCTTCCCCCGTCGACCGAAAAAGGCGCAGTCCTCCTGGTGGATGACGAAGAAGCCGTGCTTGCTGTAGCCCAACGAATGATCGAGAGGATCGGATTTGATGTGGTCACGGCCAGCGACGGCGAAGAAGCCACACGCTTGTTTTCCCAAAACCCTGACGCATTTCGTGCGTGCGTTCTCGATCTGACTATGCCCAGGATGGACGGTGTTGAAGCGCTTGAGAGAATCCGCAGCATCCGACCTTTCGTGCCGTGCATTTTGGTAAGCGGGTACAGCGAAAAGATCGATTCGATCAAGGAACTCGAGGACGACCGCACGGCCTTCCTCCCGAAGCCGTTTCGCCTCCGCGCCTTTCAAAACCAGCTGCGCGCT
>LWDU01040765.1_pt1 | contig 30689 bp, 32 predicted proteins | sample 727161 | NCBI WGS metagenome assembly LWDU01 (sample SAMN04566230, study PRJNA314399) | hydrothermal vent metagenome | isolation source: deep sea hydrothermal plume seawater | place: Mexico: Gulf of California, Guaymas Basin | collected 2004-07-11
TTCGGCACGTCGGGCGGTACGACGCCAGATAGCGGGCCGACCATCAGGTTCCTTGCTGGGGATGTCCTCGAATGCCATCCGATTGCTGCTCAAACGCCTAGGTGCGCCTTCGGTTCATGCGTGGCGACGCGGTTGGGCGGTAGAAGCTTTGCGCAACGGCGTCTCCGAGGCTTCCGTCCGTTCCGCAGCAGGCTGGTCCTCAGGGGCGATGGTTGCCCGATATACACGGACGCTTTCTGGAGAGTTGGTGGTGAGCGAGCTCCACGAGGCTTCTGGAACCGATAGCGCCAGGCAATGCCATCCCGATGGGCGGATAGCACCGTGCCATTCGGCCGATCCAGCAACACGGTGCTACCGGGAGTTAGAACTGCCTAGTCCTTGAAGATCACTCCGACGGCAATTGGATAGGCTTGAAATTAGGTCTGTAAACCTTACATAATCGTTAGTTCTGGATATCTTGTCGGTATATGTCTGGTGGTGGAATAGAGATGAGTTGGCAGTTACTTCTACCTGAGTTGGAAGGCCGAACTGCCCTCATAACCGGCGCCGCAAGTGGACTTGGGTTGGCTATTGCCGGTGGATTGGCGCAAGTTGGGGTCTCAGTAGTGCTTGCGGACATCAATGAGGAAGAACTTCAAACTGCAGTCATGAGCGTTGGAGGCGACTGCCAGGGCCTCGTTTTAGACGTTGCGGATAGCGATGCCGTATCTCAGGCAGTGGCAAAGTTGGATAGTGCCCATCCGATCGAGGTGCTAGTCAACTCTGCTGGCATCGGTGGTCGTGGAATGGCGATTTCTTATTCCTCAACTCTTTGGGCTGAAGTAATGAGTGTCAACTTGACTGGGACATTCAATGTCTGTAGGGCAGTAGGTGCGCAGATGGTTGCCCGAAAGCGTGGGTCGATTATCAACATCGCCTCTATCGGTGGCCTTGCGGGATATTCGGGAAGTCTGGGCTATCAGGCAAGCAAGGGTGGCGTTGTGCAACTCACTAGAAGCCTCGCAGTGGAATGGGCTTCCGCGCAGGTGCGGGTTAACGCGCTCGCACCATCACAGTTCGATACGCCAGTTGTGCGTAGGCAGTGGGAAGCTGAACCCGATTTGGCTGGAACATTTGCTTCCCGGACTCCCCTAGGGCGTATTGGCGAGTGCAGCGAAATAGTTGGTCCGGCACTCTTCTTGGCATCGTCCATGTCATCAATGGTCACCGGACACGTGTTGGCCGTTGATGGTGGATATTTGGCTCAGTGACGACCATGAGCTAGGGATTGCGAGTTTGGAGGTACCGGTGGCTGTTGATTTCAAAGATATAGAAACCAGTCTGGAGGCTTACCGCAAGCTTCTCCTTATTAGAACCTTTGAAGAAACGCTTGAGGCCCTTTTTGCCAAGGGCAAGATCCCTGGATTCGTTCATACCTACATCGGTCAGGAGGCCATCGCTGTAGGAGTATGCACAAATCTGAGAACGGACGACTATGTCACTTCAACCCATCGAGGTCATGGTCACGCCATTGCCAAGGGAATCGACCTGAACGGCCTGATGGCGGAAGTGTTTGGCAAGGTAACCGGGATATGCAAGGGGCGGGGTGGTTCCATGCATGTGGCTGACTTCTCAAAAGGCATTCTTGGGGCAAATGGCATTGTGGCGGCAGGAACCGTTATCGCAGCAGGAGCCGGCTTGTCTATCCAGACCCGAGAAGAAGACCAGGTCGTTATTTGCTTTTTTGGTGACGGCGGCATCAACAAGGGAACCGTGCACGAAGCAATGAACTTCTGCTCGGTGAAAAAGCTTCCAGTCGTGTTTGTTTGTGAAAACAATCAATATGCGCAATTCACATCCCGGAAACTGACTACTTCTGTGAGCGACCTGTCCGTCCGGGGAGTTGCATACGGAATGTCGACAGAGTCTGTAGATGGAAATAACCTCGTTGAGGTTGTTGAGGTCTCAAGAAGAGCCATTGATAATGCTCGGGAAGGCTTAGGGCCGACCTTGGTTGTGGCCGACACGTACAGATTCGGTGGACATTATGTCGGCGACCCACAGGCATACCGGTCTGAAGACGAAGTTAATGAAAGCCGTCGTCGCGACCCCTTGCTCCTGTTCGAGAACTATCTTGAGCTGCATGGTTTAGCAGATAGCGATCGATTCGAATTAGAAAAAGAAACTATTTCAAAACTCGTTAATAAAGCAGTTATGTTCGCTGAACAAAGTGACTATCCCGAAGCTCATACAGCTACAGATTATGTTTTCACCGATCTGATTGAGGGACGCCAATGAGGTCGATCAGCTTCGGCCAGGCCACCGTTGAGGCAACTGCTGCGGCCATGCGTGAGGACGACACTGTTGTCATTACCGGAGAAGACATTGGGTGGGGCGGCAACTTCGGTCAGTTCAAAGGATTGTTAGAAGAGTTCGGACCTAAGCGAGTCCTGGACATGCCTATCTCCGAAGCACTTATTCTTGGCTCGGCAGTTGGGGCTGCTGTTACCGGTCTCCGGCCCATCGCTTCGTTGAGCTTTGTTGAGTTCACGATGGGAGCGATGGATGAGATCGTTAATCAAGCGGCGAAGTTTCGTTACATGTTTGGTGGCCAAGTCAGCGTACCGATGGTGGTGAGAGCGTCTGATGGCGTTCTGCGGTCTTCTGGGCCGCAGCATTCTGAGAGTTTTGAGGCGTTCTTTTCTCATATGCCTGGTTTGAAGGTGGTCGCTCCGTCTAATCCAGCCGATGCCAAAGGCCTACTTAGGTCTGCAATCGATGACGACGATCCAGTTGTTTACTTGGAGAACAAGAAAATCACCTTCCGTCGGGGCCCAGTTCCCGAGGAGGACTATCGAACAGCGTTAGGTCAGGCCTCGATAGCTCGTACAGGATCAGATGTCAGCTTGATCACCTATTCGGTGATGACCCAGCATGCACTAGAGGCCGCGCAGGTCCTGCTCGAAGAACATTCGGTAGACGCAGAAGTCGTCGACTTGAGAAGCCTCGTCCCGCTCGATATTGACAGCGTTCTCCGCTCGGTTGCCAAGACTCGCAGGGCTGTTGTCTGTCACGAAGCTTGGACCTTCGGTGGGTTCGGAGCTGAGATCGCGAGCCAGATCAACGAACATTTATTTGGAGAGCTGGCGGCACCTGTTCTTCGCGTGGGTGCTCAGTCGGCACCTATTGCGTTTAGTCCACCGTTAGAGCGGGCATTGGTGCCGGAAGCATCGGAAGTGGTTCAGGCAGTTCTAAGAACCGTGAAGCCATAGGAATTAGGAGATGCCCCTATTGGCTACTCCGAAACAATGGTAGCCAGCGGTTCGGCTATCTGAATGGGTTCTGGACTTGGTGAAAGCAGTATCTGCAACTGGCCGCTTGCCGGCGATTCGACCTCGAGTTCAGTCTTCTCCGTCTCAATGGTGGCGAGTGCTTGGCCCTCGGCGACGGACGATCCATCGTCTACGAGCCATTCCAGGAGGATGAACTCCTCTACAACGCCCATCTGAGGAACTACTACAGGAACCGTTTCCATAGTTAAACCTTTTGATCAAGTTTCTGTGCTGCAGCCAGATCGATTCTGGGCACTAACCACCTAGATGTGTCCGTGGCGGTTGAAGCTCTCTAGCGGTGTCGAGCCGCTCTGCATCTCTTCACGCACGAGAGTTTCCACCCCAATGATCTCTTCTGCCTTCTCGAGCACTTCAGTAATGTGCTGCTCAGGGACCATCAGAACTCCTTCAAACTCAGCAAAAATGAGGTCTCCTGGACTGATCGTGACATCCCCGATTTCGACTGGCACCTGGTGCCCCACCATCTCCCATCTTCCGATTGCGTTCTTTGGACTGAGATCTCTGAAGAAGACTTGAAAGCCGATCTCTCTGAGTCCTTCTACGTCCCTGAGGTTTCCATCTAGCAAGACTCCTGTGCACCCCCTAGTTCTTGCTGCATTGGCAGTTAGTTCTCCAAAGTGTCCGACTGTCGAACCGCGGTTAACAGAAACAAGTACCGAGTCGGGTTCGAGTTCTTCGAAGATATTTAGGTAGGAGGTGATTCGATCCACTCCGGCATCCCAGGGGATTGTCGGTTCGATTGCTGAACCAAGCACTGTGTGTGCGATGCCAACCATTCTCTGATCGGGGAATAGGGGCCTGAGGTTGCTTGGAAGTACAGGTTCCTTCATCCCGAGTTCGTACATAGCGTCACAAACGACGCCTATGTACAGACGTCGATACCGCTCACAGACCTCTTTTATGGGAGTCAATGGGACTATCCGGATCCTGGACCCAAGAAGCGGATAGCAGCTAAGGCATAGATCCTCATTGATTTGGCCACGCTTGCGATCTCCAGGTACTCGTTAGGAGAGTGGGCGAGCGGGAGCAGCCCGGGGCCAAATGCGGCGACCGTCGGTATGCCAGCAGTTATCTGAAAGTGCGGAGCGTCGGTTGCTCCGGGAAAGGCTTCAAGTCGCGGAGTTGATCCCAAGACATCCTGAGCAGCCGCTAGCAGCGCTCCTACAACAGGTTCCTCTGGTGAAATTTCAGTAGCTCCAACCCAGGTTTCAAATACAAGTTCTGCATTGAGTTCAGGATCATCACTCATGGCGCCATCAAGAAAAGCCTGTAGATCGCTTTCCATGACTTCTTGTGTCATTCCCGGCAGAGTTCGAATATCACAAGCAAACTCTGCGAGCCCGGGGCAGACCCCGTAGAACACACCACCTTGGACCATTACTCCCACATTGACGGTGGGGCCCAGGGGACATAGCGGGTGTTCAGGGTAGGTGAGGACCCCTTTGAGTTCTTTATCCATGCGGCTCATCAGTTCTGCCATCTTCACGCTGGCATTTATCGCTGGAAACCGATCGGTGATGCTGCTGTGCATCTGTGTTCCACGGACGATCACTTTGAACAGGGCGCAACCGCGTGAGACGAGATGGAGAGCCTCCCATTCTTGGTGTACTCCACTTGGTTCACCAATAATTGCTGCGTCGCCTTCCAGCAGACCTTGTTCGGCCAGCCACTTAGAGCCCTTTACCGAACCGGCCTCTTCGTCGGCGGTGAAGACCAATTTCAGAGTCCCAGCGGGAAGCCCGGCCTTTTTCAGGCCAGCTGCCGCATAGGTCATTGCTGCAACAGCGGCTTTCATATCTCCGGAACCCAAGCCGTACAGCTTTCCTTCTGAAGTTACGGGGTCCCAAGGGTCAGTCTTCCAGGCAGTTAAGTCACCTGCTGGCTTAGTGTCTATGTGGCCAGAAAGGATGAGGGAGGCGCCGGGTTTGTCACCTTCAACTGAGGCCAGAACGCTGGGTCGCTCGTCCTCGGGACCGATGGCTTTGACGTCATCGATGCCTAAGCCTCGAAGCCGATCTACTAACAATTGTGCGACTGCCCGTTCGTCTCCTGGAGGGTTGGCGCTATCAGTAGCGATCAGTTCTTTGGTGAATTCGAGTACCTCATCTTCGTATGAGTCGAGGATTTCTGAGAGTTCTTTCAATGTGTTCGGTTTCCCTTCTGATCTCATATCTATGGCTTTTGTTACTGAGCTTCCTTGATGAAAGTCGATATGGCTTCGAGGCCGCGCTCGATGCTTTCGAGGTTGTTTGCTAGAGAGATCCTGACGACCTCATTGCCGCCAGGTCCGAACACTTCGCCGGGAGCAACCGCTACTCCATACTCTTCAAGTAGGCGAAGAGAAAATTCGAGTGGGGCCAGACCAGACTTGGATATGTCGATAAGCATGTAGAAGGTTCCCTGCGTGCGGAAGCCCTCTAGACCGAGATCTAGTATTCGACTCCAAGCAAAGTCTCGATTTTCTATATACGCCAACCGCATTGCTTCGACTGGTTCACGTGGTCCGGTCAGAGCGGCTTCAGCTGCTTTCTGGGAGATTGTGCTGGGGCAGGAAACCTGTGGTTCTTGCAGTGTTCTCAAGATTTGAGCTAAAGCAGGTGGCGCCACCAAGTAGCCAACCCGCCAGCCCGTCATCGCGTAGACCTTTGAAAAACTGTAGACAGAGATGACCGGTGCGGAAGTGTCGACGGATCCTGGAGACAGGTAGGGAAGTCCGTCATCAAGGATCAATTGGTCGTAGACCTCGTCGCTAATGACCCAAATACCGCGTTCGGAAGCGACGGAGAGAATTGCCTCGATTCGTTCCGGGGGAATTACCGCCCCGGTTGGATTATTCGGCGTATTGAGGAACAAGGCCTTAGTCCGCGGCGTCACCAGGGAGGCGATCCTGTCTGGGTCTGGCAGGTAGCCATCGTTTCGCTCTAACTCATAGAAGACAGGCTTCCCCCCGAGTAGGTGGACGGTTTCGTCCATATTCGGAAACCCAGGCGTTGGTAGTAGCACCTCGTCCCCCGGGTTCAGGAGTGCCGCGTAGATGGAGTAAAGACCGTTCATTGCCCCAGGGGTAACTACGACTTGGTCTAACGAAGGTTTGAATCCATTTACGGCCTGAACCTTGTCGACGAGTAGTTCACGCAACGATGTGAGGCCGCCATTTGGGCCATAACGGGTATGGCCAGCGGCTGCAGCCTCGCTGGCGGCTTCGATTATGTGTTGAGGGGTGGTGAAGGAGGGTTCGCCAACTTCGAGTCGGATCGCATCAGGGTTTCGGTCTGCAGCGTCAAAGAGAACCCGGATAGTTGAACGCCGGAGCTCGCGAGCGCGATGCGAGAAGCCGAGGGACCCTTTGGGATCAATACCCTCGCTCACTGGAATCTTCCGGTCGATGGAAGAGGAGGTCTAGTCATCATCCGAGAAGAGTTAGGTGTCTCTCGCTTCGAGGTCTGGCCGTTGGCCCGGATCGAAGTAGCGAGCTGCCCAGTCAGCTCCCTGCCAAGTGGTCAGTCGACCTTCTCGAGGCACTAGGCGCACTAGGTAGCGTTCCCAATCATGTGATGGGACTAGCTGCTCAGCGCCATCTGGTCCTGCGTATCGGCAAGCCATTTCTTCGGCTACCGGGAGCCAGGCGGAACCCTCGGCAATGGCGGGGCCTTCAACGATCTCAGCGGTGCATTGCGCAAGCACCTTTCGGATTCTTGGATGAGCCATTTCTTCAATACAGATTGAGCAGCGCGGCTCACCTATAAGGTCCTGAACCCAGAGACTGCGCTTTCGCCCAACGACGAAAAACGCGCCATTCGACCACTGGTACCAAAGGGGCACGACCATTGGCCAGCCATCTTCTTTAATGGTCGCCAACTTGATCAGCCATGTGCTGTCAGCGGAGGCGAGAAATTCGTCTACTTCGGAGGAGTGCATTCCCCCGGCTACCCCTTCCTCGTAGAAGTGTTCTTGGCTGAAGTCTTGTGGTGTATCTCCGTCGGGGTACGACATCGGCCACTTCTCCTTATTTCCAGAGCCTAGGAACGGGGGAGCTAGCGCGTAACGCTAGAACAGTCTGGCGTAATGCTATAAACTTTTCAATAGACAGGAGCGGGCAGGCTCCTTCGCTCGGACTCTGCTTTGAATAGCGCCAGGTTGAGCGGCTTTCCCCCGATTGATTGTGGTGATCGACCATGGAGGGGGGGTGGAGCCCAGAAGCCGACACAATCATTCGTAAGGGAGTAGAGATCAATGAGATTTGGAGCTCACCAGGGTCGCTCTTGCCTAATCGGGGACGGTTGTTATCTGGACGTGAAAGTGGCGTCGGAGGGAGAGTTTGGCGACGAGCCAATGGAGGCACTTGCGAAATGGTCTTCCTTTAGAGAATGGGCGGCCGGACAATATCCGCTAGAAGGCCTTCCCTATCAAGATCGTGACCTCACATGCCCAGTGCCTGCTCCAAGCCAGATCTTCGCTATTGGACTCAATTATCGTGATCATGCAAAGGAATCTGCCATGGAGATTCCAGACAAACCAATGGTATTTACGAAATACCCGTCATCCCTGACGGGACCGCGGGACGATATACATCTAGTCCCCGGTAGTTGTGATTGGGAAGTGGAGCTAGTTATTGTTATTGGGAAGAAGGTTCGAAATATAGGTGAGAACGAAGCTGTTAAAGCTGTAGCAGGGCTCACTGTTGGACAAGACGTTAGCGAGCGTGAACTCCAACTCCATGGCGCAAATCCTCAATTCAATCTTGGAAAATCGCACAAAAGCTTCGCTCCACTTGGTCCTTGTGTTGTCACCCTCGACGAATTTGACAATCCATGGGATCTAGAGATTCGTTGTGAGCTCAATAACGTAGTTGTGCAAGAGGCGAGGACGTCCCAGTTACTCAACGGAGTCCCGACCTTGATCAGCTATCTGTCCGGTATATGTGAGTTGCGGCCTGGAGATTTGATTTTCACTGGCACGCCATCCGGAGTGGGACTCGGCCGTACACCCCCTCAATACCTAGATGCGGGTGACTTGCTTGTTTCGACAATCACTGGAATCGGATCGTTGGAAAATCGATGCATTTGAGTGAAGACACCTATCTGGTCACCGGGGCAATGGGGTGTATTGGGTCTTGGGTGATTCGTCTTCTCCTTGAAGATGAATGCCAGGTCGTGGCGTTTGACATCAGCGAAGATGATCGCCGGCACCAACTCATCATTCATTCGGAAGACCGAAAGCGGATCAACTACGTCAAGGGAGACCTCACCGACCCTGAACAAGTGATGTCAGCTGCAGAAGGCGTATCTCGAATCATTCACCTCGGGGCCTTACAGGTCCCATTCTGTCGAGCAGATCGACCAATGGGTGCGGCTGTCAACGTTGTTGGAACCGTCAACGTGTTCGACGCTGCGCTTCGCCATTCCATTGAACATCTCGTCTACGCAAGCAGCGTCGCGGTATTTGGCAATGCTGAAGATTACGAAAGCGCAACCATTAGGCCCGGGGATCAACGGTTGCCGACGACGCTCTATGGAATTTGGAAGTGCGCAAACGAATCAACCGCTCGGATATTCGAAACGGACTATGACCTTCCAAGTGTTGGTTTGATCCCTCATACGATCTACGGCCCCGGACGAGACCAAGGTCTTACATCCCAGCCCACTTCGGCGGTTCTGGCAGCGGTAAGGAAGCAGGCCTTCCATATCGAATATGGCGGATCGTTAGCGCTCCAGTTTGCGCCCGATACCGCCAGGGACTTCATTCAATCATCTCGACTTGCACCTCAAGGTTCCGAGATTCACGGGCTGGGTGGAACCGTGGCTTCGATTACCGAATTCGTAGAGGGAATCAAGCAGGTAACGAACTTTACTGAAATCACGCATGGGGAAGACTCGCTGCCATTTCCGGTGGCAGTTGATAGTGCCTCACTCAAGGCACGATTGGGGACACTGTCCTATACGCCACTTCTAGAGAGCATTGACCGCACTGTTCGGTGGTTCGAGGAAGCGGCCCTGGCCGGCTTGCCGTTACCGAGTTGAGATGCCTACCCACAGTGAGTTAGGACTACGACATGAAAGGAAAAGAGGATGACTGGACCAACACGTTCAGCGCTGGTTACTGGTGCCGCTCAAGGAATTGGGCTTGAGTGTGCCGAGCGACTCCTACAGGACGGGCTAAGGGTCGTCGCTACCGACATTAATGCAGACAGAAATGTTTCCTTCCCGGCTGGCGACTCCGGTGGGCAGTTTCTGCAACTAGATGTCACTGACTTGGATGCTGTTACTACGTTGGTCTCAGAAGCCGGCCCATTTGATGTGCTTGTAAATAGTGCAGGAATTGTTGGACCAAATACGGTTCTATGGGAAGTAGAACCTGATGAATGGAAAAAAACATTGGAAGTCAACTTAACGGGAACCTTCAACACAATTCGTTCTGTCGTACCACACATGCGTCATAAAGGTTGGGGACGAATAGTTAATATCGCGAGCATTGCTGGCAAAGAAGGAAATCCTAAGCTCTCGGCATACTCGGCATCGAAGGCGGCAGTTATTGGCCTAACAAAGTCTGTTGGGAAGGAGCTGGCTACGGAGAACGTGTTGGTGAATGCAATAGCCCCTGCAGTCATCGCCACGCCAATGAACGAGAACACGGCACCCGAGGTCCTCGATTACATGCTGTCCAAGATCCCGATGGGTCGCATAGGGGAAGCGGCCGAAGTGGCGGAGTTGGTTTCGTGGCTTTGTTCAGATCGGTGCAGCTTTTCTACTGCAGCCGTCTATGACATTTCGGGTGGACGGGCTACCTACTAGATCTCTGCCTAAGGAACAAAAGCATTCATTAATATCAATTAAAATGTCTTAAGCCATCGTTTACATCCCGGTCAAACGCTTACTGTTATTTATCTAAATCGGAGTCAGTAAGAAACTGGGGAGACACTCGACTAATAAATTCTGTGAGAACGTTCGTGCTTATTCTGGCCACATTATTGTTGTAGCCATTGTGTGAGAGTGAACCAGTCCAGGTTATTGATCCAACGCTGAAGACCGACCCCGAGCCTCGGTTTAAGTAAACCATGTCTGCCCGAACGAGCGGGTCGTTGGGGCCACGACCAACGCCGTGTTCCATTGCTCTATAAAAAGAGGAGGGGACCTCGACCGTTGAGGCCAACAGAAGTGTGGAGGACGGAGTTCCCTCCATTCTGTCGATACGATCGAATTCAAATCCACCAGCTCCACCAAGGTTTAGACCAAAATCACCGATCCTTTCCTCAAAATGGATTCCCTCGAATATAAAGCCAACTAGTGGATTTAGTGAGTCTGGCAATCGTTGGAAACCGGGCGCCCTTCCAAATCCCTGACCTGCCATCCCGATTCCGACAAGTCTGTGGGATGAACGGCCATGAAGGCTCCAAGTTCCTCCAAGAAGGCCGGTGCTGTTGTGTTGTAACTCCCCGGGTTCCGCCTGATTGGTAGCGGTGCCGCCGCGCCTGCGTACCTCTATCAAATGTGGCCTCTCGGGGTCTATTGATGTGGGCCAGTAAAGTCCGTTACCCGCCATGTACTGGAGGTTGCCGCCCGCTTCGAGGTATATCTCAAGGGCGTCCAGCATCTCTGGCGTCCAATACTCGTGGTGGCCAGCGCAGATAATGGCCGAATAGGAGGTAAGAGCCTCTGCTCCGAGCCGATGAAGGTCTTCATCGCCCATGACTTCGTACTGAATCCCGAGACGTTCAAGCCAATGGATCACGTATAAGTCCGCCATAACAAGGTGTGTAGCGTTGTCCGCCATCCCAGGCACTGAGGCGTGAGTTTGCGGCACCGAGCCACCAGCTGTTTCCTCTGGTTCAAAGTAGGCATCTGGTCGGGTGGATGAAGTTGGTTTTCTTTGAGATGCGTAGTAGTTCGGTGAGCCGTCCGAGTGACTGTCGTAGAGGGAGAGTCCGATGTCGTGTTTGTCAGCTGAATCGAAGTTGGCGTAGGCCAACCAAGTGAGGGTTGGAACGAGAAAGAGCACCGGAGCTTTTGACTTTCGCTGAGGTCCGACGACAAGGGAAAGCGCAACTTCCTCCTCATTTGTCGAGAGCCGCACGGCATAGATTCCGCTCTGGGCACCTGATGGGATTGAAAAGGTAAAGGTTGGCAGCCATTCGGCATCGGCCAGGTCGTCGTCGTGGAGATGTACTGCGTCATAGAGACGAGGAGCGGAGCCAATAGTGGTATCTGTTTCTTGCCAATTTGGTCCTGTGACCGCTCGGGCGGCACCGTTATGAACTTGTCCGTGCCTGCCGTGACCTGAGATGTCGATGATCCGTGTGCCGCCAGTCCGACGTCCAAGGTCCCAGGCTCCCTCGCACCGACCGCCGACCAATTCAGCGCCCTGTTTAAGGTCGCTGAGGTCTATATCGTCGAGAAGACCTTCGAAGATACGGATACCACCGATTTTCCCGTTAAAGGAATTCTGGACGGCTCCCTTCTCCAGCGAGGCACCTAGCAAGAGCGAGTCGGGATACTGAGGTATGCCTTGCCACTTGACCTTGGCTCGCTCTACAGAAAACACGGAGGTTCCGCGCTCCGCGCAGAAAATCCCCATCTGACCAGTTGGTGCATTCGCGCTGATGCCCACGAAGTACCAGCGCCTCCTATGAATAGGAGCTGGAGATGTTAGGCGGACTACTTCTCCAGGTTCCCGAATAGCGGCTTCGAGACGCGAATCGGAGCGGATCGTCAGGCGGAGTATCTCGGAGCCTTGATGACGTAAAGACGCCAGGGTCTGTTCGCTCGAGGAATTTCCAGTCCAATAAACCCAGAAGGCCAAAGTGGGTGATTGGGAGCCGGCAGGATTTAAGGGTAGTTCGATCCAAGAGCCTGTAATCAGGGGCTGCTGTTCGCCTATTTGATCACCTGCTCCCGACCAGAGTGCATCTTCTTCGACAACTCCTGGGCCTTCAGGATTGGGGTCACCATGAATTAGTCGAACAACACGGGCATTCACGTTAGGTGCATCGGTGCTGACCATGGCCTCGACTTGGTCGCCGGGAGAGACGCAAGTAGCGCCCAGATATGCGGCCAGCACCTCAGATGCCTCCAGTCCTCAGCATCCGTTGCTTGAGGACTGTGTTGACGAAGATCGACTCAACCAAGGAAATTTCAATCGTGAGGGATTTCGTAGACATCTGCGGTATGACCTCCGTCCACGACGAGGTCATGACCAGTGATATAGGAGGCTTCATCGGAAGCTAAGAAGAGAAAGGCACTGGCAATGTCATCGGTCGTTGCTAGACGATTCAGCGGAACCTCAGGAAAGCCGTGCTCACGCCATTTGGCCATCAACTCTTCACCGACGATGTCAGTGCTTTGTTGTGTATCTGCTGGCCCTGGGCTTACAGAGTTCACCCGAACCCCTGAGCGGGCCAATTCAACGGCCATTGATTTCATGAGCGCGCGATCAGCAGCCTTAGTAACGCAATAAGAAGTAAAGCCCAGTGAGTGTCCTTGAGCGTCAATTGAAGCGGTAAATAAGATGACGCCTTCCCCTCTTTCCACCATGGATCGGGCAGCTGCTTGTGCTAGTAGAAAATAAGCAGTGATATTGACGGCCAAATGGCGTGACCACGATTCCAAACTGATTTCCAGAACGTGTTCTTCTGCCCAATGTGCAGCGTTACATACGAGGACGTCGAGGTGGTTGTCGCCATCGAGGGCCTGTGCCATAGCGTCAGCACATGCGCCCCCATCGGCCAGATCGATACATATGGGAACGGCTTCTGCTCCCCGTGAACTGACCGCTTCTGCAGATAAGTCAAGTCGGTCCTGCAGCCGGTCCACCATGTAAATGACTGAGGCCCCTTCCTCCGCGAACCTTTCGGATGTTCGGCGCCCGAAACCGCTTCCTGCGCCAGTAATGAATATTCGCTTCCCATCGAATCGTCCCATGCCTGTTCCACTCCTCCTGTTGACCTGCGTGTCATGTGCTAGCAAATTTGATAATAAAGAGCAAGGGGAATGAACGATCGGCGCAGAACGGGCCAGAAAGAAGATGGCGAGGGTGAATAGGGGCTCGTTGTCTTCCGGGCTGATTGGGTGTGGACTTCATGTCAGGCCGCCTCTTGAGCGAGCACTAGCAAGGCTTAGTACCAGACGCCATGAAACTGTCAAGTGAGGTAACGGTGGCCTTTCTTAGCAAGACTTTCGGTTCTCGGCTTGGGCGGATTTTTCAGTTGAACACTGAAGAGGAGGTTGACTCTGGACGCAGACGACTTCTCACTGGGAAGTTCCTGACGGATCGCGTTGAACCTTCGTCAGAATTTGGGGTTTCAATTTTGGAATGTGTAGCGAGGGAGGCCGACGATGATGGTGTGTTATGGATCGACTATGCGTTGGTCAATAGTGGCTCGGCGAGGACGAATGTCTTTGTTTATCTTCGTAAGGAGCAGCCGAAGCGATTCGTGAAAGTCCTCCACCTTGACCCAGACGAGGTCTTTAGAGGTTCTTGCCGGGAGACAGGCAAGAAGCAGGCTGAAGAGATGTTTCTTGAGGTCGAGACTAGTTCTGGGACAAATAGCCAAAGAGAAGTGTTCAAGGTCAGCAAAGCAACAGCGACAGAGGAAGAGACGTGAGCTACGAAATCCTGACTGGAATGGGTGGAGTAACGGTGGAGCGTGATGTTTCAGCGACCATGCGCGATGGAACCGTTCTTTTGGCGGACGTATATCGCCCCAAAGGGGAGGGTCCTCATCCCGTCCTGCTGAGTCGTCATCCCTACGACAAGCAGGCCGCACTCGCGAACTTTGGCTATGCACATCCCGCTTGGTATGCCGAAAAGGGCTATCTGGTTGTTATCCAGGATTGTCGTGGCCGGTATCTCTCCGATGGAGACTTCATTCCGTTTCTTAGGGAGTCTGAGGACGGTTACGACACTGTCGAATGGGCAGCTCGCCTGCCAGGCGCTGACGGCCGGGTCGCCATGTACGGATTTTCATACGGCGGAGCTACAACAATGTTGGCGGCCAAGGCAGCTCCTCCCAGCTTGGCAACAATCTGTCCTGGGTTCACTGGGTCTCAGTACTACGACGGATGGACGTACCAGGCAGGAGCCCTCAATCTGGCGTTCGCTGTCTACTGGTCGACTTTGCTCGGACTTGACTCTGCCAAAAGGGCTGACGATGCAGAGGGTTACGCTCAATTGGGAGCGGCATTGGGGGCGGCTCCTGATTGGTTCAACTTCTTACCGATAGCGGATTACCCAGTGATTGCAGACCACGCGGCTTATTTCCGTGACTGGGTGGAACACTCTTCCTACGACGAATACTGGAGTCGTTGGAGTATTGACGAGGCGTACGATCAGATAAACATTCCTGCCATCCACACTGGTGGGCTGTACGACATCTTTCTGCGCGGAACCGTGAAGAACTTCGTTGGTCTCTCAGGCGCTCCAGGAAGCGTTGCAAGCTCATCCCAGAAGCTTCTTCTTGGACCCTGGACACATATGCCTTGGGCCCCAGTTGATGTTGTTGGCGGTGAGGTAAGTACAAACGAGGTCGACGACTGGCAAATTTCTTGGCTGGATCACCACTTAAAGGGCATTGACAATGGAGTTCTTGATCATCCAGTGACCGTGTATCTGCTTGGAGAAGGCATCCGAAACTTCAATGAATGGCCACCTGCGGAGGCACACACTGTCGAGTACTTCATGCACTCGAGGGGCAGGGCTAATTCGAAGTTCGGTGACGGCTGGCTTGATCGAGAGGTTCCCTCAGATGAGCCGGCCGACATCTTCATTTATGACCCGGCTACACCCACGCCCAGCCTTGGGGGGCATTCCTGCTGCTTTGCATCGGTTACCCCAATGGGTCCGGCAAACCAGAACACCGCTGAGGTTTCCCGAATGGTCCTCGTTTACACCTCGGAACCTTTGGCTGAGGACATGGTCGTGGTGGGAGATGCGTTTGTTACGCTCTTTGCCGCTTCTTCTGCTGTTGACACGGACTTCACTACTCGACTGTGCGTGGTCGGCCCAGATGGCAGCTCGATCAATATCCAAGAAGGAATCGTTAGGGCTCGTTACAGGGACTCTTTAGTCGACCCGTCGCTGATCATTCCTGGCGTGATCTATAGATATCGAATAGAGCTAGGGCCGGTAGCCACGAGAGTTCCTGCTCGCTCGGCAATCAGGGTCGACATCTCGAGTTCAGATTTCCCTCAGTGGGACCGAAATTTCAACACGGGCGGTCGGATTGGTTTCGAGGGACCGCTAGCGGCGGTGACTGCGACCCAGACGGTGTTGCATTCCGGGTCTTTCCCATCAAGCCTCTCCCTGCCGGTGGTTCCAGGGTAGAGCTTGTTTAAGAAATTGATCTGAATTCTGAAGAGTGAACCAGTTCGGTCAAACGGCCAGCTGTGGACCAGTTTGGCCAAGTTCATCCCGGAGAAGTTCCACTGTCGCGTGAAGATCCGAAGCCAGCGATTTAGCAGCACCTTCGACGTCTTTGTTCAGCAGGGAGTCGATGATGGCGTGGTGATTGTCGTCAACGCTGCAGACAAAGTTTCGTTGGAGAGAGGCTAAATGGATGTAGCGGTCAGAATGAGCCCAGAGCACCTCAATCATGTGGCAAAGCCACTCCGAGCCGGATAGCTCGTAGATCAAATAGTGAAAGTCTCGGTGGAGGGCTAGGCCCTTCTCAATCTCGTTTGCTTCCAACTCTCTCACCGCCTTGGTGATGGTGTCATCCAGCAAGTCGATGAAGTTGGAGTCCATGAAGTTGGTAGCCATTCGGAGTGCTTCAACTTCGATGAGTGTGCGCACCCTGTACAGGTCCTCGAGTGATTGCATTGACAACGGCGCTACGCGCGCCCCCTTGTTGATTTCAGAGATGACGAATCTCTCACTCTCCAAGAGACGGAGCGCCTCTCTGACCGGAATAAGGCTCACCTCGTTGTCTTCGGCAAGTTGGTAGGTGCCATTAAGAATCTGCGCCCTGGTGGACTGGTACACGGCCTCTACTAGATGACCTGATTTTGGTTTCGAACTTGGCATTTGACCTAGCACCGACATTGGTTGGGAGGGGTTCATTGCGACTAATGGACATGGACCGTACTCTCAGGCGTTATGTGCACCACGGGAGCCCTCCAGATGCCTGGCGGCGACTACCTCTTGTTCAAGAACAAGGACTTCGGACGCATGAACTTCGACGACCAGGTCGTTGTCAGTCGAGATGTGTTTGGCATCCGGGGGACAACGTCGTGGGCTGGTACGGATTCAGAAGGTGACCAGTTCTCTGGATTCTCAATCGGGGCCAACAAGCACGGCCTATTCTGCGCAGATTCAAACGTGCGAGAAGAACCCCCCAGCGGCACCAACTATGACGTGCTTACTGAGATTGCTCTCACCGAGGGGTCGGATGTAGCAACTGCTGTTGAGGCACTCCAGCAGGCGCTATCGGCTGAGAGCTTCTGGTGTGCAAATCTGATGTTGGTGGACCCGTCTACCGTGGCTGTTGTCGAGATTAAGGGGTCAGAACTGCATTGTTCTCTGGAGCCTGGCCTTGCAACCCGTACCAACCACCACGTGCACTTCGGGGTGACGGCAACTGACGATGATGTGGTTACCAGCGCCGATCGCCTCGACTGGTCATACCGTCGTCTCTCCAGGGCCGCAGGCTTGCTTGATGTTCTAGAACTTCAGCGGAGCCACGATGGTGGACAAACAGGGATCTGTAATCACAGCAGTTATGAGACAGTCTATTCGTATGTCTTGATGAGAACTGATGACGGCATTCACCTTTTGGTGACGCAGGGGCATCCTTGCGGTGATGGCTTGACTCAGGACCTCCTACTCCCACTCGGTGAGTCCTGGTCAAGGGAAGCGGCGGCGGAAGTCCGAGCAGCATTTCCCTCTGCGGACAGGTCAACTGGCATCTGCTGAGGATCTAAGGCACTAGACCTCGGATGAAGTAGTCACCGGGGGTTCGGCTTTCTCTATTAGGCGGGATAATTTTGGGACAACGCTTTTCTCCTTTGGCAAGAGATGCTATAAACTTGCATCTAGGGGTTGCAGCGGTTGTTTACCGACGGTTGTGGCTCAACACAGCCGGTGAGTCTCGAATGCGGACTCACCACGCGCATAGGGGGATAGATGAACGATCAGACTGAGAACATCGAACTTGATCAGTTAATCGATCAGTATCGAGGTGGCAAGGTCACGCGCCGGTATTTTATGAAGATGGCGGGCGGCTTAGGAGTCACCGTGGCTGCCGCTGGATCGATCCTCGCAGCTTGTGGTTCAGATGAAGTTGCGGCACCCGCGACGACTGCGGCGCCAACCAGGGGAGGGACGCTGAAGGAAGGGTATGACCTTGACTTCTCGAAGCATGACCCGATTACCACGAACTGGTACGACCCGGCTTTCTTCGCTATCTATGAAGCTCTCCTTACAAATGACCCTGATGGCAACGACAACCATCAGTTGGCTACGAGCTTCACCAAGTCGGCTGACGGCATGGAGTATCGGTTTGATATAGATCCGGGTGGGAAGTTCCATTCCGGCAAGCCTGCTGACGCTGCAGCGGTGGCTGATTTCCTGGCCTTCTTCAAGGCGACGTCGTTTATTGCGACGTTGGCTGCTCCAGTTGCAAGTTATGAATCTGAGGGCGACCAGTTGGTCGTCAAGATGAATAACCCTTGGGTTGGAGCCCTTGGTCCCCATAAGACTGGCTATTTCCGGGTTCTTTGCCTGGACACATGGAATGAAGCTGGTGGCTTGGAGTCGACTACTTATGGAACGGAGATCGCCGATGGTACGGGTCCGTTCACACATGAGGAGTTTGTGCCCGGGAGCCATGTACTCGTCAAGCGGTGGGAGGACTATCCAGGTTCGAACACGGAGTACTTCGAAAATAAGGGAGCAGCGTACCTGGACGCTATTCGCTGGACCTTCATTCCCGAAGCCAGCCAGCGTGCTGTGCAGCTCGAAAACGGCGACATTCACACCCTTAAGGGCCCAGCGCCTCAGGACGTGAGCCGATTGGAGAGCAATTCAGACATCACCGTCTACCGCTTCCCTGAGTGGTCCGGCTACATACTGAGCATGAACCAAGATTGGGATGAGTACTTCGGAGATGTTCGGGTTCGGTCTGCCATCGCTCACCTGATTGACCGTGAGGCCATGCGTGACGCAGTCTTCTTCGGCGACGCAGTAGCTGATTACGGGCCACTTCCTCCGACGGATAAGTTCTATGACCCGGTTGTAGAGGAAATAATCACCTACGATCCCGCCGCATCTGCAGCCCTTATGACTGCAGCCGGCTGGGCGTTGAATGGTGACGGTATTTGGGAGAAGGATGGGACGGTGCTTTCGTTTGAATTCGCCGTTCAGGCCGAATCAATTAACGAGGCAGTAGCCACCACAGCTTCAGCAATGATGCGTGAAGGTGGTGTCGATGCCAAGGTCAATGTTGTTGACAGGGCGGTCATCTTCGAGAAGCAGGCCACCGAGGGTAAGGGGGCGGCACCAATGACGCTCTTCTACTGGTTGTGGCCGATTCCGATTGATGTTCTGAATCTTTTCGTCAACAGTGCGACCATTCCCTTCCCGAACATGTCTCGGGCAAATGAGCCTGCGATTGATGCGGCCATGGCGGCATGGACCAGCGCTGGTACGACTGCAGAGGGACAGATTGCTCAGACAGAGTTCCAGGTGGCGTTCTGTGAGAGCGTTCCCTACATAACCATGGTTACGCGTAATGCCGTATTTGCAAAGAGAAACAATGTCCATGGTTGGCAGCCAACACTTTGGAACCTCTATCCGTATTACAACGACGTTTGGATTGAGGGCTAAACCTTTCCAGAGGTCTCTTCGACTGCCAACCGGATGACTGGACTTGAAAACTCCCGTTCGTCCCACGCCAAGGCGTGGGACGAACGGGTGGCAGCCTATGAAGAAGAAGTTAGATCAAACCCTTGGCGTAAGAGGCTAAGAGAGTTCAGTCGTAACAAGCTTTTGTTTACGGGTTCGGTGTTAGGAATCCTGATAGTTGGCCTTGGATTGGTTGGCCCCTTATTCCTGGGAAGTAACTACGCAGGACAGTCGTTACGTAATACGCATTTACCCCCTCTTACTGAAGGCTATTTCCTAGGAACAGATCAGTACGGGCGAGACCTTCTGGTAAGACTCTGTATAGGTATTCGGGTTTCGCTGTTTGTAGCGGCCGCCGTAACTTCCATTGCGCTAGTAGTGGGTATGGCATTGGGTATGTGTGGTGGCTTTCTGGGCGGGTACGTCGATCGAGTCGTCCGCTCGGTCACAGACTTTGTCTGGGGATTTCCACTTATTTTGGTAGCAGTCCTATTGGCTGGAGGTCTAGGGCAAGGGTTGCTCCCAGTGATCCTCGCTGTTGGGATTGTAAATGTTGCTGCTATTACTCGCGTGGTGCGTGGCGAGGTTGTTGTGCTCCGTACTAAAGAGTTCGTGGAGGCTGCGCGGGCTTGTGGAGTCTCAAATTTCCGCATCATGTGGCGTCATCTGCTGCCAAATGTCATGGCACCCGCCTTGGTGCTCGCCTCCTATTACGTTGCGGTCGCAATAATCGCAGAAGCTGGCCTGTCGTTCATTGGACTCGGAGCGCAGCCGCCGCTTCCCAGCCTTGGGAAGATGGTCGCTGACGGCCGTGGATTTCTTAGGCTGAACCACTGGGAGAGCACAGTTCCTGGCATCGGCATAGCCGGGCTAGTGCTATCTGTCAGCTTGATAGGTGATGGCCTAAGAGATGTGTTCGATCCCCAACTTCGGCATGAAGCCAAGGGAGTTGAGAAGGGATGAAACGGGCAGCCAGTCGTCTTGTCTATACGCTCATTGTTCTATTTGTAAGCTCTGTGGCTGTTTTCTACGCCATTCGGCTTTCAGGGGGTGATGCAACAGCAGCGGCTCTTCCGGGTTCGGCAACCGAAGAGTACCGTGAGGCGTTTCGAGATCGACTAGGTCTGAACGAGCCGATCTATCAACAGTATTTCACCTACATGGGGCGGATCCTTAGCGGCGATCCAGGAAACTCATTGACCAACAACAAGGCTCTCACCTCCATGCTCTCAGAGCATGGCCGAAACAGTCTGGTCTTAGGTGGGACTGCATTTGGACTTGTATTTTTGGTTGGAATTCCTCTCGGGATTGTTGCGTCTCTCAGACGCAACAGTTGGGCGGATCAAGGCATTATGTCGATGTCGACTGTCGCTATGGCGGTACCTAACTTCTGGCTAGCACTACTTGCTGTGTGGTTGTTTGCCTCCAGGCTTGGCTGGCTACCTTCGGCTGGTTGCTGCAGCACTAAACAACTCATCTTGCCGGCAGTAGTTCTGGCATTTGAGGGCATTGCTCTGACTGTTCGGATGACGCGTTCGTCCATGATTGAAAGCCAGAACAGTGACTACGTGAGGACGCTTCGGGCAGGAGGCCTTTCGGAATGGCGTATCACATGTAAGCATGTGCTTCGGAATGCTCTTATACCGATTATCTCTTTGGCAGGATTGCGAATAGGACAAATCGTTGGTTACGCCCTCATCGTTGAGACTATTTTTGGGTGGCCAGGGCTCGGTCAAGTCTTGGTAAATGCAGTCTTGAGGAGGGATTACCCGGTAGCGCAGTTCTTCTCACTCGTTTTGGTCACTATTGTGGTTATGGGAAACTGGGTGGCGGACACCGGGTACACCATTGCTAATCCAAGACTACGGAAATCAACATGAGTGCAGTTGAGACTAAATCGGAACTTGGTGAAGCCGCATCGAGTCTTAAAGGCATGCCACTCCTGGAAATTGAAGACCTGAGAATCTCCATTAGTAGTGAGGGGTCGTCCTTTGAGGTAGTTAAAGGGGTGTCACTCACAGTTTGTGAGAATGAGGTCGTGTGTTTGGTGGGGGAGAGTGGTTGCGGTAAGTCAATGACCGCACTTTCTGTCATGGGACTGCTCCCTCGTGGGGTTGCCAGAGTCACTGAAGGCAAAATTGACTATGAGGGTCGAGATCTTCTCAGCCTGCAAAGTCGAGAACTTAGGCGTTTGCGGGCAGATTCCATTTCGATGATCTTCCAGGATCCCATCACTTCGCTCGATCCAGTGTTTACTATCGGGAGCGTTCTCAAAGAGGTAGTGCGGTCACATAGGGATGTCAGTCGTGCTGAAGCCAAAGAAATCGCTGTTAGAGCACTTGTTGAGGCGGAACTGCCAGATGCGGCTGACCATCTCGACAGTTATCCACATCAACTCTCCGGTGGAATGAGACAGCGGGTCATGATTGCTCTTGCTATAGCTCTTGATCCAAGAATATTGATAGCCGATGAGCCCACCACTGCGCTGGACGTCACCGTGCAGGCCCAAATTCTAGAAAACCTTCGAGCGCGGCAACGTGAACGAGAGATGGGAATGCTTTTGATTACCCACGATCTTGCAGTTGTTGCTTCAGTGGCTGACAGAGTAGCTGTCATGTATGCGGGTGAAATCGTTGAAGAGGCTCCAGTCGAGGAACTCTTCGCCAATCCTCAACACCCTTACACCCAAGGGCTCATCAGAGCTCTACCGGATATATCCGTATCACGGGGAAGTCTCCACAGTATTCCGGGGCGCGTGCCGTCCCCACAGACTCCTCCGCCCGGATGTCTATTTGCCCCGCGGTGTGACCATGTGCTCGATTCGTGCTGGGAAGCAAATCCCGAGTTACAACGTGATGGCGCCCAGAGTTTGCGTTGCTTCAATCCTCAACCCTTCGAAGTCCGCTAATGGAACCGCTTGCGATTGAGATCAAGATCAGTGAGGAACTGGTTGTCCGAGGGCAGGAATGGCCGGTCCAAGGGCCTCCGGTTGTCATGGTCCACGACTATGGCGAAGATCTTGACTGCTGGAAAGGTGTTGACCGCCTATTGGCAGACCGGGGCTTTAGGGTGATCACGCTTGATTTGCCCAATCACGGACTTTCTGATGATCAGGTTCAGGATCGTTCAACCCTTCAAACTCTGACTGAAGTAATCAAGAACGTTTCAGAGGTTTGGGGCCCACTCGGATTGTGTTCCTATGGATCGCTATCTTCTGAACTTTGTCAGATGCGAGGACCGGATGCGCCAATGACACACGTCATGGTTTCGCCTCGGGCCCCAATAGCTGCCCCTGGTTTACCTGCCGACCTAGAACACGAGATGTCTCAGTTGGTGGTAGCAGCTACGAATGATGGTGACCGATCAGATGAGGCGCGAGCGCTATTTGACAGTCTCGGGGCCAAGAAGCTCTGGGCCTCAATAGGTGCAACGGAGCATGGTCCAGATTTGGTAATGGGTCATACGCATCTTGTCGACGATATGGCGATATTTCTTCGGCGAACTCTTGTGTCCGCTCACCTGGAATGGACCGCTGCCACCCATGAGAAGGCAGCAGCCGACTTTCGCACCACTGAGTCAGAACGAGAACAGTGAGGAGGCGGTGCCTCCGCGAATGAGATCTCGTTCAGCATCGCTAATGGCGGGCAGTAGATGGTCGACCAAGGCCAGTTGTTCTGGGTAGCCGGGTTCTGAGAGGATCCACGGGAAGTCTGAGGCCCAGAGCATTCGACTCGCTCCGAAGGTCATGTTAAGGGTTTCTGCTACCGGAACCATTTCCAGGTACGGATATGGCCCATGGCTGAAGGCGTACTGACCAGAGAAGTGGACGTAGGTGTTCGAGTTCTGGGCAACGCGGGCGAGGAGCTCAAGTGTGGGTGGCGGGATATCGGTAGTGAAGTGAGGTCGCCGGTGTTCGTCGACGGCCAGGTTGTCGATAGTGACCATAAAGCCAGAGTGGTTGAACACTGTTACCAGTCCTGGAAGTAATTCGAGGACCTTTTCGGGTTCCGAATAGAACCAGACTCGTAACCCACGTTCTTCCATTGCCTGAAAGAGCGGGAATAGCTCGTATGTTTCTGGATCATCGGTGCGGGAAGCGTTGGGGTCGACTCCACTGACTCGGATTCCTTGAATCCCGCTGACTTCCATCCGGCGGTCCAGGTCTTCTGCGATGTCGAGTGATTCGGGGTCATGGTTACCGATTCCAACAAATCGCCCAGGAAAATTGATGCGAAGGTCCCGTAGATATTCGTCTTGGGGTCCGAGGGGTACAACGACTGCCTTATCTACACCCGCTGTTTCCATTACTTCTAGTAAGTCCTCGGCTAGGACCTCCATCTCAGCATCCGCCATCCCAGGGTAGACAGTCCGCGGGTAGGCCGTGGACACCGCCTTAAAGAGATGAAGGTGGGCGTCGATTACTTCCATGAGCAACCTCCAGTTAGCTTCTGGACTCCTCGATCAAGCGGCGTATCCCCTCGTAGAGCTGGTCGGGGGTTGTCGCCAAAGAAATTCGGACCCTGTCTTCGTTGCTGGGTCCAAATGTGGAACCGGGAACTACTGTGACCTGGTGCTTATCGACTAGGTCCATGGCAAAATCCACGTCGGACCTCTGTGAACTGCTGATATCAACCCAGATATAGAAGGCACCAGCTGGGTTAAGTGCGGATATGCCGGAAGAGGAAAGAAGGCGGTTCACCTCGTCTCTTCGTTCCCGGTAGGCGTCCCGCATCTCGCCGATGATTTCTTGCGGGCCGTTAAGTGCGGCCAAGGCCGCATATTGTGCCGGAGCGTTAACGCAACTCACGGTTGGTTCTTGGCACTTGCGAATCAGAGTGGCGATCTCAGGGGGGGCGACGGCGTAACCGACTCTCCACCCAGTCATCGAATAGGTCTTCGAGAAGCTGTGTATGCAGACAACGCGACCGTCGCTGTCGTATGAAGCAGCAGAGACGTGAGTGCCTTCGTAGACAATCTTGTCATAGACCTCATCTGAGATCACGTAGATATCGGCCCGGCGGGCGAAGTCAATTATCCGGGCCATCTGCGTTTGGTTGATTACTGCTCCAGTTGGGTTGCAGGGCGAGTTAAGTAGCACTGCCTTAGTCCGGACGGATACAGCAGACTCCAACTGTTCGATAGTGGGTACGTGACCATTGGTTTCGTTGGTTGAGACCGTGACTGGTCGGATGCCAAGCAGGGTCATTTGCATGAGGTAGTTGGGCCAGGACGGGCTCATCACGATTACCTCATCTCCTGGGTCCGCTATGGACATCAGGGTCGTATAGAGGGCAGCCATGGCCCCGGTTGTTACGACCACATCACCCACCTCGGTCTTCCGGCCCGTGTCTTCTGTGAAGATCTCCGCTATCCGTGACCTCAGCTCGGGAATTCCGGGATTTTCCGTGTACCGGGTCTTTCCACTTCGGGCTGCCTCGTCAGCTGCCTCTATAACGTGCTGTGGAGTTGGGAAGTTCGGTTCCCCCACTTCCAGGCGGATGCAATCGGTCAAGCCGAATGCCCGGTCCATTATCACTCGGATCCCTGAGCGAGGCATTGAAGAGACAGAGCGTGAGAGTGGTTTCATGATTTCTCAGATGACCGACTTAATTTCAGGAAAATGGCAGGCGACCAGATGGCCGTCACCGTCGTCTGTCAAGGGTGGTTCAACATCGCGGCATAAATCTTCGGATCGGCCTACTTCGCACCGAGATTGGAAACGACATCCTGGGGGAGGATTTATGGGACTGGGCGCGTCGCCCTCAAGCAAGATTCTCTTTCTCTCCCTCTGTTTGCGTGGATTGGCTACCGGAGCCGCCGAGAGGAGAGCGTGGGTGTACGGGTGGGCCGGTTCTGAAAAGAGTGTGTCTACCTGAGCCTGTTCCACGATCTTGCCGAGGTACATGACGGCTACTTCATCGCAGATCTGCCTTATCACAGCTAGATCGTGACTTATGAACAGGTATGTGAGTGCGAGCTCTTGCTGGAGATCCAGCAACAAGTTCAGGACCTGGGCTTGGATAGACACGTCTAGGGCGGATACCGGCTCGTCGCAGACGATAAAACTTGGACGCAGGGCCAGTGCGCGTGCTACGCCGATTCTCTGTCGCTGACCACCGGAGAATTCGTGTGGGTATCGTCGAGAGTGTCCGCCCTCCAGCCCCACGAGTGCGAGAAGTTCTTGAGTCCGTTCCTCGCGTTCCCCTCGCGTCATATCAGTATTGACCACCAGGGGCTCGCTGATTGCGGCCCCCACTGTCATCCGGGGGTTGAACGAGGCGACTGGGTCTTGGAAGACGATCTGCAGGTCGGTTCGAAGCTTTCGAAGCTCCGACTCGGAAGCTTGACCAAGGTTGATTTCTTGCACCGTGCCATCTACCGGGGAAAGTTTTCGGTAGATGATTTCTCCTGAAGTTGGCTCTAGAAGGCGGAGCACGCATCTGGCCGTTGTCGACTTACCACAGCCAGATTCGCCGACTATTCCGAGAGTTCGACCGCGCTGAACATCAAAAGAGATGTTGGCAACGGCAGAGACTACTCGCGTGCGTTTGTTAGCAAAAAGGAGTCTCTCTAGATGGAACTCTTTGGCCAGATGGCGAACAGAGATCGCGGGGCCGCTCCCGCTAGGGCCAGAGGAGTTTGAGGTGACAGCCACGCGTCACACTATATAAGATTCTAGGAATGGGGAACCGAGGACACTCGGGACCTGTAAATCCGGACCGTTGAGCTGAGATGGGTGAGAAAAATGAGTGAGGAACAGGACTGGCGGGGAAATGTTGGTGGAATGGAATGGGAGAGGGCGGAACGCTTTTTGAGCGGCAACGCTTTTGCAAGGGTGGCCTGCATCGATGATGACGGTAATCCGTACGTGGTTCCTCTTTGGTACACGTGGGATGGAGAGGGCTTTCTCCTTGTGATCCGCGAGAGAGCTCGCATCGCTCGATACATGAAGAACAATCCGAGGGTGAGTTTGGTCGTCGATGAAGGTGCGGTAGACGACGAAAGAGGTGAGTTCACTTTGCCCAAGGTGTTCTGCCAAGGGCGGGCCGAGATTCTTGAAGAACCAAATATTGGTGGCGAATGGGTCGAGGTGGCCGACGAGATGGCAGTTCGATACCTCGGTCCAGACGGCCCTAGCTATCTAATTCCCACGTTGACGCAACCGCGCTGGTTGATCAAGATTGTCCCTGACAAGATTAGGACCTGGGAAGGCGTCGGGTGGGGTAAGCAGTACTGGAGAGGTCCATGGCCTGAACGAGGAAGGCTCTTAGGCCTTCTATGAGTGTTCTCGTAACCACTCCAGAGTGAATTCGTTCCACTCGTTTGTCATTTCGTAGAACGCTATATGGCTCGAGGATGGTCCTCTGAACGTGTGGAAGTCAGCTCCAGCAATTCTCTGAGCAACTTCCACGCCGTATCTTGAAGGAACCTGCCAGTCCATTTCACCTGTAGTGACAATTGTTGGGGCCTTGATGCTCCCCAACCTCTCAAGGGCGTCGTGTGTTCGGTCTGCGTGGAAGTGACCCAAAAGGCCTGCCTTGGACGGTGGATGGGGATTTTCGAGAATAAAGCTTCTTTCAAAATCGTTTACCTCGTCTGGCCTATTTGCTAAGAAATCTGGACTAGAGACCCAGAGGAGGGCACACCGGATATAGGCATCTAGATCGTCGTGCTCCACCATGAAGGACATGGAGTCAATCATCCTGACGAACCACTCATCAGACCGCCCCCACGTGTTGTGCAGTTGAAGGCTCTGCACACGATTTGGGTAGCTAATGGCGAGCTCCTGCGCTGTTGCGCTACCTAGTGATAAGCCGGAAACGTGCGCAGTTTCGATTCCTATGGCATCGAGCAGGGCGGCAGCATCATCAGCCAATATTTGCATGCTGTAGTCAGACAATGCCTCTGGATGAGTTGCCTGTCCGGTTCCCCTGTTGTCGTAACTGACCACGGTGTAGTGGTCCCGATAGCACTCGACTTGGGCATTCCAAGTCGAGTGGTCGGCACCAGTTCCCATGATCAGGAGCAGTACGTCGCCCGATCCCTCAATCTGGTAGTAGGTCTCGATCCCGGTAGACAATTCGATAGTTGGCACAGTGCATCTCCTGCCAGCTGGTGGGGATTGCCAGGTCTCTAGTGTGATCCAAGCAACTGGATAATGTTATATAACAGCGCGTTTTCTGGAATAATGCAAAGTTATGAACACCAGCGACCAGTTAGATCGACGGATGGCAGTAAGCCCACCGAGTTTGTGCCCGCCTCCTGAGCCCTATTCGTACGGAATCAAAGTAGGAACAACTCTCCACCTCTCTGGTCAGGTAGCCCTAGATCCTTCCGGCGTGATTGTCGGTAGCACAGTTGGGGAACAAGCAGAGCAGGTCTGGGAAAATATCCTTGCAGTGCTGGAAGAAGCCGGAGGAAGTGCGGTTGATATCGTCAAAGTCCTCTATTACCTTGCTGATATAAGAGACTTTGACCAAGAAATGGTTGTTCGGCGTCGGGTTTTCGAAGGCCTAGTTCTGCCCGCCGTGACGGGGATTCAGGTCGCCGCACTCGGCCTACCAGGCCTTCTGCTGGAAGTAGACGTGACCGCAGAGCTTGCACAATGAGCGACACCTGGGATGCCGACTCCGTTGGGGGTCTTCTGCGCTCGTTAGGTCTTGATGGAGTCGACACAGTGAGCGACGAGCTCATAGCTGACTTTCAACAACGAGCGCTTGCCTCAGAAACTCTTGAGAGCGTTCTGGCTCCCGGAGTTTCCCCGTGCAACATCTTCGATGCGTCATGGGAGTAGTTGCGACTTCAGCTAGTTCTATTTTGGAGTCGGTGGCTCGTGTCGACCAGGTGCTGGGAGCCATGGTGGTTCTTGATCCGGTAGGGCTGGAACGACAGTGTGAGGACTTCGACCAAGATCTTCCGTTAGCTGGAATGAGGATCGCGGTTAAGGACATCATCGAGGTGGAGGGTCTACCGAATCGATGTGGTTCCGCTCTTTATGGCGATCCACCAGCTCCTTCTCGCTCGGATGCAGTAGTTGTATCGAGAATCCGAGAATCAGGTGGACTGATAATTGGTAAGACGGCCGCGCATGAGCTTGCATGTGGCGTCTACACGCCGGGAACCAGGAACCCTTGGGACCTTTCTCGTTCCCCGGGGGGATCAAGTGGTGGTTCAGGTGCAGCCGTGGCAGCTGGCCTATGTGACGCTGCTCTAGGCAGTGATACCGGTGGTTCGATAAGGATTCCAGCTTCGCTATGCGGCATAGCGGGCCTCAAGCCAACCTATGGCCTTGTTCCCAAAACTGGTGCTCGACCACGTCGGCCCATTAGGTAAAACGGTCAGGGACTGTGCGCGCCTTCTAGAAGCAATAGCCGGGTTTCACTCGTCGGATCCGACATCAGTAATGAGCCCCAGCGTTGGCTATCTAGAAAAGCTTGATGCTGGAGTTGCTGGACTTCGGATCGCAGTGCCAAGCGGATTCTTCATGGACCCAATCGACCCGCAAACGCAAACGTTATTTTTAGCCGCCGTTGAGGTTATGCGTGAGCTAGGGGCCGAAATGATAACGGTCGATGTCTCCTATCTTTCTGGGAGTCTTGAGGCAGAGTTTGCCATTGTTTCTCCGGAGGCTGCCACCTATCACCATTCACACCTCCGTAAGAATCCTGAACTAATAGACCCTCAGATACGAGGGATGTTGATAGCGGGGGCGGCCCTGCCGTCGAGTTACTACTTGAGGGCTCTTCGGTGGCGACAAGACATGGCGGATCGCATGAGGGCCACTTTCATCGACAATCGACTCGATGCGTTCATAACCCCGACGGTTCCAGCATTTGCGCAATTGCATGATCAGGAGGAGTTCGTGTACCCAGGAGGAAAGGAACCGGTCATCTCAAGCTTCGTCCGAACGACCGCACCGTTCAACCTCACTGGTCAACCAGCGTTATCGGTTCCATGCGGGCTTACGGCCGATGGTCTTCCTGTGGGTCTGCAGATCGCAGGTCGCCCGTTTGCGGAGGACATGGTCCTACGTATCGGTGCGGCGTATGAAAGAGCCACGGACTGGGTAGCGCAACTTCCGCCCCTGCATGCCACAACGGAGTAGTTGTGGAATCTAGGAGATTGCCATGGGAGATCTAGACAGGAATACTCAGTCAGATGGGTATCGTCCGCCAGATCCCATTGGTCTGCCGCCGATATTCGCATGGCCGGTGAGGCCGATTAAGTCGGTCAAGTGGCTCCTTGTCGAGTTTCTATTTCCTTGGGGTTTTATATTTGTGGGCCTGGCAATCGTTTCTTGGAATTTCTTGACTCCGGAGATAGAGAGTTCAGGTCCACCCTCACTTAGTTTTATGGGAATAATCTGGTTAAAAAATTGTCTATTACTTACCATATTATCTGGTTCGTTGCACTGGTGGCTCTATAGTCGTGCTGGACAAGGCACTAAATTCAAATTCTCACGCCGGTGGTTGTCGAGGACATCGTCAAGATTTCTTTGGCATAATCAAGTCTACGATAATGTCTTCTGGAGCCTCGTTAGTGGCGTAACAGTATGGTCGCTATTTGAGGCAATCACGCTATGGGCATGGGTTTCAGGTATCATTCCAAAAGCGTCATGGTCTGTAGACACTGGATATCTTATTGCTCTAACTTGCGTATTCTTTTTTGCATCATCTTCGCATTTCTATCTCATACATAGAGTATTGCATTGGAAACCCTTGTACCGGTCAGTGCACGAACTGCATCACCGGAATGTCAACACGGGGCCTTGGACGGGGATCTCTATGCATCCAGTCGAGCATTTATTGTTTTTTTCAATGTTCTTCGTTTGGTGGCTAGTTCCTGCGCACCCTTCGGTGATAATTCTTACCGGATTCTTTAAGGGGTTGGGTCCTGCAGTAACTCATTCTGGATTCGACAAGGTGCTTGTTCGTGAACGACGGATTTCTGCGGGAGATTGGTTTCACGATCTGCATCACCGCCACTTTGAAACCAACTATGGCAATATCGAAGCACCGTTCGATTGGGTTATGAATACTTGGCACAATGGAACCGACGAGGCCCAACGTTCCATGGTTGCCCGGCGAAGACTCCAGTCCTCTTCTTCTGATGGGCAATCCTCATAGGCCTATGGGTCACCCTGTTTACTCAAAGAGCGGTACGGAATCGCCGTGCAGGTAGTTTGCGCATTGGGCGATGGCTTCACTTCTGAACGGCTACGGCGCCGACCTGGTGGTCGAGCCCGATTCGGGGACCGGAGACGCACTGGCCGGCCTGTTGTACGATGTGGTGGAGGCAGCGGTCACCGGGAACTCCCGCTGATGTCGGATATTTGGCTCAGGGGGTGGGCCGAACATCCCGTCCACCAGGCCCCGACCTATCCGTAGTCTCAGAACATGACTCGTCGTCTCACCGACCACTCAGTCCTCACCTTCGACTGCTACGGCACCCTCATCGATTGGGAGACTGGAATCTGGGATGCCTTCCAGCCGCTCCTGGTGGAGAATCCGCCGACGGACCTCACGC
>LWDU01000115.1_pt1 | contig 30662 bp, 28 predicted proteins | sample 727161 | NCBI WGS metagenome assembly LWDU01 (sample SAMN04566230, study PRJNA314399) | hydrothermal vent metagenome | isolation source: deep sea hydrothermal plume seawater | place: Mexico: Gulf of California, Guaymas Basin | collected 2004-07-11
TCAGCCCATCAACACCACTCAAGGCCACATCACCTTTGGCCTGAAGAGCAAATCCCGCATTTGATCCCGAATTGATCAGCATGCCCAAACTGCCATTATTGATGCTTAATTTGGCGCTTCCAGCCGTTAGTTCAACGCTGATATTACGACCGCTCACGAGGAACCGGGCTGCAACGCCGCTGCCTTGCATTTCAAAACGGAATGTTCCACTTAGGGAAACAAAGTCACTAACCACTAGTGTTAAGTCGCCTTGGGCATATGCCAAACTGGAATTGTGGGTTAAATCTAGGAAAGTGGAAGCGCTAGTTTGAATGCGGGTCACACCGTCACTGTCACCGTCACCGTCTAAATCACCTTGGGTGAAATCGACTACCCTTTGTTGACTATCGTTGTTGCTACCATTAAGGCCTAACTCTAAACTATTTACCGAGAGCGACAAACCTTCCACACCCACTAAAGCAACCGTGGTAGAGGTGGCCCGCAAACCATAATAGCTGGCGGAGTCATTTGCACTAGTTGGTAATAACAATGCCCAAGCAAAATTAGCCTGCTGTATCGACAAACCTACAGCGCCATCTTGGTCAGCTGGACCATGCACCCCAAAGAACAAATTGACCTGCGCGGCACCCAAGCTAAACAAACGCACTTCCTTGGTAGTCACGTTTCCGTCAAGGTCAACCAAAGACGCTGTACTAAGGCCACCGTAAGCTAAAGAGAAGGAGCTATTAACATAGACCATATTGGCCAGATTAAAGTTTGCATCAAAGGACAAGGACGCAGATATGGTATCGGCAAAATAACCAATATTGAGTAGCAAGCCGATGCTCTTTTGAACGGCAACATCTGCCACTGTTAATTGCACAGGCAATTGACGTACTACAAGTTGCAAACGATCAGATTGCTGCACTAGTTCAAAATACAAACTACCATCGCCAAATCCGAACAATCCATTTGCAGCGGAGAATTTCCCACTCACGGAACCGAAGGTCAAAATGTTAAATACCTGACCTACTGTTGGAGTAAAGTTGTTGAGCAAAGTTACCGTTAGGCTACCGTCTAAAATTGCAGTTCCGCTAACGTTAACTTGGTCGTAACCATCGTCGGTAACTACACTGCCAGGTCCAGCAGTAGTTCCACCAATTTCTATATCTAGGGTGGCCCCTGCTGTTTGGGTTAAAGAAGCAAGTGTTTGAATGCCAGGAGAGTGACCTGGAGTTAGATTGCCATCGTTAACTAAATGCAGATTTGTACTACCGGTACCACCCAAAGCGGCACCTTGGCCGATCCAAGTATAAACCTGATCACCATCATCAATGTGAACCAGAAGAGACTGGTTAGTGAGGCTAATCCGGCTGGATGCTTCGGTAATAATCGTTTGATTATTAAGTATTGCTTGGCCTTGAGCCACAATTTGTAAACCAAATTCCGCAGGTGGCGCCATGGCTTGAAAGTTAAAATCGCCCGTAAGGTTGGCATAATTAGCAATAACTAAGCTGGCGTCACGGGCGCTGACGCTATCCACATGGCTACCGTTAGAGAAAGCAATCTCTACACCTGATATGGTCTTTTGAACAGCACGCCCAGTGGTGTTAACTCGTACACTGCCACGGCTATTTAAGGATACGCCAGCAGCGCCTGCTAAGGCCATTGCACCGGTTACTGTAAGCGCATAGCTGCCTTCAGAAGTAACAAATAGAGCCGCCAGGGCGGTGCTTATTAGAAGCTGTACATCACCTGCGCCAAGCACCGAGTTTAGTGCTTGACCAGAAATTTCTAAGTTCTCATCCTGCCCTATGGAAAGGCTAATATCACCCACCAAATGCAGGCTTTCGCCTACTCGCAAACTGGCCTCGGTCAATTGTACAGGCGCCCCTACCAAGGCCACACCAAGATCGATAACCTGCTCACCAATACGCTCAAAAATGTTTGTTCCAGTGGTATTGATTGCCACCGTGTAATTACCTAAAAGGTCGATATCTGCCGTGGTTTGAAGCTTGGCTTGGCCTTTAATTTCTAGCCCATAACCCGTCTTTTCAACTTGTTGATATAGGGCCAAAGTGAGGCTTGAATGATCACTGACTAGAGCAGAACTACCCTGCCCAATGGTCACGTTTAAATCATCGCCAAGGACCATCAAACGAGTTCCATCTTCTGACTCTACCCAATGGAAACTCAACTGACCTTCGGCACTAGTATAGCCTTCAAATATAAGCGCAACTTCTTGCCCTTGAACCTGTATACCTGCTTCTAAATCAAGCCATTCACCATTGTGATTTAGGCTTCCCAACTGGCCTGTTGTATTCACCGAAGCCGTTAATGAGCCATTGATCTGAAGGCCGTAATTGCCCACTAATTCAGCCTCGCCTACTGCCAACATCATAAGTCCGTTGTGCTGATCGAACAAACCGTCAATTACTGTTCCAGTTAACTTAACTGCAAGCCCTGAAGCACCCACTACAACTACACTTTCTAGTGCAGAAAAGGCCATTTTATCGGCTTCAAAAGAGACATCAAATAACCCAGAAACCGTACCAAACTGGTTAATTTCCAGGTCTGCTTCTAAGGCTGTATAGGTTGTAGATTGTGACCCAAAATAGGTCTGATTCAAGTAATGACCAAGGGCAACATTAATGTTGACGTCGTCACTAGCAAAGCTCATGCCGTCAAACGCTTGTGTTACAACGAGCTGTAGACTATCGCCTGTTTGAACAATTTTTAGATAAAGACTGCCGTCGCCAAAGCCAAACAAGCCTTGAGCTTGCTCAAATTGGCCCAAGGCCGAATCAAATGTAAGAATTTCAAATACTTGACCAACCTCAGGAGCAAAGCCCTGGGCCAGTGTTATGTGCAACTGACCTTCAATTAGGGTTTGGCCGTTACCATTTACGGCTAGACCGGAGCTGGAGGCCGTATTACTGTTTGTTTCTGCGCCAATTAGAACGTCAACAACGCCTGCTGGAGCATCAATTTCGGTGCCTGCAGCCTCACTAACCGGAGCCGCATCAAGTAGACCACCAAACAACAAATCCTCGTCTTCAGATCCGGCATCAGACGCCGTAATAAACTGGGAATTGTCGATCTGCAACAGGTCACTTTGTTCGCTGCTCATCGTTACTTCAACAACAGCCGTCTGTTGTTGAGTAGCAGCAGGTGTTATTTCCACCTCGGGCTCTGGTATTAAGCTGTCCACAAACAACGCACTCAACGGATCCGCAGAAAGCAGGATCCGTTGTTCTAAGTGGTCGAGTGCGAATAGGTTTTTATTAATAATAAATCCATTTAACAACTTCTAACCACAAGGGTCATAAGTAAATAAAAACAGGCTAGGCTAGGCTAGATAAAATACCACCGTGTTGACCAAAACCTAATTAAGAAAATCATAGTCTTCGTAGTTAAGTACTACTTTAGCTTAATTATCCACACTTTATAATCCCCTAATTAGGGGGTTTTTTGTAGTAATCTAAAATAATCAGATACTTTTTTAGAGGGTTTTCATACGTTATTACCCTGCTTTTAGTGTCTTTGCCGGTTTTTAGGCGGACTCACCCAAAATCATTGAATTGTGCAAAGATCAGCGTTATTTTATCCAGATTATATTTATGCCAAGGTGGGTGAGCTGTTGAATTTTTTCTATACAGTTTTAAATTAATCTTAATTTACGCTAATGCATTTAAAACAGCTTTTGGTTCTTTTGCTACTACATTTAGAAGTACAAGTGCTGGTCCTTGTGGAGATCTATCTCCTCGCTCCCAGTGACGCAAAGTGCTGACACTAATTCCAAAAGCTGAGGCAAATTCGGTTTGACTCATATCTAAATTAGAACGAATATTCTTTACGTCAACTGCTGAGTATTTATGCACTTTTGCTTTTATGACTTTGCCTTCTGCAAAATCGACAGCTTCGTTTAAGCCTTGCTTAATACTGTTAAAAAACTCAGACATTTTGTTCACCATATGTTTTGATTAATAATGTAGCAAACTTAGCTAATTCATTTCTTTCAGCTTTTGATAAGTTTGCTTTTTCATTTTTGCCAAACAATGTCAGTAAAAATAATGGCATTGATGCGTTGTGGTAATAATAAATTATTCGCACCCCACCACTTTTTCCTTTATTACCAGAAGACCATCGGAATTTGTAGTGGTCTAATAAAAGTGAAGTAATTTATAGCCTATAATTTTACTAAATTACTAGGAATCACGATGACCCGAAAAACACGCGTTACATTTACAGCAGAGCAAAAGCTTGAATATGCCAAACTCATGATCAATGCAGGAACCTCAGTGGACTAAGTAATCACTTTAAATTTATTCAATTTCATTATCCTTAAATTTCAGTCTTTCCTATACAGAATGAAGTTACAAAATAACATAATTATAATATATCATGTTATTTCAATGCTTTTTTCAGGTCTGAAATAACATTCTTATTCTTCAATTTTGTCTTTGCTTGATCATAAGTTTCACCAACCTTGGCATTTTTCTGTATTTGAAACTTTGTTGGTGCCTTAGGTGGTTCTTTTCTGGTGAATGTGACTATGTCCTCATCCATTGAAATATTGTATTCAGGTAGATGATTAGAATCGATTAATTTCTTCATGTTGTATCGGAATGCACGAAGAGGTGACACTGCTCCTAGTTTTACTTTCAGTTTATCTAGACTGATTTTCCAAACATTCTGGTTGCCACAATGTTTCCGTGCCAATTCATACAGTCTCCTATCAGTGGGTTTCTTCAACCTGAAGTACCCTTTATCAATCGTTAGAATCTCGTTTCCCATAATGGAATTATAAAACCAGTCGCTGACTTTAACTTCCATCGCAAGTGCTTTGCCGTTCTTTCCCTCTTTGACAACACGATAAGATTCAATCAATCCAAATCCCTCAGTGATCTCGATGTCGTTAGTTTTGATGTTTGTCTCGATTGAAGTACCTCTAAGACGTAATAACGAGGATTTCATCTGATTGTATTGTTCACCCCCTGTTGATTTATTAGTGGTAACTAAATGGGGTCCTGTGGAAGAACCCCCAAAAGTGTTCGTTCTGAGCTAAGCCACTTTCCAGAAGTGCCGTTTTAAATGCTCTTCAAGCTCATTTGCCATCGCATCCACATCAATATCACCATTGCTTTTTCTAAAATTGTACTTGCCAGTGAATGCAATATGCGACCAGGCAATGGGTGAGATTCTGGCAAATTCATCGATAATTGCCTGGCTCGTCCCATCAGCAAGCATCCGTTCATAAACAGTGTTTAAAATAATGGCATTATAGGCGATGATGGAATTTGCAACCAGCCTTACTGCATGTGCGCTGATTTGATTGTTTTCTATTGTTTTACCCTTAAAAATTCCACGATAAATTTTCCTGATGAGCCCTTGTAGTTGATGGTAAGCCTCCGTTCTATTCCTAGCTGTTCGTATGGCTTTTCGCAGAGCCATGTTATCGATTAAATTTAATACATGGGTACTTTTAAATATTGAATTATATTCAATCAGTGCTTTTTTAAGTCCGGTATAACGTGCATAGGAGTTTAATTTTCTAACGATGGTACTTTGCGTGTTTTCTTGTAGTAGCAAAGAAAGTAATACCCGCAATATGCCTCTTTTTTTCGATTGAATCAGATTTGTATCGATGACTCTCTGGGAGTGAATAATTCCAGTATAGTTATCTGCCGATTTGACTGAATATAAGTTATTTGTTTATCAATAAAGGTGTCATCCCCAGCCACAAAAAGGGCGATGGATAATACCAAATGATATAGTATGATATGATACCATTTCATGGTATATCACTTCGTCAGTTCCTTGATTTTATTGTCTATTTCTTTCTCTATAGTAGCAAGACAAAACTTCTGCATACTGTCAGGTGTATGTTCCGAAATGTATTTCAGTTTCAGTAAATAAGGCTCAGGCAGTCTTAAATTGTAAACCTTAGTGACGTCATCACGAACGCCATCATCTTCCCATGGGTAAGCTGATTTACGTTTCACCACTTCTTTTTTAGGTGATTTTTTCTCTTCAGCACCAGCCAGAAAATCATCTAAGTTAGGTGTTTTTTTAGTTGGCGGCTTGCTTTTTAAATCACCCATTGCCAAATACCTCTTTGTACAATCCTTCTATTTCTTTAACTGCTTTTGGGTCTTTAGGCTTTAATTCAATTATAGCTAATCCATCTTTTGCCGCTTTTCGGTAAGCGATACGATCTCGGATTGTTACATCAACTAACTCAAGATTATCGAAGTCATTTAATAATTTACCAGTATCATCGGATTCACGAACAGAAGGATTGGTTGATGAGCGGCTGATAATGACTTTTGCAGTTAAGCCTGGGTTGAATGCTTTTGCTGTCTCTACCAATTCTTCCATTTGATTTAGCGTCCAAATATCAAACTGTGAAGGTTGGATTGGGATAAATGCCTTTTCAACAACAACTAATGCTGAACGCAGTTCAACTGAATCGCGACCACCAGCATCAATGATAATATCTTCATAACGAGTGGCTAAATCCATGACTTCTTTAGGCAAGCCTTTACCAAATTTCTGAATACAAGCTACACGAGGAGAAATATTTTCATCATCTCTGCTTTGCGCCCAGTAATTAGCACTGCCTTGGGGGTCGGTATCAATCAATAATACATCGCGACCCTCTAAAGCTCTCATAGCAGCAAGATTGGTAGCAATGGTCGTCTTACCAGTACCGCCTTTTTCTCCGCCAACTAAAATAATCATATCATTTCATCCTATCTCATACAGTATGGTATGGAATAACATCATATCATATCATTTAATATTAACTATTTTTTGATTAGTTATAAAGGTTGCTGAACAAGCGAATCACGTTAAACATCATAGCTTGAGTGATTTTTATATCTGGGACTCGACTAACGCTTTCAGCAGAAAAGTAATCAATTTATAAGTTCATAAAACGAATCAACCCCATTTGGGTTTCATCAGCAGAAGAGCGGTTATGAAATCTATTTTTCAGCTTGACTCTTATTTTCCCATCCATTTCATTATCAGGAATTAAAGCCTGTAATTCAGAATCAAGAAGAGCAGCTTGTTTTATCAATGACTCTTCATTTTCATCTGGTGCTTCACCAAAAGCGTATTGATAGATAAGTATGATGTCGAAGCATAAGGCTAAAAATAGTTCGGCCATTTCTTGATTTTTCTGTTCTATCAAAGATGGAACAACCGTAAATATTGTCTGGGCTAAAGATGCTTGTTCAAGCTGAAATTTATGCAGCAATATATTAGCTGTATCATTATCAATACTGCGTGAATACTCAATAGCAGCAAGTAGTTATTGGTCACTTAATTCGTTCATATTAGATGATATAGTATCATACTATATCATCTAATAATTTCATATAGTATTGTATGAGGTGATACTAATAGCAGGTGAGGGCATGGATGGCTACACGATGGTTTTCAGGTAAACGCGGAACTGAGCAATTCGGGAGTGGAGAGTTTAAAAGCAGGGCACGGACGATTTGCGGTTGTAGCATACAGAACTTACGAGGTGGTTAGCATGGATGCCTACCACCAACGCGAGGGATGGCTTCTAGTCGAACTTCCATATACCATGGGCTGAGCATCTGTGACCGAAGTGTTAAAAAGTGTACAGAGAGGTATGCTTTTTAGCCGTAGGGAACAAGATTCCCCCTTTATCGCTGTGCAGAAAATTAAAGGCGTCAATATCATAGGCTGACGACACGTTTATTTTTTAAGGTTGCGAATAAACTCTTTAATTGCTTATTTTTGCTCATTAGTGAACCATCGTGACCCAGTCCAATGCCGAGTGTTCGGTAGGTTATGAACGCATTGAAGAAGTAGAAGCCTTATTCGATCATCTAGCGTTTGCTAGTTAACCAATTCCGAAAGAAGCCTTGTTTTTAGCCGGTAAAGCTTTCTTGCAATATAAAAAGCGTAAAGGTGGGAAAAGCAATGTTTTACCTGATTTCTTTATTGGCGCACATGCTGCAGTCGCTGGTTATCAATTAATTACACGGGATAAAGGACGATTTAGCACTTATTTTCCAAGCGTGAAATTGATCATTCCTGAATCAGCAAATGGAATGAATTGATGGTTATTAAAGAAGTTGAATTATTGTTTCAGGCTGGGGCTTTAGATGTGCCTGCTATCAAACAACATGATCAGGGTGCTGGCTGGGTTGTCACGCTTTCTGGTGCTCACCAGCTAAACCCCGGCTTGAGACTGCAAGAGGTCAGGTTCGTGTATTTAAAAGGCTGGATGCGGCTGCTGGTGTTTTGTTTGATGTTGGGTTTAGTGAGATAAAGATTGTTAAACAACCATTGCAGGATTAATAAATGTACAAAATAACCAGCCAGCTTTGTGAATTTTTCGACTGTACTAATCAGCAATTAGAAGAAAGCGATCTGCTAGATCAATTCAACGAATGGCAAAAAGACAACCCTGATCAAGTTGTCAGCCATAGTATTGAGTATGGTGAAATTATTAACCGAGAGATTGCTGAGAGATTTTTGGTTTTTTATAAAAAACGAACCCAAAACCAAATTTCAAAAATAACCCCCAAGATAAAGGCAAACCATCCAACACCAGAATAACCTAATATATAAAACCCTAAAGCAATCAGTAGTAAAATAGTTGTTATAAAGTGGTTTTTCATTAGCGTAAAGCCGCCTTCAACCCTTTAATACGGTTAGTTGCCTGTTCATAGGTTTCACCAGGTCTAGCCTGTTTCTCAATCTCTTTCTTGGTTACATGCTTAGGTAGTTTTGTAGGCGCATTATTTTCTCTAGGTGGCTCTTTCCTAGAAAACATCACAATATCATCTTTCATTGAAATATGATATTCTGGCAGGTGATTAGTCTCATTGATTTTCTTAATATTAAATCGCAGCAGCTTCATTTGCGAAGTAACCCCCAACTTTTCCTTTAGATTGACCAGGCTTATTTTCCATGTCACTTGGTTTCCGCAATGCTTTCTAGCTAACTCATAGAGTCTTCTTTCTGTCGGTTTGCGCAGTCTAAAATAATCCTTATCAATAGTCAGAACAGCATCACCTAAAATTGAATTGTAGAACCAGTCCGATAATTTAACCTCCATAGCAATAGCTTTACCCTTGGCATCCTTTTTAACAATACCCCAACTTTCTATCAAGCCAAATTCTTTAGTTTCTTCTACAGACCCTGTTTTAATATTTGTCTGGATCAATGTACCATTCAGACGTTCTAGGCCTTCTTTCAGCAATTGATATTGAGTACCACCCAGGCTTTTATTAGTTGAAACAATGTAATCGTAACTGGTGAAACGTACTGTTTGAGAAATGGCTTCACCTGAATTTTTCGCATTCATTAGCGCACTAGCTAAATAAAGCAGAATATCTTTATCAAAAATAGTCGCTAAACCTGTGTAACTCGGTTTTATTTTGATCGTTGTGCCATTACGCTCATACATCAACATACGATGATCTGGCTTTTTTGAAAGCGAGAAAACGGGATGCTCCATACTGGCAATATCATCTTTGAATGAATCAAAGATATCACAAGTAAAAAAGTCTCTTTGTTTGTGTCTGTCAGGAAGTAAAGATTCAGCCATTAGTTATTGGTATATCAAAAACCAGTTTAGGCATCATAGCACCTTATAACTTTTGGTATATCAAAAACTTTATTGGGTAAAATAAACTGTTTTCAAAGTATTGTAAAAGTCTAACCGTGTTGTAAAAGTCTAACCAAACATTGTAAAAGTCTAACCAAACATTGTAAAAGTCTAACCAAACCTTGTAAAAGTCTAACCGTTTTTTTTTGAACACACCGAATACCAAGGCTTGCAGAGCATATTTCAGCCCTGTAACTTATAATAACTATTTTTAACTTATCTAACATTAGGATTTTTATTTTTATTAGCCTAGCCCAATGCTCTTTCTTTTATTAAATCAATAAGGCGAAAATTATTTTTTAAAGGAAATAAAGATAGGCGTTAAGCCAGTTGTCCACATATCCATAATGCAGGAGTTGCCCCACCCAAGGGCAAACGGATAGCGTTCGTGGGTATGTGGGGAACTGGTCGCTTTAGGGTTAAGATTGACTAAGTACAAAGAAAGTACACGTCATGGCAAGAATGGCAGTAAATAATGAAAGTAAAGTGACGACCCAAAGCCTGGTCTTAATCTTTTTAAAATTTAAAATTAAGATTTCATCATTATTTTTTAATCTTTGCTCTATAGACTCATTTAATAAGTTAGTCGTTACTTCCCTTATTTCTTTTCAATATTCAGTTATGGAAAGCTTTGTTTCTGTCTTTAACTTATTTTCAATATGATCTGTTAAATCTTCCTTTGCTTCCTCAGTAAAGCCCGTAATAGCCATTCTGTAGTTATCACCGGCCACCATTAAGGTGGGGGCAGTTTCTAGCATGCTTTTTTCAGTCTGGGCTAATTTTTCCATTAAATCTGCGGTTGTCGTTAAAGCAGTATTAACGTCACCGAGTATTTCAGCAATTAATGCTTCTTTAACCGTGCTGATATAAGGGTCTTCACTCATTATTAGTCTTGAAACAATGCTAGATAGGCGGCATCAAGGTTTTTGTTTGCACCCACTGACAAGCGCTGTAGCGCTAACATATTCAACGCGAGGTCTTTATCCTTCGGGTTGGTTTTTTTATCTCTGATAATGGCTTTAAAGTCTGTTTTATCGGCAACAAGATCCCCCAGGGTTTTATTTACTTTCTTCAATCCATCGTAAATATCATTGACTAAGACAACCGCTTTTTCATTCAATGTAAAGATGGGTTAGTTGAATGAAACCCGATCAGTAAAGAGAAAGCATCCAGATCATCAACCTCATCAGGTTCAACACGGTTAAAAACAATCCTGATTTTTTCTAAAGGAATTCCCATTTCTGAGAGTGTTGTAATTGTGCTTATTGTGTCTGTCAGTTGTTTTTTCTGGCCGACTGTAGGGATAATGTAAAAATCGTAATCTTCATGGGAACCTGAGTATTGATTCATAAGAATCAAAAAGTCTTCTACGTTTGAAGACCCAACATCAACAATTGCATCATCAGCGACCAATATTTCATTCGCCAAATCCCCAAATCTTTTGCCCTTTATAATTTCTGCATCTGCAACCCCGTCATTTTCAATGCCAGAGTTTAAGCTTTCAACAGAGAAGACTTGAGCCTCATTCATTCTTGGTTTTAGTAAATGGGCGGCTATAGTGGTTTTACCCACATTGCCTGAAAAATTAATCACACATAATTTCATTTCTTATTCTCCTTAAGTTTGTTTCTCATTCGTTGCCGTCCTATTTTTGTTAGATCATCTAAATCAATCTCATTTGTTGTCTTTTTTATTTCTTGAATCGAGCTTTTGGATAAAGATGTTTTTGGATTGGTAGGTTTTGATTCATCAGATCTTAATACAGATTGTTTTGAATCGGTTTTTATTGCTTGGTAATTATGTTTTTTTCGCACTCTGGCCAAAACATTTCTAAATGATTTTAAAGTGATTGTAAAACCATCATCATTTAATAAATCAACAATAATTTCATGGCTAACGCCTGATGAAATTGCTTTTTCTACCTGTTCATAAATATCTTCAAATTGAGAGCGTAATGAACGCTTTTTACTTATTGATGCTTTTTCTAATTTTTCAAAAAGAGTTTTATGTTCTGCCATAGTCGGTAAATGTACAAGTATTTTTAAGTAATATAAAATTAATTATGAAGTAATACTGGAATAATTACTAGATATACTGAATTAATTTTAAAGTATATATGAATTACTATAGAGTAAAAGAGTAGTAATGAAGATATAAGAGCAAGGGGGAGGGTGGTATAGGGCAGGATAGGCTTTACAGAGCACAAATGGTACACTACGTTTTATTTGTATTCCCCCTCCCCCTTTTTTTAGAAATAACATGATTATAAAAGCGACAATTTCAGACGAAGAAGGCCAGCAATTTAGCAAGGCGTTAAGCCATTCAGAACATGGATCAAGATCAAGCTATCTACGCCAAATTATTCATGCGCATTTAACACAGGTAAAAAATAAAGCACGGGAAAAAGGCGTAGAACCCAAAAATGAAAACGACCTTAAACAAGAAAATTTCCCCATCAGAATCAATAAATTCTTAAAAGATGAGGCAGACAAAAGAGCCGAATCATACGGTATAAAAAGAGCTCAATGGATAAGAAATTTAATCCAAGCCAACCTAACAAAAAAGCCCGTTCTACTCGATACATCAATAAATGAGCTCAGAACAGCCAACAGAGAATTAGCCGCTATGGGTCGAAATATTAACCAGCTAACGAAAATACTCAACCGATCCATAGCATTAGATTTTAGCGATCAAGTTAGCCACCAACATTTAACTGAACTTAAGACAGAAATAGAGAAGAATAGGGCGGCCATCAATCGACTGGTCAAAGTAAGTCATGGTGTGTGGGAAATAAACGAATGAGTTTAATAGAAAATGAATTAGCTAAACCCTTTCAAGGTCGCGTTAAATTTAAACGGTTTAAAGAAGATAAATCGCCTTCACATTATCGTTCGATAGCTCGACTGGTTATATCAAAAGCACCTGAAACCATGGTGAAGATAACAGGGTTTAGTAGTGGAGGTAAGCATATAGCAGCGCACTTAAAATATATCAGTCGTGATACTGATTTGCCTTTAGAAAATGACAGAGACGAAATATTCACCGATAAAAAAGAAATTGAAGGTGTTATCAATGATTGGGTAGACGATATAGAGTCCTTTAAAGGCCGTAAAAAATCACGGGATGCCATGCATCTTATGTTGTCTATGCCCAAAGGAACAAACCCTAAAGCCGTCCATGATGCGGTTAGAGAATTTGCCAGTAAACAATTTGGCCACAATCATGACTATCTATTTGCGCTGCATACCGATACACCGCATCCACATGTTCATCTGGCCGTAAAAATGCAAGGTTTTGATGCCACACGGCTAAATCCCAGAAAAGCAGATATACAAGAATGGCGTGAAGAGTTTGCCGTTGAACTCAGAAATCAAGGGGTAGCGGCAGTGGCAACACCCAGGAAGAGCAGGGGGGTTGTTAAGAAATCAGAAAAATCGGCAATTTACCGACTAAATAGAACTGATAAAACCCATAAAAAAAGAGTGGCCAAGGTTACCGCGCTACAAATAAAAGAAAATGCAGATGAATTAATTCAAGAGAAAAAAGGAAGAAAACCCAAGCATAAGCCGTGGGAAGATAAAATAAAGAAAACGCAACGTGAAGTGAGAGAATCTTACAGTGAAGCGATAAAGCTGCTTTCAGCTTCACACATAAAAGAAGATAAAAAACTGGCCAAGGAATTAAAAGGCTATTTAGAGACTATGGCAAAAGAACTGGTTACACAGAACCATGAAATGAAACAAAAAATATATAAAGATATAACGGCATCGAGGAAAGACCAAATAGTCGTCAATCACGAGGTTAGTAAGATGGATATGGAAAGATAATAGCCAATTGTAGCGGCTTGCAAACATCGATATTTTGGGCTCACATTAAATGAGAATCTGCGACACGAAGTCGCTTACAGAAGTTGTTCCACTTAAAATAAATGATGGAACCGCCCGTGTCACCGGGTTTGAATCTAGGAGTCTGAATAAAGAGCGACTCTGACAACGTAGCGAAGCACCGCAAGGTGTGGGGTACAACTCGCAAGGGTCGTACCTTTCTGGTAGCCATACGCCGGGTGAGCGCTAGATAGTCGGTATGCTGAACACATGTGAATCTGCGATAAAGATCGTGACTAATAACAAGCAGAAATGGCTTTAACGCTTGTACCAAAATGGTAAAGGAGGTGGGAATAGCGTTTATTCTTTGCGCTTTTCGTGACCCATAATCCTCCCGGTCGACAGCAGGCTGCAAAGTTTGCTCATGGCGGTGCTGGAATAGGAACGAGGAAAAAGCGAATGTCGTATTGTAATGGTGCGAATAGGGGTTGCAACATCACCCCACACGAAAGTGGGCAGACTTCCTTATGGTCTCTCCTCACAAGAGAGTTTGAAGAACCATCTTTACGGTAGGAGAGCAAATGAGTGTAGCATCAATGGCACGTGCACCTTCCGGCGTGGCTTGGGACAGCATCAATTGGGCCGATGTTCAGCGTCAGGTAAGAGGGCTGCAAGCGCGTATTGTGAAGGCGACACAGGCCGGCAAGCATAACAAGGCGAAAGCCTTACAATGGCTGCTGACCCACTCGTTCAGCGGCAAAGCATTAGCCGTTAAACGAGTGACTGAGAATAAAGGCAAGAACACCGCTGGTGTGGACAAGGTAACTTGGAAAACACCGGAGGCAAAGATCAACGCGATTGCGTCATTGAAGAGACGAGGATACTCAACTCTTCCGCTTCGGAGAGTATTAATTCCGAAGAAAAACGGCACCAAGACAAGACCTCTCGGCATACCCGTGATGAAGTGCCGCGCCATGCAAGCGTTACATTTGCTGGCGTTGGAACCTGTTGCGGAAACCACCGCCGACTTGAACTCCTATGGGTTCAGGCCGGAACGCTCAACTGCTGATGCGGGGGCGCAATGTTTCAATGCTCTCGCTAAAAAGACTAATGCAGAATGGGTGCTGGAGGCCGACATCAAAGGCTGTTTCGACACTATTAGTCACGACTGGATGATCGCCAATATCCCCACGGACAAGGCGGTTCTAAAGAAATGGCTTAAAGCGGGATACGTGTATCAAAACGAGCGCTTCCCCACGGATGCCGGTACACCGCAAGGCGGAATTATTTCGCCGGTGGCGGCTAACATGACGTTGGACGGCCTCGAAGCAATGCTGTTGGAGAAATTTCCGAAAGCGAAGCAGACAGGCCGGAAAATGAACATGGTGCGTTATGCGGATGACTTCATTATTACCGGCAACTCGAAAGAATGGCTGGAACAGGAAGTCAAACCCGCAGTGGTAGAATTTCTGGCGGAACGTGGGTTAGCCCTATCGCCGGAGAAAACCAAAATAACGAATATCACGGATGGATTCGACTTCCTTGGTTGGAACCTGCGCAAGTACAACGGCAAGCTGTTGATGAAGCCGTCGAAAGCAAACGTCAAAGGTCATCTTGACAAAATCAGGGAAGTCATCAAGGCCAACAAGACGGCTAAACAGGCAAATCTAATAAGGCTGCTTAATCCTATATTACGAGGATGGGCGAATTATCACAGCCATGTAGTCGCTAAGAAAGTCTTTGCTCGGGTGGATGCCACTGTCTGGTCAATGCTATGGCAATGGGCGATAAGGAGGCATCCAGAGAAAGGAGCCCGCTGGGTTAAACAAAGGTACTTTAAAACCAGAGGCACCCGGAACTGGGTATTCTCCACTACAGAAAAAAAAGAAGATGGAACGCTAAGAGAGCTTAACTTGTTCCTGGAATCGGACACGCCAATACAGCGGCATGTCAAAATTAAAGCAGACGCCAATCCACATGACCCTAAATGGGCGCAGTATTTCGAGTCCCGGTGGGGCAAGAAAATGCTGAAATCATCGAAAGGTCGGTCGAAGCTTTATCGAGTCTGGCTAAGACAAGACCGTCTGTGTTCAGCCTGTCAGAAGCCCATCACAAAGCGCATGCCTTGGGATGTTCACTATTATGTAAAAAAAGTTGATGGCGGGACGGATGCGGCAAGTAATCTTTACATGCACCATCTCAGTTGCCATAAATCAGTACGCCGAAAATCTGGAGTGTAACCGGGTGTCGAAAGATGCCTTCGAAGAGGCTTGAGCTGTATGCTGGGAAACTCGCACGTACAGTTCTTAGGAGAGCGATGCCTGGTAACAGGCATCGCTTATCCGACGAGCCTACATTATTTGCAAACAGACTGCAAACATCCGATAGGACTCAGATTAACTGCAAATATAAAACCAGAGAGAATCCCATTGCCAATAGAGGTATATCTTTCTGGTTGAAGGTCTGCCATCGACCCATAGGGGGCATAGGAAAAATTGCTCTTATACGGGGTTTGAAGCGCAACGGTACGAAAATTCCCGCTAGTCTCTACTATCGGTAGATTATTTGTATTTTCTTCGCTCATTACTTGTTTTGATCAAGAAGTGCTTGACCTGCTGCCTTCACAGAACCATCACCATTAACGTAGCAATAAAGCGTCGTTGTCGTCATTCCAAGTGTCTTTGCCACATTAGTCGCATTTGAGTCTAAGTCTGCTAATGCCTTCATCGCCATGATTAGCGTAGATTTATCCATTTTTCGAGGACGCCCTCCCATACGACCCCGTGCTCTGGCTGCAACAAGTCCTGCTTGTGTTCTCTCTGAAATCAATTCACGTTCAAACTCAGCTAATGCTGCAAAAATTCCGAAACAAAACCTACCATTTGAAGTTGTTGTATCAATTTGTGCGCCTGTACCCGCTAAAACTTTTAAACCGATATTACGAGAACGTAGATCATCTACTGTCGTTACAAGATGTTTCAAATCACGACCCAGTCTATCTAATTTCCATACAACTAAAGTATTGCCTGGTTGGAGCGCTTTAAGACAAGCCGTTAATCCTGGTCTATCATCTTTACGACCTGATGCGAGATCTTCGTAAATTCGATTTAGCTCAACCCCAGAGACAAGCATAGCGTCTCGCTGGGGTGATAAGGTTTGACTGCCATCATTTTTAGAAACGCGAATATATCCAACCAACATAATGTATTCCGATGTGTAAGAAAAGATAAAACTAAGGGTACAATGTTGCGTAGATTTTCTCAATGAGTTTTCTTGTGGATATTTTCTCCTATTTTGGTGTTTTCTTAAGTACAAGATAAACGGCCGTTTATCTTGTACTTATTTGCAAATAAATCCTGACCTTAAAATTACCCATGCCAATAGAATTCCTTACTCAAGAACAGTGTAGTTATTATGGGAAATTCTCAGGGGAACCGAGTAATGATCAATTATCTAGATATTTTCATTTTGATGATACCGATCTTTTTATTATTAATAACCACCGACGCGATCACAATCGCCTAGGGTTTGCTTTACAACTTGCAACAGTGCGTTTTTTGGGGGCTTTCCTACCTGACCCAAGCGATGTACCTGAAAATACACTGCAATTTATAGCAACTCAAATTGGTATTTCAGATATTAGTTGCTTGAAGGAATACATGAAGCGCCAATCAGTGCGTTATGAGCACAGTGCTGAAATCCAACATAAATATGGCTATCATGAATTTAGTACTGGATTATGGCGATTTAAGTTAAGTCGATTGCTTTATACGCGTTCATGGATAAGCAATGAGCGGCCGAGTGTGATGTTTGATTTTTCGACTGCATGGTTGATTCAGCATAAAGTGCTTCTACCTGGTGTTTCAACGCTATCACGCTTGATTTCAGAGATTCGAGAACGCGCTAATAGTCGTTTATTTATTCGCTTATCAAATTTACCAAATGAGGAGGAGCAAAAAAAACAACTCAAGGCACTTTTATCCATTCCTGAAGGCATGACTACTTCAACATTTGATTCTTTACGTCGCGGCCCCGTAACCATTAGCGGGCCTTCTTTTAATGCCGCCATTGATCGCTATATTGAATTCAAATCGATGGGTATTCAGTCGCTTAATTTCAAGCATATTCCTATCATTCGATTAAAAAATCTTGCGCGAAATGCGGGAATTGCATCAATGTATTCTATTGCGCGTATGCAAGAGGATCGGTGCATAGCGACACTAATCGCTTTTGTTTATGTTTTTGAAAGGACGGCGCTTGATGATGCGCTTGACGTGTTTGATCTATTGTTTACTCAGATCATAACGGAAGCTAAGAAAGTTCATCGCCAAAAACGATTGAGATCACTGAAGGACTTGGATAAGTCGGCTTTACTTTTGGCTGATGCTTGTGCCATTATTTTAGAGGAAACATCTAATGAGGATGACTTGCGTGAAACTATCTTTGCTGCCGTTAGCCAGGAAAATATAGCGCAATCGATTATAACGATTAATGAATTAGCCTGTTTATCAAACCATAAATTTCAAGATGAAATGGTTGAACAATATGGACGAGTACGTCGATTTTTACCTCGTCTACTGGATAAAATTGATTTCAAGGCCGCATCAGCAGGAGAAGAAGTACTTGAGGCACTCAATTATTTACACATGTTAGAAGGAAGTCGTAAGCAAAAACTAGAAAATGTCCCTTTGGAGTTAGTCCCTAAATCGTGGGAGTGTTTGGTCTTTGATCATGATAAGCAAGTTAACAAGCGTGCCTATACCCTGTGTGTTCTGGATAGGTTGCAAGATAAACTACAGCGACGAGATATTTATGTTGAAAGTAGTGATCGCTGGAGTGATCCGAGAGATAAATTATTATCAGACAAAGATTGGGCAGCCAACAAGCTGCAAATTTGTCGGGTACTTGATCATCCTCTGGATGTTGATGAAGCCATAAAATCTCTAGCGGATAATCTAGGTAGCGCGTATCAACAAGCCGCCGCTAATTTCTCTATAAATAGTGATATCCGAATTGAATTCGTCGATGAGAAACCAACACTTACTATTACCAATCTAGATAAATTAGATGAGCCACCCAGCCTGCTTAAGTTACGTCAGCAGGTGGCTGATTTCCTTCCCCCTATAGATCTTACCGAGCTACTTTTATAAATCCACGCACATACAGGCTTTGCAGATGAATTTACGCATATCAGTGAATCCAATTCGCGAGCCGATGACTTAACCGTCAGTATTTGTGCGGTATTGCCCTCCGAAGCCTGTAATATTGGCATTGATCCGTTTATTAAGCCCAACAATCCAGCACTCACAGGACATAGGCTGAACTGGGTTAAACAAAATTATATGCGCGCAGAAACCTTAACGGCAGCGAATAATAAATTGGTTAATCACCACATGACTATTCCACTCTCGAAGGAATGGGGAGGCGGTGAAGTCTCCTCTGCTGATGGCATGCGCTTTGTCACCTCAGTTAAAACCATTAACTCAGGACCTAATAAAAAATATTTTGGCTCGAATAGAGGTATCACTTGGTACAACTTTATATCGGATCAATTCTCAGGTTTTCATGGGATTGTCGTTCCAGGCACATTAAGAGATTCGATCTTTGTTTTAGAGGGATTACTTGAACAGCAAACCCGCTTGAATCCTATTGAAATCATGACCGATACGGCTGGCTCCAGTGATATGATCTTTGGCTTATTCTGGTTATTGGGATACCAATTTTCACCTCGATTGGCCGATGCAGGAGAATCATCTTTTTGGCGTATCGATATGGATGCCAATTATGGTGCGCTTGATGAACTTGCGAGTCATTGTGTGAAAACAGACCGAATCACTCAATATTGGGATGATATGCTGCGTATTGCTGGCTCACTCAAGCTAGGAACGATACAGGCATCAGAGCTCATTCGCTCATTACTTAAAAGTGATCGTCCCTCTAGCTTGGCTCGTGCCATTATTGATGTAGGGCGTATCAATAAAACCATTTATCTTCTGAATTTTATTGATAATAAAGACTATCGTCGTCGAATTTTAACGCAACTTAATCGAGGCGAAGGACGGCATGCTGTCGCTCGTGTTATTTGTCATGGCCAACGTGGTGAAATAAAAAAACGATATAGAGAGGGTCAGGAAGACCAACTGGGCGCTTTATTACCCTGGACGGTTTAAAACAGGAACTTGAAAAACATTTGCATCCGCAGTTTGAACTTGAAAACATCGATTTTTCAGTGCTAGATTTATTAAGGCAAGAAACTTCTGAAGTTCTGTCCCCTCAAATCCTGAGTATTTTTTTAGAGCAAGGTGGGAAGAGGGTTGCCCTTATTGAAAATGCCATAAGCAATCAGGACTTTGCTTTGTTAAAAAATGAAGTTCATGCGCTGAAAAGCGAATCGGCAACTTTTGGCGCCATAAGATTATTTGAATTAATAGAGTCTATTAATTTACTTTGTGTGCAAAACTTAGAACAACAGGCATTTATTAAATCTGTAACCGTCAAAGACCTCTGGGCTGAAGCAGTGAATGAATTATTGAAAATCAGCGAGGAAGGAGAGCTATCCAGTGCGTAATTCTGTGTCACTGTCGCGATAAAATGCTAGCTATCAACAACGTACTGTTTCGGAAAAGGCTTCAGCAGTATGTTTTTCAGGCGTTTTTTTCACGACTGCTGAGCGGCTAATCTATTCACCTGATGTAGCATCTCACTGCATACTGACGAGATGGATTCTGAGATACCCAGACTCAACATGGATTCATAAAGTTTCAGCCCTGAGTCTATTTTGATGCGAGCTGGCTACCGTATTGACCGCCAACGTAACAACATTGCCGGGTTAAGGTTTTAACTGCCCTCAGGGACTATCGCACAATTTGGATAAGAAAAATGGCCTACCCCTTCTGGAGACAGTCACCCCGTCCGGGGCTGACAGCGGATGAAGCTCAACTTTAACTGAAAAACCACTACATTAGGGGATATGCAGCAAAAACAATAGGGCGTATCATCATCTTAGATTACTTGTTATTAAGTAATTACATAGTGGTATTCTACTCAGGCGTAGAGGGTAAGGCCCATAATATGCCTTATGTCGTCAGAGTAGTTGTGAAGTTCGTGATATAGGCTTCAAACAATGGATAAAGAAATTTTTTATTTCAGCAGGTAATCTAAGACCATTAAACACCTAAAATCTACTGACAGTAGAGACTAGCGGGAATTTTCGTACCGTTGCGCTTCAAACCCCAATAACTGCTACAAATGTGAATATCTAGGGCCATGGACTCATAATCCCTTTGTCCGGAGTTCGAGTCTCTGTGGGCCCACCATATATAATCAAGCCTCAGCACTACTTCAGTGTTGGTGTAACAACAAATTGAACAACCTAATTTTTATGCTAAATTATGAAATTGAAAAAAACTAAATCCATCGGAAGGCCAGACCTTGAAAGACCAAGTTCGCCATTATATAAGCTCACTACCCAATGAAGAAAAAACGGTCGATTTTGATAACAAAGCGTTTAAGGAACAACATGATAGACATTGTCAAATTGAGCAATATCACCGTGCCATAAAGCAGGTATGCAATATTGAGCGATTTCAAGTTCGCAGTAAAGGAGCCATAAAGAACCACCTTTTTGCAGCAATTTGCGGGTTCGTTCAACTACAAAAACTGAGCTTTGCAGAGGTGATTAATAATTGCTATAGCGTACAGCGTAATTTGTTTAAAGAGGTCATTGCTTCGTTTATCGGAACATTTATGCCAAATCTGTCTCATTTAAACCCAGAATTTCAACCTGTCGTCAATGCGTAACTTCTATATTTGTAGAGAGTGAGTGTCATGTTAAATTTACCCAAGTGCACAGCTATATATTGGTTATGCACCGCAACCCTTGCTACCATTTGGCAGCCTGCCTATGCTGAACAAGCGCCTACAGCTGAACAAGCGCCTACAGCTCAACTAAATTACTCCGAATTCATTGGCGCTGTACTTAAGCACAACCCAAGCATTCAAAAACAAAGGCTGGAAATCGGCATTGCTTCTTCTGTGGTTTTAAACGCCCAGTCCGAATTTGAGCCATTGCTTAGCGCTAAAATAGGCATAGACAGCAATGATCGAAAGCTTGCCACCGTGGATGCCGCCATGCTTGGTGGCTCACTGGTCGTCAACGATTCCTACGCATCGGCAGAAAACAATTTTTCTCTTGAAATAAGCAAAAAAAATGAACTCGGCTCTACCCTTGTATTTTCCAATACTATTCAGCGACAAATAAACGATCGCCAAACTGATCAGTGGCACGGCAAAGAGTACATTACCTATGCGGGCTTCAACTACACCCATCCACTACTTAAGGGTGCGGGAGTATCTGTCAATACTGCCGGTGTCCAAATAGCAAAAGCGGAACGGCTCATTGCCCAACAAAATTATATGAGGGAAGTGACCAACGTAGCCTATTCTTCTCTGGGCGAATATATCAACCTGTATCTAGCAACTGGAAGGCTTAAATTACGGCAAAAATCGGTGTCTATAGCCAACAAATTGTTATTGGACCAGCAAGAAAGTTATCGTTTAGGTTGGGGCGTTTTTGCCGAAATTCAAGATGCCAAAATTGGCCTATTAATGCGCGAAACGGAAGTCTTGCAGGCCCATCGCATGGTTGACGACTCTACTGACAAGATCCGTTTGTTAATAGGCTCTGCCCCTTTGAAAGTAACTACAGTTAATACTGTGGAAGCACTTGAGTTGCAGCCTAAGTCGACTAGTGCTGAAGCGAGGATTGAATATGCGCTGCAAAACCTACCGCAATACGTTTCTTTAAAGGCACAGCTCCAACGAGAAAACATTCGCCTAGCCCATGCAGAAAACCAGCTACAAATGCAGTTAGACCTAACTGTAGGATTAGGCTGGAATGGTTTGGGGAGCTCCCTTGACCAGTCCATGCACCAAGTTGTTAAAACCGACTATCTTCGCTGGCATGTGGGCCTATCCATAAGCCAACCCCTAGGTGGCAACCAAAAAGGCAAAAGTGAATTATCTGCTGCTCGATTAAAGAAGCAACAAGTAGTTCTGGAGCTTGGTGCCATCCAATCCGACATAAGTAATGCCATACGTTCGGCAATAAATCGTGTTCAACAGACCCAACTACAGCATAAAAAACTCATCATGGCCGAAACCGTTTCGGCTGACTTATTTGACCTTGAAATGAAGTCATTTAGGAAGGGCCGCAGTAATGCCCGCTCAGTACTCGAATTTGAGGAGCGCCTTAACCAAGCCCAAGAAACTGGCTTGGAAGCACTGGTCGACTTTCAAAAATCTATACTTTTCCTACGCTACGCCGATGGCTCGTTAATATCCTCATTGAAAGCTGACATGAACATGGACACCTACTTCAATTTAGCGGAAGCCGAGGCAGATGCAATAGCTATACTAGAAGCAGAAGCAGAAGCAGAAGCAGAAGCAGAAGCAGAAGCAGAAGCAGAAGCAGAAGCAGAAGCAGAAGCAGAAGCAGAAGCAGAAGCAAGAAGCAGAAGCAGAAGCAGAAGCAGAAGCAGAAGCAGAAGCAGAAGCAGAAGCAGAAGCAGAAGTAGAAGTAGAAGTAGAAGCAAAAGCCGAGGCACAGGAGCAACAGTTTTGAGCACTCTCAACACTAACTTTCATAGGCTTTACAAAAAAATGCAAATGACACGATTGATAACCTTACCTGCATTTATTTTAATGCTATCGCCACTGGCCGCATTTGGCGGCGATTTGAATATTGTTGGCGCAACCTCGGCCTACAAAGAAATTCTAATATCTGCGCCCCTTAGAGGCGAGATTAAGCATTTGTTTGTAGCCGAAGGTGACCAAGTGTTCAAAGGGACAAGACTAGCCGAATATAAGAACCAAAATGCTTGGCTTGAAATGAAGATAAGAGAACTGATTTGGCAGGATAACAGCGCCTTATTGGCCGCTAAAGCACGCACACGCATTCTCGAGCCCTTGGTGCAATCAGCACTAGAACTATTTACTGCGAATGGTGCCATCAGCGAAACCACCTTGCAAAAAGAACAGTTAGAGTACGAATTAGCGGTAGCCGATCTGCAAAGAATCAAGGTAACCGAAAACAAAGAGGGCCTAGAATTTAAACTTGCTAAAATCGAATATGAAAAACGTACAGTATTTTCACCAACCGGCGGCATTATCACCAAAATACACTTAGATGAAGGCGAATCAAGCCAAGCAAGCGACCCACTTATAGAATTGGTTGACGTAACCAAAGGCCTATTTATTGCCTACGTTGAAGCCCAAACTGGCTTGCTGTTTAAACGACATCAGGTTGTTACCGTTAAAATTAATGTGGGTGATAAGAACAAGTCTATTGACGGTAAGGTGATTTTTATCTCCCCTATAGTTGATGAAGCCAGTGGAGTGGTAAAAATAAAGGTGTTGTTCGACAACTCCAACGCGACTATTCGGCCAGGTACAAGCGCCACTCTTAGCCTCAAGTTTCCTCCAGCATCATGAACTTTACGGTCCAGCAACAGTTGAATACAGAACAGCAAAAGCAGCAACTTGATATTGAGAATGAAGTAGCACAGCTACGTCAATTTGACGGCCCTCCCGCAGACTTTTGGCTTCGCTTGCTTAATGTTTTAGGGCGCTATTTTTCAGCATCTAGCACGCTTCTACTCGTAAGAGCGAAACAGCAAGACTGGCAAGTTGTAGGCACTTGGCCCAGCCAAACACCGACTATAGATGGCCGAAAAAACATCCAGCTTTTAAGCCACATGGCCGACAATACCCAAGGCTTCAAACTATTGGAAAATAGCCAACCGGTTAAGGGCGACATGAAAAATGGCAGGCTATTGGCTGGCCAGCTTGACGTACCCGAAGGTCAACCTGCAACAGTGCTGTTTTTTTTACTCGATGAAAAACTAGAACTAACGCAGCTTGAGAAAATCTTCCCACTGCTTAATGACATTCCCAAACAGTACCTAGCTAATCGTTTGTTAAGCCGTTCAAACAATGAGTCCCATCATGTTATACGCGCTATCGACCTTATGGTGGTGCTTAACGAAGCCAATCATTTTATGCACTCGGCCATGGCTCTGTGTGACGAACTGGTGTCCTCGTTACCTTGCGACAGGGTTAGCCTAGGCTGGGTTAAAGGCCCCTACGTACATACCCTAGCCATAAGCCACATAGAGAAACTAAATCGCAAAATGGAGATTGTTCAAGCTTTAGAACTGGTTATGGAAGAGGCTCAGGATCAAGATGCCGAAATTATATACCCCGAACCTACAGGCTCGTTGGTGATCGCCCACGAACACCAACGTTATGCAAAGACTTATCAATTGCAGTCGCTGGTCTCTATCCCCTTGCGTTTACACGATCAAGTTGTAGCGGTAATCACTTGCGAGCGCAACGAAAGCACTTTTGACCAAGGCGAAGTTCTTGGTCTACGTATATTGTGTGATCAGGCCGTATACCGTTTGAATACCCTCAAACAACAGGATCGCTGGTTTGGCGCTCGTTTAAGGGACCAAATTGGATCGGCTTTTAAAACTATATTTGGCGTTAAATACACAGCTGTTAAATTAGGCACTCTTGTTTTTGCAGGACTGCTTAGTTACCTGACCTTTGCGAGCTGGGACTACCGAGTTGAAGCGCCATTTATCTTGCGGACCGATTCCCTAACGTTCATTCCGGCACCGTTTGAAGGTTATGTTAAAGAAGTATTTGTCCAAGTTGGGGACAAAGTTGCCCTTGGTGATTTAATGCTAAACCTAGACATGACCGACTTATTGATGCAGAAAACAGAAATTTATGCCGACTTTAGCCGCTACGCCCGCGAAGAAAAGAAAATGCGCTCCAAAAATGCGTTGGCAGACATGAAAATTGCAGAGGCCATGAAAGATCAGATGAAGGCCAAGTTGGATAAAGTTCATTATAATTTGGCCCGAGCCAACATACTGGCCATGTCGGCAGGTGTAGTAGTAGAGGGTGAACTTGACAAAATGTTAGGCACGCCGGTAAAGAAGGGCGAGGTTTTATTCAAAGTTGCGGCTTTAGACAAACTCTATATTGAACTGGCGGTAGAAGAACGCGATGTTCATCAAGTGGATACGCAAACTAACGGCGAAGTGTCCTTTTTAAGCCAGCCGCAAATTAAGTTCCCTATTTCTGTGCAACGCATCAATCCTGCCGCAGAAGTAAAAGATGGTAACAATGTATTTGTAGTGCGGGCCGAAATTCAACAGCCTGCCCCCGCTTGGTGGCGGCCTGGTATGAGCGGTATCGCCAAATTAGACATTGAACAACGCAGCCCGCTATGGATCTTATCTCATAGAACCGTAGCTTACCTGCGCATGTTCTTTTGGTGGTAGAGACAGTATCTCATGGCAAGTCAATTTAAAACCTTTAGTGAATCGTGGCATCGTGTTGCAGGCCTACGCGCAGCATTGCGCCCATCGGTGCGCGTTAAACGTCAAATATTTAGGGGCTCACACTGGATTATTCTCGAAGATCCCTTTAGTAATCAATTTTTCCGCATTAGGCCCCAGGCCTACGCTTTTGTGGCTCGTCTTCAGCTTAGTTCTACGGTGGAAGAAGTATGGCAATCACTTCTCGAGATAGACCCTAAACAAGCGCCAGGACAAGAGGAAGTAATCCATTTATTAACCCAAATGCACGCGTCCAATTTGTTGTATCACGACTCAACAACCGACATCGAACAACTTTACAAACGCTATCGGGAACGCAAAAAGCGTGAGCTCACGGGTTATCTAATGAGCATAATGTTTGCGCGCATCCCCCTATTCGACCCCGACCGGCTAGTAAAAAACCTTTTGCCCTACACCAAACCATTATTTGGCAGCATTGGTTTTTTGCTCTGGTGGATTACTGTACTGTACGCTGGCAAACTAGCCATCGACCACTCCAGTAGCCTATTTGACCAGACCCAGTCAGTATTAGCCCCTAGCAATCTGGTATTACTCTACTTGGCTATGGTTGTCGTTAAGGGCCTGCACGAATTTGGTCATGCTTTGGTGTGTCGCCACTATGGCGGTGAAGTTCATGTTATTGGGTTAATGCTCATTGTTTTAACGCCACTACCTTATATGGACGCCACTTCCAGTTGGGGTTTGCGCAGCCGTTGGCAACGAATTTTTGTTAGTTCGGCAGGCATGATAACGGAATTTTTTCTAGCGGCAGTGGCCACTATTATTTGGGCTAATAGCGGCACCGGCATTGTTCACAGCTTGGCCTACAATGTCATTTTTAGCGCATCCGTTTCAACCCTATTGTTTAATGCCAACCCTTTACTTAAATTTGACGGCTACTTTATATTTTCCGACTTGATAGGTATCGCCAATTTATACCAACGAGGCCAACAACAGATCAAATATTTGGTGGAACGCCATTGTTTTGGTATCAAACAGTTAGAACCACCCGCAGATGACCGTTTTGAAGCTTGGTTCTTGGCCATATATGGTGTGTTAAGTGGCATCTACCGAGTCATAATTTTTTCAGGTATCATTCTCTTTGTAGGAGATCAATACCTTATACTAGGCCTATTAATGGCCATATTTATGGTCTTTACCTGGGCAGTGGTACCACCAATGAAATTGTTTAAATACCTAGCTACAGACAAAAAGCTGGATCATAGGCGTAATAAAGTCATCGCCATTTGCATTGGCTTTTTTGGCCTGCTTGGGGGATTTTTAACGGCCGTTGACATGCCCGACAATTTTCGTAGTTCCGGCGTAGTACAAACCACTGAATTTAGTCAACTTTCGGTGTCCGTTGCTGGCCAAGTTGAACAATTGGTGGCACAACCAGGAACTTGGGTAGCGCAAGGAGACCCTTTAGTACGCCTTAGTAATTGGGAAATCAGCAATCGCCTGGTCATTGTTGCCGCTAAAAAAAGACAAGTTGAACAAGAAGCCATGCAGGCTCGCAGCCAAAGCGTGGCCGACATAGACCCCATCAAGAAACGCTATTTGAGTATCGACGCACATCAAAAGCAACTGGAAAGTGAGCAAGACAAGCTGCTCATACGGGCCCAGCAAGCTGGTCGTTGGGTTGCTCCTAACGCCGAGTATCTGGTAGGCACTTGGGCTCAACGCGGCAGTCCGCTAGGGCTAATTATCGACGAACAACAATATCGTTTTATCGCTGTTATTCCCCAGGACGAAGCCTCCACTTTGTTTAACGAAGATATCCAGAACGTAGAGGTGCGCCTGCAAGGCTCCGAAGGAGACAGTGTAGCAGGCACCATATACCAGATCATACCTTACCGGCAAGAACGACTTCCTTCGCCTGCCCTAGGTTGGCATGGCGGCGGCAACATTGCCGTAGAGCAGTCGGATGAAAGCGGTACAAAAGCAGTAGAACCGTTTTTTATTATAGAAATAGACATAGACCACCGCCTATTAAGTGATGTAGCCAGCCTCCACGGACGCACTGGAACCGCGCGTTTTAGTGTGGCTGCCAAACCCTTGTTGTGGCAGTGGCTACGAGACATTCAGCAAGTCTTGCAAAGGCGTTATCAGCTATGATGCCATATCAGGCCTATCGTCAGGCCCATTTAATTAAGCCCGAAAGGCTACACGACGGGCTGGACGGGTGGTTGCAAGGGTTCGTTGGAGAATTGTCTCGTTTTCGCAAGCCAAGCCGACAATTGCACCGCCAAGCCTTTGCGATCGAAAGTTCACGGCAACAGTTAGAAACCACGGACGATGCGGAGCTTAAAAATCGGCTGCAAGCCATATCCCGGACCCTGGCCAAGGGCCAATTGGAAACTGAAGATCTTACGCAAGCCTTAACTTTAATTGCCGAAGCGGCCTACAGAACCCTAGGCATGCGGCCCTATGTTCCGCAAATTATGGGGGCTCTTGGTTTATGCCAAGGCCGGCTAATTGAAATGGGCACAGGCGAAGGCAAAAGCCTGACCGCCTGCTTAGCTGCCGTGGTATATGCTTGGAGCGGACGGCCCTTTCACCTGTTAACAGTTAACGATTATCTGTCAACTCGAGACGCCGAAGCTTTTGAGGAATTTTACCAGTTTTGTGGTGTACAAGTGGCCGCAGTAACAGAAACGATGGATGACGTAGAGCGTCGCCAAAAGTATAAAGCTGGAGTAGTTTACACCACTGGCAAACAGCTTTTAGCCGACTTTTTACGTGACCGGCTTAAATTGGGCACTATTCATCACCCATCTCGCCGACTCTTAAGAAAGTCCTTAGTTAAAGCAGACAAACCAGGCCAAGAGCTTGTATTAAGAGGCATTGACAGTGTTATTGTCGATGAGGCCGACAGCATCTTAATAGACGAGGCAGTGTCGCCTTTGATTATATCTTCACCCGGACAAAACGATCAACTGCTGCAAGCCGTTTCCACCGCAGACCAGCTAGCTCCACTATTTGAACAAGATCGAGATTACAAGGTAGATCAGCAGTTACGCGACCTTCATTTTACCCACCAAGGCCAACAACAACTCACTCAATTAGCTTTGCAACTGCCTGGAATTTGGCAAGCCGAACGGCGCCGGGAAGAGCTACTTAAGCAAGCGCTCATGGCCCGCTGTTTTTATATTAAGGGCCAGCACTATATAGTGGATGAGCAGAAGGTTGTGATTGTGGATGAATATAGCGGACGCCTAATGGCCAACCGTTCTTGGGGTCAAGGCTTGCATCAAGCCATTGAGGCCAAAGAAAAGATACCCTTAACACCTCCGTCTGAAACTATAGCAAGACTTAGCTTTCAGCGTTTTTTCCGCTTGTTTCGTCGCATGGCCGGCATGAGCGGAACCGCTGTTGAAGCCGCTGGCGAATGCGCAAAAATATACCGCCTAAGCGCTTTGATTATTCCACCCCATAAGCCATCTCAGCTTCGGCATTGGCCTAACCAGTTATGCCAAAACAAAGATCACAAGTGGCAAACTATTCTAGATAGCGTAGTGCAACTACATGAGCAACAACGACCTGTTCTGATAGGCACTCGCAGTGTGAAAGATAGCGAGGTATTGGCTGCTTTATTTCGCCAACGAGGTTTACCCTATAAACTATTAAACGCCCTGAACCACGAACAAGAAGCCGACATTATTGCCACCGCTGGCCATTTAGCCAGCATCACCATAGCCACTAACATGGCAGGCCGTGGCACAGACATAGAGTTGTCTGAGGCGGCCAGTGAGTTGGGGGGGTTGCATGTAATCATTAGCGAAAAACACGAATCTCGCCGTATTGACCGGCAACTTGCTGGCCGTGCTGCACGCCAAGGACAAGCAGGCTCCGTGCAGTCCTACATGTGCCCTGACGATGAGCTTCTGCGCCAGTATAGCCGTAAAACAGACCGTTTAACGAGCCTTAGTTGGCGCATTAATAGTGCTCAGAAACGAGCCGAAGACAGTGCTTCCAAACAACGAAAGAACACACTACAAGCCGACCAATGGATGGACGAGTCTTTATTATTTGGCCAACGTTTAGGCCAAGTATAAAGCCCCCCCCTTGTCTGAAAAATCACGCTGCAATATCTACTGATCCAGCATCTGAACCTTCAACTGCCCCAGCATCTGTTCCTTCAACTGCCCCAGCATCTGAACCTTCAACTGCCCCAGCATCTGAACCTTCAACTGCCCCAGCATCTGAACCTTCAACTGCCCCAGCATCTGAACCTTCAACTGACCCAGCATCTGTTCCTTCAACTGCCCCAGCATCTGTTCCTTCAACTGATCCTTCACCTAAACTTTCATCCATGCCAGCTTCGGTAGGTGCTAGGTTCAAATAAAGCCCTTGAGCCGTTTGCGTTGCCGAAGCAAGGTTTTGGTACAAACCAACCACTTGCATATCCAAGTAAGCTGGGACATGGGTGGTTTGCTCATTGGCTTGAGAATAAATACCCCTGCCTTCTAACAAGGCCACTTTAACAGGCGCTATGGAGGTCACATTATAACCCGCAAAGGTCCCTACCCATTGGCCAGCCTGCCCTTGCCCTGTTCTGCCATTTTGTAAACCGCCTGTTGTGGGTTGGTATAGGCCCGTATAGGCACGTTTAACAAGTGCAACAGTTGCAGTTGGCTCAACGGTGTCAACCATGTAGTTAGCTGTATCCGTTGTGCTTAGACCAGCGTTACCCGCTAAGTCTGTAACACCTGTGTTGTCAACAGTAATAACGTTAGATGTATCAGTAACATTGTCTGTTGGTGTGTAAGTTGCTGTGTAAGTTATGCC
>LWDU01040143.1_pt2 | contig 30648 bp, 29 predicted proteins | sample 727161 | NCBI WGS metagenome assembly LWDU01 (sample SAMN04566230, study PRJNA314399) | hydrothermal vent metagenome | isolation source: deep sea hydrothermal plume seawater | place: Mexico: Gulf of California, Guaymas Basin | collected 2004-07-11
TGGTTGAGGCTGAGCGTAATTTGGATCTTGGTTCGTTTTATGCGACACAGGACTCGGTTGACGAGTACCTGGTCTCAGTGGGCGACGCACTACCTCTATATAAGGAATCCGGCATCGCTCCTCCATTGTACTCAGCCGCTTCGGCATTGGGTTCCTTGCTTCGAGAACTGTCCCTACCGCCGGGAGCTATCCACAGCCTGCAAGAGATTGAGACCAAGAAACCTGTTGTCATTGGCAGTGAGGTGAAGGTTAGCGCGATGATGGAAAAGCCGCGCCGTCGTGCCGGTTTGGAGTTCATCACCGTGGTCTGCACAGTGCAGTCCGACGGTGATGATGCCCTGATTTCCAAGAGCACTGTTCTGGTACCCAGCGAAGAGATTTCAGGAGCTAAACCCGCCGAACCGAAAGCATCCGAAGTCGAGCCGATAAGCAGCGAATTGGCAGTTATCTCAAAACAGATTAACCAAGCCCAATTGAACGCCTATGCCGAGGCGTCTGCCGACGACAACCCGTTGCACTTGGACCCGGAATTTGCCGCAGGCACCCAATTCGGCGCAATCATCGCCCACGGAATGCTGACTCTGGCCTTTGTTTCTGAGATGATGGCGTCCGCCCACGGGCGCGATTGGCTGGAATCCGGCGGCCTCAGGGTCAGGTTCAAGGGTGCCGCTTATCTGGAAGACCAGGTTGCGGCCTGGGGCAATCTATCTAAAGAACAAGACTCTTCACGGACGTACTTGGTGGGAGTCAGAAATACCAACAACGGGCAAGAACTGATAGCTGGCACCGCCAGTTTTAATATAAACAACCAGAGGTAGGGACCTTTAACGAATGGCCCGGCGAAACCCGGTAGGACGCCAGTCAAACGAGGAAGGAACACTATGCAAGAATCGACGGACAACGGATCAAGCCCAGTGAGGGTGGCGATGGACGCCATGGGCGGAGACCACGGACCAGTTGAAACGGTTAAGGGCGCCATACTGGCGGCCAAAGCCACCAACGCCGAAGTGATTTTGGTCGGCGACCAAGGACCAGTTGAAGAAGAACTGGGCAAACATGACACATCTGGCATCTCCATCAGCGTGGTGCCTTCAGTAGATAAGATTCGCGACAATGAACACCCGTTGCGGGCCATGCGCTCCAAGCCCAAGTCCTCAGTGGTGGTTGCCACCCAGTTGGTCAAGAGTGGCGATGCCGACGTCATGGTTTCCATGGGGTCGACCGGCGGTTCAATGGCCAGCGCTGTCCTGACCTTGGGATTGTTTGAAGGTTTGGAACGGCCTTGCTTGGGCGGCCCATTCTTGGGTCTGGCCCCCAACACGGTGCTGGTGGATATTGGCAGCAACATTGATTGCCGACCCGGCCTGCTGCTCAGTTTTGCCTCTCTGGGCGTCACGTGGGCCCGCACCTACATGGGTATAGAAAACCCCAGGGTGGCCCTGCTCAGTGTTGGGTCTGAATCCAATAAGGGCAACAAGCAGGTTCAAGAGAGCTATCAAGTTTTTGAAGCTAGCAACATGAATTTTGTCGGCAATGTTGAAGGGATGGATTTCTTCACCCAAAAAGCAGAAGTGATTATCTGCGACGGGTTTGTTGGCAATATTCTAATAAAATTCACTGAGGGTCTCGGCGCAGCGTTTGCCGCCTACTCCAAGAAACGCCTGGCCTCTTCGATGGACGAAAACGACCTCGGCAAATTTGCTGCAGAGTTAGTCCAATTGACCAACCGCACCCGTACCAACGGCGGTCCGCTCTTTGGCGTCAACGGCCCGGTCATCTTGGGACACGGTTCTAGCAAAGCAGACGAGATTCTGGCCGCCATCAGCACTTCTGTCCGCTACGTGGGCTTGGGAATGGTCGACATAATGCGGGCCGATTTGGCTTCGATGAATTCCGAGAACTCCAAGACTAGTACCGGGGCAGGCAAGTAGAGTAAACCGATGACTGGTATCGACCTCAGTGGAAAAGTCGCACTGGTTACCGGAGCTTCCCGGGGTATTGGCGCAGTGGTTGCCACTCGTTTGGCTGAAGCTGGCGCCAAAGTAGGCGTCAACTACCATGCCAGCCCCGACGCCGCAAAAATTGTTGTAGATTCCATCAACAAATCCGGCGGTGAAGCGTTCCTCTGCGGTGGGGACGTTTCCCAAGAGGAAGCTGCCGAGTCAGTCATCAAGAAGATGATTGAACACTTTGGCAACATCGATATCCTGATCAACAATGCCGGTATCAACAAAGACCAACTGTTGATTCGGATGAAACCGGAAGACTTTGACAGCGTCATCAACGTGAACCTACGCGGCGCGTTCCTCTGCACTCGTTACGTCATGACCCACCTGATTCGCCAGCGGTCGGGCCGCATCATCAACATGTCCTCGGTGGTGGGGCTCTCTGGCAACCCCGGCCAAGCTAACTACGCTGCCGCCAAAGCGGGGTTGGTGGGACTGACCAAGGCCGTCGCCAGAGAAGTGGCCTCCCGGGACGTGACCGTCAACGCCCTAGCCCCGGGCTATATCACCACCTCCATGGTGGAGGAGATACCCGAGGACAAGCAGGCTCAGATTCTGGCGAAAATTCCCATGGGACGGTTCGGCACACCAGCCGACGTGGCCGAGGCCGTCATATTCCTTTGCAGCGACGGCGCCAGTTACATCACCGGCCAGGTACTCACCATTGACGGCGGTATGATCGCCTGACCCTCTGCCTCCCTGAGTCAGCCCCAATTCCTCTTCCCGGTTCCAGTTGCCCTGTATAATGTCACCATGTCCATACCAAGCTAATTCCCAACGACTCCGGAGGCAACATGCGCACCACCACTAAGTTTCGCCAATTACTCAATCAACCCGGCATCATACAAGCGCCGGGGGCCTACGATTGCCTCACGGCGAAGCTGATTCAGCAAGCCGGATTCCCGGCGGTATATATGACCGGTGCGGGTACTTCAGTGGCGCAGCTTGGCTATCCAGACCTGGGGCTGGCAACGATGACCGACATGATTGCCAATGCGGGTTCCATCGCAGACATTCTGGATGTGCCCTTGATTGCTGATGCCGACACCGGCTACGGCGGCATTCTAAACGTCCGTAGGACGATTAGGCAGTACGAGCGTGCTGGCGTAGCTGCGGTGCACATAGAAGACCAGGAGATGCCCAAGCGCTGTGGCCACCTGGATGATAAAAAAGTCGTTTCCGCCCAGGATATGGTCCAGAAGATACGGGCTGCAGTGGACGCCCGCACCGACGACGACTTTACGATTATCGTCCGAACCGACTCCATCGCCGTGACCGGCTGGGAAGATGCCATGTACCGCTGCGAGCAGTACATGAAAGCCGGAGCCGACGCCCTATTCGTCGAGGCACTGCGTACTCCGGAAGAAGTGGAGCAGGTTGCAAAGAACCTGGACATTCCACTGCTCTACAACTTTGTGGAGTCCGGCAAATCGCCTTTGCTATCGGCGGCGGATTTGGGCAAGTTCGGGTTTAAGATCGTCATCTACCCAGCCAGCGCGTTGCTGTCGGTGACCCACATTGTGGAGCAGGTTATGGCCCAACTGAAAGAAACCGGCACCACCGCCCATCTGATGGACAAAATGGTCACCCTTGAGGCGTGCTTCGAGGCTGTGGGATTATCCAGCATGTTGGCTGAAGACGCGCAGTTCGCCAGCCCTGTTTAGGTGTGACTTGATTGTAGATGGTATGCCCTTTGACCCAACCCTTCCTGCAAAGACCATATCTCAAAAGCCACCACCGCCCATTCCAAACCAACCTGTGACCGAGCCTCCTGAGATAACAGAAACGCCCGAACCGAAATTTCCGCCGGTTAGCCCGATCAGAAAATAAGGGAACCATATGCCAAACGTAGTGCTGGTAATAGACATGGTTAAAGGGTTCTTGGAACCGGGCCACAATCTCTACTGCGGTGACGAGTCCAGGGACATCATCCCCAGAGTCCATGATCTGCTAACCCGCGAGCAGGCCGCTGGCTCCGAGATTCTATTCATATCTGACCACCATGACCCGGACGACCTGGAATTTGAAATGTTTCCAGTCCACTGCGTGAAGGGTACTGAAGAGCCAAACGTGATACCGGAGCTCGCCGAGTTTGTGACGGAGACCAACGTCATACCCAAGAACCGGTACAGCGGTTTCTTCAACACGCCGCTGGAGTCCCTGCTGGCTGCCAGCGCCCCCAAAAAAATAATCATCTGCGGCGTTTGCACCGACATCTGTGTCATGCACACCGCCTCCGACGCCCGCAACCGGGACTACGCAGTGGAAGTGCCGTCAGACTGTGTGGCCAGCTTCAAACAGGACGCTCATGAATGGGCACTCTCTCATTTGAAGGACATACTGGGCGCAACTGTCCTGTAGAAAACCTACATGATTGCTTCGGCAATGATCGCCTCAGTAATCTCATCGTCGGTCATCCCCAACACATCGCGCAGCACCTGTTCATTGTGCTGGCCCAATACTGGCGAAGCGAAGCGCGGGCCGCTGTCATACCCTTTGATACGGAACTGGTGGCCGGCGTAGGGCACCGTCCCCATCTCCTGATGCTCCAGGTGCCTGAAGTAGCTCCGGTGGGAAAGCTGCGGGTCAGTCTCTAAGTCGCTGCTCCGCTGCACCACCCCGGCTGGTACCCCGTGCGACAACAGCAATTGCATCAATGCCTTGGCGTCTTGGTCCTTGGTCCACTCGCTGATGTGCTGGTCGATGGCGTCATGGTTCTCCAGCCGAGCTTCCATGGAATCCAACTTGCCATCTAGCGCCCAGTCCGGGCCGCCCATTGCCGACTTGAGACCTTCCCAGTGTTCTTCAGACTCGACTGCAATGGCGCACCAGCGGTCATCTCCAGCGCAGGGATAAGCACCTTGGGGGGCAAAAAACTCGGACCGGTTGCCGATTCTAGTGACGGTTTTGCCCGTCGTGCTGTAGTCCATGATCTGCGGCGACAGAAAATGGAGTGACATCTCAAGTTGCGATGCGTCAATGAACTGCCCTTGGCCGGTCCGGCGGCGGTGGTCCAGCGCGGCCATGATCGAGGCCGACAAGATATGCGGGGCTACGGTATCCGTGTAGGCCACCCACGGGCCATCAGGCGGTAGATCGGACCAGCCGGTGGTTTCATAGAATCCCGCAATCGACCCGGCGTGGAACCCAAAACCAGAGAACGCAGCAGCAGAGCCGGTCTGACCCATCAGACAGGTACTCACCATGATGATTGACGGGTTCAGCTCCCGGGCGGTCTCGTAACCGATACCCAAGGAATCCACGGTGCCCGCAGTAAAGCTCTCAATGAAAACATCCGCCCACTCTATGAGTCGTTTGGCTATTTCCTTCCCAGCGGGGTTCTTGAGGTTGAGGGAGATTCCCAACTTGGATGTGTTGTATTCCCCGAAGAATTGGGAGCGATCAAACCCGGGCACATTGTCTTTGAACGGGCCAGCAGTCCGTAGTATGTCCAATGGGGTTGTGGCTTCAACCCGCACCACAGTGGCACCGTGGTCTCCCAGGTACTTGGCGGTGGTTGGCCCAACGACAACCCAGGAAAGATCAAGTACTTTCAGTCCTTCAAATGGCAATGGTGTTGTCATACGTTCCTTCACTAACCGGCGTCTACGCCAGAAGCCAGCGATATTTCTTCTTTGCTCATCCCCAACACGGACCCCAGTACGTCGTTGTTGTGCTCATGCAGGGTCGGTGTCCAACTTCTGACACTCATCGGGGTTTCTGTCATCCGGACAACCAGGCCCGGTACCTGGGCTTCCTGGCCGTTTGGCAGAGGCGCCGTCAGCCAGTAACCACGTTCTTCCAACTGCTTGAACCCAGCCAAATCCCCAACGCTATTTACCGGTGCCAGAGATACGCCTTCGGCTAATCCTCTTTCCAGTAGTTGGCTCTTGGTGTACCTGATAGCAAGTTTGGTGACGGCCTCCAGAACTTCGTCCAGTGGATAGGATATCGGTTGGCCTTGTAGCAAACGGAAATGGTAGGTTGGCCAATCTTCTCCGGAAATCCAGCTCTCTGGAACGAGTCCCTCTTCCACAAACCAGTGGACGATCACCGCCAATGTTGGGCCGGTGGGGGCGATTACCACATATCCGTCGGCACATTGGAACACCAAGGGGATACTGGCTTGGCCAAGTTGGAGCAGGGCTCCGGCCCGTTGGTAGTCCGTCCCCTGAATGGCATGGGCGGAGGTCGCGGACAGCATGGTTGCGATCATCGCGGTCTGGGCGGAGACATCAACGAATTGTGCCTCCCCCGTCTGAATCATCAGGGCATGGGCCGTCAATGCCGCCGTTGCTGCTTCAGCGCCCGTATGCAACCAAACTTGGGGCACGGAGATCCGTAATGGAGCGCGTTCACGAACACCTTGAACGCTCATGGGACCGCCCATGGCCGCAATTGTCAGGTCGCTGGCGGCGTAGTCGGAATGAGGGCCGTCCCACCCGTAGGGAGAAATAGCAACGTGGATGACCTTGGGATTGATATTTTTGAGCACATCAAATCCTAGACCGATACTATCTAGGGTTTTTGGCTGACCCGACTCAAATAAGAAGTCGGCCTCTTTTACCAAGGCTCTCAGGGCGTTTCGGCCAGCTTTGCTTTCCAAGTCCAGGGTAATTCCCTGCTTGTTGCGGTTGAAGGCAAAGAAATTCAGGCTGCGTTCAGCCTCCAGCCCGCCTTCCATGAAGGGCGGTTCCCTGCGTCCGGCTGAGCCGCCGGGTGGCTCTATCTTGATGACATTGGCTCCCATGTCACCTAGGAGCATGCTGGCCAGGTCGCCCCGGCCTCCGGTCAAGTCCAACACGGTATAAGGGCTGAGCATTTCCCCCACCTCTTTCGGCTAGGGTCCGGCGAAGAATGGCCGATTATAGCACGCAAAAAGGAACCCCGTAGGAGTTCTTCATAGCTGTTTAGGAGAACACCGTTATTCTTGCTATTGCTCGAAAACCCCAGGTATCATGAGCCTAACAATTTGCTTAAAATTTGGATGTAACACGGCTGGGTTTGCGCCCGGCTGAATAGCGAGGGAAGCGCAATGCTCTACCGCTCATATAAGTACTCCCAATGGGACGGCACCCAGCGGATATTTGAACTCGATGCTGATCAGTTGATGGACCTTCTTTCTGAAGACATCCTCAAGGACGGCGACGTGATGCAGGCGCTCCGTGATCTGTTACGCAAAGGGATGCAAGACCGCGACGGCCAGCAGATGCCGGGCCTGCGGGAATTGATGGAACAGCTCAAGAATCAACGCCGCCAACAACTACAACAGCACAATATGGACTCCGTGGTTGATGACCTTAAAGAACGTTTGGATGAGATAGTCCAAACAGAGCGTGACGGTATCAAACGCCGTGTGGACGAGGCGACAGAGCAGGTTGAGGCAAACGAAGGCGAGGATAAAGAACAACAAGAAGGGCTGCTCGATCTCTTAAAGAAGCGCGCCGAACACAACCAAGAGAAATTGGATGCCCTCCCGGAAGGACTTGCCGGTCAGATTAAAGACCTGATGGAATATGACTTTATGGACCCCGACGCCCATCAGAAGTTCCAAGAATTGCTGGATACCCTGAAAAATCAGATGTCCCAGAACATGGGCCAGCAGATGATGGATCAGGTCAAAAGCATGTCGGAAGAAGATCAGGCTGCCACCCGCGACATGATGCGCGCCCTGAACGAGATGATTCGCGACAAGATGGCTGCCCAAGAACCCGACTTTGACGGCTTCATGCAGCAGTTCGGCCAGATGTTTGGCGACAACCCGCCCCAGAGGTTTGAAGAACTGATGGAGCAGTTGCAGCAACAGTTGGCCCAGATGCAGTCCATGCTGGATAGCATGTCTCCTGAAGCCCGCCGCGAGATGGAAGATGCGCTGGCCCAGGCTTTAGACCCCGAGACTCAGCGGGAGATGGCGGAGTTTGCATCCCTGATGGAACAGATGATGCCCATGGACGACCTGCGCCGTCAGTACCCATTCTTGGGTGATGACAGCTTGACCATGGAGCAGGCCATGAACATGATGCGCGACCTTCAGGAGTTGGACCAACTGGAACAATCCCTCCAAGAGGCCATGCGCACTGGCAACATGGACGACATCGACCCTGAGAAACTCTCCGAATTATTGGGCGATGATGCCCGCCAGATCTACGACGAACTAGATAAACTCAGAAAGATGCTGCAAGACTCCGGCTACGTCACTGGCAACGACAAGATGGACCTAACCGCCCGGGGCATCCGCCGCATCGGTCAAAAGGCGCTGAAAGAAGTCTTCGCGCACCTGAAGAAAGACCGCATGGGCAACCACCAGATGCACGCTCGCGGCGCCAATGGAGACCTTCTGGGAGATACCAAACCATACGAGTTCGGCGACCCATTCCAAGTCGATCTTCAGGCCACCGTCAAGAACGCAGTGCTGCGAGGCGGACCCCAGGTGCCTGTGCGACTGAAAGCAGAGGACTTTGAAGTCTTCCGAAACGAGCAGATGACCCGGACGTCCACCGTGCTGCTCCTAGACCAAAGCCGTTCAATGGGTTTGTTCAATAACTGGCAGGCAGCCAAGAAAGTAACGCTGGCCCTGATGGCCTTGATGCGCAGCCAATATCCCAGAGACAGCCTCCATATCGTTGGGTTTTCTGACTACGCCCGCGAGATTAAAGAAGAGGACATGGCCAAGTGCACCTGGAACGCCTGGGTGTCTGGGACCAACCTGCATCACGCCCTGTTGCTGGCTCGGAAACTGCTATCCAAAGAGAAGGGCGGCACTCGGCAAATATTGGTCGTAACCGACGGCGAGCCCACCGCCCACTTAGAGGGCGACCAGGCTTTCTTTGCCTACCCGCCTAGCCACCGCACAGAGTTGGAGACCTTGAAAGAGGTCCGTAAGTGTACCCAAGAAGACATTGTGATCAACACCTTCATGCTGGAGAATAACTACCAGCTGGTCAACTTTGTGGAACGCATGACCCGCATAAATAGTGGCCGGGCCTTCTACAGCAGCGCCGCCAATCTGGGCGAATACCTGCTGGTGGACTACGTCACCAATCGCCGGAAGCGGGTCTCCGCCTAGGGTAAACCTTCGTATAAAAACCGGTTCCTGAATTGGGAGTGCATTCCCGACTGCGGAGGTGTTCTCTCTGTTAAGATAAACAGACAATAGAATAAACAAACGGGTCGTACGGCCGGTCTGAAGCAGACGTGGTCGCACTTTTAAGACGGTCCAGAGAGGCTGGCAAAGTAGAGCGTCCCAAACTCCGCATAGTGCATCATTGCACCACTTGCGTGAGCGCTCGTACCCTTGCCAGTTGTTGGTAAGGGTTTTTTTATTGGCCAACTGGTCAAAAACCGCTAGGTAAACAGATGCAAGAAAGACAAATTATGAATCAAGAGGATGTGCGCCGCGCCCTAACCAGGGTGGCCCACGAGATTCTTGAACACAACCGAGGCGCGGAAGACCTGGTGATCGTGGGTATCCACACCAGGGGAGTGCATCTGGCCCGCCGCATCGCCGCCAGCCTGGTGGAGTTTGAGGGCATTGAAGTGCCCGTGGCGACTCTGGACGTAAGCCTCTACCGGGACGACCTTGGAACTCGCAGCCAGACCCAAACCAAGCTCCAACCCACCGACATTCCATCTGGTATCCAGGGCAAGCGTGTGGTGCTGGTAGATGATGTGCTTTACACCGGACGCACCATCCGGGCTGCTATGGATGCTCTGGTCGACTTTGGCCGACCCCAGCAGATTCAACTGGCCATTCTGCTGGACCGGGGCCACCGAGAATTGCCCATCAGGGCTGATTACGTTGGCCAGAACCTGCCCACAGCCATCAGCGAGCGGGTGAAAGTCCGTTTGGTGGAAACCGATGGCACTGATGAAGTGGCCTTGATATTCGAAGAGGTATACAGCGAAGACTCAGACTCAGAGTCGGAGCCAGAGTCAAATGAATAGCGTGATTATGCCCGGTCGACACGTCGTCGCAAATTTATATATGGAGAGAATTAGGAATTACTGATATGAGCCGCTCCCGAACGATAGACACACCAGATATTGAGGGTTCGTCAGCCTCTGAGCCGGCATCCCGTAAACACGTATTAGACCTGGACGATTTCTCTCAGGAAGAAATCTCCGCCGTCTTGGACTCGGCCCGTAGCATGAAAGAAGTGCTGGGCAGGGACATCAAAAAAGTCCCGGCGCTGCGCGGAAAAGTAGTGGTAACACTGTTCTACGAAGCCAGTACCCGCACCAGGATTTCATTTGAAGAAGCGGGCAAAGTGCTGAGCGCCGACGTCATAAACATGTCGTCATCGGGAAGCAGCGCCGAGAAAGGTGAGTCGCTCCTCAACACCGGGCTTACCATCCAGGCCATGGGCGTGGACACCATAGTGATACGCCACCCCCACTCGGGTGCGCCCTACCTGCTGGCCCAGCAATTGGATAAAGTCAGCATAATCAACGCCGGTGACGGACTCCATGCCCACCCCACCCAGGCCCTGTTGGACCTGTATACCGTTCGGGACAAACTGGGCAGCCTGGAAGGGTGCAAGATAGTGATCGTCGGCGATGTGCTCCACAGCCGTGTTGCCCGCTCAGACATCTGGGGCTTTGCCAAGATGGGAGCCAAAGTGGTCCTATCAGGCCCCAACACGCTGATGCCGCCCGACCTGATACGCAACAACAACAACATCGCCCGCTCCGCGTTTGCGTCCCTGGTAGAAGTCGATACCAACTTGGATCGGGCCATAGAAGGGGCGGACGTGGTCATGGCCCTGAGACTACAACAAGAAAGACAGCACGCCGGGTTCTTGCCCAGCTTGCGGGAATACATCCGGCGCTGGCAGGTTACCGATGAACGGATGGCCAGAGCCAATCCAGGTGCCATGGTGATGCACCCTGGGCCCATGAACGAGGGCATAGAAATCAGCAACAGCATCGCCCACGGTGGCTCTTCAGTCATTGAAGAACAAGTGACCAACGGCGTAGCAATACGTATGGCCCTGCTTTACAAAGTAACCATCGGGCCAGCCCAGCAGCTTTAGAACCAGATCAAAACCGGCAATAAAAAGACGGGCAAGAACAAGATTAAAACGCGGGAGACGTGTTTGGAAACGGAAAGCATAGTGATTCGCCATGCCAGGATAATCGACCCCAGCCGTCAACTGGACCGGGTGGGCGATATTTTACTTGGCAACGGAGAGATCGTAGCCGCTGGTCGGCTGGGACTGGACCGCATACCGGAGGGCGCGCGTGTCATCGACGGCACCGGTTTGGTTGTTGCACCCGGCTTCATTGACCTGCACTGCCACCTGCGAGAACCAGGCTTTGAATACAAAGAGACCATCGCCGCCGGCGCTAAGGCGGCCGCCAAGGGCGGGTTCACCACCCTGTGTGCCATGCCAAACACCGATCCTCCTATAGATAACGCTGCGATGGTTGAGTTCATCCATCAGAAAGCACGAAAGGAATCCGCGGTGCGCATCCTTCCCATCGGCTGCGTAACCAAGGGGCGAAAGGGCCACGAACTTTCAGAGATGGAAGAACTGGCCACCGCCGGAGTTGCTGCGTTCAGCGATGACGGCGACCCGGTTTACGATGCCAACCTGATGAAACTTGCGCTGACCTATAGCTCTGACCTTGGCCTGGTTATCAGCAACCATTGCCAGGAGAGATCGCTTTCCTGCAACGGTGTGATGGCTGAAGGCCCCGTGGCTACCCACCTGGGATTGGACGGCATACCAGCCGCAGCGGAAGAGGCAATGATCGCCCGAGACATCGCCTTGGCCGAAGCCACCGGCGGTCGCCTCCACGTGGCTCATCTCAGCACCGTCGGCAGTGTGCCATTGGTGCGTGAGGCCAAAGACCGAGGTCTGTTGGTGACGGCGGAAGTTTGCCCCCATCACCTCACAGTTACCGACCAGTGGGTGCTGGGCGCCAAAGGCGCAGCCTCCGTTGCTGCCGGTGGTCTGGCCTATGACACCAGCACCAAGGTCTATCCGCCGCTGCGTGCTCAGAGTGACGTTGAAGCGTTGATTGTTGGCCTGGCTGATGGAGTGATCGACTGTATCGCCACCGACCACGCTCCCCATGACCTGACCAGCAAACAGGTCACCTACCAGGAGGCAGCATTTGGCATCAGTGTCTTGGAAACGGCCCTGGGTTCCATGCTGCAATTGGTCCATTCCAGCAAATTGAGTATGGCTGCCATGATTGACCGGCTGACCGTTGGCCCGGCTAATGTACTTGGCGAAAAATATGCCGACCTGGCATCACTCCAACCGGGCACTCCAGCAGACATTGTGATCTTTGATCCGGACCAAGAGTGGACGGTGGACACATCGGAGTTTGCATCCAAGGGCAAGAACACGCCGCTTGAGGGGACAACTCTAAAGGGACGCGTGGTGGCTACCATCGTTGCCGGAAACCTGGTCTATGAAGGGCCAGGTCTGAAGATTCAGGAAGCCCGTGGCCGGACTTAGTCATCCACGCTTAATTCGCCGCGGGTCGATGACAAACTAAACAGCAAATAAAAATCTAAAAATGGACGGGGGCGCTACATTGCACGAGCCAGCCTATCTGGTCTTGGAAGACGGCTCAGTACACCAGGGTATTGGTTTTGGCGCTGAGGTCGAAGGCCTCGGCGAAGTTGTGTTCAACACGAGCATGACCGGTTATCAAGAAGTTTTGACTGATCCGTCTTACGCCGGACAATTGGTGACACTCACCTATCCACTAGTCGGCAACTACGGTATCAACCCACAGGACTTTGAATCGTCCCGGATACAGGTCGGTGGGCTCATCGTCCGCGAGAATTGTGACCAACCCAGCCACGGGCGCAGCACTCAGAGTCTGCACGAGTTCCTGGCCTCCGAAGGGATACCTGGCATCTCGGAGATCGACACAAGGGCGGTTACAAAACGGCTTCGATCTCAGGGTGTGATGCTGGGGGTAATCACCAGCGGAGACCCAGACGTGGCTCTAAAACGGCTGCAGGACTCCCCGTCCTACGACGAGAAAGATTACGTAGCGACCGTCACCACCGGAGAGGAATACGACTGGAATCCCACGGAAGAAGAACTGCCTGAGATCAAACACCACATAGTGGTCACTGACTGTGGTCTCAAGTACAACATCCTGCGGCAACTGCGTCGGCGCGGCTGCCGAGTGACCATCATGCCGGCGGCCACCCCAGCCGAGGTACTGCTGGCCATGAACCCCTCCGGGATGCTTTTCTCCCCCGGACCCGGAGACCCCAAGCAATTGGACTATGTGGTGGATAACACCCGGCAGATACTGGGCCGTGTGCCGGTGATGGGAATATGTCTGGGACACCAGATAATCGCCCGGGCCCTTGGCGCTGATACTTTCAAGCTAAAGTTTGGTCACCGCGGCGGAAATCACCCAGTGAAAGACCTGGCTGATGGGCGCGTTTACATAACTTCGCAGAACCATGGTTATGCTGTGAGCCCCGACAAATTGCCCTCAGGCTTGGAAGTCTCACATATCAACTTAAATGACCAAACTGTGGAAGGATTTCGCCATAAAGACCTCCCGCTTTTTACAATACAATATCACTCTGAGGCTTCACCCGGGCCCAGGGACAATGAATATATCTTTGATCAGTTCATAAAAATGGTTGAAGGTTTCAAGGGTTAATCCCTTGAAACCTGTCTGCTGAACACCGGGTCGCCGAGAAGCCAAAGCACAATATCGGAGCGCGACGACGGAAACCAAACCCCGTCCCATTTACCAAGGAGGATGCCACTGACCCAACGGCAATCCATTATTAGGGCAATACCAAAAAGCCCAAACTACTAATTCCGACCCCAACAGGCGTGATATTTATGGAGGATTATTCTATGTCTTCATTCGCCATGTTTTTGCTGGAGGGGGGTGTGGATGTGGCGGTGGCGGTGGATATTGAGAAGATAGCCCCTTTTCTAGAAGAGGAAATTTCTCAATATACCTGTGGTGAGTACATTTATAAGATTAGAGCGGGCAAAGGGACGCTGGGCAAGCACTGGGACCTGGTTATAAACGCCGTGGACCCAAACATGGAAGGCCAGCCCCTTTTTCCCCTAGGACGAATCGAGGTCGAACCCGACGGCCCCGGGGTGGTGAACCTTAAGGTTCCACCCCGCATGGAGCAGACGGTTCATGGAGAAGATGCTGCAGACTGGGATGGTAAACTCTTCGGCTCATTTGTCTCGCAACTATTAAATTCATTGCACACAAGGCAGTTGATAGAGCTACCCTGTTTGCTGCCAACGATCTAAGTCGTTGGGAATATCGCGGACAACTAATCCAAGTTGAATGCAGCGTAATTTGCAACAATACCCGGCCCCACCAATTGGCTGTATAGCCAAAAGGCGTGGCCGGGTATAACATCGAAAGGCGTATATTTTTGAGCCCAATTGGGGCCGTGGCCGCACAGCACTGCGGGAAGGATGGCTATCATTCCGGACAAGCCAAAAAAAGTGCTCGTAATCGGTTCCGGCCCTATTGTTATCGGCCAAGCAGCAGAGTTTGATTACGCAGGCACTCAGGCTTGCAAGTCCCTCCGAGAAGAGGGCGTGACCACCATCCTGGTTAACTCCAATCCGGCCACGATAATGACCGACCAGGGCGTTGCGGATCGCGTCTACATTGAGCCGCTCACCGTTGAGGTCCTGGAGAGGATCATCGAACGGGAGAAGCCCGACGGCATCCTGCCCACACTGGGCGGTCAAACCGGATTGAACCTTGCTGTGGCGCTGGCAGATGCCGGCGTCCTAGAACGCCACAATGTGGGTTTGTTGGGCACACCCTTGGAGACCATTCGGCGCTCCGAGGACCGAGACTACTTCCGCACTTTTCTCCATGAGATCGGCGAGCCAGAACCCGAAAACCTCAGCGTAAACACCATGGAAGAAGCCTTGGCTGCGGCTGAAACTATGGGACTTCCTCTGGTGGTCCGTCCTGCCTATACCCTGGGCGGCAGCGGCGGCGGCATAGCCAATACTCAGGAAGAATTTGAGACCTTCGCCCGTACCGGTCTAGCGGCCAGCCCCATCTCCCAGGTCCTGCTGGAACGCTCCCTGGTCGGTTGGAAAGAGATCGAATATGAGGTGATGCGCGACGGTGCCGACAATTGCATCACCATCTGCAACATGGAAAACCTGGATCCAATGGGCGTCCACACCGGCGACAGCATAGTGGTGGCCCCCAGCCAGACCCTGAGCGACCATGAATACCAGATGCTACGCACCGCTAGCCTCAAGATCATTCGAGGTCTAGGAATTGAGGGCGGCTGCAACGTTCAGTTTGCCTTGCAACCCCATCCAAGAATCTCCAAGTCCCTGGGACAGGAATGGTTCCCTGAGTCGCCTTATTACGTAATTGAGGTCAACCCCAGAGTTAGCCGTAGCTCCGCGCTGGCCAGCAAAGCCACCGGCTACCCCATTGCCCGAGTTGCTGCCAAGATCGCGGTGGGCAAGAAGCTGGACGAAATAGAAAACGCGGTGACGAAACAGACCACCGCCGCATTTGAACCGGCCCTAGACTATTGCGTACTCAAGATTCCGCGGTGGCCCTTTGACAAGTTCCCCCACGGAGACCGCCGCACCACCACCCAGATGAAGGCCACCGGCGAGGTCATGGTCATTGAGCGATCGTTTGAGGCGGCGTTGCAAAAGGGTGCCCGCGCTTTGGAATTGAGCGGTCACAATTTGCTCTGGGAGAAACCAGAATGGCGCTCCGAAGGGAATTTGTCCCTGGACCGCCTTCCACTGGGCCCCAATGACGAACGGATGTGGGGATTGATGTCGGCCCTTAGGCAAGGTGCAACGGTCGATGACCTGGTCAATCACACCTACATAGAACCCTGGTTCTTGAATGCCTTTGAACGCATCGTAAAGATGGAGCGACGGCTGCTGGGTGAAGAACTCACGCCCACCCTACTCAAGGCCGCAAAACGTATGGGTTTCTCTGACAATCAAGTTGGCACGCTGTCAGACATGCTGCCGGAACAGGTGCGGGATCTCCGCCATGAGTGGGGGCTAAGACCGGTTTACAAGACCGTGGACACCTGTGCAGCCGAGTTTGAGGCCGTCACGCCCTATTACTACAGCACCTACGACCAAGAGAACGAAGCTCTTCCTCTGGAAGGGAAGAAGGCTCTGGTGATTGGCAGTGGCCCCATCCGCATTGGCCAGGGTATCGAATTTGATTACTGCAGCGTGCATGCTGCCACGGCCCTCTCCGAGGCTGGGGTTCGCAGTATCATGATCAACTCCAACCCAGAAACAGTCTCTACAGACTTTGATGCCAGCGATCGGTTGTATTTTGAGCCGCTGGACGAAGAATCGGTTCTGGACATTCTGGAGAACGAAGAGGTGGACAACGTATTTCCACCTTCAGTCGTACAGTTTGGCGGTCAGACCGCGATTGACCTTTCCCAGTCTTTGGCTAGGGCCGGAATGCCCATCCTAGGTTCCAGCGCCGAAGCTATCGACATTGCTGCCGACCGAGAAAAGTTTGAAGATTTCCTGTCACGGCTGGGTATCCCCCAACCGCCCGGTGCCGCCGTAACTTCAGTTGAAGAGGCATTGAAGGTGGCCCAGAACATTGGCTACCCATCGGTGGTTCGCCCCAGCTACGTCATCGGTGGCCGTTCCATGGAGATCGTCCAAAACGCCACTGAGTTGATTCAGTACCTTACAGCCGCGGTTGAACTGGCCCCAGACAAACCGGTACTCATTGACCGGTATCTGGAAGGCAAAGAATGTGAGGTTGACGCCATCTGTGACGGCGTTGAGGTGTTGATACCTGGAATCATGGAACACATTGAGCGTGCCGGGGTGCACAGCGGCGATTCCATGGCCATCTACCCCAGCCTGAATCTCAGCGCCCGAGAGATTGAGACCATAGTCGACTACACAACTCGAATCGGCTTGGCCCTCGGAGTGCGGGGCCTGATGAACGTACAGTTCGTCATCCACGGCGGCGCAGCCTACCGAAGTCCAAACACGCCTCAAGATAGCAGTGAGCCGACCACGGTTTACATAATCGAAGTAAACCCCAGAGGAAGCCGGACCATCCCGTTCATATCCAAACTGACCGGTGTTCCGGTGGCAAAATTGGCCACCAGGGTGATGCTGGGAGAGGCGCTGAAAGACCAAGGGTATCCCGGCGGGCTGTGGCCGGAACAGGACTTGGTTGGAGTCAAAGCCCCTGTGTTTTCGATGGCCAAACTAGTGGGCGTTGACTGGCATCTGGGGCCAGAGATGAAATCCACCGGCGAAGTAATGGGGGTCGATCGAGACTTTCAGAAGGCGCTGACCAAGGCGCTATTGGCGGCAAACCTGAACCTGAAACCGGGCACCGGTGTACTGCTCAGCATCGCGGACCAGCACAAAGCAGAAGCGGTGTCTCTGGTGCGTAACTTGGCCGATGCCGGTTGCCTGCTCTACGCCACAGAAGGCACGGCAGCGATGATATCTGCCATGGGTCTGCCGGTGAATATGACCACCAAGAAACTCAGCGAAGGCCACCCCAACGTGGTTGATGTGATTGAAGACGGCAGCGTGAGCGCAGTTGTCAACACCATCTCTGGTTCGCCTGAGGTCATGCGGGACGGGTTCTACATCCGCCGCGCGGCCGTGGAAAAGCACATACCGTGCTTCACCTCAATGGACACTGCCAGAGCTGCCGCAGAGAGCCTACCGTCGGAACCGGCGTCCTACGACATAGCGACCATCGGTGAGTACCTAGAAGCTCGCTAAATGGGCGCCAGTCGCCGCTACCAGTCCATCTCTCGGCCCAGGCCCTGGGCTTTGGCACAGTCATAGGCTAGTTTGGCAGCGGCTACGTCAGCCACTCCAGAGCCCATGATCTTGGCGTAGACTATCTGGCCTTCATTGTCACGGCCGCTCACAGCGCCGGAGACAACGTGCCTCAGCTCGTGTACCTTGCTCCACTGAATTAGCCCCTTGTCCACGGCGTTGCAGATGTCACCCGCCTCGATGGCCGCTTGCTCAGTGGAGTCCACGATTATCTTGTCGGCCCGGGCAATGGTGGCCTCATCAACTTCTCGGGCGCGCCAGGTGGTTGGTCCGGCGCCAATGACGGTGCTGCCGTCTTTCAGCCAGCCTCCCTCCACTACGGGGTCCATAGTTGCGGCAACGCAGAGAACAATGTCGCAATCGCGCACGGCCTCCTCGTTGGTGGCTGCCGCAGAGACGTCGATGCCCATGGTCTCGGTCATCTTGCTGGCAAATGCTTCCCGTCGGTCCAGGGTGCGGCTGAAGGCTTTGATGCTCTTGATGTTCCGCACCTTGGATACCGCTTCCAATTGGGTGGGTGCCTGCCCGCCGGTGCCAATGATACCTACGGTCACATCCTCGGCGTTAGCCAGGTGTTTTACGGTGACGCCAGTGGACGCGCCGGTGCGCAGCTGTCCCAGCCGGTTGGCTTGAGTGTAGAGAATCAGCTCTCCGGTGTTGGCGTCATAGAGGCTAACCTGGAAGGAGTAGGAGCCTTTGACAACTGTGTAGGTCTTGACCCCCAGCAGGCCCATATGGAACAGACCACCGCCCATAACGGATAGCATTCCGCTGGCGGCGATTATCTTGCGGCGGGTCATGTTATGGGCCTGTCCGTCACCGTAATGCTGCTGCATGGATTCTATGGCTTCAAGCATGCCGTCCATGGTCACGCACTGGGCCACGTCTTCATCTTTAAGAAAAAGGGTCATTAAAAGGTTCCTCCGGTGTCAGCCTGAGCGTAGATACGCCATTGGCCGGATATTGGAGGGTAGTATACGACTGGACGGAGGATGTGGCTACATAGGGGCGGGGGGAATTTGGGCTTAATCAGCTACGGGGAATGCTTGAACGCCATGCGTAAAGGCCTGGCTTCACTATAGGGAAGAGGCGAAACTCCATGCTCCGGAACTATACGATTCAGGCGAGAAAGTGGGCGATAATTACCGGTAGAATTGCCGGTTCTTCTGAATGTAGTGACGCCACTTAGAGGGGATATTGAACTCGTCGAAAATCGCGCTGACCGGGCAGACCGACACACAATACGAGCAGTCGATACAGGTGGCTGGATCGATGAAATACTGCTCTACAGCGTCGGTTGTGGAAATACAATCAACCGGGCAGACTTCCACGCAGGAAGCATCTTTAACCCCGGTACATGGTTCTGTTATTACGTAGGGCATTCCGATCTCTTGGCTTTAAAATTCGAGGATTTATTTTCGTCATCTGACACGTTGATATCCCAAAATAGACCCATGAACGCATACATTTTCAAATCGGAAACTTATTTTGTCAAGGGATAGTATATGATATATTATATTTGTCGATTGATGGTGCTTCATAGGGGGATGAATTGGAACTCAGGGAACTCATCAGCTTTTACCATGTTGCCAGGGTGCGTAGCGTTTCCAAAGCAGCTCGCACATTAGAGCTTGGGCAACCAACGGTGACCACGCATTTGCGTAAACTGGAAGATGAGTTCGGGATCACCCTCTTTGACCGTATCAAACGCCCCATACAACTGACATCAGAGGGAGTTACCCTCCTTGAATTGGTAACCCCTGTTGTAATTTCAGTGGACGCGCTTAAGACCCAGATGGACTACTCCGAACGGCGCGGTTCCTTTGTCGTCGGAGCTTACCCAGACTTGGTAACCCACCACCTTCCGACTGGGATTCAAAAGTTCCGTGAAGATTACCCCGATGTCCGTATCCGGTTATTGGCCCGGTCTTACAGCCCGTTGATCGCCCTCGTCCGCTCCGGCGAAATAGACCTGGCCTTTTGTTCCACACCACCGGCAGACGACGCGTCTTTAGAGTTTAAAGAACTGTTCAGTTACAACACGGTGCTGCTGACCCCTCCCGGCCACGAACTACTTCACGGTCAGCCGGTCAAACTCGAAGACATTGCGTCATTCCCCCTGATTTTGACCGCACCGGATAGCCAGTTGCGCCAGCGAGTGGAACAGGCTTTCAAGAACCATGGTCTCACGCCAGACGTTGTATTAGCTCTGGACGACACCGAGTCCATGAAGCGTTACGTTGAGATTGGCATGGGAATCGCAGTCGGCAGTGACTTTACCCTGCACTCAGAAGACCACAACCGGTTTGGCGTCGTGCGTTTGGATCACCTGTTCCCCGGGTCGGTTATCGGAGTTTGCACCCTGAAGGGCAAGTTTGTCGGTCAGGCGGTCAGAAACTTTATTGAGATGATGTCTGACCAGATCAAAGGCTTCCATGCGGACCTTTGGTCTTGGGAAGAAGAGCACCCAGGCGAAGTTGCGCCAGCCAAAAACGAGTAATCAGTCGACCGGAGCATTTGTAGACGGCGGCAAGACTTGTTTGAGACGCCGCGCCAATTGTGACCGGGCCAGCAGAAGGTAACGGCCGCATTCCTGGCAGCTCATTCCAATGTCGGCGCCCAGTCTGGTGACAGTCCAGAGCGACCCGCCACAGGGGTGGGCTTTTTTCATCTGGAGCACGTCGCCAATCTTTAGCTCTAGGGCCATCCGTTTCCGTCGGCTTCAAGCACCTTGTTGATGCTCTCGCGCAATTTGTTGGCCTCCCTGGCTGCGGCCTCCGCAAAATCGTCCCCTGTCGATGCGTAGATAATCCCCCGAGACGAGTTAATCAATGCTGAGCGGCCCCGGCTGTCAGTGCCCTGCCGAACCGCTGCTTCCAAGTCGCCACCCTGCGCTCCAACTCCAGGAATCAACAGTGGCATCGTCGGGCAAGCGGCCCTGATCTCAGCCAGTTGCTCCGGCACCGTTGCTCCGGCAACCAACCCTAGGTTTCCCTTGGTGTTCCACCGCTGGCACGACAGCGCCACGTTCCGGTAGAGCGGCATTACTCCATCATCAGTGGTGATCTGTACGTCTTGAAAATCGGCGGAGCCAGGGTTGGAACCTCGGCACCAGACAAACACCCCTTTGGACACATCTTCCAAGAATGGCAGTACGGTATCCTCGCCGCCCCAGGCGTTGATGGTCAGGGCGTCGAATCCCCAAACCTGGAACATGGCCTTGGCGTAAGCCTGGGCTGAAGGTCCAATATCGCCGCGTTTGGCGTCGCCTAAGATGATCGCAGACGGTGCGACGTTGCGGATGTGGCTGATGGTCTTTTCCAGGTCACGCAGGCCAGGAAGACCCATGGCCTCATAAAAAGCCAGGTTCGGCTTGAAGGCGCAGACGAGTTCGGCGGTGGTATCCACAATCGCGCGGTTGAACTCAAAAACGTCAGATACCGGCATCCGGGCAGGGTCCGGGTCTAGGCCCACACAGACCAAACTCTTAGTTGCCGCTGCTGCCTGGTCCAACCTATCGGTAAAGCCGCTCATCGTTCTCCCTTGTTGCTGTGTTTGCGAGTGCAAAAAGTATACACGAACCCACACTGTGCCAAGCCACATTTGGGCCATCTTATAAGTTGTCGTATTGCCTGGAATCAAATTGGATTGTTACCATAACGTAGCTTGGTTTAGGAGGCCGAATTTGGACTTGGGCGACGACTTGGTTGAGGGAATATTTCTGGAACGGGTCAATCGATTTTTGGCGATGGTTGAGGTAGACGGCAAGAAAGTCGGAGTACACGTTGCCAACTCGGGCCGCATGAAAGAGTTGTTTGTCCCTGGCTGGCGGGTGCTGGTACGTCCTGTTGCCGGCGAGCACCGCAAGACCAAGTTTGACCTGGTGCTGGTGGACATGGGCACCGCTCTGGCTTCCGCCGACTCCAGGGCGCCCAACGCACTGGTGGCCGAGGGTGTGGAAACCGGGCATCTGAGTCAGTTTGCCGATTACCCAGACGTACGCCGCGAGGTGACCTTTGGGGACAGCCGTTTAGACTTGATGCTGGAGGGACCAAAGGGCCGTTGTTACATAGAAGCTAAATCGGTCACGCTGGTGAAAAACGGCGTTGGCCTCTTTCCAGATGCTCCGACCGTCCGGGGGTCCAAGCATCTGCGGACGCTGGAGACCGTGATTGAAGCTGGTCACCGGGCGGCCGTGATCTTTGTGGTCCAAAGACCAGACGCCAGCGCATTCGCCACCAGTGACCCGTCAGATCCAGTCTTGACCGCTGCCCTGATATCTGCGGTGGCGGCCGGCGTGGAAGCCTACGCCTACAATTGCGTGGTGACTGAACGAGAGATACGTCTGGATCAGTCACTTCCTATCCGCCCCTACGTTGAAGCTGTGGGCAATGCCTAAAGTGACGCCGATGGGCACCCGGTTGATGGATGTCTACCAACGTTTCTATGAAGCCTATGGCCCGCAGCATTGGTGGCCGGGAGACGGGCCATTTGAGGTCATCGCCGGAGCGATCTTGACCCAATCGGCTGCCTGGACCAACGTGATGATGGCCCTGACTAAGATGCGCGATGCCGATTGCTGGTCGTTTGAAGCCGTGCATCAGATGCCAGAACCAGAGCTGGCGGAACTGGTGCGTTCGTCCGGCTACTTCAACGCCAAAGCCAGAAAACTCAAAGCCTTTGCCACCCACGTGATGGTCAACTATCACGGGGACCTGGACCGACTGTTTAACCAGCAGACCAATCCACTGCGGAAAGAACTGCTCTCCATCCACGGCATCGGCGAAGAGACCGCCGATGACATTATGGTCTACGTCGCCTCTAAGCCTTCATTCGTGATTGACACCTACACCCGCCGAATAATGGACCGGCTGGAAATGACCCCTGATGTGCCTTATCCCAAGTACCTCGATTACCAGGCCATGTTCCACGAGCACATCAAAACCGACGTGCCGTTATACAACGAGTTCCACGCCCTTTGGGACCACCACGCCAAGATGGCCTGCGCTAAAACCAATCCCACCTGTAACGATTGCTGCCTGCTGGACATCTGCCCCACCGGTAAACAGCTTACTGCTGGTAGTTAATCGGACCTTGGGTTATTTTGCAGGCAACTTTGGGGTCTTTCGTGATTCTCAGTGGCGCGGTTTCATATGATTCAGCAGCGAGCGGTCCAATGGATTTCGTATTTGGCTAGGTTCTGAGGAGCCAGGTTTCCTTGAAACACGCCAAAAACTGTCAATGGACTGGGTCTGGCTACCGGAAGATCACATCCAGAGATGACCAGTGACTGCCGCCACGGCGCTCGCCGAAACGCCAGCGGCTCCCTACAATTTGTCCCCTCTCCAAACCGCAACCATCCCCGCAGCAAAACCAACCGGCCCGAATATCCCAGGTGCCAGAAACAAAGACCAGGCAGCGCACACGAGGCTAGCGCGTGCCCACATTCGGCCAGGCTTAGAGTCCAGTGATCTTTGACGTGTCTTTTCCAAGTGGTCTCGGTAGTCGTCGGGATGCATTGGAGGTCGCATCCGCAAAGTATATAACTCAGAGACGCTTGGCATAAGGTAAAACTTAGTTATCAAACAAAGGGTGGTCTAGGTGTAACAGCTAAATTGACGCTTGCCACGCTCGTGGTTATGATGCGGCTATTATCCCAACTCCCCAGCTATGGAGGCACCATGCAAGTTGTTCGCATCTATACCGGAGATGACGGCGAGTCTCATTTTGAAGACATAGACCTGCCATACCAGTTGAGAACGCTGAGAACATTCACTTTCGCCGCTATCAGCCCGGTGGCTTCCTCGATTGGCACCCGGCTCCGCTTCGCCAGTATGTGATTACGCTGGAAGGACAAGTAGAGGTTGGCTTGGGCGACGGCACCAAACGGGTCTTCGGAGTTGGCGACGTGCTGCTGGCAGACGATTTGACTGGCCGGGGGCATACCACCACAGTCTACGGCGACAAAGTCCGTATTTCAGTCGCCATTCCCGTAATCGATTAATAGCTGGCTTCAAGCCTTATAACAGAACATATCGGAGATACAAATGCCCTTCGCCGAGATTGACGACACCCTTGAGATGTACTACGAGGACGATCAATTCACCGACCCGTGGCGCGGTGAGCCAGAGACCATCGTCCTGCACCACGGCAATTCCAAGAACACCAAACTTTGGTACGCCTGGGTGCCGCTGCTGGCTCGCCAGTACCGGGTGATTCGGATGGACGCCCGTGGGTTTGGCCAATCATCGGTCCCGCCGGAGGGATATGACTGGTCGCTCAGCAACTGGGGCACCGACCTGCTCAAGTTGTTGGATCAACTGAAGATAGACAAAGTGCATCTCATTGGCGAGACCGTTGGCGGCACCATCGCCCTGCAGTTTGCCTATGACCACCCGGAGCGGTTGCACACACTGACCACTTGCACCTCACCCTACAAGTTTTCCGGGGTGGAGATGTACCAGGGGTATTACAAACTGGTCAGTGAAGAGGGCGTGGCCGCCTGGGTGCAGAAAACTGCCGAGAGGCGGTTGGAGCCTGGGAAGTCGGATCCAGCGCATCACCAGTGGTACATCGACCAGATGTCGCAAACCTCCCAGAGAGTGGTGCTGGAGTCATTGGCTTACCTGGCAACCCAGGACCTGACCGACATCCTGCCCCAGATTAAGACACCAACCATGGTGCTGGTCTCGGAGCAAAACGCCAAGGACAACCCTGACCGCACAACAGTCTTTGCCGAGAAACTGGGCAATGGTCGGCTGGTGGCAATTCCCGGCACCACCGGCTATGTACAACACTCTGCCCCGGGGGCCTGCGTGCTAGCCTGGCGGCAGTTCATAGGCGAGATCAGCGCCAAGTGACTCGCAGTTCTTGAAGACAAAAAGTCCCCTCACCCATGCTTGGGTGAGGGGACTTTTTATTTTGCTTCCAGAATATGGCCTAGAGCAGAGACCGGGATTGGCCTCCGTCCACATTGAGGCAGGTGCCGGTGATCATGCTGGCATTCTCAGAAGCCAGGAAAGCCACAGTGTCGCCGATAGGCTCCGGCCAGCCGAACTTCCCGGCCGGTAGGTTCCGGTCGATGAAATCGGCCACCTGTTCCGGAGTGCTGTTCTGCTGGAACCGGTCCCAACTGCTGCCAGGAAAGTCGATCGATCCCGGGGCAATGCAGTTGACTAGCACGTTTTCCTTCATAAGGTTCAGCGCCAGGTGCTTGGAGAAGGCGATGAGGGCAGCTTTGCCGGTCATATAGTCTATTGAGCCGCCGTATTCCCGGCCATAGATGGACGAGATGCTAATGACCCGGCCCCATTTTTGCTCTCGCATGTGCGGTATCACCAGTGAGATGAGCTCAACGGCGCTCATAAAGTTGAATTCCATGCCCTCACGGAAGGTCTCAACCCCGGTCTCTTGAAAATCCGCCGTGCCCTTCCTGCCACCTGCGTTATTTACCAATATATCCACTTCACCAAAGGCCTTGATCGTCTCGTCATGGAAATTCTTAAGGTCCACTTGCTTCATCACGTCGGCCTGCACGGCCATGATCTCGTACCCCTTGGCCTTGAGCTCGGCCACGGTTGAATTCAGGTTCTCCTGACCACGGGCGCAGATCGCGACCTTGCAGCCTTCTCTGGCCAGAGAGTCGGCCGCCTGTTTCCCCAGTCCATGACTGCCCCCGGTAATCATTGCCACTTTGCCTTGCAGCGACAGATCCATTTTCGCCTCCTGCCCTAGTAATTATTTTGCTGAAATTGATTGCTGAGATTATAGATGCAGTCGGGCCGGTTGCACCACATGTCAGAGCAGTGGCATTTGCGGAGCGCACGTCAGTTATAATTGTGCCCGGCTGACCAAGTGCATCTTGGCCTGAAAATCATACGGGTAGGTGGGCTATGCAAGCATTAGATGGAATCAAGGTACTGGATTTCTGCCGCAACGCACCCGGCATGTTCTGCACCACGGTGCTGGCCGACCTGGGCGCTGATGTCCTGATGATTGAGCGGCCCATGGACGAAACACGTTCTGCCTACGAGAAGCTGGTTGCCGGTATCGGCGGCGAAGATGACGCCCGTCGTCACGCCTCTTTCAACGCGTTGCAACGCAATAAGCGCAGCATTGCCCTGAACCTGAAAGAACCCGAAGCCCAGATGATTTTTCAGCAACTGGCTGAGACTGCCGATGTGGTGGTTGAAGGGTTTAGGCCCGGAGTGATGGACCGCTTGGGCGCCGGATATGAGAAGGTCCGGTCCATCAACCCCAGGGCAATCTACTGCTCAGTCTCTGGTTATGGGCAGGACGGCCCCTACTCTCAGTTGGCCGGGCACGATATAAACTACATCTCGTTTGCCGGCGCTCTGGGCCTGATCGGTCCCCATGATGGCAAGCCTTCCATCCCGTTGAACTTGATCGCCGATTATGCCGGCGGCGGCCTCTGCGGGGCGGTTGGCATACTGGCGGCCCTGATGGCCAGGGAGAAGACCGGCGCAGGGCAGTACGTGGACATCGCCATGAGCGAAGGGGTGCTCTACATGCTCTCCGGCCTGATTTCTGATGTCTTGTCTCGAGGGATATCAGCCGAACGTGGCGGAAACCGCCTGAACGGTGGCGCTCCCTACTACAATGTATACGAGACCAAAGATGCCACGTACTTCTCTGTCGCAGCCATTGAGCCTTGGTTCTGGGAGAACCTCTGCCACGCCATAGACCGGGACGATCTGCTGCCCCATCAAGATGCCGCTGGAGAGAAGAAAACCGAGGTTGAGCAGGCCTTGGCCCAGGCCTTTTTGACCAAGACCCGGGACGAGTGGTTTGAGACATTGAAAGACGCAAACATCTCAGTTGGCAAGGTCTATTCATTGGAAGAAGCCCTTGATGACACCCACGCGCAGCAGCGAGGGATGGTGCTGGAGATTGAAGCGCCCAATATCCCTGAGGGTAAAGTACGTCAGGTGGCTACTTCCATCCATCTGTCTGAGACCCCTGGAGAGGTGAGACACCTGGGTTCAGTCACCGGTCAGCACACTTCCACCGTCCTGGAGTGGTTGGGATTCGACTCGGCTACGGTGGCTGATTTGATACGCCGTCAGGTTGTGCAATAACCTGTTGGAGCGGACCCGGGCCAAAGCAAAGTCAGGCTCAAGCCGTGCTATACTATGCCCGCCCCGAAGAGGACTTGAATCGCACCTGATTGCGTCCGACAATTGGATGTTCCTCTAATAATGCAGGCTTATCACTATTAGAATTAAGTAAATTTTGGTTTACGGGGAACAGCAGTTGATTAAGAGATTTTCAGTCCTGTACGTTGGTCAGATTGACCTAGATAACGTGGGAGTCAATGGCACCCCACCCGATGACCGCCGTTACACCAACGAACAGCTAACCCAGACCTACAGCAATGCCATGGCCTTGGCCAAACAGATGGATGACTCCGGGTTTTACTGTCTGTGGACTGCGGAACACCATTTCCAACGGGAAGGCTACGAGTGCATTCCCAACCTCACTTTGCTGGGCACTCACCTGGCCGCCCATACCAAGAACCTCAAGTTTGGCGCGGCGTTCAATATCCTACCCATGTGGCACCCGCTTCGCTTAGCTGAAGACTTCTCCCTAGGAGACATTCTCACGAGCGGACGACTGATATTTGGTATTGGCCGGGGCTATCAAGCCAGAGAGGTTGAAACCTTTGGATCGCCGCTCATCGACCAGGATGCCAACCGTGAGCTTTTTGAAGAACAGGTGGAGATCATTCTAAAGGCCTTCAACCAAGAGTCCTTCAGCCACCACGGCAAGCACTATGACATACCCCCAGACGTTCCTTACCGGGGCTATCAGCTAGAGGAAATTACCCTGGTTCCTCGGCCCATCAACCTGCCCGTTGAGATTTGGCAGCCCATGTCCAGCGGTCGCAGCATTGATTTCATCGCTAAGAAGGGCATCAAGGGCATGACCGCCCTCAGCGGAGAGAAGGTTGTGGAGCAGTTCTTCACCACCTATAAAGATTCCGCCGCAGAAGCGGGCCGCTCGGTGACCTTAGGACAGGATATGTCCCTTGGCTTTGGTTTTTACCTAGCAGACACCCAAAAAGAAGCCATCGAAAAAGTCCGGCCCTACCATGACGAGCGCTACAAGTGGTTCTCACCCTTTGGCTTGGTCCGCTACGTAGACGAAGAAGGTCGGATGTGGGGCAGCCCCGGCGCGCCAGCCCGAACTCCCATGGTGGAAGACGGCGTGCAACAGAAGGCTTGGCTCTGCGGGTCGCCAGAGTATTTCATTGAGACACTCAAGGAAATGGAAGAGAAATACCCCGGACTGGAGGACGTATTCCTTCAGTGGCCAGAGGGTATGCCCTGGAGCGAAATGAGCGACCAATTGGAGATATTCTCCAAAGAGGTCATCCCCGTGTTCAACGGTCGCGGTTAATTCGGAAGAATAAGCCCAAGTAAATCCCTAAATAATAACCCGGGATGCGTCGCCTTAGATTTTGCGACTTGCCCAAAACAGGAGCGGCCATTGGCGGACCCAGAACACGTAACCCTGGTCAGATCCGGAGCCAGTGCCATATCTAGGTGGCGAGAGGCGACTTGGCGAAGGCCCAACACTGAGCTACCCCGTTTCAGCCTTGGCTACCGCCTTGAGGACCGAGGTGCCGGTGAAACATTCGCCCCGGATTACCTCTATGGCCGTCCGTCCCTTGATCTGTCTAGAGCTATGTTGAACGCGGTCAAGCTGATGGGGGCCGACCTCTCCCATGATGACCTGAGTCGGGCTGATCTGACTGGCTCCGACCTCCGCCAAGCGGACCTTTCCGGGGCCAACCTCCAAGGGGCGCACCTTTGGCGCTCCAACATGGCTCGGTCCAATTTCAATGAAGCCTTCATGGCCGGTTGCACCCTTGGTCGGACAAACCTTTCCAACAGCGTGATGAAGGGAGTGGACCTAAAGGGGTCTGATATCTCCTTCTCGAATCTGTCCTACACCGACTTGGAGCGGGCAGATCTCTCTGGAACTGATCTCAGCCAAACAGACCTTTCTTGGGCCAACCTAAGCGGGGCCAATTTGCGTAACGCTCGTTTAGTTGGCGCGAACCTGGACATGGCTGACCTCACGGGAGCCGATCTGCAGGGCGCTATCTTCATCAACGCCAAGATGAGCAGCACCAGCGTCAGTCAGGCAACCTTCGGGCTGACAACCATCTCTAATTGTGACCTCACTGGTGTGATTGGCCTTGGCGACGCGCGTCATGTTGGGCCCAGCATAATCGGGTTGGATACCATCTCCCAGTCCAAAGGGCAGGTCAACGTCAAATTCCTTCAGGGTGCCGGAGTTCCGCCATTGTTGATCTCCGCCCAAGACGCACTTAGAGACTCTGGAATGACCTTTAAGCGGGCGCTGCTGCTCGGTTCGAGGAGTGACAGTGAGTTCGCCGATAAGCTCAGAGCAGGCTTGGCAGAAGCAAATGTGCCAAGTTGGATCATTTGCGTCGACGATGAAGCATCGCTGACCTCCGGGGCGACCAACCTAGACGATGCCGTTGTTTATGACCGGGTGATTCTTCTCTGCACGGCTGGGTCATTGGAGAACCCGCTCACCAGCCGTCAATTCGCCGGCTTGGCCAGCAGTCCAGGGCCAACACTAAAAGAATCGATTATTGCAGTGGCAACCGACGATCTCTTCTACAAACGTGAAGACCGTCTGTGTTCGGGGCTGCGCGAGGGCGCGGTGGTTGATTTCCGCGGTTCAGAGGATGAAGCCCGATTTGGGGAAGCCCTCGCGGATTTGATCAAGCAGTTTGAGGATTCGCCCTTTAACTTCTAGCAATCTATCTCAAAAGCCCAATGGCTAATTAGTCCGTGTTATTCTACCGGCGTCCCTTTTGCCAACATCAAGCAGGCCTCGCCCCACTGGACTGAGTTGCCCAGTTCCCACGCGTCTCCAGACCCGGCTGGCTGCATTCTGAGCCCTTCGTTGCCTCCGTATATCAGCAACACAACTCCCTCGCCTGAATCCTCGGCCAGCGCCGACATGGCCACACACTCGCCTTCAGAACTCCAACCAGTTACTCGGCACCACAGGTCTTCCCCCATCGGGTTGGTAGCGAATACGCGCATGACTTCTATTGGGTCAGTTAACAGATCAAACATCCGGTGCAGATCCAGAGGGCTGTTCTCGCCGCTGACCACTTTCACTTCAACCAGCATCTATCTTGGCTCCCATCAGCGTTTTTGAAATCTTCCCCATATTATCATCTGGACTGCCGCTAGCCCCGACAATACGCGACTATAACGTTCCCGCCGCATCTCAATTAGCAAGGAATAAAAATTGAAACGCTAAGGTCATAAAGACGGTACCAAAAGACCACCAGAATGGACCGTGATAGTCAGATGTTAAGCGCTGGCTGAGATATACCAAGGATATAACTATTGAAAAAGGCCTATCGACCGATTCCTTCAATCAATTACTTCAATACGATTGGCGATGAATAACGCCGGAGATGGCAAATGCTAAAGACTATAGAACTGAGTATCTTTGATGAGGTTAACCTTTTTTTCGATAACGCTGCCAATCGACTTGACTAAAACCTGGCCTACGGGAAATGCTGAAACGACCCTTGCGAGAATTGCTAGTCCAAGTCCTGGTGCGGATGGACAACGGCGATGTGCAGGTTTCAGCGGCTCCAGAGCGCAACACAACGCGGCCCGCGGCCCATATAAGGGAGGAGTCCGTTATCACCTGCAGGCTGACCTTGAAGAAGTTCGCGCGCTGGCGTCGCTGATGACCTGGAAAACAGCGCTGGTGAACATACCGTACGGCGGCGCCAAGGGCGGAGTTCA
>LWDU01036253.1_pt1 | contig 30638 bp, 18 predicted proteins | sample 727161 | NCBI WGS metagenome assembly LWDU01 (sample SAMN04566230, study PRJNA314399) | hydrothermal vent metagenome | isolation source: deep sea hydrothermal plume seawater | place: Mexico: Gulf of California, Guaymas Basin | collected 2004-07-11
GGACGGCCGCGGGCCGCACTCTTCGATCACTTCTGAAGAAGTGACCGATTCTGCCTGATTGGTTTGCGTCCTGCAATTTGTCATGGAAATCAGAAGTTCAGATATCTGAGTGTACCGGGCTTCCTGCCGAGTACGTTAGTGATCACAGACACCGCAAGGCGGTGACACTCGACCGATTGGTCTCTTGTTAGTTGAATTCGTTCGGAAAGTTGTGAACCATCACCCGACATTCTTTTCAGGATCGCGACCGCACCAGCAGAGATAGACTTACCTGAATACTCCTGACGCCGGCAATCAGAACAAAGCAGACCGCCCTGGCTGACCCAGTGAGCGTATTTGCTTTCCATTGTGACGGGGTGACCACAAACACTGCATTCAGACAGGTTGGGAAACAACCCAGCCAAACGCAGCAACCCGATTTCAAACTGGATGACTGATGCTGCCGAATCCGCTTCCGGATCCGACAATTCTTTCAATGCCCTGTGGGCCAGACCATAGATTTCCGGATCAGGGTCCTCGTCTTCTGTCAGACTGCACAACAGGTCGGCGACGTAGTACCCGCCATAAAGTGAATTCAGACTGCCCGAAACGGGAGAAAAACGCGACACCAGACTCGCCTGGGTCAATAAACTCAGCGTGCCGGATGACTTGTGAATGAAGACTATTCGACACATCGAAAGCAGGTCAAGAGCAGCATCAAACGGACCCTTGAGTCTTTTCGCGCCTTTGGCCAGGGCCGAAATCTTTCCGAATTCTTTGCTGAAGAACGTAACGACTTGGCTGGATTCGCTGAAATCCACCAGCCTGATCACGATAGCCTCAGCCTTTTCTGTTGACACGTTCTACGCTTCCCTCGGTATATCTCCTGGTCGTGGCACAGTCGCTCTTTTACCCGGTTTGCCGTATTGTGGACAGGCACGAAAAAACCGCAGCTGGATAGACTCCAACTGCGGTCTTGTTTCAATTCCTGAATCACGCGGCAATCGCGGATTCCACGACTCATCAGAATGTGAGAATGGCATCCATGCCAAAGGTATACTGATTTGCCGGCGCCCTGGGAACTTGCCAGTCATGACGAATTTCGGGGCGGATGATCAGATTGTCCGCGAGCTTGATATTGACACCGCCGGTTAAAGCATACTGTGGTGATGCGCCGCCATTCTTCCACCATTCAGCACGACAGCCAATTCCAATCCGATCGCTGATCGTCTTGATGAGATATTGATTCACTCCGACTTGCGAAGAACCGTCGCCAGCGCCGATGTCGATGAGGTCACTCTGGATGACGTAGTTGAGGTCATCTGTCAAAGCCGTGTCGACCACGATGCTGTGCGAGTAGCCGCTGGCACCAGCACCACGAGCGCCGAAGTTGCCGAACGTGGTAATGTACGTGAAAGTAACTTCATCGCCGAGGGCCGCGCTGAAGCCACCCAGGAAACTGTTTCCGCCGTTAACTCGGTCGAAACCTGTGTCCCAACCGGCAGTCCAGCCAGCGTAAAGGGTGACATCATCGCCAGCCGTGAACGTCGCCAGAGCACCCGTGTGAGTGAACGGCTCGCTGTTGTACATTGTCAGTGCATGGCTGTAGAAGAAGTTGTCCGGAGCAGTCACAACTTCGTACCCAATCAGAGTATAAAAGTGACCGATTCTGAGGTTCCAGTCACCTGAAGCCAACTCAGAGTAAAGCTGAGGAATCGCCCAGCCATAGCCACCGCCGCGGTTGAAATCGTTGCCATTATCCCATCGACCTGGTCGGTTACCAAACGACTGAGTGTCTCCGGCATCCACACCGTACATCACATCCATGCGGAAACCCCAGTCCACGCCGCAGCTGCCGTCGGCAACTTTTTCAGCGTACAACCAGCCCTGTTGCAGGTTGATATTATTGGGATGGTTATTGAAAGAACCGGCGTCGTTGGGAACCGTTCCGTTCGGGGTCACTTTGTTGTGATACCCCATCTGGATCCAGCCGCCGAAAGAGATTTCATCGTGATCTCCGCCTGCGAACAAATCGCCACAGCCATCGCCACAGCCATCGGAGCAACCGGTCCCGGCGGAGCAACTCGTGCATCCGTCTTTGCCGCAACTCAGTGACGCCAACTGAGCGGTTAAGTCGTTATCTGCATCAGCAAACAGTTGCTGTGTTTGGGCACTTATTGGTTCTGCGATGTAGATCTCTCCGGCAGAAGCGGTGTTTATCACCGACAGACCACCAGCGAGGGCTACCCCCGCAAGAAACGAACTCCATGGTCTCCTGATCATCTTTCAATCCCTCGCGTTCATCCTGAGATGAGAGAGTGCCTTCCTATTGAAGGAACTGAACCTCTGCACCTTTTGGTTTACTTCGCCGTAGCCCGAAAGAGTCACTGCAATCCTGCGGACCCCACTGACAAACAAAACCCACACAAAGTGGATTCCTTTCGATACCCCTAAAACCGGCGAACATATTACCAATCGGCATAGAGTTCGTTGAATCTGAGGGAACCAGCAGGGAGTATTGCCGGAACAACGGAAACGAACGCGACAACCTGATCGGTCGTCGCTATCTTTCCTTAATCGCCAAATGAGAGCATTGGGATTCGGCGGTATTTTCGGTTTTCCGAAACAATCGGCGTATCCAGTCAAGTCAGCCGGCAAACGACATGACGTTCGGCAGTATCTGCGCATGGCCCTCAAACTAATGAGTTCCCCAGGCACAACAGCGAACCTGCTGTCTGGACGACGTTCTCCGTTCGCCTCGTTCGAGTATCAACCATGACTGACAATCGAGCACTGCGGCAGTTTCTGAGACTGATGTCCGCATCGGGTATCAGTCATCTGCCGACGGTGACACTCCCGAAACTCGCCGCAGCACCCGGAAAACTCCTGGCAGCCCGCCTTAAAGGGGCTGCGCCGTCCACGCCGCAGCCTCCCGCGCGCAACAAATCAGCCAGCCAGACGCAACTGTTGTCGCCCGATCGCCTGGTGCCCAATTCTGCGCAACGGCCGGAGATTCTGGAATCAACGCGTTCGCTGCTTGAACAGACGTTTCACACTGCGGAGCAGCAGGCTGACGGATTAAGCAAACTGGCAGAAGCCGTTTCTGCCTGCAAGAGATGTGCAGAACTCGCCGACACCCGGCGACAAACGGTCTTCGGAGTCGGTAATCCTGACGCTGAAATCATGTTCATCGGTGAGGCTCCCGGTGCTGACGAGGATCGACAGGGGGAACCCTTCGTCGGTGCAGCTGGAAAACTGATGGACAAAATCATCGCTGCCTGCGGACTGAAACGCGAAGAGATCTACATTTGCAACATCCTGCGGTGTCGACCACCCGGAAATCGAAATCCACACCCACAGGAAGCCGCCAACTGCCGCGAGTTTCTGGACGGACAGATCAAAATCGTAGCACCGAAATACATTGTCGTCTGGGGAACCGTAGCTGCACAAAACCTGCTGGGTGAATCTCGGCCCGTGGGTCGGCTACGTGGACAATTCCTGCAACACGGAGATGCCAAAGTGATGTGCACGTATCATCCCTCTTACCTGCTGCGGAATGAATCCGCCAAGAAACTGGTCTGGGAAGATATGAAGTTCTTCATGAAGGAACTTGGAATCGACCTCGGTTAGCAATCTCCGTCTGTCACACGCTAGACTTCGCAAAACAAAATCACACAGCGGTAGCGAAGTCATGAAATGCGTGCAGTTCGAATCGACAGGTGAGCCGCGGCAGGTCCTGCAATGCGAGCAACGCGATCGACCATCGCCAAAGCACGGCGAGGTCCTTGTGCGAATGCTGGCGAGTCCCGTCAACCCGTCAGACCTGATGTTCATTCGCGGCGTCTACGGCGTGCAACCTCACCTGCCGCAGAGTGCGGGCTTCGAAGGCGTGGGCATCGTTGAGACATCCGGCGGTGGTCTGCGAGGAAAACTGTTCCGCGGCAAACGAGTTGCCGTACTCAACAGAGCCGGAGGCAACTGGTCTGAGTACGCCGTCGTTCCGGCGGCACAGGTCATACCACTCAGCAGCAGCCTGTCCGTTGAGCAGGCAGCCACGTTTTTCGTGAATCCTGCGACCGCATGGATCATGACGCAGGAAATACTGCGAGTGCGACGCGGCGAATGGCTGCTGCAGACGGCTGCCGCTTCGTCGCTGGGAACAATGGTCGTCCGACTGGGAAATGCTCTGGGATTCAGAACACTAAACGTTGTCCGTAACAAAGCGGCCGTCGCCGGCCTGATCGCAGCAGGTGCAACCGAAGTGGTTGTGTTTGATCCGGCAAAGGATTCGGCGGACGAGCTGTTATCAGCGATTCGGGGCATCGTCGGAGAGCAACGCGTGCTTCACGCCATTGACCCCGTCGGCGGTGCCACGGGATCTATCGTCATCAAAACGCTGGGCCGCCGAGGCCGCATGCTGGTCTTCGGCACACTTAGCGAAGAACCGCTGCAATGCAGTCCGCGAACGTTGATCGCACAACAAGCCAGCGTCGAAGGATTCGGGCTGGGCAACTTCATGAACGACAGAAATATGATCTTCAAGTTGAAACTCGTCCGGCGGATCACACGTCTGATTCTGGACGGAGTGCTGTCAACGTCGGTCGGCCAAACGTTTTCACTGGACCAGATCGCAGATGCAGTGACCGCAGCAGAAACCAGAGCTCGTGACGGCAAGGTGCTGCTGCAAATTGGCGACTGAACCCAGTCGAACAAGCCTCCGTCGGCGAACTACACTCGCGGCAAACCTGCCGTTCGCCAAAGTCGCAGCCCAGTCCTTCATTGAGACATTGGGACTACTGCTTTGTCAGTGGTTGTGTGCCACTGGCTCTGCCAGTGTTTTCGAAAGCCGACAGACACTGGCAGAGCCAGTGCACACATCAATTTAGACCAGTTTACAAATTGACGGAACCGGTCCTGCCTCGTGGCGGCAGCCGTTCTGCTATTGAAACACGTCAACCACGGCCATCAGTCAGCGAGATTCGCTGTAGATAGCACGCTGGCATCGGCCTATGCCAGTTTCTTCTCCGCGATGGTTCCTTCCGGAGTTGTCTGCACGTGGTAGCCGGCGTCCTCAAGTTGCGTTCGAATCGCATCGGATGCGGGCCAATCCTTTGCACCGCGAGCGTCGTCGATGGCTTTACACAGCGAAATAATATCCGGCTCGTTGTCCGTACCTGACGCCGCGCCCTCGACCACAGCCAGAGGTGCCACCGCCAGCACGTCGTTGATTTTGTCCAGCACAGCCAGCGCCTCGGCCGGGTTGTCCGGTTCCGTCGCAGCCCACGGCAAAACGACGGCCAGCGCCTTGGAGAAGTTCAGATCATCCGCCAGGGCCTCTCCGAAGGCCTGTAAAATCGGGTGAGTCAAATCGACTTCCACCGTCGTATCGCCGGCAGCCGCTTCCAGCTTCTTTCGAAATTCGTTCAGACGTTTGACCACGTTGGCCGAATCCTGCAGACCCTTTTTTGTGAAGTTCATATTGGAACGGTAGTGCGACTTGATGAGCTCCAACCGTAATACGGCCGGGTGCACTTTCACTCCCGTCGCCCGGCCTTCCAGAACATCACGCACCGTCCAGAAGTTGCCCTTGCTTTTGGACATCTTTTCGCCTTCCACCATCAGAAAGCGTGCGTGCATCCAGAATTTCGCGAAGGCATCTGCACCGGTGGCACCACGTGACTGAGCGATCTCGCACTCATGGTGTGGGAAGATCAGGTCTTCGCCGCCGGTATGAATATCAATGACGTCTTTTTCCAGACGCTTGCGAGCCATGCACGAACATTCGATATGCCAGCCGGGATAGCCGGTGCCCCATGGCGAATCCCATTTCATGATGTGCGTTTCGTCGGCCTTCCACAGCATGAAGTCCGACGGATGCTTCTTATTCGATTGATGCTCATCGCTGATTCGTCCGCCAGCACCCGTCTGCAACTGATCCAGAGTGTTGCCGCTGAGTTTGCCATAGTCTTCAAAGCTGTCAACGCTGAAATACACGACTCCATCAGGGCCAACGTAGGCATGGCCCTTGTCAATGAGCTGTGAAATCATCTCCTGCATCGTGTCGATATTGTCGGTGGCTTTCAGGATATTTTCCGGTTCGAAAGCGACCTTCAGACCAAGCAGCTGAGCATCTTCAAGAAACGCTTTCGTGTAGTAATCTGCAATCTGAAAAGGATCTTCGGGATTCTCAACGGCACCTTCCGGCACCTTGCCGGACTTTTTGTCTTCTTTCACCCGCTGGGCAGCGGCTGCCATCTTGTCTTCGCCCGCACCGTCGGCATTGCTGTCGTCGGTCATGTGACCAACGTCGGTGATGTTCATGACGTGATGAACACTGTGGCCAAAGAATTCCAGCGATCGACGAATCACGTCGGCGAACAGAAAAGACCGAAAATTGCCGATGTGAGCGAAGTCGTAGACCGTTGGACCGCAGCTGTACATCCGCACCGTGTCGTTGTCGACAGGCGTGAAGTCTTCCGTGGAATTTGTAAGTGTATTGTAGAACTTGATTTGCATGGCTGGTTCTGAATGAATCGGCAACGATGTGAAGAGGTGGGCTGCTGGCCAATTGGAATTGCCCCTGAGCATAGTAAACTGCTCTGAATCAGTGGAGACCTGATTCCAAAGTGCCCCCACAAATTCCCGCAAACGCACTCAGATACTGCGTTCAGTCCCGATTAACACTCATTCGACGCTTCGCAGAAAGCACACCGTGGCGAATAGATTTCGAAGTATCGTACAACGGCCACTGCTGCGAACGGCCACCATCCTGTGTCTGCTTTCCACCGCGTTTTTGCTGTCCGCAGCTCCGGCACAGGAAAACAATTACGCCCCACGCACACTTTGGACGACGTCGAAAATCACCGGTTCGCCGGAACCGCCGCCGCCACTGAAGCAGACGCTGCGATTTCCCAACTTGAAATTCGACCAACCGCTGTACATCGAACGCGACCCGTCCGGCAGCCGGCTATGGGTGATCACTCGCACTGGGTCTGTGTTCTCGTTTCCCGACGATCAGGAAGTCGCCCAACCGGACCTGTTTGTCGACCTGGCACAGGTTTTTAAGCAGCTGACACCGCACCGCTCCGCAACAGCCGTGAAAAGCGCGTATGGACTGGCATTCCATCCGAAATACCCGAAAGTCCCGGTCTGTTGGCTGACATACAATTTGGTGACCGCAGACAGAAAGGTCCATCTGAAAGATGGCACTCGGCTATCACGCTTCAACGTCACCTTTGATGACAAGGGCGTTCCGCGGTGCGATGTCGCCAGCGAGAAGATCGTGCTGACATGGCCCGAAGGAGGTCACAACGGAGCGTGTCTGCAATTTGGCCCGGATGGGTATCTGTACATATCCGCCGGTGACGGCGAAGTGCCCAACCCGCCGGATCCTCAACGAGCCGGCCAGGACGTCACAAATTTTCTTTCCACGATCATGCGCATCGACGTTAACCCGACGGATCAGGGGCCACTCTACACTGTTCCAGCGGACAACCCGTTTGTGAAAGGTGACAGCGACAGTGCTTCGGCAAGTGGCACCAATGCTGGTTTCGGCGACGATGGCCTGCGTTATTCTGTCGACGAGGCTCTGCCGGAAATCTGGGCCTATGGTTTTCGCAATCCGTGGAAGATGAACTTCGGACCGGATGGCCAGTTGTGGGTTGGCGATGTCGGCTGGGAATTGTACGAAATGGTTTACAACGTAAAACCGGGAGCCAACTACGGCTGGAGCATCGTCGAAGGGCCGCACACCGTGATCCCGGATGGCAAGCGAGGACCGACACCAATTGTCGCACCGGCGATTGCATACTCGCATGCAGAAGGAGCTTCCGTCACGGGTGGCTTCGTCTATCAGGGATCGCACTTCCCGGAATTGAAGGGCCGGTACATCTTCGGCGACTACGAAACTCGGCGCATCTGGTCGGCAACCATCACGAAGAATGAAGATGGCAGCGCGGATTCGCTGTCCGACCTGACTGACCTTGTTGATCCTTCAGTGCGAATAGTGGCATTTGGCGAAGACACGTCTGGCGAATTGCTGCTGTTGCACTTTGACGAAGGCACGATCTACGGCTTGGAACGAAACGAAGCCGTCGGCGAACCATCAGCGTTTCCACGGCTGCTTAGCGAAACCGGACTTTTTGCCGATGTCACCAATCAGGTGCCCAGTCCCGGAGTCATTCCCATCGAAGTCAATGTTCCCATGTGGAACGACGGTGCCACGGCCGACCGCTGGCTTGGCATTCCGGGCAACGAACCCATCCAGGTGCTCCGTGGACCTAAGCGGATGCAGGAAAGCAGCCTGCGGGAATCCATGCACTTTCCAGTCGACAGCGTGCTGGCTCGCACTGTTGGAACGAGCAACTCACCCGGTAGTTCGGGGGTCGCTCTGGAAACGCAGATCCTTCACTTTAACGGAAAAAGCTGGGCCGGTTACAGCTATCACTGGAACGCAGATCAAACAGACGCTGAACTTGTCCCTGCTGGCGGCACCGACATTCAACTGTCCGACTACGGAGAATCGTTCGACAAAACAAACTGGCATGTACATTCCCGCTCGGAATGTATTCGCTGTCACAACTCATGGGCCGGCGGTGTTTTGGGCTTTACGTTGTCGCAGCTGAACCGCGGAGTACGTTTTTCAGAACAAGACGACACACAAGTTCGCAGATCACACCGCGCAACAGTGACGACAGTGTCCACAGCGGACACGACCACGCACAATCAAATCGAATGGTTGCGCGACATCGGCGTACTGGCCGGCAACATTCCTGACGATATTCGCAACTCGCAGGATCCTCGAGTAGCTGCGCTGGCACATATTCAGAACACAGAATCAGAACTGAATCACCGAGCACGTTCGTATCTGTCCGTCAATTGTGCTCACTGTCATCAAAAAGGTGCCGGAGGCACGGCGACCATCGACCTGCGCCACGAAGCATCACTGGAAGAAACGAAGACGATTGGCACAACGCCGGTTCAGGGTATGTTTCAGATCCCCGGCGGTGCCATCGTGGCTCCCGGACAACCGTCAAAGTCGGTCCTCTTTTATCGCACGGCGTGTTCGGGTCGAGGTCGCATGCCACACATCGGTTCTCAGCAGGTAGACGTCGAAGGTGTGAACATGCTGCGTAAATGGATTGCGTCTCTGCCATCCGACGAATCGCCAGTTCAGATCAAACCGTCCCTGCAATCGACGCCTCAAGCGCTGGAGGTCGTAGCCAGACTGGACCGAGGAGAAATTTCGGACGTGGATCGCATAAGATTGCTGGCCGCAGCTCGCGACGCGGCTCCGGAGATCCACAATCTGTTTACCCGCTTTCAACCTCAACAGTACCGTGACCAAATTAATCGACGACTGGACGTGGCACATCTGCTATCGATCGCAGGTGATGCGACAAAGGGGGCGGGGTTGTTCGCCGAGAAACGCATGCAGTGCATCAATTGCCATCGGGTTGGTCAGACCGGCGGTCAGATCGGCCCGACACTGGATGATGTTGGCAAACGGCTGAAGCCTGCCGAAATGATCGGATCGATATTGGATCCGTCGCAGAAAATCGACCCGAAATTCGCCGCGTGGACGGCGCTGACCATTGATGGAAAGGTGTACTCGGGATTGCTGATGAGCCGCACAGAAACCGCGGTCACCCTGCGGACGGTCAGGAACGAAGACGTCGTGATCCCGAAGATGGACCTGGAAGAACTGATCCAGCAAACCGTTTCGCTGATGCCGGACCGCCTGCTGAATGACCTGACCGATCAACAGATCGCCGACCTGCTGGCCTTTCTGTCAGCCAGGAAAACAAAGTGACGCACATGGGCCACTCAATCATTCCCCGGGTGGCCCTGTTACTTGCAACAAGGGTTGCGCAGCAACAGGAGGCTCGTGTCTGCAGCGTCGATTTCTGTCACGCCGCTCTGTCTCAGCCTCTTGTGCCTGCGGCACTCCGTTTGCGAGCAAACGGTGCCACCCACTATGTGAGCAAATTACAAGTGAAACCCGTCCAAAATCACAATCCGTTACAGCCGCCCCTTCCACGATTCAAGCCAGCCGCTTGCATGCCGATTTCGGTATTTGTAGCTTACCCGCCTCTGACGGGTCCGCGAAAACACGTGCGCCCACTACCTCTGACTGAAGCTCCTTTGGGACTACGAATTCCATGTCTGAACGCATCGTCCTCCGTACCGGTGAATCTCTTGTTGCTGGCGGGCCGACCTTTACGGCAGCCGAACCGGAAGTCGTAATTGGTGAACTCGACGGCCCCGTCGGCACAGCACTGGCCACGCTCACCGGAGACCAGTCGATGGGGCACTCAAAAGTGTTCGCCATCCTGAACACCGACATTCAGGTCCGCCCCGTGACGCTGTGCGTCAGCAAGGTCACCGTTAAGAGCACGCGTTACACCAACATTCTGATGGGCACTGTTCAGGCCGCCATCGCGAACGGTGTTCTGGATGCGGTACGCGCGGGTGACATTCCCAAAGAGAAGGCCAACGATCTGGGGATCATCTGCAGCGTCTGGCTGAACCCCGGCGTGGCAACCGACGACAACCTGGACCACAAAGCGTTGTTCGAAATTCACCGTAAAGCAATGGCACAAGCGATTCACAAAGCCATGGCGTGCGAACCTTCCATCGACTGGCTTCTCGAAAACCAGGACAAGATAACGCACAAGTACTATCAGATGGGGCTGGACGGAAAAATCTGAGCATGGCTTGCCGGAACGCAGGCCCGGTGTGATTCTGACGAAGCCCACCGCCAGCCTGCGTCGAAGGCCCGCTTAATGGCTTTCAACCTCGATGTCATAGGTCTGCTCGGCATCGACCTCAGGCAGCTTTCTCCTGTGCTTCTTCCCCCCGGGCTGACAATCCGTCAGGAACTCGTCAGACGGATGTAAAACGTCTGTAAGTTCCGCCATACAGCGGCGAAATGACTTTGCGATTCCACGCAGAATGACGTTCAATGAAATGCGTCAATTAGCGTTTCACAGAACAGAGGAGTTGTCGCGATGAACCTTGCATTTACTGGTCTCATTTCTGCCGCCCTGCTTGGCGGCATCATGCTGATGACGCATGTGGAGACTGCAGATCCGCTGGCACATATGGCTGACGCGATTGCACTTCGTCACAGTACTGGCGACGCTGGACTGACCGTCGTGTTGACCGGCAGCGACGAACCGCACGTGTGGAAATCGTTCGGGGACCTGCACGATCGCTACACTCAGGCGTTCGTAAACTCAGAAGGCTTCGGAATCTCGCGCGTCCTGACCTTTGATACCCCGGAAAAAAGAGCCTTTCTGGTGAACGGCCAAAAACGTCGGATACACACAGTGCAACTCATTGGACTGAGCGGTGACATGCCGCGAGCCTATGAATCTTCCTTCATGAACCCGACACGTTCCATGCTGGCGACGAGTGCTCATCGAGCGCTCTCCGATTTCGAAAATCACGCCATCGAGCGACTGAGAGCGGGGACCGATTACGTTTTCTCCGGTGAAGACCACGATCCGGAGCACCCCCACGGAACGTTGGTGGCCGCACTGCGAGCGAGCGAATCGTGCATGGAATGTCACGACGCCAAACGCGGACAACTGTTGGGTGCATTCGCGTATCGACTGCATGCCCCGTTGCCGAGCGGAAACCTTGACAGATCAGCGACTGATCTCGCAGACCTGCTGACGTCGCTGCCAGCGAAACCGGAATAACACTCGAGCGGTTTTCGACCGATGGATTCCACAGGACTGGTTTTGAAACAACGTCTGGGGGCTCGGACTTCCGGCTGAACAGGGATTTCCACGGCGAAAATGAACGCCGAAACCAGACGTCCCACCAGATAATCCAGCCTCGACGAAGCACTACGTTGCCGACTCGACCTCGTCCTTGTTCAGGCACTTGTCGATCTGCCGCACGGCCTGTCGCAGACGTTGACTGTTTTCGACGATGGCCAGTCGCAGACTGCCTTCTCCGTCATCCCCAAATCCTCGACCGGGACTGACGGCGACACCACCTTCGTTAAGCAGCTTCATCGCAAATTCGATCGACCCCATCTCCCGCCACTCTGCGGGCATATCGGTCCACACGAACATGCCGGCCTTGGGCGGAGTCACGTTCCATCCCAGGCGTGTCAGACCTTCGCACAGAACATCCCGACGCGACTGATACTCTTTGGTGATACTCTCCACAGCGGCGTCGCAGTGTCTCATGGCGACGATAGCGGCGATCTGGATCGGCTGAAAAATTCCGTAATCGTAGTAGCCCTTAATCGTGGCCAGGGCCCGCACCATTTCCGAATTGCCGCAGCAATAGCCGATTCGCCAGCCGGCCATGCTGTAGCTTTTACTCATCGATGTCATTTCGACACCAACGTCAATCGCGCCCGGTGTTGCCAGAAAGCTGGGAGCCTGGTATCCGTCGTAACAGATGTCAGCGTAGGCAAAGTCACTGATAACAAGAAAGCCATGCTTCTTTGCGAGCGCAACAAGGTCGACGTAAAAATCCTGTTCGATGACTGTGGCCGTCGGATTATGCGGAAAGTTGACCACCACGACCTTGGGTTTCGGCACCATGTTTTCGCAGGTGTACGCGATATTCTGCAGAAATTTCTCGGGCTCTCGCGTATCCAGAGTGATCACGTTGCCGGAAGCCAGCATCACAGCATAAACGTGGACCGGGAAATACGGCGACGGCACGATCGCCGTGTCACCTGGCCCCATCAGGGCCAGACACATGTGGCTGAAGCCTTCCTTCGAACCGATACAGGCCAGCACTTCGTTGTTGGGATCAAGCCGAACACCGTAGCGTTTCCAATATCGAGCCGACACTTCCTTCCGCAGGTTCTCGATGCCGTTACTGACGGAGTATCGGTGGTTGCGTGAGTCGGCCAGAGCTTCTTCAATCTTCTGCACAATCAACGGATCCGGTGGATCCGTGGGATTGCCCATGCCCAGGTCAATGACGTCGACACCCTCCACTCGCAGCTGGTGTTTTCGCTTGTTAATCGCTCCAAACATGTACGGGGGCAAGCGTTTGACCCGTTCCGCCACTGGAATATTGAAGGGAGTGTCGTCGAAGAAAACGTCTGATTCGCTGCGCATGGAACGGGGTCCGAGAAAGATGTTGTGGAGCGGAGGCCGCTCGGATTTGCCCGCAATGAACGGGTTTCGTCGTCAAAAACACTGTTTTCTCAGTCGCTACGCGGAGTCGAATTCGAAACACCTTGGTTTTGTGAAGACATGATGTGATTGAGTAAGTGTTTTGCGACCAGCGGCAGCAACGTGCTGGTTTCGGTGCGTTCGTTCTCTGGCCTGAGGCGCCGACCGCGGTGGATTCTATAGGCAGGTGACTGGCCGGGCGACGCCAGACCGACACCGAATTGAAGGCATGGGATCAGAAAAGTACCAAAGTGCGGCGAGAATCAAGCCATGCTCTGAGCGGATTGCCGTTCAAGCCCAATGTTTTACCGGATTTACTGACAACAATTTTTTGAACCTTCATCCGTGTTCACTGTCCCTGGCGGCCTGACAAGCTTCTCCATCCGCAAGAAACCGAGCATTGACAACGACAAAATACAGAATCAGATTGTTGCCACAGGAGGCTGTCCCGATACGACTGTTCTTGTGAGCGGCACGGCGCTAGAGCTTTGTCACTGTCAAAAAGTGGGGTAAGCATCCTGCTTGCCGTGTGTTTCTCCTGATGAATCGCAAGCTGGAAGCTTACGCCACGAATCTATGCACTAGAGCAGTTTACTTATTGTCGTGGACGATACTGGCTCGTGGGAGTAACAAAACTGCTATTGAAAAGCGTTCTTCACGGCCACAAGTCAGCGTGAAACGCTGTAGCCGCCGGTTATTGGCAGTGTTTTCACCCGCGGCTAGCGCCGTGCGGCTCACTGTTTCGAATATCCGGACAGCCTCATGGACTCCCAACATAACGGAAGACCTAAGCAAACGGACTCAATCAGCCACTTTCTGTTTTATTTGCTGATGGTCCTGTAAGAATCCTTACAGAACCAGCGTCAGGGGATCGGTATCTCCGTCACGGGAGGTTGCATCGCTCGAATCGTACTGGCAGCGACATGAACGAAAAGATCTGGTATCTGAAGAAATGTTCGGTCTTGGGCAGCTTGTCAGCCGAGCAGATCCTGGACGTTGAATCTCAATGCTTCAGTCGCGAATTCGCTCGTGGCGAAATGATCTACCTGCCCAGCGACATGGGCGATTCCGTGCTGCTGCTGGCTCGCGGGAGAGTGAGGATTTACCACGTCACCGGCGAAGGCAAACAGGCGATTCTTGGATTCATGGAACCTGGAGAGTTATTTGGCGAAGTCAGTGTCTTCAACGGCAGTTGCCGAGACGAGTACGCGGAAGCCACGGAGAAATCGTTCGTAGTATTGCTGCCACGACATGTGATTCAGCAACTCATGCTTGAGAACCCCAGTGTTTCCATGACGTTGACAAGAATGTTCGGACTTCGGGTAAGACGAATCGAACGGCGACTGAAGTCTCTCCTGTTCAGAACAAGTCGCGAACGTCTGATTCACCTGCTGCTGGAACTGGCCGAAAAATACGGTCGTCACGCGCCGGACGGAATTTTGATCGGACAGAAAATTTCGCACCAGGACATGGCCAGCATCATCGGAGCGACTCGAGAAACCGTCACGATCACTCTTGGTGAACTGCAGGCGGAAGGCAAACTGAAGATTCACAAGAGACAGATCACGCTTAAAAACGTCGAGAACCTTGCAGTCTCAATCGATTCTGGCCCCGTTGTGCCCACGTTTGTATGAGACATCACAAATCCAGGCCGGGCAATTCCGGAGAGGCTCGTTGCTGAAAAAAGCGGGCCCTCACTTTGGCGTCTGCGAAAAGAAACGGAAGCGTTAACCTGATCACAGACATGGCCCGGCGAAACATGGAAACTTGCTGCCTGGCCCATTCATCTTCATCGAACAAAGAACTGTCATGACAACGGAACGAGACTGGGAGCCCTGCCCTGTCGGCACAATCAAAGACGTCACCGATCGCCAGAATGAGGCGGCACGTGCCACCACGTTGTCACGTCGATCTGTTGTTGTCGGCGCCATATCTGCAGGTGCATTTTTTCTTTGGACACAGCGGCCGCGACAGCAGACGCTCACATGTCAGCAGGTATGTGACCAGGGCGTCAAGTATGTTCAGGGACAGTTGTCCCCCGATCTGGCTGCAGCGATCGCGACGCATTGCAAAACATGCGGGCGATGTACCAAACACATTGCCAGATTACGGCAAACTACCACGGCCTGATGCAATGGGCAGGTTTGATGAACCGTCTGAGGAGGCCGCTGGGAGTGGCACAGAGACCATTCGCCCCCGCCCCGGGTCGATGCCAATGACGAGTTTCCGATTTTGGCCGTGCAGGTATAGTCGGCACGACCGGAAAAAACGCTGAATCGTCGCAGGCTCACTGTTCCCGACCGCAGTGGAATTGGGCATATACACCGTGCGGATCGCAATACTCCGCCACGAAACGCTCGGATCCGTCCGGATCAGGGCAGACGGTTTTTGACCGGCCGCACCCTCCGGAGTATGATGCAGACATCGCCACGGCAATTTCAACGCCGTGGTCATCTCCTTTCTGTATGTCAATTCAGCGCCGGCGCCGTACTTCCTGTCTGCAGACACTTCCGTCTGTCGTTTGACGCCATCAACTGAATTCGACACTTCTCCGGTGCATCATGACTCAGCAGTCAAGTGCTGAACTCGATCCGACGCAACAACCCACAGAGGCCGAAGTGCCGCTGTTGGATCGACCGCTCGTAGCCGATGAACAGAAGACGGTTGTCAGCACGGGTACGGATCCCGCCGACAACGTGCCATCAGAGATCACGTATTCCGCTTCCGCTCAGGAAATCCGAGATCGTCTCTTCGGTGGTCATGGCGATGATGTGAATCGAGCCCACGGACTTCGCATCGGTCACTTCGATGTGGAGGAACGGATCGGATCTGGTGGCATGGGAGCCGTCTTTCGGGCCGTTGATCTTGAGCTGTCCCGATTTGTCGCTTTAAAGGTGCTGCATCCGGGAACAGCCGCCGACGCATCGCTGGTTGCCAGATTTCGCAATGAAGCCCGCGCGTGTGCTCAACTGAATCATGACAACGTGGCTCGCATTTTCTTTGCAGGCGAACAGGACGGGATCCACTACATCGCCTACGAGTACGCGGACGGCATCAACATCAAGGAACTGATTCAGCAGCGAGGCAAACTGAGTCCGGCGGAAACCGTCAACTATTCCATTCAGGCAACACTGGCATTGAGCCACATCGCGGCGGCCGGAATTATTCATCGAGACATCAAGCCGTCCAACATTATCATCACGCAGTCCGGCCGTATTAAGGTTGTCGACCTGGGACTGGCGCGACGCGACACGACGGATTCGATCGGCGACATCACGGTTGCCGGAACAACTCTCGGCACGTTCGACTACATCGCCCCTGAACAGGCACGCGACCCTCGGATGGCCGATGTTCGCAGCGACATTTATTCGCTGGGATGTACGGTGTATCACATGCTGACCGGACGGCCTCCGTATCCGGAAGGCACAGCGCTGCAGAAACTGCTCGATCACCAGGGGAAAACGCCGCCGGACCCGCGAGTCGTGGCAAAGGATGTTCCGAGCGAACTCGCTGCCATCGTACAAAACATGATGAACACCGATGCGGATCAGCGATACCAGGATCCCGGACAGCTGCTGACAGATCTGATCAGCCTTGCCACGCAGATGGGGTTGCGCAGCGTTCCTGCAGAAGGAGTTGTCTGGCGCAGAATTCCTGTCCGACGAATTCGCGAATTGTCGGGGGCCATTTTTCTGACGGGCGCAGTGCTGGCCATCTGTCTGACCGCACTAATCTTTCATTTTCTGCCAGGAAAGCCGGAGCCTCCACCGGATTGGCTGAAAAAGTCTTATGCGATTCAACTGAGCGCCGCCGATTCTCTCAAAATGAGCCCGGCACCTGAGTCCACCGGAGAAGATTCGACACTGACATCCGGGAAGGGCACCCTGAATCCGGGGACTGCAGAGCTGGGTCAGCTCCTCGAACGGACTCGGGTGTCCAATCCGCTTCCGCTGCCGGGATCTATGCCCATCGGCCCGTTCTTTTCGCTTGTCGCGTCCGAGAGTTCAGGCGTTCCATTGCCTGACAACATCGCCACTCCACCCCTCGAGCGACATCGCATTCGCCTGGTGTCAGCGAACGGCGAGCAGCAAGCTCACGATTCACTGAGCGGTGCGCTGGCCGACGCACAGTCGGGTGACGAGATTCTGCTGCAATTTAACGGTATTCAACTGGTACCGTCCCTGCCGAAACTCGGTCGCGCAAGCAGCGAGAACATCACACTACGCGCGGCACCCGGGTTTCGCCCGATCCTTGAATTTCGAGGTGACGACCAGCCATCGTCCATGCCGGGACGGCTGTTCAACCTCACCAACAACCTGAACCTCCGGCTACTCGGTGTCGACATCCGGGTCATCATTCCGAACGAAGTCATGTCGTATGAATGGGTCCTGTTCGAATGCAACGGTCCCAACAGAATTGAGTTGCGGGACTGCACCATCGAAGTGCAGAATCCGTCACAGCGCCCGGCCACTGTTTTCCGACTTCTGGACTCACCCCTTGACGAATCTTCAGACAGCCAGGTTGACATTCAGCTGAACGAAGTCGCGATTCGCGGCGGCGTGGATGTGGTACTGGTCGACGGTCAGCCAACAGGACGCCTGCAGGCAGAACAGTGCGCTTTCGCGCTGGACGGTTCGCTGATTAACAACGTCGGTTCACAAATGCCGGAAATCGTCGGTCGCCTCGATGTCACTCTGGAACGCACAACCAGCATTCTTGCCAAACCCCTCATCCGAATGGCAGACAGCGATGTCTTCGACGGCAGAGATCCACAACGAGAACTGCCGAAACTTTCCGTGAACAGTTTTTCGTGTGTCTTTGCGTCACTAACAGAAGACGGTGTGCTGATTCACTCTCAGGGCAACACCTATCTGGACACCCCTCAGGAATTGCTGGTCTGGCACGGCAGCAGCAATCTGTTCCACAACTACGACGTTTACTGGAAACTCGAAAGTGGCGGCTTAGTATTGGAATCGACACTGATGTCGTTTAACGAATGGAATGATACCTGGAGCCATGCGTCAAACGCACAGGACGAAGAGGCTGTTGAATTCGCCTCGGAAGTCTGGAGCGAAGAGGGCGTCCTGGAAACATTGTCACGGGCAGGTCTCAGTGACTTTTCTACCCGTTTCTTCGCGTTGAGCCGAGCACAGTTCTTTTCCGGCACCGCAGGTATGATGCTCGATCCTGGTGGAAGAATTCCAGGGGTCGACACTTCGTTGCTGAGAAGTTTCCCGGAGACGTTGCCGTCACTGCCGGTCGAGACATCGCCGGATAGCGCCAACTAAAGCAGTTTACTTATTGTCGTGGACGATACTGGCTCGTGGGAGTAACGAAACTGCCATTGAAAAGCGTTTCTCGCGGCCACAAGTCAGCGTGAAACGCTGTAATTTCGGTGATCAGTGACGTTTGCCCGGATTTCGGTACACTGAGGTGTGCATCTTTCACCTCGACCGGAGTACGAGCGCCATGCGATGGTTTTGCGTCGTTCAATCGATTTTTCTGATTTCCGCAACGCTGTCTGCTGCTGACGACAATCGGCTTGCCGATCTGGATGAATGCAACCCATGGTACCCCGATCAGAACTTTCCGAAGCTGACTACTCCTCAGTGGGTCGATGAAGACGGCGTTCAGGCGGTTGTTGTGCTGGCCATCGACGACATGCGCGACACGGCAAAGTACGAACAGTACCTGCGCCCCATATTGAATCGCCTGAAGCAGATCGACGGCCGAGCCCCCGTCAGCATCATGACGTGCGACGTGAAGCCCGATGACCCGCAACTGCAAAGCTGGCTGGAAGAAGGGCTGAGCATTGAAGTCCACACCGTCGATCACCCCTGCCCGCTGCTGCAGGCAAGCGACTTCGACAAAGCCAAATCGACCTACGATCGCTGCATTGATCTGCTCAGCACGATTCGCGGCAACAAACCGGTCGCCTTCCGCACTCCGTGTTGCGATTCGCTGAATACGGTGAGCCCTCGGTTCTATTCTGAGATCTTCAGCAAGACGACTGCGGACGGCAACTTCCTGCAGATCGATTCGTCAGTGATGAACTTCTTCACGTCTGATGATGCGTCGATTCCTCGCGAACTGGTGCTGGACAAAGATGGCCAGGAACGGTTCTGGAAGTACAAAGTGCGGGGACTGAAGCGAGGCGACACACTGCACGACAACTTCGTCAACTACATCAAAAACTATCCGTATCCGTACGTGATCAACAACACATGCTGGCAGTTTCCCTGTGTTGCCCCCAGCGACTGGTCGGCTCAGCACCTGCATGGAACCAACAACCCGGTCACCGTGGCCGACTGGAAAGCTGCACTCGACATCACCGTGCACAAGCAGGGCGTTTTTAATCTGGTCTTTCATCCTCACGGCTGGATCACGGCCGAACAGGTTGTCGAACTGATCGACCACGCGGTAACAACACACGGCTCAAAGGTGAAGTTCCTGACGTTTCGGGAAGCGGCAGAAAGGTTGAACAGGTCACTCTGTGACGGGAAGCAACTGCGCCACGCGGGCGATTCAAATCAGGTGGCCGTGCACCACGCCGCCTTCCGACAAAAGAATCCCGAACCGAACGCTCTCCGTGCAGTGCCACAAGCGGTTCGTAAGACCATCGAACAGGGACGACATGCAGGACTTCTGCCACTACACCGTCCGGATGGCTCGCACAACGGAGTTTTTGTTCACGACAATGCACTCTGCTGGCAGAACGAAGATACGGCCCATTTGCCGAATCTGATTCAACGAGTGTCATTTGACGAGCTTCTGGCTGAACATCGTCGACGCGAGGCGCGGTCGGCATTGCCACCTGTGCCGATCGGCGCGGCGGTCGTCGATATCACACCCGGTTATCCGGTCCGGCTCACTGGTTACGGAAACCGCGCAACCGAATCTGCAGGAGTGGCGGAAAAACTTCATGCGCGAGCGCTGGCGATTGGAGGCAACACCGAACAACCACTCGCAATCCTGGTGACGGTCGACAACTGTGGCGTACCCGCATCTGTGACCGAAGCCGTGTTTGCCAAAGCCACAGCGAAACACAGGATCAGTCGCGCACACTTCGCTGTGTGCTCTACGCACACGCACTCCGGTCCCTGGCTGCGAGAATTCGCGCCGAACGTCCTGACGGATCTCACGGACACAGAGACGACTCACCTGAAACAGTACGAAGAGGCCCTGATTGCGAAGCTGGTCGAAGTTGTCGACAAGGCCATTGCCTCACGCCGGCCAGGCAGGCTGTCGATCGGCAGAGGAAAAGTCGGCTTCGCGATCAACCGCCGAACACTCACGGATGGCCGCTGGACCGGATTTGGCGAAACGCCGGATGGCCCGGTCGATCATCAGTTGCCGATTCTTGCGGCACACGACGTGGACGGCAAGCTGATTGCTGTACTGGCGAACTACGCCTGCCACGCCACGACAGAGACAGGTCAGTTCAATCAGATCAGCGGCGACTGGCCGGGCCTTGCCGCGGACCTGATTGAAGCGGACAACGCGGGAGCCGTGGCTCTGATCGCCATCGGTTGCGGAGCTGACGCGAATCCTGCACCACGAGGAACTCACGAAATGTCGCGGCAGCACGGTCAAGCTGTCGCCGATGAAGTGAATCGGCTGCTTGAAAATGCCGTCGCGGAGGGAGTGGAAAGGCACGTTCAACTGATCGACCCGCGCATCACCTGCAGAATGGCCCGCGTCGATCTACCGCTGGGGCCGCTGCCATCGCGGGAAGAATGGGAACAGCGTGCGAAGGAGCCTGGCCATACCGGCATGCATGCCCGGCAATTTCTGAAGCTGCTGAACGACGGCAAATCCGTTCCCACCACAGTTCCAGAGTATCCCGTGCAGACGTGGTGTTTTGGTGAAGACCTGGCGATGGTGTTTCTTGGTGGAGAAGTCGTCGTCGATTATTCCATTCGGCTGAATGAAATGCTGGACGGTGACAGATTGTGGACGAATGCCTACAGCAATGACGTTCCCTGCTACATTGCGTCCAAGCGCATTCTGCGCGAAGGCGGTTACGAAGCCGATCGGTCGATGGTCTATTACGGCCACCCTACTCGTCTGGCACCGGAAGCCGAAGACATCATCTGCGACGCCGTGCAGAAACTGCTTCCGCATACGTTTTATTCCACAAAGTCACGAGCAGACTTCCCGGGCCCGAAGACTCCGGACGAATCACTGGCATGCATCACGACAGGAGCAAACCTGCGCGTCGAACTTGTCGCCGCCGAGCCGCTGATACAGGACCCCGTAGCCTTTGACTGGGATGTCCAGGGCAGATTATGGGTCGTCGAAATGGGCGACTATCCCAACGGAAGCCCGGGCCAACCACTCGGTGTCAACACGACCGGCAAAGCTGGCGGCGGACGAGTTCGCGTTCTCGAGGACACCGACGGCGATGGCCGCTACGACAAAGCGACGACGTTTCTGGACGGCCTGCCCTTCCCCACCGGCATCGCCCTGTGGCGAAACGGCGTCATCATCACGGCCGCTCCGGACGTGATTTACGCCGAGGACACAGACGGTGATTTTGTGGCAGACCTGCGCCAGGTGCTGTACGCCGGCTTCCAGCAAGGTAACCAACAGCATCGAGTCAACGGATTGCGCTGGGGACTTGATGGTTTTCTGTATCTGGCGAACGGCGATAGCGGTGGCGAAATCAGTGTCGTCGGTGCACTCCATGACGGCGTTCCGGCAGACGTGGTTTCAGCGGCGCGGACGAACATCAGCGGACGTGATCTGCGCATCAACCCGGACTTCGGCCTGATTGACCCAGTCAGCGGGCGGACACAATTTGGACGCGAACGGGACGACTTCGGCAACTGGTTCGGCAATAACAATTCCAATCCGATCTGGCACTATGTTCTGGAAGACCACTATCTCAGGCGCAATCCCCACGCGACGGTCTCAACGACGAAAGCAGAGGTCTCCGAATTCCCGGGAGCCGCACCCGTCTTTCCGACCAGTAACACAATGGCTCGATTTAACGACTTTGGCAAAGTGAATCGCTTTACGTCCGCCTGCAGTACCTCCATTTATCGGGACAACTTTCTGGGTGCAGAGTTCTACGGCAACGCCTTCACCTGCGAACCAGTTCACAATCTTGTATCACGGCTGGTTCTGGAACGTGACGGTGTCACTTTCAAAGGCCGTCGAACAGAAGACGAACGCGAATCGGAATTCTTCGCCAGCAGCGACAACTGGACTCGCCCGGTAATGGTCCGCACTGGCCCGGACGGTGCCATTTACGTAGCCGATATGTATCGCCAGGTCATTGAACATCCCAAATGGATACCGGCCGAATATCAGCGCAAGCTGAATCTGCAGGCTGGCAGCAACAAGGGCCGCATCTACCGCGTCGTTCCGTCGGGGGCATGCTGCCAGTCGATAGCCGCAGCGGCCCCGCAACTGGCCGTCGAAAAATCCGCCACTGGTCCCTCACCCCTTGAAGGAGACACGGCTGCAGTCAGCTCTACAGAACCGCAGCCGAATCATCGTGACTGGTTTGCGAGATCGTGGCAGAAAACAGCCACAGACGATCTCATCGATCGTGTTTCCAGCCCCAACGGCTGGTGGCGAGACACCGCTCAGCGAATTCTGGAACATCAAGGAACTGTGCCTTTCGAACGCCTGGCAGAACTGTGCCGCTCACACTCGTCCACAGCTGTACGAGTGCAATCGCTCTACACGATTCAGAAGGTCAAATCGGCAGACAAGGCCCGAGTGCTCAACCTGCTACTTTTCGCCTTAAAGGACGAACATCCGGAAGTACGACGCAACGCTTTAAGTTTGCTGGAAACGTCGCTGCTGAACCGTGAATCTCGACCGCCCGACGAGGTCTTGCAGCTAGTCGATGACCCGTCGGCAATTGTACGCCGGCAGCTGGCATTCTCTCTGGGCGTATCCGGTCACCGCGACTCTGCCAGAGCTCTTGCCACACTGTTAAGACAGGACGCGGGATCCATCCATATCGTAAACGCAGTCATGACGGCGCTGACGTCCGACAATATTGGTCACGTTTTGCAGCAGGCAATTTCCGACGGTGGAGTGCCGGACACGGCCGTCGCTCAGCTGATCAGTCAAGCTGCGGCGATGAAGAAAGTCGACGCTCTGCGGCAGCCAGTGCGTGCCATTCTGCAACAGCTGAATGCATCTGCACAACAGAAACCCGGAGTGTGGGATTCGGCAACTCAGGTCATTCGCAGCATTCGGCGACACGATGAAGTGGACTCGGCCGTGAGAAACGATGACGAAATTGTCGCAGCGATGACTCAGGCGAAAGCCAGCGCCGCTGGACTTGCGACAAGTCCTGACGCGCCGGATGACCTTCGCGTAGCCGCTCTGCGATTTACGACGGTAGCAGGAATTCCGAATACCGAAGCTGCCGGACAGCTGGTCGCAGTGCTCAGCCCCGGATCGTCGATCGCTGTTCAGCAGGCCGCCGCTGCTGCGATTATTCAAAGTTCGCCCGACGTCACAGCAACGCTGTTTGACCGATGGAGCGGATTGACACCCGCAGTCAGGTCGTCGATCGTGGAACAGCTGCTGCAGAGTTCATCAAGGACGGAGCTGCTGTTGAATGCTGTTGCCGCAAAGAAACTGGCAGCGAGTGATATCGATGCTTCGGCTCGTGAGCGATTACTCAATCACCGTAATGACAAACTGAAACGTCTGGCAAAGGAAATCCTTGGGACGACAACAAATATCGCCCGCGCCGTTGTCATTGCCGACATGCAGATGCAGATCGACAACCTGACCGGCGATGCCACGGTCGGCAAAGCCGTCTTCGAAAAACGCTGTGCCACGTGTCATCGTCTTCAGAACACTGGCAAAGCCATCGGTGCAGACCTTGCAGCGCTCAAGGATCGTTCGACCAGCGCCCTGCTGATCGCCATGCTCGATCCCAATAATGCCGTCGAAACAAAATTCCTCAGCTACACCGCTGTCACTGCCAATGGGCTGTCTTTCAATGGCATGCTGCTGAGCGAAACCGGCAACAGCGTGACTCTGATGGGCACCGATGGCAAAGAACACGTCCTGCCGCGAACCGACCTTGAGGAATTAAGTTGCTCCAATCGATCACTGATGCCGGAAGGCCTGGAAAAGGATCTGACGCCTCAGAATTTTGTCGACGTCATTGCGTTCGTACAGTCGTCCGGCGTGAAATGGAAGCAGTTCGAAGGCAACGAGCCGCAGCTGGTCACGGCCAACGCCGATGGCACATTAACACTGTCTGCAGTGGCTGCTGAGATCTATGGACCAAGCCTTGTTTTCGAACGTAAATACAGCAACCTTGGCTACTGGTCATCCACCAATGATTACGCGGTATGGAACATCGATTCTCCTGCTTCCGGCCACTGGACGGTGGAAATCGAATACGCCTGCGACAATGCCACAGCCGGCAATCCGTTGAAGTTGTCCACGGGATCACGCCTGCTGACTGCCCGAGTGCCAGGCACAGGCAATTGGGACACCTACAGGACCTGGACGGCTGGCAACATCGACCTGCGTCGTGGTCGAGGCCAACTGATCGTCACGGCGCCCGAACAACCATCGTTTGCGTTGATCGACCTGCGAGCGATTCGCTTGATACCGCCGAAATAGTTGCCACAGGATCAAGGCGTTCACGTTACCGTTCGTTCAAACCGCGTGGGCCACGCCCCGCGTTTCGTGTGCCGAAAAACGCGGCCCGATGGGCAACGCGGTTAAACGAAAAAACCGTTTCTTCACATTTTTTGATAGCAGCCACTGCGTCGCAACGAATCGCAAACACACTGGCTGGCGCGTCGATCTGGCATTGCTTCCTGACCACTTTTCCACGTCCAGCCCCGGCCACCGACCCGTCCGAAACCACAATCCGTAATTGCACGCTCTGGATCCGACACATTGGTTCCTGCTAGACTTCTGTTCAAAGAAGATCAGTCGTTGTTTGATCGAGCATTGACGGAATCCGGACGCATTCTGATCGCGGCTGATCGTTTTTCCCGCCCATTTCCTTATTCGAGCGGCAGCCGCCTACCGCGGTATTCCGCCGCGTCGTTTGCAGAGGAGCACTGATGAAACACATTGCGATTTGCTTTGTGTCTGCCGCCGCAGGAACAGTTTTCGGAGCCTGGCTGATCAGTGCCGGAAGCTCTCTGCCCTCCGCCGCAGGACAGCCACCGTCACAACAGACCGGGTCCGGAAATGGCCTCGCACGACAGACACCTGTGGAACCACGCGCATATCTGGCGGATGGACTGACACCGGACGAAGCAGCGTCGGCTTATGTTTACGAATTGAACAATCGCAGTGTCACCAATATTGCGACCCGCATTGGGTCCGAACGCACGTTCTTTCGTATTGAAAACCCCACAGAAGATGCCGGCTCCGGTTTTGTGCTGGATACCGACGGACACATTCTGACAAACTATCATGTCATCGAAAATGCGCAACGGATTCTGGTGACGCTGTACAATGGAGAATCGTACGAAGCCGAACCAGTCGGCGTGGACCCCATCAATGACATTGCCATCATCCGACTGGACGTACCTCGGGAACTGCTGTTTCCGGTAACGTTAGGCGACTCCAGCTTGCTGAAGGTCGGGATGAAGGTGCTTGCGATCGGCAATCCGTTTGGTCTCGAACGAACGATGACCACCGGAATCATCTCCAGCCTGAACCGAACACTGCCGGTGACACGAGCGCGGTCGATCAAGTCGGTGATTCAGATCGATGCGGCCATCAATCCAGGCAACTCCGGCGGGCCGTTGCTGGATTCTCATGGCCGTCTGATCGGCATGAACACAGCGATCGCCAGCCACACCGGACAAAGCGCCGGAATCGGGTTCGCAATCCCATCGAACCTGCTGGCACGGGTCATCCCGGAGTTAATCGAACACGGTCGTGTCATTCGTCCGGACATCGGGATCACAGAAGTGTGGCAAACCGAAGAAGGGCTGCGGATCCTGAGAATGGACCCCGAGGGTCCGGCGGTCCAGGTTGGTTTAAAAGGGCCAGCGATCGGACGAATAAAAAGGGGATTCGTTGTCTTCGAAACAGTAGACCGCAGCGCTGCGGACCTGATTGTCGGAGTCAACGGAAAGTGGAAAGTCACCGCCCCGGCGATACGGTCGTGCTGCAGATTATTCGTGATGGCAAACCGATTCAGGTCGAAGTTCGGCTTTCGGAATAATCAGTCCAGTCCGTGACTCAGCAGACCACTGCGAAGTTTCGGCTCGAACCATGTGCTTTTGGGAGGCATAATTTCACCGGCATCAGAAACGGCCATCAACTGCTGAATGGATGTCGGAAACATCGAAATGGCACACGCCCAGCCATCTGACGTGACTCGTTTTTCGAGTTCGTCGGTGCCCCGAATCCCACCAACGAAATCAATCCGTGAATCCGTCCGAACATCTTCGCTGCCGAAGATCGGCTCTAACACACGTTGCTCAAGAATCGCGACGTCCAGTGAAGCAATCACATCCGATTGATCGATCGCATCCGGCGATACGGTGAGTCGATGCCACGAGCCATCCAGATAGAAACAGAACGAACCCGCAGCTGACGGAATCGGTTCGTTGGTGGGTTCAACGGTGCCAACATCGCTCAAACGCTTTAGAACGTCGTCTGCAGACTGTCCGTTCAGGTCTTTGATGATCCGATTGTAGGACAGGATGTTCAGTTGGTTCGCCGGAAACAGAACGGTCAGAAACCAGTTGTATTCTTCGTCACCAGTGTGATCCGGATTGGCCGCCCGGCGTTCCGCTCCCGCGCGCCACGCGCTGGCAGAACGATGGTGACCGTCCGCGACGTAGAACGCCGCCACCGATGACAATTGTTCGACAAGCGCTGCGGCATCGGCAACCGGCCAGACCGTATGCTGTACGCCATCTGGTGCGGTGAAATCGTACAACGGCTGCGCAGACGCAGTTTCGGTAACCAAGGCATCAACAACAGCGACGTCCCGGTAAGTCAGAAACACGGGCCCCGTATGGGCGTTCAGGGTCAACAAATGACGCGTGCGGTCGTCCTCTTTGACCTTTCGAGTTTTTTCGTGCTTCAGGATCAGATTATTTTCGTAGTCATCTATGTGGCAACAGCAGACAATGCCGGTCTGGGCCACACCATTCATGATCTGACGGTAGACGAACAATCGTTCGGTCTCGTCGCGAGTAAGAACACCGTCACTGATCAGCTGATCCAGATTCCGTCGAGCCGTTTTGTAGACTTCATCGGCGTACGGATCGGTGTCCGCCGGCAGATCGATGTCCGGTCGCACGATGTGCAGAAAGCTATGCGGATTGCCTTCCGCAAGGGCTGCCGCTTCTGTGCGGTTGACCACGTCGTATGGGACTGAAGCAACCGTGGCTGCGTTTTCTGCCGTGGGACGAATCGCCTGGAACGGTTTGATACGAGGCATAATACGACTTCTGTGAGGATCTTTGCAGAATAAGGGATTCGGGATTGGAACGACTGCCTGCAGTGCATCCAAGGTCACCGCCTCGTTGCGGACAAAAATTCGAACGATTCCAGGCTGTGAGAGCCATCATGTCGTGTTACAGCGTATTACGCTGACTCGTGGCCGCGAAAGACGTGTGTCAGCCTGAGAAAATGGCCTGCCCACGAGCCAGATCGGTTCACGAGAATAGGTAAACTACTCTAGTATCCGCAACACGTTCAGAAAAAACCAACACATCCGGAATTGATTGGGGTCCGCAGAATTGTCGCAAGAAGAACGAGACCTGGGAGTTCAGCCGATCGGGCAGGTCCTTGAAGAGTTCGGCCTGAAGGCACACGATCTGGTCGCTGCGTCAACCGAGCAATTGACTCATAAGATGGTGTCCCGCGCCGTGAAGGGGCGCAGACTCACGAAGAATACGCGAGAGAAGGTCATCCGGGCCCTGAACGCTGCGGCCGGTCAGAACTTCGATGCCGCACGACTTTTCACCTATTAGTGCGTGGTCAAGTCTAAGAACCGGGGTTGTTCCGTAGCCGAACTCGCCAGAGTTTGGAAGTTTTTCTCGATGTCGTCCAAAGTCTGGCGACTTCGGCTACCCTAAAATCAGGGATTGACGCCTGCTGCCGCCCGGCTTGAACCTCAGCCGTCAGACTTCAACCATCTCGGACTTAGTGCTCTCAATAAACGCGACGACATCACCTTTCTCGGCAGCGGCGAGTTCAAAGTGGTCCAGGGTATCGTGAACGTGCCCCATGAATCGCCCCCAGTCATCGCCTGAGATCTGCATCCCTTTGTGCGTAGCAACCATGTTTCGACCGGTGTAGTAAACCGGGCCGCCCGCGGCGTGGCATAGAAAATCGATCAACAGTTGCTTCTCGCGCTGGATACCGTCATCGCCTCTGTGCTTCCAGAAGCGTCCGAGTTGCTCGTCACTCATGAGACGAGGCAGCAGGTTATTCGCGACGGCGGAGATGGCGTCGTACCCCCCCAACCTATCATAAAGAGAAGGCGCAGTTTCAGTCATCGCGTCAGTTCTGAAATGAGAGTATCTGTTACCTGTGTCGCAAATCCACGACGACCGCGACACGTCACGAAGTCGGTATGCTAGGAAGACCGGAAACGAAGATCAACGGCGGATCTGAACGCCGGACCGTGTGTCCTGTGTCGCACCGAAGTCGACTCTGCATCCACTGCGCCGTCGGTTCTGTCGCGTTCAACGGCACGCTGACGCGACTTGCCGGCATAGTGCAACGCGATCTGATTGCCCAGAGGCTATGTGGACATCACGCAGATCAATCGTATCCCGACGGCTGCAAATGTACCGTGCGTCACGCCACGACGACAAACGCCACAACTGAGGCGACTGCAAGAAATCCGATCAGAAAATATCGTTTCAATTTTGCTGCTGCATTGATATCGCGAACGGTCAACACTGCCTCCAGCATGGCGATTCGTTCATATCGCAGCGCACCACTGGTGTGAGGTGCAAGCAGCAGGTTGGAAAGTGTGGCGTTCATGGTCCTTCTTTGCGAAGCGGGGGGAAATCCTGAACGTCAAAGCAACGTCCAGATCAGGTGTTCGTTTAAACACCGAATTCCTTACGAGTGATCGCCAGGTTTGGCAGATTTATTTTTTTTGCAGACACAACTACTTTCCGTTATGAACTGGTCAACGTGGTTTAACCTGAGACCTCAGGCAATACAGCGACAACAAGCAGCTGACATCAGATGAGGACACAGCCGGGCTCCGGAAGCTGGGATTATGGGTGGGAATCCATGATCTGGCTGACACCGCGGGAGTGGCGGAAGTCAGGCCAGGAAGAACGGGACGATCACCGTTGAATTCGCCTGGCGACTATTGCACGTGGACGGTCGAAAGCTGTACAACCGACACATGAAAAAGAAGTGCCCCACAACAGGTGAATTCTTCGAGTGCGGTGCGGACACGGCCGATCCCAAAAACCATGCAGCGTTCTGCTGCTGGTGTCAGGAGTTTCCGGTTGTGCCGTCGTCAGGCAGGGAATGCCTGGGGCCCACAGCTCTGGCGGCGATAGCCGAACAGATGTCCGCTGCTAAACCGCAACCCCGCGGACAACAGTCCGACCGCTGAAGCAGAACGCTCTACGGCAGCAGCCCACGTTCGCGCAGTTCATTAAGATTGTCCGGTGCGCTTTCTGTGATACGTTCGGATGCGTACTTCAACAGTGCGAAACCAGCCAGCCCAGGCGGTGCTGTGAGAATTGCAACGCGGTCTTCTTCTTCAGCATCCAGCTGACTGTTCAAACGATCAACGGCCTCTTCGATCGTATCGGCCACGATACGTTCTGAACCGTGGTGATTGCTGAGCTTAAGGTTGGAAAACGCAGCTGACCGAGCCATCAGAAATTCAGCGAATCCCGCGTCCTCGTTCTCTTCAAAGAAATCAAGAAATTCGGGACGCATGCTGTCTGGTGTAATAATCCTGGCACGACTCACTGTGATCTGTCCCTGGCGCACGCGGACTGCTGTCGTGTCGTCGTTTTCCTGGGGGGTCACAAGGAAATAAGGAAGGTCGGAATCACCAAAGGTAAACAGCGAATAGGTAACAATACGTTCTATGCGCACCGCGTCCCACATGCGGCGAAAATGCTGTTCCTGTTCGAATTCGTCAAACATCAGTTAACGGTAATCCTTGTGCGTTGCAATGGGGACTGAAGCATGCGGTCCGGCAGCCATGTGACGGCACGACCAACGTCAATCGTGGCGAATTGCAGATTAAAGTCAAAGGACTTTCACAAGCAATCGAAACAAGCTGTCTGCAGATGGCCGATAAGCCGGGTTTTGTCGACGACAGTTGCCTGTCGCGGGCGTTCATTTATCTACGGTGCCAATTGCTCGACACCTCCAGCAGCTGACCCGAAGGAAACAACCCGGACCGAATCGCGTGCGTCCGAGGACACACATCCTTCTGCTTAGCTTTGCTCCCGATGGGGTTTACCCAGCCGACTCAGTCACCTGAATCGCTGGTGCGCTCTTACCGCACCGTTTCACCCTTACCTGGAAAGTCGTTGCCGACTTCGC
>LWDU01043054.1_pt1 | contig 30630 bp, 20 predicted proteins | sample 727161 | NCBI WGS metagenome assembly LWDU01 (sample SAMN04566230, study PRJNA314399) | hydrothermal vent metagenome | isolation source: deep sea hydrothermal plume seawater | place: Mexico: Gulf of California, Guaymas Basin | collected 2004-07-11
CAGGGATCACTAACCACCGCTAATGGTCGGTGGATGGTGACTACTCATTCAGCGGGTGTGGACTCCCTCCCCACGATGCAGGTCGCGTGATTGGTGTTCGGGGACCACGCGGGCAAGGCACAAGAACCATGAACAGGCGCGCGACTGCATACACCGGCTTAAGGTGCGGGGAACTGGAGCAAATCACGTAGGCGGGCGCGAAGGTTCCAGCCAGCGTGGAAGGCGAAGACTTCTCCGATGTCATCCGCGGCACGCGGGAGCTGGCGGATAACCACGCCCTGATCACCTGTCCCAGCCCCTTTGGCCAGTGGACCAGGCAACAGGGCGGACGCGAATTTCGTGGCGTACGCACCAAGCGCTACACCTACACCCGCTCGCTGCAAGGCCCCTGGGAGCTCTTCGACAATCAGGAAGACCCGTTCCAACAACGCAACCTCGTCGCGGAGGCGGACAAGCGTGGACTACGCGATGAGCTCGAAGACAAATTGCGCGCCCGCCTCAAGGCCACCGGGGACGATTTCGCCCCCGGGCCCGAGTTGCTCAAGCACTGCGGTTACCTCGTGGACAAAAGCGAGACCATCGGCTACCGCGACCCAAACGCCTGGGGCCAGGTCAGCGTGCCGGCGAGGGTCGGGTAGCGGCAGGTCGTTCGACCATAACTACTTCCTTCCCTTGAACGCTCGCTTCGACTTCTCGATGAACTCGGTCCGCATGCGCGACTTTTGTTCGCTGGTGATGTCCTGCAAGGTCTGGTTCTTGTCGAATTCCAACGAGTAGGCGTAGCTCAGTGAGGTGGCCTCTTTCCCTGAACCCGGCTTCACCTTGAGCGTCCACAACAGGATCCCCTTCGGCCGGTCGAAGCGCAGGTAGTCGGAATCCGTACTCAACGGCTCCGACATTTCGCCCAGGGAAACCCGCAGGCTGGCGGTGTCTTCCATGGTCGGCGTGCGTTCGCGGAGTCGCAGGCTCACCGGATTCTCCTTGAAGTTGTCGATCACCACTTCCACCGAGATCTCGACGTGCTGGTTGCCACCCTGCACCGCCTCGCTTCGATTGAGCAGGCTGCGTCGTGCCCGGAGCTGACCGTCGACGCCAAAGCCCAGCGAAAAAGTACGCCCGCGCGCGATGGTCGGCATCTCGGTGCGCCCGGTAAAGCGGTCGTCGAGATAGACGTTCACGGCCCCTCCCAGGAGATCCTTGGGTGTCGCATTGGTAAGCTCGGCCTCGCGGAACACCGCCGCAGTGAGAATGGGAACCGCCACGTGGTAGAATTCCGCCTTCGAGCGATGCTGAAGAACCGGAACCATCTGCGCCTCGCGGCGGCTGACCAGGGTCACCGGACGACCAAGGGCGTACTCGATGCTCAGGATGTCCTCGGCGCTGTCTTCACGCAACCGTCGCAATTCGCTCATGCGCTCCGACAGCTCGATCAGCTGCACGCTCGCCGCCGAATCGTTGGCATCGAAGTTGGCGGTTGCCGCCGCGGCGATGGACTGCACCCGGAACTGACCAGCCAGCGCTGCCTTGCGCTGATCAAGCGCCTTGTTGTAGCGCAAGGTGTTCCCGACCAGGTCGACTTGTTGCTCCTGCTGGCCCCCGGAGTCGGAAACACGAACATAGAGCGGGGCCAACTGCGGATTGTAGGCGCTCACGGTGGGCGATGCGGTGGAGAGGGACAAGTTCACCCCCTCCCACTTCTCGCCGCTCACCTGGTGAATGAGCGCATTGAATTCGATCTCGATTTCATTCTGCGCCGTATCGCCGCGCACATTGTAGACGGGCACCCAGCCGCAATCGTCAACCAGGTAGTTCAGCTTCAAGCTTGCCGCACCCTCTTCCTCTTTCTCGAGATAAAGCACTACATCATAAGTCACGGGTGGTCCCCCCGCCAATTTTGCGCGCTCCTTCTGGAGGCGGGCAAGTTGCTCCTGGCTCTCCTCGATCTCGAAGTCCAGTTCCATGATCTTTTGCGAGGCCTCCTCATACTTCGAGAAGTGCATGTCCGTAATCAGCTCGATCTCCTTGGCCTGCAGGACGCCGTGTGCCATTTCCTGCGAAACCGCAGGGGCGACGAATTTGCCCAGCGACTTCAGGTAGTCCTGCCGGATACGCCGCAAGGCAATCTCGTTGCGCGAGACCGAGATATCCTGCGTGACTTTCTTGATGGCCTCTTCCAGTTCGGCCACCGCCCCTTTCAATTGTTCCGCCTCGGCAGGTGGCCGCGATCGGCAGGCCACCGAGCGCACTTCCACCCCCTCGGCCCGATCCGCGAATACTGAAGCGGCATCCGTCGCGGTTGGAAGCGGCGACACGATCACTTCAAACGGTCCCTTTTGTCCGGCCGGCAAATCGATGTGCCGCGTCACCAACGCGGTTCCCTGGTAGAGAGTGACCTCGGTCAGGCGTCCGGTCAGGGCGGGCGGTCCCTCCGGCTTCTTCTTGCCTGCCACAGGATTTGGAACAACCTTGGGTGGTTTGGGATCTCCCTTCGGAGCTTGCCCAAGAGGTCCGGCCGGGGTGGGGTTGATCGCACCTTCGGGCTCCCCTTCCGGCAGCTGGGGATCTGGTTCGACTGGAACATTCGGCGGAGCGGGTTCGGGTTCGGCTCCCGGTTTGGGTGCGCCGCCCAAGGCGACGGGGACGAATGCCAGCGAGGCTGACAGCGAGAGGGCAAGTAGGTGGTTCTTCATGGCAAGTGCAGTGCAGGATTCTGGGCTCTCCGAGAAGACCACAGAACATCACAATTCAAGGTTGCGCAAGCCACTCGGGACACCGCGGGCAATTTCCCGTCGCAAGATCTCCAGAAATCCTGCTTAATTGCTAGGAATTTTCTTTTGCGGGGTGTCGATTCATTGTCATTCAGGATATCGACTCATCGGACAAACCGCACACCCAAAATTCGCAGGGCGGATTTCCAAATCCCCGATCCGGATCATGCCCCCTCCAAGTTTCATGATTCCCCAAATCGGAGCTCGGCAAAAATTCAATCGCAACGCTATTTCCTCTGATCCATTTTGGCTGCCGCCACCTCCAGCTGCACGTTGTCGAAGAGCGATTGGACGCCGCCACCCCCGAGGATTTCGACACGCAGTTTTTGACCAAGACCGGCCGGGTTGGCACCGGTGGTGAAGGTCCATGTCCATGCCTGAAAACCATCGTCGACTTCGTCACCGTTGACCGGTGTCGGATTATTCACAGCAGAAGGTTTCAGGAGAAACTCACCGTAAGAATCGTTGGCAACGCCGTCACCGCCGGTTCCATCATCGGTGTCCGGAACATACCCCAGGCGCAACTCGCCGCCCGGGAATGACCCGACAAAACTTGGATGAATCGCCACCACTTTCAGGGTGTAGATTGTGTCGGCACCAAGAGCAGTGGGAAGCACCTGATAAAGGTCATGCTGTGGACCGTTGTTGTAAGCAAAGAATACCCCTCGATTTGGGAGCGGATCAATCAGACCGGCGTTGATGTAATTGGCATGGGAAGCCCCAAAAAAGCCATTCACGCCCAGCCCGGTCCGGCCAAATTTCCAGCTTCCATCAGATTCAAAGCCAGGCTCGTCAATCTCGATCAAGGAAACCGCCGGCACATTCTTTGCTTTCTCCGGAGCCTGAGCCCTCTTGGTGCTTTTGGGGGCTTCTGAAGCCACCACAGTCGACCTGTTTTTGAGCAAACCAACCATCGCTTCCCCCATTGCATCCCCAATGTTCATGTAGGTTTCCGCGTTGCCACCGTAGTGACTTCCGGAGTCGCTTCCCTTTGATAAGGGGTGGGCATAGACGGTCGCAACATTCCCCTTAAATTCTGGATACTTGCCGGAGTCACCATCAACGGCGAGCATCGCGTCGAGGATTTTTCCACCGCCGTCAACGGCCCCTTTTTTAGTCTGGCCGAGCGAAGCGGTAACGAACTTTGCGTTCGGCGCCTTGAAATCCTTCCGAAGCTGCTTAATGAGCTGAACGAGGTTTTTTTCGTATCGGCTGGAGAGTGCTTCATTGCGACTGTCCCGGTCTCCCTGCCACCAGCAAAATCCCGCAACCTCGTATCCCCCGGCATCGGGATAGTAAGTATTCAAATCAGCCAGGACTTCCTTGGCTCTCGCCACATCACCGTCATACTGCAGTCCGGCATACCATCCGATTTTTTTCGGTTCGCTCCCCTTTTCCCAGCGCTCGGGAGAACCCTTGTATCCCGGATGGACCCAGGTCACCCCCTTGGCATCGGTATGTTCAAAGCTCTCGCTTCCGGGAGGCAACAAATCCCAGCCGAGACCCCGATTGCCGATGCAACTTTTCAGGATCATGACAGGCGCCTCAAGGGCATGCCCCACGTGATGGCCGATCCCCATTTCCGGTCCGATATTGCCCTTGATCGTCATCCATTCGTTGTTGAACACTCTTGTCTGTCCGGGACCACCGCTGCCCATGACTCGCACATTCCGGACATCCTTTCGCTCGGTCCAATTCCCGGCCTCATCGATGAGATAGGGATACAGGCCTTTCTCTTTCACCGCTTGTTCAAGGGAGCCTTCACCACCTTTGATTTTTCCGAAACCGAGCATATTGGATTGCCCCATGAGTATGAAGACCTGCACCGGCTTGCTTAAATCCGCCGATTTTCCATCAGGATCAGGGAGCTTGCTTTTACCGCTTGAGACCGGAGTCCAGCCAATGGACATCATCGCCAAAAGGCCCGACACTTTGATTGCGTTCCTCGTTTTCATAAAATGCTTTTTTCTAAATTGGTTCATCTTTATTTGACCCGCCTATTTTGCCTTCTTCCTTCCCCTCTTTGGGAAAAGTTACAAACGCTGAAGTCGGTTGAAGCATCGACTTCCTCCAATAATTCGGAAGATTTTATAAAATGACAACCTATCCGAATTTGGATAGGGTCAAGCCATGGCCAATTTCACTCTTTATACCCCCTCCGAACAAGTGGCTTCACACTTGCGGGCAGAGATCATTGCAGGCCGATGGAGCGGAACGATGCCGGGGGCGCCGACTCTCGCCGTAGAGCTGGCCGTTGACAGCAAGACAGTCTGGGCCGCGCTCAATTTACTCGAGAATGAAGGCCTTCTCATTTCCCAGGGGACAGGTCGGCAGCGGCGTATCTCGTTGCCCCCTGAAACCACCCCATCCGCCCTTCGCGTTGCCATTCTGGACTACGATCCACTGGAACAAACGGAAGACTGGTCCATATCGATGCAACAGCAATTGGCTGAACAAGGGCACAGCAGTTTTTTTGCCGAGAAGTCTCTCACCGAACTTGAATTGGACCTTGGCCGAATCATCCGGCTGGTAGGTCAAACCCGGGCAGATGCCTGGATCATTTGCTCGGGCTCACGCGAAATCCTCACCTGGTTTGCCCAACAAACAACCCCGGCCTTCGCTCTATTTGGTCGACGTCGGGAACTGTCGATCGCAGGAGTCGGCCCGGACCACAATTCGGCTGGCCGGGCCGCCGTCCGCCGTCTGCTTGAACTGGGACACCAACGTATTGTTATTCTCGTCCGCGATAGCCAGCGCGCGGGAGGACCCGGTCAGGCCGAACGCGTCATTCTTGAAGAAATGGCAGCTCAGGGACTTCCGATCGGCACCTATAACCTTCCCGGTTGGAAAAACACTCCCGAGGATTTCCATCGGGTGCTCAAGGAGCTATTCCGCGTCACCCCGCCCACAGCCTTGATTATTGATGAACCTTTCCTCTTCCACGCTGCCAAGGATCACCTCGCCCAGCGAGGAATATTGGCACCCAAACACGTTTCGTTGATCTGTACTGATCCAGACCCCACTTTCGCCTGGAGCATTCCAACCATCGCACACATCAAGTGGCTGACTCCTCCCATCGTGCGTCGCGTCGTTCGCTGGACCAACAACATTGCCCGCGGAAAAAACGATCGCCGGCAGAGCTTTACCAAGGCGGAATTCATCGAGGGAGGCACGGTGGGAAAGCCACCGGGTGAAAGATGACCGGGAAGCCCAAAGTCAGTCATCACGTCCCGGGAAACCTCGCCACAACTAAAACAGGACAACTGCTAGGAATTTGCTTTTGGCGGAAAGGGTTGAAGTCGCATTTGGACCGTGCCCTCCATCAACCAACCTGTCAGCACTTAACTGTACAGATTCAATGACTGGTGCTTGTGCTTTAATCACATCAACACCTATTAACAAGGTAGTAATCGTAAAAATCCAAGTTAGCCAGATTCTCCTCATTGAACTTATTTCTACTATCCTTGTTATTTGATGTGTTTAGTCCTTCTGGATCCTGTAGAATCCTAATCCTCCTGAGATGGAGAACCTCTCACTGGTCTTCTGCCACCATCAACGCGCTCAGCCGCTGCAAGACCTCAACCTCCTGACTGAGGGTATCGTCTCCCAACTCCTGCATCTCACTTTCGAAATGAATCAAAAAATTACCAAATAACTTCCGGTAGGGCCTGGATATAAACAGAGGAATCGATTGCCGTTCCCATTCGCCCAATTGAAATTCACCGGGGTCGGGGGGAAACCACCACCAAGGATCATTCCCGTCCCTCGGTTCTGGTGAAGGTTGAACTACCGGTTCGTCTTCCCCGTAACTGGCCCGTTCATCTGCAATCCAGGTTTGAATCAGCTGCGCGTAGCGCGAGAGAAGGATACCTTTGCGAATGCCGGTATTGGCAAAGAACTCCGCCTCCACGTCCGGAAGGTTCACCTCCGCCTCGGTGCGATGGATCTCCCCACTGCGATCTTCGTATTGCACTGTCAGGCGCATCGGCTCAGTCGAGGCTTCTAAATTCCGTTTCAGTTTAAGCAAGACCAATCCCCCGCGCGTCTCACCCTCAACTGTGCGAGATGGAAACAAGGTTGCCACTTTCATGACTTCGCCCGTTGCTTGCGAGGCTTCGGGAGATCCGTAAACTTCCTGAATCGAGTAGTGACTCCCGGAAAGTGTCACCTTCAGATTGAAAACCAAGGGAGTCACCATGAACTCGAATCCCTCATCCATGCGTTCGACAAATTGATCTGGTGAATGGACTGAATAATAATTCGCCCCGCGCGTCTTCAAGATCGATTCCACTAACTCAGTATTAAAATCTAGTCCGATTCCGATGAGCGTGGCGTAGGTCTGGTTCTCCGCGTTTCTCTGGGTTATCCCCAGGAGTCCTTCCTCGCTCAACTCACCAAGGTTCGGCTGCGCATCCGTGAGAAAAATGATCCGGTTTTCGAACTCGCTGTGGTCTACTTCGAGGGACTCTTTGAGGAGTAACGAACCCAGCTGCATTCCTGAAGACATGTTCGTCCCCCCTCCCGCGTTAAATGCTAGCACCTTCTGTTCCAGTGCCTCCATGTCGGTGTCACTAACGCGCGACATGGGGTGTGCAATCTGCGCATTGGATGAGAACAAAACGATTGAGAGATTGTCGTCCGGCTCGAGATGACTCAAAAGCGCCACCACTGCCTGATTCGCGACCTCCATTTTGGTCATCTGCCGATCTTCCTGATCAAGCTGCTGTTGATTTCCAAATTGATCGTAATAGTATTCACTGAAACTGGAGCTCATGGAACCAGAGACATCCAGAACAATGACTAGGTTCAGCTTCTTGCGGCTGAAATCCACCTCTGCGATTCCTGAGTTCAATCCGACCGAAAGATATGGTTCCACGACTCTGGTCAGGGGATCCGCGCTCACAGCGAAACTGTAGGAAGGGCAAAACAGATCCTCGCACGGTTCGCTCTGTCCGGTCTCGAAGAAGTAATCATAAAACAATCCCTCGTAAGTGACGTCGGTGACAAGTGGCAGAAATTCCTCATCGATATTCCGCCGAAAATTGTTTATGTCGTTTGCTCCGCCGACCGAAAATCCGAGTCTCTGAGGCACTCCTTGGCCACCAGCAAGCGGGGAGATAAAATCCACCAGTTCACCCCCGAAGTCGATAGAAGGCAGTTCCAAAGCTCCTGACAAATCGACGCCATCGATCTGAACATCTTCGAGCGAAACCCCAATCAAGTTGGCGCCATCGAGGATCGTTCCGGTCAAGATTGCGCTGTCCAGGCGGGCACTCCGAAGATCGGCTCCGGTCAGATTTGTTCCGCTCAGGTTCGCACCCCGCAAATCAGCCCCACTCAAATCAGCAAAGGAAAAATTCGCCCCTTGCAAATTCGCCCCGGCAAGGTTAGCGCCAACCAGACTTTGGTCGGAAAAAACGGCACCCTCCAGATCGATCCCTGTTTGAACAACCCTATAGTAAGATGATCTCACATCCGAATCCGCCTCGAACCGAAGCAACTNNNGGCTCCTCTCCAAGGCATAACTTGCGGTGATTCGTAATTGGTCCAGTCCGAAACCCGGAACCAGTGAATGCGGCTCCCAGGCAACAACGACCCTCCGGTTGCCGGAAAATTGTTTCTCCATTTTCAAGCTGACCTGCTGCCCGGCGACCGGGAGAGAAAGCACCCCCAACGCTATAATGGCCAGGGCAAAGATTCTGAGTTTGGTTTTATTATTGGTACTCATGACGTTATGCTCGGTTCAATTAAACTTACTAATATGATTATGTTATAACAATGAATTTTCTCGCATTGGCCGAATTTCTAAAAAACCTAATTTTATAGGGGTTTCTCACATAAAGATTGCGCTCCTTGGATTGCACGAAAGTGTAACCCTAATTTAGGTCCATTTGCCATCAAATATGAGCAATGGACCGATCCTTGGCCATTGCCCTCATGCAATTACCCGCATATCGCCCCGCAATCACCAGCACGACAAGAACAATCGCAACGCTGATTTCCTCACCCGTGGGCCGGATGTGTGAGGGCATGTAGTTGAACCAGGGTAACTGGACAAGCTGCTGGTTCCACCAACCGCGCCCGGCCTCGTGGTAGTTGAGAAACTCGGACACAAGGATCGCTCCAGACAGTGCCGCCCAGACAAGAAACATAAACACCACGGAAAGGACCTGTCCCATGCGTGAACCCATCCAGCCGAGAATTTTCAGAAAACGATTTCCCGGCAACGGAGGACTGACCAAATGCAGTTCAAGACGCTTAAAAAGGATCTGCTCGAAAGGATTAAGTTCTTCAATACTCACAAGATTGTCCTTCAAGGAAGTCAAGAGTCCGCGGGCATAGATTTTTGCCGCCAAAACACGAATGAGTACGTAGCATGGGAGCACATAAAGCGATGCCAAGAAGTAATATTTTCCCAGATAGTCGGCAGCCTGCTCCGAGGTAGTAATGTTTTGCGATTCGGATAGGTGAAACAGAGAAGGTGCCGTCTTGAGGATGAGTACCGGGACGCAGAGAAGGACAAACAGACCGGAAAATAAAAATACTCGAATCCACTGGCTACGAATGAGCCTAATAATGAGCCTCGCATCCCAGAAGCTTTTCCAGTTTGCGCATACTGCCTGCCGCGCCTGCGCCATCGGCAGGTAGAACATGACAGCAATAAAAAAAAGGGTGCCAATGAGGAACACTACCGGACCGATGAAAGACTGCTCATAACTCTTGTAGAAGGAGATATTCCATCCATAATCCCACCCAAACCACCACATCATTCCCGATGGCAGTGTTAAGGCCAAGGTGTTGGCTGCTCCTTGAATACCAAGAACCAAGTTATTGCGGAGGGAAGAACTAAAGCCTTTGAAAATAGTCCAAAGGTACCGGCCCAGTCCGCCATTTACCGGACGACGGAATAGGGAACGGAAATTCTGCGCGACAAACCAGTTAGGCCAGTGCCTGTGACCAGCGGTCGATTCATCGTCTTGTATGAATCGCGCAAAATCACTGCGAGCGCTGCATTTACACCAGTATTTTATAGCGGTGCGCTGGGCAATCCGATAGGTCCAACCGATGACCATGAAACTGGTGAAAATGGCGTGACAAAAGACCACACCAATCAGGAATTTGATCAGGAAAACAACGGTACGCCAAATCCGGTTCCCATGATCGGATGCATTGCCCGGCATTACGTCCGGTCCGGCTTCAGTCACATTAGTGTCTACAGGTGAACCTGAAGCTCTCACGCAATCGCCTCCTCAAGGATCCGGCTCTCAGCTTCATCAGTATCGAAGCCCATCAACTTGCCCACTGTGCCCGCGATCTGGGTCTGGTCGCATTCCTTGTCGAAAACATCCCCTGCAGGCACTCCCTTGCCAAAAAAAAGAGCAAAGATCTTGTGTGCGGATTTGGTATTAAAATGATGCTGGAAGGGAATGTCCGCCAACAAGTCATTGTCGCGTCCGCAGTCAGGCACAATCACAAACAGCGTGTTGTCACGGTAAAACTCGTCAGCTTCCGCGGCCGCCACGATTTGCCTGATACCCTGATCCATGATACCTAGAGCATTGAAGTAATGGCTGCGTATGCCCCAGTGCACATAGTCACAATCAGTGTAGTTGACCATCATCATGCGCGGCTGCAGTTCACGCATGGAACGTAGAGTAAGTTCGGTTAGCAACCGGTCGCCGCGTGGGTTCTTTAATCCGCTGTCACCGTAATGATGGCGCCAGCGTGCCCAGAATTCCATTAGCCTCGGATTTTCCGTCAACTTGCCGCGCCGGTCAATTGCCGCAAGCTTGTCATATTGCTGCTGGATTTGCCTGCGCTCTTTAACAGTAATCTCCCTACCCTCTCGCTTGCCCTCCTCCAAGAGTTTGCTGAAGAGGTATCTCTTGAACCGGTAAAGGCTGAGGATCTGGCACTTGTCGTCGATACCGAACCTGACATGATTGCTGTAAGTGAGAAATTCCTCCTGCTTACGATCCTCACTGTTGATTATGAGCGCCTGATGCTCGTCTACCTTGTATTTGCTGCGAAAATATTCGAATAGGGTAGGGACCGAAGGAACAAATCGTTCGTCGAGGGCACCGCTGCCGACAGTCCTCAATTTCTTGTAGCTGCCACTCATGATGTAGATAGTTCCCTGCCCGTGGCTAGTATCCACAGGCTTGCCGTTTGCCTTCTCGCCTTCGTCAAAATGATCAATCTCCATACTGTTGAACAGCACTCCGCGACTGGACAACTTATGAGCAAGGAAAGGGGCATGAGTGTGTTTCCTGTCGATTGATTCTAGACGGCGTGCTCCTCCCCCGAAACGAATGATAATCAGGTTTGGACCGCTGTAGTCAGTCTTCGGATTCTGAGCTTTCTCCTGTCCCAAAATAGGCAGACTGCCCGCGGCGCCGGCTGCAACTGTCGATTGAATAAATGTGCGTCGGTTTGCATCCATGGGATTTGGCATTGGCAGCTATTTTCATAACAAAATGAAAATCAATTTATAACAATATGACCATATTATAACAATGATTTCCTCGCATTTGCCGAATTCTCAAAAAACCTAATTTTATAGGCATTTATCACATAACGATTGCACTCCTTGGATTGCACGAAAGTGTGACCCTAATTTAGGCCCATTTGCCATCAAATATGAGCAAGGGACCGATCCTTCTCTGGCCCATCCTTTGAACTCTCACTCTCCAATATAAACTTCCCAATAAACATCCAATTTGGTCTTTGATATTGAACCCTGAAAGGTGTATCAAAGTATTGAATATAAATTGAAATAACCGCTAAATTGCATATTGACTCTTTGATAATGAACAGGCCGATGTGGCGGAATTGGTAGACGCGACGGATTCAAAATCCGTTTTCTTCGGAAGTGCTGGTTCGAGTCCAGTCATCGGTACCAAAGAGATTTTTATCAAGGTCCTTGGTATGTTTAATAAGAGAACTTCAGTCAGTATTGGATTAAACCCATGAAAACTTTAACTCTCATCAGCTTCTCAGGCATCTTCTTTCTTCCACTATCCAATGGCTTTTCTGAAGATTTCAAAGCGCCCCCGATAAAAGTCGCTGACGGATTCAAAATCACAGTCGCTGCCGCTCCTCCACTCGTCGGTTATCCAATGATGGCATGTCTGGATGATGAGGGGAGACTCTACATTGCAGAGAGCGACGGCAGGAACTTGACCACGAAGGCCGAGATCGAAAAAGAACTCCCTAGATTCGTGCGTCGACTCGTGGACAAAGACGGTGACGGGGTCTATGACGAGAGCACTATCTTCGCCGATAAAATGACAATGCCTGAGGGAGGGCTCTGGCATGACGGTGCACTTTACATCATTTCGGCCCCTTACCTTTGGCGACTCGAAGACACAGACGATGACGGGGTAGCAGACAAGCGTGAAAAGATCCTCGGGTACATGGAATTTGATGGGAGAGCCAATCAGCACGGTCCCTACTTAGGTCCTAACGGTAGATTTTACTTTAGCGGAGGTCACTTCGGCTACCAGTTCAAGGGACCAGACGGGAGCATAACCGGACAGAGCAGAGCCGCTGGTGTCTTTTCGTGCAATCCTGACGGGAGTGATGTCCGCATCGAAGGACAAGGAGGCATTAACCCAGTTGATATTGAATTCACAGACACTGGCGAGATGCTATCCACCTGCGCCATTTACGACAGTTACGGAGGAAGGCACGACGCTCTCATTCACTGGATACATGGCGGACTCACCCAGAGAGTTTATGGACTACCCTTACTTCACGATACTGGGCACAGGCTCCCCGCCACTAGCCGTTGGGGCCAGGTCGCTCCTGCCGGATTAGTTAGGTACCGTGGAAATCATTTCGGAAATTCTTACAAAGACAGCTTCTTCGCATGCCATTTCAACACCCACAAGGTAGTGACTGTACGCCTCAAAAAAAGCGGCTCCACTTTCATAACGGAAGAAGAAGACTTTATCAGCTCAAGCAATATCGATTTTCACCCCACAGATATACTTGAAGATGCAGACGGAAGCTTACTCTTGCTCGATACTGGAGGCTGGCTCAGTTGGGGTTGTCCTTTTTCAAAAATAGCTAAACCTGAAGTGAGGGGCGCAATTTACCGAATCTCGCGAATTGATGGCCCTAAAAATACTAATGTTCGCGGAGAAGAAATAAACTGGGACGACTTAAAGCCCGTCGATGCAGCAAATCTAATTAATGATAAGCGTGAAGCCGTCCGCCAAAGAGCAAGCCTTTCACTGATTAAATTTGGGGATAAAGCAATCCCCTCCATAGAAAAGACATTCCATAAAACCGAATCGATTCAACATCAAACACAACTCCTATGGACACTTTCCAGAATAAAATCTAAAAAAGCACTTAATTTAATTCGAAAATCCCTCGAATCGAAATCCCCTAACCTAAGACAAATCGCGGCACGGTCCGTCGGCATACTAAAAGACAAAGAATCAGGACCCAAGTTAACTGAATTACTCAACGATAAGGAACCGCAAGTCATAAGAAACGCAGCAACATCGATCGGCCAAATAAAAGAACCAGCTTCAATAGATCCTCTCTTCAAGGCCCTTTCAAAAAAGAGTGCTGATCTTCACATCCAACACGCAATCACATATGCCCTAGTAGAAATAGGCGACTCCACAAGAACGGCTCATTACCTAAAAGATAACTCTAAGCCCCGACTTCAAAGAGCATCGCTCCGGGCCCTCGATAAAATGCCCGAAGGCGCATTAGATCCTGAAATGGTTGTCCCTCTACTGAAATCACCGAACATCATAGTCAAAGAAGAAGCTCAACGAGTAGTTTCAGGACGCCCTCAATGGAAAGATCAAGTCTTAGCAGTTTTTAACGAACTCACTGCCAAAGAAGAACTCACAAGCAATGACAAACAGGTAATAGAAAGCATTGTCCTGAGCTTCTCGGAAGAAAAGGATCTTCATGACGCCATCCACTCTGTTATTATCGGCCCCAAATCATCAGTCCTGACAAAAGTTCAGTTACTCACTTCGGTCGGTTTCATGGAAAAGCTTCCCACTGGGCTTCTGGATACACTCAAGTTTTCACTTCAATCCTCTTCAGCTAAAATTAAAGGGGAATCCATTGCAATCACTGCACGATTCGACTCGGAAGAATCCATCATAAAGATATTGAGGGAGATTGCAGCCGATCTTAAAGAAAGCACCGTTCTGCGCGTCGCTGCGCTGGAAGTCATCGCAAAACAAGATACTTCATTGAAGGAGGAACAATTCAATTATTTAGCCAAAATAATTCAGAACCAAAACTCCTCCCCCTCCTTAAGAAGCAATGCTTCACGGGCACTTAGCCAAATAAAGATCACGGCCAACAATCACTCCCAAGCTCTGGCACTCTGTAAATTAATGCTAAAAGCTTCTCCCCTCCAAATAAACCATCTAACCCAACCCTTCATTCGATCAACCTCCAATTTCAATGAACCCTCTTCTGCTGAGACCGTTAATCAAATAGGAATCCAATTAGCAGAAGCGCTAGTCAAAGTTAAAGATTCAATCCACCTCAATGAACTAAAACTTATTGCGAGAGCGTTTCCAGAATCCGCCGAAGAGGCCCACTCTGCATTGTCTGTATTAACAAAAGTAAACCCACTGGCAGATCGCGCCAAAAGAGAAAAACTCAAATCCGTCCTAGCCAGCCTTAAGTCTGGGAATGGATCTAGAGGGCGAGCCTTATTCTACTCCAATCGCTCAACATGTTCACTTTGTCACCGCGTGACAGGTCAGGGTGGCCTGCTTGGACCTGATCTTTCCAAGATCGGATCTATTCGCAAAAAACAGGACCTGCTCGAAGCAATCATTTTCCCCAGCTCAACGGTTGTGAACGGATACGAAAACTACATTATCCAAACCATTCAAGGAAACACTCACCTAGGCATCATCCAACATGAAAGCCCTGATTCGATCTATATTAGCAATGCGAGCGGCATAAAGGAACTCGTCATGCGAGAGAGAATAAAAAGCGTAACTAGATCGCCAATATCATTAATGCCAGAAGGATTTGAAAACTTACTGACCAATCAGGATCTTTCAGATCTTATAGCGTTTCTCGAAAGCTGTAAATAGCCTTACCAGTTCTTTATCCACAAAGCTTCGTTGTCAGTATCTGCCTTCTTCCCTCCCTTGTCTTTACCGTAGGACCAAAGATCATATGTCGTTTGATTAGTCGCCTCTGGATTTTCCGGATCATAAACCTGGTAATAAATCTTGCGGTCATAACCATCCTTTATCCAATAAGTAGAGCCTTCACCATCTACGAAGCCTTTAGATTTCACATCTACAAACATATTCTCACCAGTCCTGCCGTCAGAAGGCTCATTCGGCCCTCCAAGAATTTCATCATCTCCATCATCCATCAGAGCCTGATAGAGAGCAACTGAACCAGACTTTCCAGTGCCACTATTTTCTACTGGTTCAGGATATTCACCGTACTCATCATTATATCTTTCAAGGCCAGCTTTAACTGCGATTAAAACAGACTTGGTTCTCTCCTCCGCTGCCTTGTCCTGAGCATAGCTTATGATGGCTATAGTCATAGCCATGAGAATCGCTATGATGCTAATCACTGTTAGCAATTCAATTAATGTAAAAGCAGATCTCCTGCACCTTGAATCATTATTTTTCATAGGATCCATCAAAGCTTTCAAATTTTATATTTCCTTTTATTGCCCTGCAACACCCTTGATGATTTCAACCATCGGAAGGAACAGCGCCATAACGATTACACCAACGACTACCGCAAGCATAACGATCATTAGAGGCTCGAGCATGGACGTTAATGCGGCCACCGCATTATCCACCTCATCATCGTAAACATCAGCCACTTTAAGTAACATCTCCGGCAACTGACCAGTCTCTTCACCAACGTCGACCATGCTTATAACCATTGCTGGAAAAACACCACTAGCCTCCAGAGGATTGACGATTGATTCACCTTCTTTTACCGCATCATGGACATTCTGAACTGCTTGTGATATCACTACATTTCCAGCCGTTTCACGAGTAATATTAAGTGCCTGAAGGATAGGGACACCACTAGTAACCAAAGTTCCTAAGGTCCTACTGAACCTTGAAATAGCACTCTTCCTCTGAACTGATCCGAACAGAGGCATTTTAAGTTTTACAGCATCAAGAAATCTTCTACCCCAAGGCTGGCTCGAAGCGAGCTTATAAACAACAAAGATGCCGAATAGGGTTCCAGCAATGGGAAATATATTTGTAGACATCGTGTCAGAAAGATTAATAACAAACTTGGTTAGCCCTGGCAATTTATCCGCCGACCCTAACATATCCTCAAATATCTTCTCAAACTTAGGAACAATCACAATCAAAAGGAAAACCATGATAGACATCGCAATGACCATGACAATCAGGGGATAAACCATTGCTGCTACAATCTTATTCTTCAGTTTCTGAGCCTTTTCTGAATACTCAGCCAAACGTATAAGAACAAGCTCAAGGACACCACCAAGCTCTCCAGCCTTGACCATATTAACATATAATTTATTAAAGATCGCGGGATGCTGAGCCAAGCTTTCAGAGAATGTACTTCCTGTCTGAACTGAATCAGCTAGGTTCTTAATGGTCTTTTTGAGGACTGGATTAGGTTCCTGCTTAGCCAAAACAGTAAGCCCACGAAGTAATGGCAATCCGGAATCAATGAGTGTCGCAAGTTGACGCGTAAAGATCATTAAGACCTTTCCCGCCACTGTCTTACCACCAAAACTAATCCCTCCCTTCTTCGAACGAGAACGACCACCTCCGCGTTTTTTCCCTTTCGTTGCCTTTAATTTTCCTTTTCCTTTTTCTACAATTTGTTTTGGGAAAAGTCCATTCGTTCGAAGCTGTTGGGTTGCGTCCGCCTTATTTGCGGCTTCAATACTTCCAGTAGTTACTTCACTCTTAGCATCGATAGCTTCGTATTGAAATATGGGCATAAATTATTGGGGTAAATGCTGTAGATAAAGGGATTTGAGTTACTAATTTAAACCTGTTCTTCCTCTGCTTGCAACGACAGATCTTTAATCAGGCGAAAATGGTGTTTTTTAGGTATATTTAAGCACCTCTTCGATAGTTGTGTTACCTTCGTAAATGTTTCTAAGACCATCCTCCCTCAAAGTAGTCATCCCCAGTTCAATTGCCTTTTGACGTAAAACAACCGTCGCGACACGCTCGGTAATCATTTCCGCAATAGGCTCACTAATATCAAGTAACTCGAATAACCCCTTACGTCCTCGGTACCCTGAATTCCCACATTCCTCACAACCTGCTCCGGTGAAAAACTCTTTATCTCCAATATCTTCAGGACTGAGTCCAAGCTCACCGAGTAATGCCATGCTAGGTTCATATGGCTGCTTACAATCAGAACATATTGTTCTGAGAAGGCGTTGCCCTAGGACCCCCTCAAGGGAAGCTGAAACAAGAAAAGGCTCACATCCCATATCCACTAAACGAGTAACTGCACCCGGCGCATCATTGGTATGAAGAGTAGAAAAAACTAAGTGCCCAGTCAATGAAGCCTGAATTGCAATTTGCGCAGTTTCAACATCACGCATCTCTCCCACAAGTATACGGTCCGGATCCTGCCTCAAAAATGCACGAAGAACTCGAGAAAAAGTCAGACCAATTCCTTCGTTAACCGGGACCTGAATAATTCCTTCCACATCATACTCTACAGGATCCTCAGCTGTGAGAAGCTTACTGTCGATGGTATTAATTCTTCGCAAGCATGCATAGAGCGTAGTGGTCTTTCCTGCTCCGGTCGGACCAGTACAAATGAAAATGCCGTTGGGCTTAACTATTGTTCCTTCAATGTATTCAGACAGATCTGATGGTAGCCCCAAGTTCACAAGGTCAAGACTAACAGAGGCACGGTCCAGAACCCTCAACACCACACTCTCACCGTAGCTGGTAGGTAGCGTCGAAACTCTAAAATCAACATCCCTGTCTTCTAGAGACATCACCATCCGTCCGTCCTGAGGTATTCTCCTTTCGGCAATGTTGAGATTAGATATGACCTTGATTCGGGAAATGATTGTATTCGCAAGATGGACTGGAGGAGGCGACATCTCATAAAGAGATCCATCCACACGGTAACGAATTTTGAATTCACTCTCGAACGGCTCAAAGTGTATATCAGATGCTTGTTCTCTCATGGCCTGTTCAAGGACCAAATCAATATATCTAACAATTGGAGCCGAGTTCGCCTCGCTTTCATCATCATCATCATCACTAAGAGCAATCCCTTTGAGCTGACTCAAAATATCATTCATTTGTCCTGTACCTTCTCCGGCAACATAAATTCGCTCGATCCCGTCCAAAATCTGCTTAGTATCCGCAACACAAAAATCCAACTCCTGACTCAAAGCGAAGCTTAAATCCTCACCGACCTGAGGATCCAACGGGTCTGCCATTGCCACGGTCAACTTCGATCCATCATAGCTAACAGGAAAAGCCTTATAAAGCCTTGCTGTAGCCGCTGGGATAGCTGAAATGACTTCCGCCGACGGATTGAACCCTTTTAAATTAACATGCTTATGTCCTAAATCTTCTGCAATGTGAAAAAAAACATCTTCCCTAGCAAGAACACCATAATCTGCAATTGCCTGAGCGACGTCTTTGGTCGCATTCTCCATCAACTCCTCAATCTCTTGGGCCTGATCTTTGGTAATTGCACCGCGCTGCTTAAGTAGTTCTAGGACTTGTCCTGGTGTCATATTAATTCTTAAAATGTTTTGGGATTAGCTAGCATCAGACATTGTTACATGAATGATCTCCGACGCTGAAGTCATTCCATTTAAAACTTTACGAATACCGTCCTCACGCAAAGTCCTCATCCCGATTTCACGTGCTTGCCTTCTTAACTGAGGCGTCGATAAATTTTCATTCACCATGTGGCGGACTTCATCATCAATTTGAAATATTTCGAAGATGCCAGCTCGACCCTTGTAACCTGTCGCTCGACACTTTACACAACCATCTGGTGTCATTATCGTAGAATCATTCATCTGAGTAGCATCCAAGGTCAAAGCCTTTATTTCCCTTTCATTCAATTCCCCAGGTGTCTTACATTCGGAACAAAGCTTTCGAATGAGCCTCTGCGCAATAATCGCCCGCACAGCAGATGCAATTAAGAACCTCTTCACTCCAATGTCTGCCATACGAGCAACAGCACTAGGGGCGTCGTTCGTATGAAGAGTAGAAAATACAAGGTGTCCAGTCAAAGATGCATTAATGGCTATTGATGCTGTTTCAAGGTCCCTGATCTCTCCTATCATTATAATATTTGGAGCCTGACGCAATATAGATCTGAGCGCTGCAGCAAACGTCATCCCTACGTCCTCCTTAACCATTACCTGATTAATCCCGGACATTTGATATTCGACAGGATCCTCAACTGTAATGATCTTTCTGTCCGGCTTATTAATATAGTTAAGGCATGCGTAAAGGGTCGTAGTCTTACCGGACCCTGTAGGGCCGGTCACAAGCAAAATGCCATCAGGAAGAGCTATCAACTGCTCGAATGTTGCCTGATCGTCACTAAGAAAACCTAACTGAGCGAGCCCAAGATTCAAGGCGGTCTTATCAAGGACCCTCATCACCACAGATTCTCCGTGGTTCGTTGGAATTGTAGAAACACGTAAATCCAAATCCTTATCCCCTAACCTCAATTGAATTCTCGCATCTTGGGGCAAGCGCTTCTCGGCAATACTCATTGCTCCCGTCATAATTTTGATTCTAGCAATAATGGACGAGAGAAGATTACGCGGATGATTAGCAACTTCATGCAAGAAACCATCAATACGATAACGAACACGAACCGATTTTTCTAGAGGTTCAATATGAATGTCAGATGCGCCAGCATTAAATGACTCCTTTAAAATCTGATTCACAAGTTTAATGACAGGAGCATCGCTGGCCCCGGCATCACCACCTGAGTCACCACCTGAACTCTCAGAAAGCACCACCAAATCGGTGTCAGCGTCAGCTCCACCTATTGCTTCATCATACCACCGTCCTATCGCATCATTAATCTGCTCCGGAGAAGAAATACTAGCATTAACATCATAGCCAAGAACATGATTCAGACTATCAATAGTATCAGTGTCAAAAGGATCACCTATCGCAATCTCCAATCGATTTTGATCAAACCCGATAGGAACCATTCCATAACGGCGAGCGTCTTCCAGCTTGACCATATCAACGATCTCTTTTGCAGGAGTCACATGGGTCAACTCAACGAAATCCATCCCGTAATTCACAGCACAGCACCTTGCAATATCCACTTCCTTGGCTTTGCCAGTTCGAATCAAAGTCTCAACAATTGACTCAGTGCCTTTACGCTGCCCCTTAGCATCTTCGACTTGAACCTCTGTGACTATTTCACCTTCAACTAAAATACTAGCTAGATAATTTTCTTCTGCGGAATACAAGGTATGGAAAATGGGGTTTAGGTTAAGGACTTTGCGTTACAATAATTGCAAACAAAGAGCGGAATTCTGTACCAGCAAATAGGGGCTTTAGGCAAGTAATTTTATACTTATTTGCGGTGAATTATTTGCAATCTAAGACATGAAGGGCTTCAAAAAAAGATTAAAGACATAAACTTTTATCTTTGAATCCTAAAAACGACTTCTTCTGGTAGCTGTAAATCCAGTCTATCTCGGGCCACAATTTCAAGATACCCAATATCGTTGGATGTATAAAGCTCATCCTGAAGACGATCATTGCGCTCCCTCTTCAATTCATCTAAATGCACCTTTAGCATAGCATTTTCTCGATCCATATCTTTCAGTTTGTCCCATTCCGGAGCAAATACAGAAAAAACAAGTATTCCTAGACTAACAACTGAAGCTAAGAGCAATATCCTAGTCAATCTTTGCCATAGATTTAGACCTAACTCATCACGTTTAAGGCGATGAAGTTTTTGCCGATTGCTTATATTTCCCATAAAAAGTCTAGAAACTAGACTTTTAATTTACCACCGTATACAGCTTTCGCACCTAGTTCTTCTTCAATCCTCAAAAGTTGATTATACTTAGCTGTTCTATCTGAACGACTTAGAGATCCTGTCTTAATTTGTCCAGCATTGGTTCCAACAGCAATATCCGCGATTGTTGCATCTTCTGTTTCACCTGAGCGGTGTGAAATAACTGCCGTATAATCATTATTCATAGCCAATGAAACTGCCTGTAAGGTCTCTGAAAGAGAACCTATTTGATTCACCTTAACGAGAATAGAATTGGCAGTATTGGAATCGATTCCTTTTTGTAAAAAATCAACATTTGTAACAAAGAGGTCGTCGCCTACTAATTGAGTCTTCGCACCAATCTTTTCTGTTTGGAGCTTCCAACCCTCCCAATCATTTTGATCACATCCGTCTTCAATTGAAATTATTGGATACTTAGTCTGCAACTCCGCGTAATAATCGACGAGCTCTTCGGCCGTACGTTCTGACCCATCTGATTTTTTAAACACGTACCTTTGTTTTTCTGAATCAAAGAACTCACTAGAAGCCACATCCAAAGCAATTGCAATCTGATCACCAAGAGAATAACCAGCCTTATCTACTGCCTCAGCAATGACAGCAAGAGCGTCATCAGCTGATTCCAAATTGGGCGCGAACCCACCCTCATCACCAACAGCCGTAGAAAGACCTCTGCCATGAAGGACTGCCGCAAGAGAATGGAAAATCTCCGCTCCATACCGAAGCGCTTCAGAGAAATTGGGGGCCTCTTTAGGAATTATCATAAACTCCTGAAAATCAATTGGTGCATCTGAATGCTCTCCTCCGTTAATGATATTCATCATAGGAACTGGAAGAGTAACAGCCTTATCACCTCCCAAATGCTTGTACAATGGAAGCCCTGCTGCAGCTGCTGCCGCTTTGGCATTAGCTAAAGAAGCGCCCAGAATAGCATTGGCTCCAAGCACCTTCTTATTAGGTGTCCCATCCACTTGCTGCATAATATTATCAATCCCACTCTGATCATTAGCATCATGCCCAATTAATGCGTCTGCAATTTTCGTATTAACATTGGACACGGCACTCTTAACGCCTTTCCCCCTATACCTTGAATCATCACCGTCCCTAAGCTCCCATGCCTCATGCTCACCAGTGCTCGCACCACTAGGAACTGCCGCACGACCAAATCCTCCACCTTCAAGCTTCACATCAACTTCGACAGTTGGATTTCCTCTAGAATCAATTATCTCCCTACCTTTAACTTCAATGATTTTGGTGGCTGACATATTTATTATCTGTAGTGATTAACGTTAATGATTTCTTATAATTTTAATTTTGAAAAGAAGCATAGCTTTCCATCTCATCTCGAATGAAAGACCTTTGAAAAATCCGCAATTATAAAAATTTAAGAATCTCCTTTTGCGAAAGCGCTAATAGCTTTGATCTGCACAAGCCTTGTCTCTCCTTCTTTTTCAGTAGAAAGTTCAATCTCATCACCGACTGACTTGCCCAGCATCGCATTGCCCATACCAGAAAGATATGAAATAATCCCCTTCTCAGTGTCAGTGTCCCATGCCCCTAGCATAGTTACAGACTCAGAACTTCCGCTATCGACGTCTTCCAATTCAACGATAGTGCCTACTGAAACGCTAGAAGTAATCGCATCGCTAAAATCAGTGCCTCTTGCCGTTGAAACTTCCACCTCGAGCTCTGCTTTCTGACGCATCAGAATCGCCTGCTGCTGCTTGGCTGCCTTAAATTCAGCATTTTCCTTCAAATCACCATGCTCTCGAGCGATACCAATTTCTTTTGAGTTTTCCGGAATCTTTTTATTGATGATGTCATCAAGCTTCTCCTGTCTTGCCTGCAAACTTTCCCAAGAAACAACGAAGCTAGTAGGTTTTTTCTGTTCTGATTTCTTGGCGCCCTTCTTTTCTTTCTTCTCTCCTGTTATTAAATCTTCAACCAAAGGAAACTTCTTCACTATTCGCGCGAGTAGAGAATTTTTATTTAACGTTTCAAATACTGGCGTGGATCGAATTCTACGGGTAAAATGTCGTATCTCCGCCTTGTCACTATCAACAAGCAAATCAGGTATTAATTCTGTATCATCGATTAAGAGATCATGGAGACGGTTTGTTTTAGGGGTCGTCTCATCAAGCTGATCCCTTTCTAAGGCACCTATAATTGAAGCTGATATTCCTTTATGAGCAAAGGCTGCTTCTGACGATTCTTTACGCTCTTTACAAATCCATGCAACCACTTCAAATCCTAAACTTCTCTGAGCGAGCCCTTTCAAAAGATGGTCTAACAAAAGTTTGCCTTCTCCATTATCAGAAAGATATTTTGTAATCTCACCTATGGCTCGCGCTCCGGATCCCTCCATGCAGGCAATCAATTCGTTTGACCATTCATCTGCGTAAGCATCTTTAATCGCATCATAAACCTGCCTCTGTCTTCCAACTCCCATACCTTTCAAGATTTCAGGAAACTTCTTCTTATTATCGCGAAGAACATCACTCAGCTTTAAGCTGTCACCCAAATCAATACCTTCAATCTTTGCTACCACATCATCTCGTGCAATTAAGAGCTCAACGGCGGCTCCAGGAGAGCGCCTGATTGCCACAATCACCAGAGGTGAAATCGACTTTAATATTTCCTCCAATTGAATCGCAGGTTTATCAAATACTGGTAAATCTTTTCCTATTGACTCTAGAATCGAAATCTTCGCCTTAATGTCTTTCGCTTGACCAAAATCACCAATCAGCCCCTCCGCTGGCGAAACCTCGCTATCGCGTAACTCAAATGGCAGGTTCCGCTTAGAAGGTAAAACAAATCGGCGGTCGGTCCTTATCTTCTTCTTTGCTGACTCCCACCAACTCTTATATTTCTCATCAGGAATGATCCTACCCTTAATCCTATCTTCCCAGTGGTCGAGGAAAAGAGACCCTCCAAAACTAGTCAAAACCTCAAAAGCAAAACTAATAGGGTCATCTATCGCAAATTGCTTGGTAGCCTCAGAATCACCTACAAATTTTGCAAAGATATGATCATTATCTAATGCTTCGAGTGAATTAGCTGCAAATTGCAACTTCATCTCATGACCAGGCTTCCCCTCAAAATCGATAATCATTTTATCGCCGAAAAGATCCCATTCTTTTATGACTCCGGGACCCCAGCTCTTATGAAGACAAAAAACACCTGGCTCCAACTGAGAAACCGTTTCACCTAATTTTAAGTCTAAACGACCTGCATCTACTAATGTTTGAACCTGCTCATGCATTGATTGCGCACAATAGGAACGAGGAGAGGTAATCGCAATGGGAAATACTGCGAATTTTCCTTTAATTCTACCAATCCCGGCACGAATCAATAAAAGATTAACAATTTTTCGAAATTTCAGCTTGTCAAAGACAAGTTATCGAAGCTAATCTTAGTCATAAATAATGAAAAAACTTATCGTTTTTGCCTTAGCTACGAGCCTTCTGGTATCTGGAACATCCATCGCGGACATCCAGTCACCTCCTGGAGGCAAACAAACCCCAATACGTAAACTTTCCCGTGCTGTAGGAAACATCCTTTTCGGAATTAACGAAGTCCCAACGACTTGGAGACGAAACGTTGAAGAAGAAGGTACTGTGTATGCAGCCAGTTATGGATTAATTAACGGAGCTTACCGTAGCTTAGTGAGAACTGGTTATGGAGTCTTTGAATTTGTGACTTTCCCAATCGAAACATACAAAGGCAGCTACGGTCCTGACTATGGTGGAAAAAATATCTGGTGGGACTTAAACCACGGATACGCAGAACTGGCCCCTGAACTTGGATTCCAAAGCAAGTTCAGCAACGCCAGACTTCAGAGCTGGTAATTTTTTCCTAAATTTAGGATAAGTAACTTTAAAACCCGTCGAAAGGCGGGTTTTTTTATTTTACTAGGTAATTTTTATATAATTAGGCAAGTCAGTGCTTGCAAAATAGGGTATCCCCTCGAAAATATGCGCCTGCGAGAAATATAAGATGCCGTAGGTCCCTGGGTGCTGGAAAAATCTGTTCTAGTTCACCTCACTCGTCAGGGGAAACCCGGCAAACCAAAAAAAGAAAAATGCCAGTAAGATTAGCCCGGTTCGAAATGCCGGATCGCCTCATTAAGGACGAAGATACATCCACAGAAACTTATTCACGCTTCACAGCAGAACCATTTGATGCCGGATACGGACACACTGTCGGAAACTCCCTAAGGAGAGTACTTCTATCCTCTCTCGAAGGAGCATCAATTACATCAGTAAAAATTAAGGGCGCACAACATGAATTCGGAAGCCTGCCTGGTATCGTTGAAGACGTGACTGATATTGTGCTCAACCTTAAAAAAGTGAAATTCAACCACTTTGAGAACAAGGACCCAAAGATGCTAGACATCAAAATCACGAAAGAAGGCGAAGTCACCGCCGCAGACATCACTGAGGATGCCCAGTATGAAGTCGTTAATAAAGATCAAGTAATCTGCACCCTAGACCGCAAAACCACTTTCGAATGCGAGATGGAAATTCGGGTCGGTCGTGGATTTGCTAGTGGAGAGGACAACAATAGAATAGATATGCCCATAGGAGTCATCCCTATTGATTCTATCTTCTCACCAGTCACACGGGTTAAATATTCAGTCGATAATACCCGTGTCGGACAACGAACTGACTACGATAAGCTCATCCTTGAGGTCTGGACTGATGGTCGACTCGAGCCCCATGAAGCTCTTACTCAATCCTCAGCTATCTTACGCCATCACCTTGACGTTTTTGTTAACTACGATGACGATCAAATTGAATTTGATAACAAGCCAGAATCTGAAAGTGAGGAAAATGCAGAGCTTCGCAAGCTTCTCAATATGAGCGTTAATGAGATTGAACTCTCTGTACGTGCTGCAAATTGCTTGAACAACGCAAACATCACATCAGTTGGACAGCTGGCGCTGAAATCAGAAGCTGAAATGCTTAAATATCGCAATTTCGGTAAGAAGTCCCTGAACGAAATTAAAGACAAGCTGATGGAACTTGGGCTTTCTCTAGGAATGCAACTCGATCCAAGCCTATTGGATCAAGCATTCGGTCCAGCAACCTTGCATGCTCCATTGCAGACTGAAGGCCCAGGACTTGAGGACCTCATCGCCGCAAACTTGGACGAATAACACAAAATTCATCCTATAAGTGAATAAATTCGCGTTGCGCGAGGGCATTGTTGACCTATAATGGGCACCCCTCGCGCAGCCCCTAGCTGACAAAAGTGACAATAAAACCGGCCATCTAATGAGACACCGTAATAAAACCAGCAAACTTCAACGCCCAAAAGCTCATCGCCGATCCCTGCTTGCAAATCAAGCTTGCAGCCTAATTGAAGAGGGGCAAATCAAGACAACTTTAGCCAAAGCAAAGGCTCTCAGGCCCATTGCCGAAAAAATGGTTACTCTTGGGAAAAAGGGTATAGCGGCTGATTCAGCTGGAGATAAAGCAAAAGGAGTTCATTATCGCCGTCAGGCATTAGCCTTCCTTAGGCAAAAGAAAAGCGTATCAAAGCTATTTAATGAAATTGCCTCAGCCTCAGTTGACCGTGTCGGTGGGTATACAAGAATTACCAAACTCGGCCCACGTGAGAGTGATTCTGCTCCTATGGCATTTATTTCATGGGTAGATCAATTTGTGAAAGCTACAGATTCAGAGGCACCAGTAGAAGTGGAAGCTTAATTTCCTTCTAAATCAAAGGGCCTCCTTTTGTAATAGGTAATTTAACTTTTACCTTAAAAAACATACTTTTTTTATCAGTATTTGGATTGCTATTTTCACGCTTTAAGTTCTATCGATGATAAGACTTTACGTGAATTGCGTAAATAAATCTTTGGTGTCAGCCATTACTATTCTGAAGTTAATTTTTCAGTTTTATATGCCTCCATATTTAAACGCGAAGACCTGATTCAAGTCATCAAAAAACGACTCATATTGATTTCGGGCCAGCGGTTCCCAAAACAATGATAAATATCTAGTTTTAAAGTGGTTTACAAATAGAAAAATATTTACTAACTGAATATTAATGGCAACATTAACTTAATATTAATAATTGCAAATCTCAACCCCACTGAGTCGCTACAAACTTGCAATTGAAATTTTATCTAACAATTAGACTTCTTAAAAATCTAAATAAATGGAAGATGGGGAACCAGCAATAGGGCCGAGCAAACAAATTGCCGCTTTAATTTTCACTGACATTGTGGGTTCTGTTGCCTTGCAACAAAAGCTCGGAACCAATGATTATACGCGTTACGTAAGCAGGCATGATGAAATCATTAAGGAGTGCCTCTCTGTAGTTCCTGACGCTAAAATACTTAATGAGACTGGGGACGGCTTTCTGATCCGTTTCACTGACCCAAGCGATGCAGTAAACACTGCATTGAGGCTACAATACAGATTAAGCCTAGAAAAATGTGAAGGTGAATTAATAAATATACGCATGGGCTTGAACATGGGTTTGATCACCGAAATGGATGAGACCAATCGAGGAGGAACCCGCGCCGTAGGTATGCCCATCAATCTGGTCGCAAGAGTCATGGATTTGGGTGGACCAGGACAAATATTGATGACTAGAGTCGTCTATGATGATGCCAAACAATTTGTTCGCAATCATCCTGATTCTGGGCTCTCCGATAGAATTCTCTCCCCACCGGAATGGGTATCCCACGGATCCTACGAGATTGACGGAAACGATGAAAATATTGAGATCTTTGAAGTCGGGCTTGAGGGAATAGCACCGCTCACAGCGCCAACAGGATCAAAAAAAGCGCGGCCTGCAAACCAAACAACAAATGAACAAGCAGGCAGTTCTGAGAATGTTACTTTTGAAGAGTCGGAGCCAATAGACATTGAAAACTCAGACGTCCTCATCAGTTACGCGGACGTTGACAATGAGCCTCTCCGCACTGGAGAAGATGGCTGGATTTCGCAACTGCAACGCAACCTCAAAGTGCGCATGGAACAGCTCTCTGGTGAAGAAGTTAAAATTTCCAAGCTAAGCGGTAAGGATTTCGAATCCATTGGTTCAGGTGGCGGAATCATCAAAGGAATGAACGAAGCAAAGGCCGTAGTTCCTGTCATTTCTCCCCCATTCACAAATTCTCCTGGATGCCAAAAGGAGATGGAAGTTTTCTACAATCCAGAAACTATCTCATCCCAAACAGGATCGGGAGCTGCTAACGAATCGAAACTAGTAAACGCGATCAAAATGCCCGTTCCTTCTGAAGAATTGCCAAATGCTATCTCTTCGGTCATAACAAAGTGCCCAGGGCTCGAATTCTTTGAAAGAGAACCAAGTACGGGGAGAGTCCGTGAATTTAATGAAGATTTTGGAGAAGATTCAAGACAACACTATTACGAACGCGTTTACGACTTGGCCTATGAACTTTGTGAAACGATCAAAAATAAAAGGGATTTATCTAGCGCTGAACCAGCAGAAATTACTGGTGGCCGACAAAAGATTTTCCTAGCCCCAACCACCTCAGAACTCACTAAGGAATACGATACTGTTAAGAGGGAACTTAGAGAACACGGTTACCATGTTGTCCCTGATTGTCCCCTCCCCCTTTCAGTAAATGAATTAAATCAAGCCTTAGAGGAAATGATCACAGATTGTGTCACTTCAATTCATTTGATGGGGCATCATTACGGACTCATTCCTGAAGGCGCTTCTTCATCTTTGGGTGAGATTCTACTGCGATTCACCGCTGAAAAAGCAAGCAGTGGCCTCAAACGTTTCATTTGGAGTCCGCGAGATTTTAGTGGTGGAGAGACTAAGCAAGTTGAACTTCTTGAGAAAATTCAAGAAGACCCTTCTCTTCACTCTGCCGCCGAATTAATTGAAGGTAGCATCACGACATTAAAGAGAGACATTTTCAGAGTCATTGAAGAACAAAAGAAAAGAGCCGAGGAAGATGCGAATAAAGAGGTCGCTCCTGTTAATGATTCAAAACTAATTTACTTAATTTGCGAACAGCGTGATGAAGAAGCTGTAGAAGCCCTCGAAGACTATTTATTCAAGGAAGGTCTTGAGGTTTGCTTGCCAGCATTTGATGGTGATGAAGTAGACGTTAAAGCCCTCCATCAGGAAAATTTAATAAACTGCTCAGGTGCATTGGTCTACTATGGAGCCGCTCCACGCGCCTGGGCCGATATCAAATTAAGAGATCTCATCAAAGCTGTAGGATACGGCAGGGAAAATCCTATAGAGAATCAAGCAGTTTTCATTGCCCCTCCTCACGACCACCGCAAAGAACGGTACAAGTCTCACACCGCAAAAATTATCCGGCAAAACGAAGAATCGTTTACCTCCGACAATGATCTCAAAGAGTTCATTGAGGCGACGAAAGGAACCTAATATTAATGGCCGACAAAAAAAACCTCCCAAACCCATTTCCAGGACTGCGCCCATTCCAAAGCGACGAAGAGCATCTATTTTTTGGCAGGGAAAACCAAACCCTTGAACTCCTAAAGCTCTTAAGAGACAACCGCTTCGTTGGCGTGATTGGAACATCCGGAAGTGGAAAATCCTCTCTAGTCCGATGCGGTTTACTATCTGAACTTTACGGCGGCTCGTTTCTGAAAGCGGGCACTGACTGGGAAGTCGCAATAATGAATCCTGGAGGAGGACCATTCAATCAATTATCCAAGTCTCTTGTAGATGCAGACATCTATGATTCGGAAGAACCAGATATTCATCTGAAATTGAATGCTACTCTAAAACGGAGCCGTCTTGGTCTCGTTGAAGCAATCAGACAAGCAACGTTACCGGAAGGAACAAACTTCCTGCTTGTCGTTGACCAGTTTGAGGAAATTTTCCGTTATAGTGAAGCAGGAGAAGAACAAGAAGAAGCTGCTGACGACTTCATCTCAATGATTTTGGAAGCCGCCAAACAAAGTAATATTCCAATATACGTCATCATTACGATGCGCTCAGACTATATTGGTGACTGCTCCAAATTTGAAGGTCTCCCTGAAGAAATCAACGAAGGTGAGTATCTGATTCCACGATTGTCACGTGAAGAATACAAATCAGTAATCGAAGGACCAGTCAGAGTCGGTGGCGCTAAACTGGCCCCTCGACTACTTCAAAGACTCCTCAATGATATTGGGACTGAGTCAGACCAACTCCCCTGCCTTCAACATGCTCTAATGCGAACTTGGGACGCTTGGGCTGACAGGAACGGGGCCGAAGAAGTGGACCTTGAAGACTACCGAGGCATTGGCGGAATGAGCAAAGCTTTATCAATTCATGCTGATGAAATTTTTGATACCTTTGAAGATAAAGCCACTAGAGAAACTGCTACTAGAATGTTTAGAGCCATCACCGAAAAGGGTGATGACAATAGAGGAATTAGACGCCCTCTAAGACTTCAACAATTAGCAGATATTACCGATCACTCGATCGAGGAGGTTAAGAGTGTTGTAGAGCCCTATCGTCAGCAAGGAGTCACTTTCTTGATGCCGCCTTCTGACCGTGAACTTGAAGCAGATACGGTCATTGATATTTCACACGAAAGCCTCATGCGAGTGTGGCAGAGGCTACGTAATTGGGTAGAGGAAGAAGCTCAATCCGCAAGAATTTATAGACGATTAGTCGATACCTCATCACTTTGGAAAAAGAAAGAAGCTGGACTTTATCATGACCCAGATCTTCAAATTTCTCAAACCTGGAGAGACAAGTACCAACCTAATGAAAATTGGGCTGATCTTTATGGCGGAGGTTTTCAAGTTGCTACAGAATTTCTGGAGGCCAGTGAAGAAGAAGGCAGGAAAGCCGAACGTGAAAAAGAATTAGCGAGACAAAAAGAACTCGAGCA
>LWDU01036215.1_pt1 | contig 30599 bp, 23 predicted proteins | sample 727161 | NCBI WGS metagenome assembly LWDU01 (sample SAMN04566230, study PRJNA314399) | hydrothermal vent metagenome | isolation source: deep sea hydrothermal plume seawater | place: Mexico: Gulf of California, Guaymas Basin | collected 2004-07-11
GTTGGTCACGGGCGATCGAGTCCTCTGCGAGGCGAGTATCCGCCAATTGAGTGGCACTGCCGTAAATGGCAGCCCATGGAAAGAAGAAGGCGATTTCCACGTCAAAGACGATGAACAGCAGAGCGACCACATAGAATCTCAGGTCGAACTGAATATAGCTGGAACCGATGGCCGGTTCGCCACATTCGTAGATTGCATCTTTTTCGGGCGTTGGCAGTTTGGGGCGCACCAGGCGTCCGAAGATCAGCGGCAGTGCCAGCAACACGCAGACTGATCCGCCGAACAACAAAAGATGACCTACCAGGTTTGTCATTTCACAATCTCCGTCTTCGACGGTTCATTCGAGCTAACGCTTGGAAGTGCTGATAACGTTCGCACTGAAAACTCACTGCGATTCAATTTCTGAGCTCTCAGGTGCAGCCCGGTGTTTCCCGAATCGGACTGCGGCTCGGATCCAGATCACACCTCCGCAAATTCGAAGGGACTCTCTTCACCCTTCTGCCACACCGGTTCGTGCAATACTTTCGACTCAGAAACAGCCGTTGGATTCAGAGTCGCTTTACCCCAGGAAATCTGCAAAGGCAGTTTTGCGTAATCGACAATGCATCCATCGCGACTGTAACAGCTGAGGTCGTGAGTGGAGCCCATGAAGATGCAGTCCACCGGACATGGTTCCACGCACAGAGCACAGAACATGCACTTGGTGTAATCGATGGCAAATCCGGAGAGGCGAAAACCCTTACCAACGGGGCTCTTTGCTTTATCGATGTAGATGCAGTCCACCGGACAGGCCTGAGCACACTTTTCACAACTGATACATGTTGTCAGATCAAAGCGATGGAACCCACGATATCGAGCCTTGACCTTAAGCGGTTCTTCCGGATACGCGTATGTATCGGCGAACGTTCGTCGCTTGTGCTGGTACGTTTTCAGCATCGTGATCAACGTCACGTACATGCCATGCAGCACGGTGGTCACTGCCATCCAGACGTTTCGAAACCACATGAACATGTTCGAAGTCTCTTGAAATTCGGCTTGCTGGTGGATGAATTGGGACACAGAAACACGCCGGAAAAACGGGCGTTTACGCGGCCAGCAATTATAGGTGGCTCCATTACCGACGCAAGCGGCGACGGTCTGCCTCCCAGCTTTGAGAAGCAAAAATCAACGTTCTCGGGCAGCGCAGTTTGTCAGTTTGCACGCTGGGGTGGGCGTTCTGGAGGAGCAGGATCGCCGGCCGATGAATGGCCATGATTCCTGCGCGAAAAATATCAACCTGACCGTAACCTGTCGACCGGTGAAACGGACTCTCCGTTGACAGTTCCAGGTGCAAACTCGAATGAGCGGTTGATGACGGCTATTTCAGCAGATATCGATTGGCAATTGTAATCCCGGAAAGCATGGCTCCCACAATACCCAGAAACCCCTGATCCGTGCCACAGAGGTAGAGGTTTCTGACAGGCGTCTGGCCGTCGGCGAATTTTTCCGGGGCGCCGTAGACGCAGCCGTTGAGATGCCCGGTAAATCGGCGAATCGTGCGTGGGCTAAATACGTCGGTGTCGACCACATGGCTGCGGAAATCAGGAACGTGCTTCAATGCGCTCTCGATGATCCGATCGTTCCACTCCATCTTTCGCTGTTGGTATTCATCTTCGGGCAGGTTGATCCAGTAATCCGGTTCAGCCAGTGCCGTGATTCGCATACGGCCGTCTTCCAGCGGCCGCGAATAGTCAAAGTTATTTGGTGAACAGATGATGCCGCTGCGAAGGTCCACCGGTTCGTTAGGGCGTTCGTAGTGAAACGAATCTGCGTCGTTGTAGAAGACAATGGTTTCATTGTGTCCCAGCGAAGCGGGTTCGCAGTCGAGCACGGAGATCGATTCCACGAATGTAATGTCGCCGGCTTTCGGCTTAATCATCGGTCGTGATGGGTCCACCAGTCTCATTGTTTCCGCGGCGCCGGCCGACGACAGCACGTTATCTGCCGTAATCTCTGTACCGTCGTCCAGAACAACGGCGTTTGCCTTGCCGTTCCGCTGAACAATCTCACTGACACCTGCCCGCAGCTTCCGAGCGTTAGCTCGAGTAAACCGTCGAAGACGGCCCGCCCCGGAGAAGTCTACCGTGCATTACGATACTGTGATTATCGGCCGAACTGGCTGAAGTCCATGTCATGCGGCGTGGCACTGCCGTAAAACATCAGTGGACAGAAAAGCATATCAATCAGCAGCGGGTCACTGATGTGTTCGGACACCACGTGTCGAGCTGACGTGGTTTGCCGTTGATCAAGGTTCAGCGCGTCGTGGTCAGCGATCGTACGCACCAATCTCTTGAAACCGTCGATCTGCCTTGGGAACGCCATTGCCACCTGTTCCAGGAAGTAGGCGAAGTCATTCGTGAATCGCAGAGTGCAATCGGGAAAAGCGATGGACGAATGCAGTTGCGGGCGCAGATCAAAGTCTTCCCACTTCATGCGCAGCTGTCGCAACAGTTTGCTGAGTGGTCCACCTTTACTGCCGGGTTCTGCGTAGTTGGTGACCGCGTGCAGCCCCACGTCGTAATTTCGCTTGCGCAGTCGGTAAAACGAATTCAGACCGCCGACCGTCGTGTGGCGTTCCAGAATGCAGACGTTCTTTTCAAAATACGCCAGCCGAACACCCGCCGACAGTCCGGACATTCCAGCGCCGATAATCACAGTATCGTAATGCACGGTAGACTTCTCCGGGGCGGGCCGTCTTCGACGGTTTACTCGAGCTAACGCTCGGAAGCTGCGGATGTTGGTCGCTAACCGACTCAGGAGCAATAATCAGCCGGCCACCGGCACATCTTTCAGCTTCGGCGTCAGGTACTCGACCGTAGACTGCATGGAGTTCAGGTTGTGATAGTCTTCTTCCGGAATCTGAACTCGATACCCTTTGCGCAGCTCCATCACTATGTCCAGAAAATCCATACTGTCGAGTTCCATCTGGTCACGGAACGCGATTGCGTCATCCAGGTTGGACAGATCTTCATCGGGAGCGATTCGCTCCAGAATCTCCAGAACGGCCTGTCTGATCTCCACACCCGTCATCAAATATCCCCTTGCACTCGTGTTTTCCGCAGCGCGAAACGACCGTGTTAACTTTGGCGGCAATTCGTCGCCACAATCACGCACTGAATCTGGCGGCTGAACCGCGCAAAACGCAGTATTCAGGATTCGTACTTCTTTACGATCACGACCGAGTTAATACCCAGCATCCCGAACGAATTATTCAATATACAGTTCACTTCGCCTAGATTTCTTGGCTCATTCGCTACTAAATTAGGCAAAGCGCATCTTGAGTCTGGATTCTCAAGATTGATTGTAGCGTGGGCAATACCGTCGTCAAATGACGGCAGGTTACCCAGTAGTTCCAGCGCTCCGGCTGCTCCCATGGCATGGCCAATGAAGCTTTTCGTGTTGTTGATTGCCGTCCGTGTGCCGTCAAACACGGCCTTAAGGGCCTTTGCCTCTTCAATATCGCCTTGTTCAGTGGCCGTCGCGTGACTGCTGACGATGTCAACGTCGTTGGCGCTAATCCCGGCTCGAGACAGGGCCAGATGGACACATTCGGCCTGACGAGTCGAATTTGGCAGCACGAAGTCCGAAGCATCGGAATTCATCGCATGCCCAATGATTTCAGCGTAAATCTTCGCTCCCCGAGCCAACGCATCCGTCAGCCGTTCAACCGTGCAAATGCCGCCGCCTTCCGCCACGACAATTCCGTTTCGCTGGGTATCAAATGGACGAGATGCCCTGGCTGGATCCTCGTGAGCGGCCAGTGCACCCTGGCTCTGGAAACTGGCGAAGATGCCGAACGTGTGAATACTCTCCGAGACACCTCCGGCGATCGCGACGTCACATTCGCCCAGACGCAGCATCTGCAGCGCCTGGATGAAACCAGCATTTCCCGCGGCACAAGCGGCACCAATGGTCAGATGAGGCCCCGTGACCCCGAGGCTCAGCGTTACTTCTCCCGCCGGATTGTTCGCGACCGTACGTGGGTTGTGGTGATGTGACCAGACCTTGGTGTCATAGCCGAACTGGGAAATCTCGTAGATTTCGTTTTCTGTTTCGACGTTGCCGTGCTCGGTAATCCCCAGGTAAACGCCGACGCGGTTTTTTTCGACGGAGTTCCAATCAAGGCCGGAATCGACGACCGCTTCGTTTGAACAGTAGACGGCGATCGACCCGGCCCGAGTTCCCCGCCGCACTTCCTTACGCTTCTGATAACGCAATTCGTCGAAGTTGCAGACGCCAGCCAGCACTGGCGGCATGTAGCGCGTTTCGTAATCCACCACACCGGATTTTCCGTCCAGCAGATTCTGGCGAAACTCGGCCAGATTATTGCCGTTCGGGGACGCCAGTCCAATTCCAGTGATGACAATGCGATCGTCGAGGGCCAACGTATTTTTCTTCCAAAGAAGGTCTGCCGCAGAAGGCTGAGCAGAGTACCGGGACATTTGCCTACTGACAAGTGCCCAACGCCCTATAAAACCAGTATTTTTCAGCCTGAAACGTTCCGTTCAGGGTCTACCGGGGAGACGAGAATCGATTCGGCACGCCTCCTGGCAGCGACTTAGGGAAGCGGACCATTCTTTTCTGAGCGACGGCTCAAACAAACTGCCAATGACGGTTCGATTTGGTAATGGCCCGGCCGCGTCATGAGTCCACGTCATCGGCAAAACTGGCTTCTTCCATGATCACCTTGTAGCGTTCGGAGGCTTCCTTACCGAGTAACTGGTGAAACGTCTGGTCGGCTTCCAGCTGACTTTCGATGTCTATTCTCAGCAGCACGCGTGCCTGGGGGTTAAGAGTAGTGTCTCGCAATTGGGCTGCGTTCATTTCGCCCAGTCCCTTGAAACGCAGGACGGTCGGATTTCGGTTGTCCGGCAGCGCGGCCAGAATCTCTTCCTTTTCCGCGTCTGTCTGAGCGTAGTGCGTCGTCTTGCCGACTTCGATGCGGAACAGTGGCGGCTGGGCAATGAACAGATTTCCCTGACGGATCAGTTCCGTCATATGGCGAAAGAAAAACGTCAGCAAAAGCGTTGAAATATGGTATCCGTCGCTGTCCGCATCCATCAGCAGAATGATCCGGCCATAACGCAGGCGATGGATATCGAAGTTCGGGCCGATTCCGGTGCCAAGCGTTTCCACCAGGTCGTTGATCTCCTGGTTCTTGAGAATCCTGGATAACGGGAGGGATTCCGTATTCAGAATCTTTCCTCTGAGCGGCAATACGGCCTGAGTGGCAGAATTACGCCCCATCACCGCGGTTCCACCGGCCGAGTCGCCTTCCACAATGAACAGTTCTGTTTCGTCCGAGTTTCTGTTCTGGCAGTCAACAAGTTTGCCCGGCAGGTTCGTCTTTCGCGCGACCGACTTGCGTTTGACTTCTTTGATGGCGTCACGGCTGGCCAGTCTGGCTCGAGCGGCCAGCACAATGCGTCCCAGAATTGCGTCCGCGAGCGACGGATTGTTATTCAACCAGTTCTCGACGGCAGGTCGGACGATGCCATCAACATGAGACGCCATTTCGGGATTATTCAGACGTTCCTTGGTTTGCCCCTGAAACATGGGTTCGCCGTGAAACACGGATAAAATGGCGATGACGCCTTCGCGGATGTCGTCGGCAGAAATAGCGATTCCGCGAGGCTTGAAGTTGTGGACGTCGATGTAGTTGCGAACCGCCTTTGTCAGCCCGGATTTCAGACCGTTTTCATGAGTACCGCCGGCGTGCGTGCGAATGCCGTTCACATAGCTGCGAATGTGTTCGTCGGTCGACTCCGTCCATTTCAAAACGACCTCAACACGAGCGACCTTGTCGTCCTTGTCGGCGGAAAAAAGTTGATCGTGGACTGTCTTCTTGCCGCTCTCTTCAATGACCTTCTCGATGTAGGCCCTGATTCCGTCCTGGTGGCGGAGTTCGTGAGTTTCGCCCTTCAATTCGTCATTGAAGACGATCGTCAGGCCGCCATGAATGTACGACACATCTTCCAGATGCTGGCGAATCGTTTCTGAATTGAACTGGGTCCGCCGAAAAATTGTGTCGTCCGGCCGAAAGAAAATGGCCGTTCCGTGTCCGCGGAACGGTTTCACCTTTTTTACCTTCGCGGCTGGTTTTCCACGCCGGTATTCCTGCATCCACTCGTGACCGTCGCGGCGCACTGTCGCCACCAGTTTTGAGGAGAGTGCGTTGACGACAGACGAACCGACTCCGTGCAGACCGCCACTGCGAGCGTAGTTTTTATCGCTGAACTTACCCCCGGCGTGCAAAGTCGTCAGGATGACCTCCAACGACGACTTCTTCAGCTTCGGGTGTTTGTCGACCGGGATACCGCGACCATCATCACTGACGGTGCAACTGCTGCCGTCCTTGTGTAGAGTAACCACGATGCGCGTGCATTCGCCGGCCAGAAACTCATCGACAGAGTTGTCCACGACTTCCCACAGAAGATGATGCAACCCACGTGAGTCGACACCACCGATGTACATCGACGGCCGTTTCCGAACAGGCTCCAGGCCTTCCAGGACCTCAATGTCGCTGGCTGTGTAAGTTGATTTTGTTGGTGTGCTCATCGGCAGGACGTCAGTCCTCCTCCATTTCTGACCAGTCCACTAACTGGATTTCGGGCTGGATCACTTTGTCAAAGCTGGAACGCTTGGTGGTCATGACTCCTCGACCGCCCCGTGACGTGATCTGATACTTCTGCTGGCCGAATACCATTTCTTTATCGTTGCTGGTGACAACCCGCAGGCAGTCGCTCGGTCGCGCCAGCTGAACGACGCCCAACAGCCGATCATCTGCGTCCAGCTTGATGCCACGCACCCCTTTGCCGGCGTTCGTCAGCATCGGCACATCATCGAGGGAAAAGTGCAGCACGCGAGCATCGGCGGAGGCAAAAAACACAGTTTCCGCGTCTTCGATCAGCTGACAGTACACCACCTCGTCACCTTTTCGCAGTCGACAATATTTGCGACCGGCTTTTGTGCTGGGCATGCGGAAGCCGTGGTAGGGAATCGTCAGTACCTGACCGCGCTTTGTTGCCACCAACAGCAATGGCCCCCATTCTTTCGAATCATCGTCGACCGCCTCCACGAATCGCGGATCCGTCGTGTGGACCGCCATGATGGAAGCCCCGTCACTGAGCCTGGCATGCTTGGCGAATGGCTCACCGTATCCGGATGAGACGGGCAGTTGCTCGATCGGGACGGTGAACGCGACGCCGTCCGAACTGAAGAAGACAGCGTTATCCAGCGTGCTGCCGGGTACTACGCTCAGCACGCTGTCCCCTTCTCGGACCCGGGTCCTGGAGACCTTTGCCAGGCTGTTGACTCGTTTGACCCAGCCGTCCGACGTCATAACAACATTGGTGTTCTCTTTAACGATGTACGCCGATGCATCAAACTCGGCGATCTCGTCGGAAGAACCGAATTCGCTGCGGCGTTTGTCACCGAATTCTGCCGCCAGTGCTTCGAGTTCCGTGCGGATCAGCTTCCACATCTGCGTCGTTGACTTCAACAGCTTCTCAATACGTGCAGCTTCCGCCCTCTTCTCCTTTAGCTCCTGACGAATGTGTTCGATTTCCAGCTGCGAAATTCTGTACAGTGCCAATTCCAGAACGGCGTCTGTCTGAATCTCATCCAGCGGAAACTTCTTCATCAGTTTTACAGCGGCATCTTTCTTTCCACTACTTGCGCGAATGATTTTTAATGCCAGACTAAGCCCGTCAAAGATGATCGCAAAGCCTTCCAGTATGTGAATTCGCTTGCGCAACTGCTCCAGTTGATACTCCAGACGGCGACGGACGGTTTCGTAGCGGAAGTCGAGAAAGTGCTGCAACAATTGCTTCAGACTCAGCACGCGGGGCACCGCCGCCCCGTGTTCGTCCGGGACCAGTGCAGTGCAGTTGAAACTGAAGTTCTGCTCCAGCGATGTGTGCCGAAACAGGTAGGCCATGACGGCCTGGGCGTCGGCACCGGGCTTCATTTCCAACACAATCCGTAGCCCGTTTGCCTCGTTCGTTTCGTCGATAACGTTGGTCAACTGAGGAATCTTGCGGGCTTCAATCAATTCTCCAATTTCCGTCAGCAGCGGTCCCGTTGAAACTGTGTATGGCACTGTATAAATGATCAGCCGATCCTTCAGTTCCTTCTTGCCTTTTTTGTCGAACCGCCACTCGCCGCGTGTCTTGACCGAGCCGCGACCGGTTTCGTAGGCGATTCGCAGATCTGCTCGATCAGTCACGATGCGGCCGCCCAGCGGAAAGTCGGGCCCCTTGACGTATTTCATCAACTGGGCGACCGTGGCGTTGGGATTCTGGATCAGGTGCACGCAGGCCCTGGTCACTTCGTTCAGGTTGTGTGGCGGCATGCTGGTCGCCATGCCCACGGCAATTCCCTGAGTTCCGTTGACCAGCAGTGCCGGGTAGCGGGCCGGCAACACGACTGGTTCCTCGTCGGCAGCATCGTACGTGGGGCGCATATCCACTGTACGATACCGCAACTCGTTCATCAGTTGCTCAGCCAATGCCGACAGCTTGGCTTCTGTGTATCGAGCTGCCGCAGCCCGCAGCCCCATGATGGAACCAAAGTTTCCCTGGCCGATCACCAGCGGATATCGCAGAGAAAAGTCCTGTGCCAGTCGAACCAGGGCATCGTAGACAGCAGTGTCGCCATGTGGGTGAAATGACCCGGTTGTGTCACCACAGATCTTGGCACACTTTCGGGTCTTGCTGTCCGCCCTCAGTCCAAGGCCATTGTACATGACGTACAGAATTCGCCGCTGTACGGGTTTCAACCCATCTCGAACGTCCGGCAACGCGCGTGACGTGATGACGGACAGAGCGTAGTTCAGATAGCGTCGGCGAGTTTCGCCGCTGATCGGCACGTATTGAACGTTTCCGGCCGCTTCCAGCTCATCCGTCCTGGAGAACAGATTGGGTTCGTTCTTTCTGGAAGACTTTCTGCGAGCCAACTGAGCATCCTTTTCCAGCGGTCGGGATTTCTTCCAACCAACACGACATATCGACTAAGAGAATGTTGGTTGCCGGATATGGAACCGTAGTTCTCGTCATACGGCCCAAGCGGCAATGGTCAACAGGATCGGCGGCTGGCCCCTGAAATATCAGTACATTCGCTGAACGCACGTCAGAACAGTATCGCGTCCATTCAGGACGGATATCCAGCCCGGGATCTCCCGGCAACCGCCAAACCGGCATTCTAGAGACTCTGACGCAATCGCAAAGCGCGAGCGGACACAGTTATACCTGAAAAGGCAGGAAGATTAGGAAGACTTTTTCGGTTCTTCCATATGCAACGATAGTGCACCAGAAACTAACCGTATCGTGTGTATCAAGGACACTGATTGATTCATCCCTATGACCGGTAGAAGCCGAACTTTACGACAGAGGACAGTTTGGACCTCAGCGATACCTCTCAGGCAGGTACTGCGATGGGTCCCAAACATTTTTTTGGATTCGCGGTTCCATCACTTCCCGTGTCACGTTGACCGGGCATGCAGAACAGCTGGAAGAACGGATTCTTCTAAAGCCACGGAGGAGAAGCAATGCTTCGCACGGGATTGGTGACTCTCATGATCACGGTCATGAGCGCCGGGAGCCTTCTGGCCGAAGACGGTCAGAATCAGAACACGCTAATGGATTGGCTGCGAGGCCCGTCAATCGGACGTCCGGACACGCGACGGTCCAAACCGAGAACACCGAGCGGTATCCGGCACGCCGTCGTTGAGGACGCTGCTCGCCAGGTTCCGGAAATCCGCCAGGCGAGCACTCAGCCGTCATCGCAGCAGTTGGAACCGGCCGAAGCTTTGCCGCAGCCACTCCCCATTCAGTACGCACCTGTCGTGCCGAATGCATCGTCGTCCAGTGGTCCGCAGTACTTTAGTGCCGCTACGTCTCAGGGCAACGTGCTGCCGGTTCACCCGGGAGCAAACTGGCAGCAGTACGCGCCGCCGCAGCCCGTCTATCAAAATTCCTCAGGACCGTACTCCTTCGCCTCTTCGGCAGGCTACGCCCCTGGAGCCGGACCAGTCAGTATGAGCTCGGCTCGTGGACCTGCGGGCGGTGCGGGCCCCTCCAGTGCTGCATTGTATCCGGCACCCAGGCCTGGAATTCCACAACAGGTTGGCGGAACGGCAATCGTGCATCAGGCGTTTCATCCACACGAAATGCTTTATCCACACCGCTACAAGGCGATGTACGGACCATATTATTACAAAGTGAATGGCGGTTGGATGGTGACACCGTTCGGAGTCTGGTCCAAAGAGAACTGGAAACTGCAGGGCACGACAGTGGACGTGAAATACAAGTCGCACATCAGCCCGTTCTCAATGTTTAAAAGACCTGTGATTCGCTGATCGCCGTCACAGTTCAGAATGAAGTGGCCGGTGGCTGCAACCAAGAATGTTGCCCTGAGCGAAGGGGCTCTCCATGAGACGCCACATGGCAAGGTGATTTGCTTCGCTCAGGTGATTGTTAAATGCTCGCTGGAAAAAGTTCCGAATCTCCAGATAGCAGAATGAGGACGTTGGCGATCTGTTCGCCTCGTCAGGTCGATAACTTTTGAAACGCGGGAATTGGGTGGCATGCAGCATCGCCTGCCTGGCATCCCCCCGGAAACTTATTTTCAGCAAGTGGAATGAACACGTGCCGATGCGCGTTTCCCTCTGCGAAAGGTTCTAAAATGCGACCACGAAACTCAGTATCGAGATGGTTCGCTGCCGCGATTTGCGTGCTGGCAACGTCTGGCTTCGTCGCTGCCGAGGAGGGTGTTGTCCGCATCGGCGCCACAAACGGCAGTGCCGGCGTGGTGCAGATGCACGCTTCCGCCAGCGGCATGGTTCAGCATGCGTCGCTGGACAGTGCCACGGTATTTAACCGTTATCGCTACGGAGGTGCCGCGCCAGCGCAGCAGGGGTTCGGTGGCTTCCAGCCACAAATGGCTTACGGGCAGTCTGCCGGAGTCGCGGGCGTGAAGGATCCCTGTAATCACCAGTCCTTTGCGAAACGATGGTGGCGTGGCCAATACCTTAACTACCACGCCAGAAACCAGCGGCTGGCAAACCATCTGTTCGGATGGATGGTTCCTTCCGGCTGCTGTGGCCAGGGATGTCCTCCACTTGGAAAGTACCAAGTGACCTATGCTAATGACCCAGGCTATGCGGATCATCGTGACAACGGGCAGGCCTATGGTGTTCAGGGATATGGCGTGCCACTTTCTGTACCGCTGGCGCCCACGGTTCGACAGTCATACAACTACAGCTGGGGAACACCGTCAAGTCGGATAACGCCGCTCGGAAATTACACACCACAGACGTCGGTTAGACCGTTGTACCACCAATCCTGGTAATTCTACAGATCGCACGGACCTCACGACTGCTGGCTGTGCCGGGCACTGTTTCAGTCGGGAAGCGATCTCCACCTACTTTCAAACTGCAGTTTGTCACCCGCAATAAACTGTTCGCCTTGCTGCACAATGTACCCACGCAGCGGGCGAAGGAGATGGAACTCATGCAACACTCATTTCGATACCTGTTTCTGACTGGCGCAACTCTGCTGACCGCAACAGGCTCGGCGGCGGAAATCCAGCAGGTCGGCTTCCAGAATTGCCCATCAGGCTGCTGCACAAAAAGCTGCGTCGCGTCTGGCGGCAGCCGCCGTTGCAGACAGGGCGACTACTGCAACAATGGACAATGCCGCGGCAATCGTTGTTCACAGCGATCCGGAAATGAAGACTGTTTCCTCGTCAGGTGCTGCAAAACCAAAGGGTCCGGTGACTCAGGGTGGTCTCCTCCGGCACGACTGCCTGTCAACAGAACAGGCGGCTGGTATCAAAGTTACTGGCCAGGAAAGTGGTACGGTAATCCCGGTGGAGGCTTTCAAGGCGGTGCGCCAATGGTGTATCAACCCACCGACACAACTCAGCTGGGCTACAGCTACAATCGCGTTCCTACGTGGCGTCCGAATCCCGGCATGATCCCACGCGTTCCAAGTCCGTCAAACTATCATACTCGTATGTGTCCGGGCCAGACAGGATGCCAGATCGGAACAACGATCATGTACAACGGCGGGAGCAGTTGCCCCACCTGCAATCCTGGTTATGTCAACACCGCCGCACAACGTCGGATACCTCAGTTGGCTCAGGCACCACAGTTGGCTGAGCCACGGCAGCCACAACAATCGCCGTCTGTTTCAACAGTCGCTCAGGCAATCGTGCCCGCTCAGGCAATCACCGTGCCGGATTCCTACACGTCCCTGGATATCGTGACGGCAGAACAGCCTGCAGCTCTGTCCGCCAATAATACCGTCCGTACGATAAGCAACACCGTGACAGAAAAGGCTGCTTCTGCAGGCCCAAACCGACCGGGAAAACGCGTCAGAAAGCATTTCGGATCGGCACAACGACGAACGAAGAAAACGTCTGGTGGCTGGTTTGGCCTGCCATCGCTGAGCGAGATCAGATTCTAATAATGTCGTGCAGGTCTCAGGCCTGTCTGGCTGACGCCCGGAAGTCGGAACGTGCTCCCACTGCCTTGCTGAACTGACTCAGCAACAGTGGGGTTTCATGAACAAACGCGGCCAACAACGCAAACGCTGAACAACACCGCCGGTATCCGGCGACTGATCTCCCAAGTGGTGTGGTGCAAGCACACTGCTTATCCTGTCAGCCCGAATGTGATCTTTCACATTCGGGCTGTTTTCGTTTTCTGATCATCAGGTTGATGCAGGTCATGTTGCTGCATTCGTGGCAATCAGAATGGAAGACTTCAGACACGGAATGCCAGTCGCTGCATGATCAGGGTGGGGTTTTCAAACTGAGAGACGACGCGGACAAAGCTCCAGAAATTGTTCGACCGCTCCCGTTTGCTGATACAAAAAAGTGTATGCGGAACGGAACCTGGTTTCCCGGAACGGGCGGAGTGTGTCTGTCATCAATCACCCTCAGATGCTCGGAATTTAGCGCTGGTATAGGTTGTGCGACTAATCCAGACTACCACGTTTGACTGACTTAGCACAACGATGAATTGAAACTGTTCGGTGCTGTCGCAAACTCAGCGAGCACTCGTTGCCCGTCAGATGTTTCCGTGTTATAAGTGTCGGCCGTAAGCGTCTCCCATTGTAGTAGAAGACGCAGCGTGTATTAAGGAACAATGTCAATGGCCATGAAAAAGGTTAGGAGAAAAAAAGTGAGCGACGAAGAGAAGAAAGACGACACTGCGGCAGATGCTGCTTCAAACGCACCGGAAGCAGCGGCGCCGGAAGCAGCGGCACCGGCCCAACAGACACAGGAAGTCATTGTTAACGATAAGTCTGCAAACGCCGGTTACGCCAACTTCTGTCGAGTTTCCAGTACTCCGGAAGAACTGATTCTGGACCTCGGTCTGAACCCAACGCCATATGCAACGGGCAAAGTCGACGTCGATGTGACGCAGCGCATCATTCTCAATCACTACACCGCCAAGCGATTGTGGAGTGCATTGTCGATGGCTCTGCAAAGGCACGAACAGGCGTTTGGCGTTCCGACGGCCCAGCGTCCTAGACTGCGGCGTTCAAAGAGTCAGGATAATTGGGGCGAAGCACTTCAGTGCTTCGCCCTTTTTTCGTAAAGCAAACACACACATGCAACCTCCGCTGCATTTGCACCCAGTCCCGGCAGCCTGCCATTTTTTGGATGACTGTTTTTGCGGGCCGTGTCCTTCATGGACGGCTTTCTGACAGCGACCATCGAGTCGCTGATCAGTGGCATTTCAGACGTCCGTTGCATTGACTTTCTCAACAGGAAATCGTTGACCAACGGGCAGAAAACGGACCGGACGAGCGGCTTCGTTTCCCGTGGATTCAGGAACGTACGATTATGCCCGCGTCTTCACGTTTCGTGCGATCCACGCCTGTCCGACAGCTTTCCTTATGTGTAACTGTTATGATCACATGCAACTGAAATCCTGAGCCAACCGGGCGGTCGGTTTGTCGGGTTTTATACTTGTAGGAAAGCGACCCAATGCTGTTCAGATCCGCGCTGCTTCACGCCTGCTTTGTTGTCCTGGCCGTCACCCACGCTTACGCCGCGTCGCCGCCAAACATTGTTCTGGTCATGGCGGACGACATGGGTTGGGGACAAACCGGATATTACAATCATCCGGTGTTGAAGACGCCCCACCTGGACGCGATGGCAGCCAACGGTCTGCGTTTTGACCGATTTTACGCCGGTGCACCGAATTGTTCCCCGACTCGCGCCACAGTTATGACGGGGCGGACCAATGACCGCACTGGAGTTCTGAATCATGGTGTGCCGCTGCGGCCTCAGGAACGCACGATTGCCCAGGCACTGCAACGGGCAGGATACGCCACCGCACATTTCGGTAAGTGGCATTTGAACGGCCTGCGCGGCGTCGGTGCGCCGATTTTGAAGGACGACATTCGCGGCCCCGGAAAATTTGGTTTTCAGACGTGGTTGTCCGTTACCAACTTTTTTGACAGAAACCCGCTGATGAGTCGGATGGGAGTCTTTGAGGACTTCGAGGGCGATTCCTCAGAGATCATCGTGGATCAGGCCCTGGATTTCATCAGGAAACAGGCGGCGGCCGACAAGCCGTTCTTCACGGTCATCTGGTACGGCACACCGCACAGCCCATTTGTTGCTGTGGACGAAGACAAGCAGGACTTTGGAGAGCTTGATCGGTCGTCTGCCGATCATTACGGAGAACTGGTGGCCATGGACCGCAGCATCGGTACCTTGCGACGTGGACTGCGAGACCTGAAAATCGTTGATTCCACACTGTTTTGGTTCTGCAGTGATAACGGTGGTTTGCCGAGAATTTCGCCCGGCACCGTGGGCGACCTGCGAGGTTTCAAGGGCAGCGTTTATGAAGGGGGACTGCGAGTTCCAGCCATTATCGAGTGGCCGAATGGCATTTCGAAACCTCGCATTACCAATTATCCATCATGCACGATGGACATTTTTCCAACCCTGACCGACGTCGCCAATCTGCCGAAAGATTCAGCCACCGTGCCGATGGACGGACTCAGCCTGAAGCCGTTGTTCTCAGCAGAATTATCGCGCAGAGATCAGCCGATTGGTTTCCGACACACTAATCGCACGGCATTTCTCGACAACCAGTACAAGCTGATCAACACGAAAGTGGGTAGCGACAGGTTTGAGCTGTATGACCTGGAAAGCGACCCGACCGAAGCAAATAACATCATCGAACAGCACCCGCGAATTGCCAGTCGATTGAAATCTGCGTGGTCGAAGTGGAACGAGTCCATCGAAGCCAGCATCGCCGGAAAAGATTACCGGGAAGGTAAAGTGATTCCTCCGGATCCAGGGCCGAGAACGTGGACAGAAGTAGACGCCTATCGGCCCTATTTGAGCGAGTGGAAGAAGCGTCCGGAATACCGTTCCCGGATCAAATAGCGGCCTGTCACACGTGTTCGAACGAGGTTTCGAGGCAGCTCCTCCTGAGAGTGATTGTTCTTGACTCGTCACAGCGGCCCTCAAAGTATGATGCCCAAAGGCATCATTTGGTGCTGTTGATCACCGATGTGATTCCTTGTTTCTGCCGTTTAACCCTTAGTTTCACTGGTTGAACGAAAAAGCGCACGTATTGGCACCATGTTTGTAAACAAAAGTCCTGACACGAATTGACAGCTGCTTCGAACGTTCGTCATACCGACGGCGCGAACACCTGAACGTGTGAGGTTTCTCATGGAGTCATCTGAGTTTCTGGTAATGTGCAGCGGGCAGCCCGGTTTCCTTCGAAGTGTGGGGGCTCAATTGGCGGGCAAGTGCCGTCTGCTGGAATGCTACTCGCTGACTGAGGCGGCGCAGATGGTGCAACTGCATCGTCCGTCAGTCGTGCTCATCGACCTGCGAAAAGGCGTCGCTCAGCAGTTTGACCGCTCATGGGCCATGGCTCACAATTCACAAACCACGTTTCTGGTCGTCGTCACCAACGTCAGTGAGCTGGATCTGTCGCATATTCCGGCAGAGATCGCTGAACGAGTTGTGCACGTCGAAGTCGATGCGGCGACCGGAGACTTGTCTCACGTCGTTGAGGCAACGGAAGAGTTGCTGGCGGGAGGGCGTCGACATCTCGCCGTCGCCGTCCACGAACAGGTCAGTGCCGTTGGCTTTCCAGCGGCGCATGACGGGGGGGCGCTCTTTCCTACGGACACAAGTCAGAGTTCATCCGGTATGATCGATGACACCGGTGTGCCGGTCGCACCTTCGACTCGCAATCGAATTGCGGACATCCCGACAACCGGCGACTCTTCCGGCAGCAAGCTGGCGTCCATTGCTGATCGTTACCGAACTCGCACACCGAATTTGCGGAAGATGCTCGACCGGCTGGAAGTCGCAGCCAAACACGATGTCACGATTCTATTGATTGGCGAAACCGGTGTCGGCAAAACGCACCTCGCAAAATTAATACACGAAAGCTCAAACCGGCGAGAAGAACCGTTGCTGACAGTCCCATGTGGAGCTCTGCCTGGCGACCTGATCGAAAGTGAACTTTTCGGTCACGTCAAAGGTGCCTTTACAAGTGCTCACGCAGGCAAAGACGGAAAATTTCTGGCGGCCGGTCGAGGTACGATTCTGCTGGACGAAATTGATGTGCTGACTCCGGAACAGCAGGTCAAGCTGTTGCGAGTCATCGAAAAAGGTCTGTTCGAACCCGTCGGTTCCAATGAAACGCTGAAGGTTCAAGCTCGCATTATCGCAGCCAGCAATCTCGAACTGCAGCCACTTGTGGAACAGGGACGCTTTCGGCCAGACCTGTATTATCGCCTGAACACATTGAGCTTCAATATTTCGCCATTGCGAAAGAGGCTGCCGGACATCGAACCACTGGCTCGTTATTTCGTGCATCTTCACGCTCAGAAGCACGGCATCGATGTCGTCGAAATCTGTGACCAATTCATCAATTGTCTGGTCAGCTATCCATGGCCGGGCAACGTTCGTGAAATGGAAAATGCGATTCGAAGTGCCGTGATCTACAGCACTGGCGGCAAACTTTCCGTGGACACATTGCCGCCAAACATTGTCGAAGGTTCCGCTGGTCCGGTGAGCGATCCATCTGTCGCATCATTCATTGGGGGCAAACGAGGAGTCTCTCTTGGTAATCGGATTGAACTGACCGAAAAGGACATTATCGAACAGGCACTGCTGAGCAACAGCTTCAGTCGTACCCGGACAGCCAAACAGCTCGGCATCAGCCGTGTCACGCTGTACAACAAGATGAAGAAGTATGACATGATGCCCAAAGGCTGATCGGAGACGACGCCGGAACCGGTTCTCGGGAAAATACTCACTGACAGCGGCATCTGTTCGGTTCGAGTATGGAAGGAAACCCGACAGCTCCCGTTTTATCAGCGCCGTCCCGGAATATCGCTGGCCAATGCTGGGGACCGGCCTGCCATTTTGGCGGCCCCGCACTTTCGGGCGAATATGTGGCCCGCGCGGCAGGGTTGCTGGCCCGCTCTCTGCCGTGCGTTATTTCCTGACGCAGCCCCAAACCTGCGCTGCCCACCAAGCGACTGATCATCAGCGGCCGGGGTTGCTCTGCGTGCGAAACTCAGACAGCGGGTAATCCGACACTGGAAGAGTGTCGGCAATCTCGGTCAGCTCCTGCAGCCGCTGCCAGCCTCGCGTGATGAGAGCTTCCTGTTTTGCCACGTACCCGCTATCCATTTCACTCTTGCGGAACGGTCCTTCAACCTCGACCACTTCGAATTCCGGGGCGACGACGAATTGAGCGACTACAGCGTTGCAACGAATATGACGTTCCGGACTGGCCAGCAATTCACGAGAGTCGATCTGACCGGTGACAAATCTGAGGTACAGATCACTGTCGCGGATTAATTCCACTTCTTCGCCACAAATTTCGCACAGATATCCCTGATCACATTTCACCATCGGACACTGTTTCTTCTGAAGTCCGTGAAGAGCCCTGTCTTTCGATGACACCGGGGTTTTGACAGCAGCATCTTATTTAGCCTCTCCAGACTCCCGGACGCGGGAGTCTGGGTTTTCACCATCCGCCTACGCTTACGTCCGAGCGACACGCACTTAGTGCGCGGTCCAGTCTAACAACCGGAGTTGTTCCGTAGCCGAACTCGCCAGAGTTTGGAAGTTTTTCTCTATGTCGTCCAATGTCTGGTGACTTCGGCTACCCCAAAATCAAGCCTAGTCGGCGACTGGCATCCGGATCCTGGTGCCCTGAATGGACGACAGCTGACCGAGTTCTTCGTCGGCGGCACGCAGATTTCCTTCGGTGGTCCGGTGAGTCATGATCACCAGTCGGGCTGAACCGTTTCTGGCAGCACTGTCGTCTGAAGTTTCCTCCTGGTGGACGGACGAGATACTGATTCCGTTTCTGCCAAGCACAACCGCAATGTCTGCCAGTACGTGTGGCTTGTCGTCCACGGTGAATCGCAGATAGTAGCGTCGACTGAGTGCACCAGATGGTTGCACGATCCGATCGGGTTGTGCCAGCGTGCGCAGAATTGATGAAAACGTCACCGCTGTTCTCCCGGTGGCGTAGTCAATGATATCGGCCATTACAGCGGACGCAGTTGGCAGCTGACCGGCTCCGGGGCCGGAGAATCTTGTCATTCCGACGGCATCACCTCTGACCGCCACGATATTGTCGGCCCCATCTGTTTTCGCAATCTCCCGGTCTGCTCGAATCAGAGTTGGCTGGACAGACATTTCGAGCTGACCGTCATTGAGCCGCGACGTTGCCAGTAACTTGATTTTGTAGCCCAGGTCGGCCGCGACCTGCAAATCGAGAAGTTCGAGCCCATCGATGCCTTGCTTCACAAACGATTCCAGTGGCACTCGGGTTGAGAAGGCCAGTTGTGTCAGGATCGAAAGTTTCTGCGCGGCGTCTGTTCCGTCGACGTCCATGACCGGGTCGGCTTCTGCGTAGCCAAGCGCCTGAGCTTCTTTCAGAACGTCGTCATAGGTCTTCCGGTCGTCCAGCATGTGGGTCAGAATAAAATTGCTGGTACCGTTCAGGATCGCTTCCAGTGACTGAATCTGGTTTCCTGCGAGGGCCTGCGTTACGGCAGAGATGATGGGAATTCCGCTCGCGACGGCTGCTTCGAATCCAATTGTGCGGTGCTGGTCGGCCGCCTGCTGAAACAGTGTCTCGCCGTGCAGGTACAACAATGCTTTGTTGGCAGTTACGACGTCCTTGCCCGCAGCCAGCAGCCGTGTCATGTAATCGAAAGCCGGATCAGTGCCTCCGATCAACTGGACGGCCAGCTGAATTCCTGGATCAGAGATCACGTCTTCCAGATCAGCGGAGACGGCTACGTCGACAGGAAGATGCTCCCGCGACCTGTTCACGTCCCGCACGACAACACGCTGCAGCTTGACCGGTATTCCGGCACGAACCGCAATGTTTTTGGCCTGTGTGCTTAGAATTCGGGCGACGCCGGAGCCGACGGTTCCAAACCCAATCAAAGCAATGTTCAATTCCGCACGATTTTTCATAAGTGATTATGTGAATACGGTTTACGCTATGCGATCGGGCGAAATTCGGCTTTAGAGATAGGCGCGCGCGATGTCGGACACTTCAAACGTACGATGGTAACGCACGCGGCAATCCCCCGACAGCCACACTTCGTCTGTAAAAACGTTGCGTTTTCCGCAGTCTGCGGACCGTCAGGAATCACACAACGGCCAATTTCTAAGTCTCACTGTTAAGTAAGGCCCGCGGAAGCGGATCATATCACGCACTCGGAACCTCTCCATCATAGAATGCAAGGTTTTCACTTCCGGGCAGACGCCGGTTGAGTCCTCACGCGGTCTGTTTATACTGAGCGGATTAGCACAGATTCCACAACCTGGAAGTTTGTGGAGACAATGCTCGGGATCAGGGACATCCGGTAGGCTCAGCCATTTGCCGGAGACGATTATGTTGAAACAAACACAGACCGACCAACTTATTGACGATACCTCGCCCGCCACGGTGCGGTTGGGCGCTGTCAGCTACCTCAATTCTCGTCCGCTGATCGAAGACCTTGATCAGCTGCTGCCCACATCGTCGATCGAACTCGACTATCCCAGCCGTCTGGCGGACGCACTGGCCGAAGGAATGCTGGATGTCGCACTGATCCCGTCGATTGAGTACTTTCGACGCCCCGGCTACGAAATCATCTCCGATGCCTGTGTGGCGGCCCGCGGCGAAGTCATGAGCGTCAAGCTGTATTGTCGCGTTCATCCAGGACAGGTGAAACGAATTGCACTGGACGAAGGTTCCCGCACCAGTGCGATTCTGTCACGAATTATTCTTGCCGAACGGTACGGAGCCTTTCCCGAATCGGAACCGTTGTCGATGGAGTCCATGACCAGCGAGAGCAATGCCGATGCCGTATTGCTGATCGGTGATCGGGCCATGCATCCGCCGCAGGAGGCTTTTGTCGAAGTCATGGACCTGGGACAAATGTGGTACGAATGGACAGGGCTGCCGTTCGTCTTCGCGATGTGGGTGGCTCATCGCGACGCCGACACCACCGGTGTTGCCAAAGCGTTAAGCGAATCGCGTGACCGCGGTCTGGCAGCGATTGAATCCATTGCCGCTGCGGAAGCTCCCAAACTGAATATCAGTCCGGCCGTGGCCCTGACCTACCTGACTGAAAACCTGCACTATCGCATGACGTCTGCAGAAAGAAATGGGCTGCAGTTGTTCCACGAACTTGCTTCTCAACATAACCTGGTCAATCAGAATGCCAACCTCGTCTTCTCCGATTTCGTCACTGCTTGACAAAGCCGTCGCTGGAAAACGGCTGACGCGGGAAGAAGGCGTCGCACTGCTGGAGTCTCACGATCTGCCGTCCATCGGTGCGGCCGCAGATTCCATTACGCGCCGTCTGCACCCGGAACCGTTCCGCACCTACAACATCGATCGCAACATCAACTACACAAACGCCTGCACGGCAGTCTGTAATTTCTGTGCGTTCTATCGCCCGCCTGAGCACCCCGACGTCTACGTGCTGCCCATCGAAACTCTGCTGGAGAAGATTGAGGAAACGGTCGAGCTTGGTGGTGATCAGATCCTTCTGCAGGGAGGCCTGCACCCCAAGCTGCCGATGGAATGGTACGAGGATATGCTGCGGACGATTAAGACGCGCTTTCCTCAGGTGAACGTTCATGGCTTCAGCCCGCCCGAAATTCACCATTTCACAAAAATCGCCAAACAACCTCTGCGAACCGTTTTGGAACGGCTGAAGAATGCAGGACTTGGCAGCCTGCCTGGTGGTGGCGGTGAAATTCTTGTGGACCGCGTTCGTAAGGAAATTACACGTGGTAAGGTCTTGACGGACGACTGGTTGAATGTGATGCGTGTGTGGCACGAACTCGGTGGTCGATCAACAGCCACCATGATGTTCGGTCACGTAGAAACACTGGCCGAACGCATCGAGCATCTGGATCGTGTCCGCGAGCTGCAGGACGAGACCGGTGGCTTCACAGCCTTTATCTGCTGGACTTTTCAGCCGGACAATACCGACATGGCGGATGTTCCGCCGGCCGGTGCATTCGAGTATCTGAAGACTCAGGCCGTCAGTCGTCTGTACCTGGACAACGTCCCCAACATTCAGTCGTCGTGGGTTACTCAGGGTGAAAAAGTCGGACAAATGGCTCTCATGTTCGGCGCCAATGACATGGGCAGCCTGATGATTGAAGAGAACGTCGTTTCGCAGGCGGGAACTGCTCACCACCTGTCGTTGGAGACAATCCGCCGCTGCATTCGCAATGCTGGTTACACTCCTCGACAGCGGAACGTTTTTTACGAATACATCGATGAAGCCGACGAAGTTGCCGTGCAGCCGGCTGCTCTGGTGCTGCCGATTTTGCCGTCTGCAACGGTCTCTTCGAGCTGACGCTCGGAAATCGTTCGTCGCTCCCGTGCGTCGCTCCCATTAGACCCGCAAATCGGAACTCGTGTGGGCGAAAAGACGGCAAACCTGTCCGTCATTCCAGCGAATGCCCGCCCGGCTGCATTGGGTGTGGTAGCCTGACGATGCGTCGGCAACGAATCTCGCTTATCCCGAATTCGCCATCCAACGCAGCTTAAGTCTCCAGGTCAGGTTTCGTGCAGTGAATTCGAATCGCCTGGTCACGAATACTCGACTCCCAAAGTCAGGCTGCGGAAAATACGACGACCACCGCTCCAGACACTCCTCCCTTCGGTGAAGACAGCGACATGATTCGGGTTCACGGACTGACCAAGGAGTTTGACGACACCAACGGAATCTTTCGTGCGCTGGACGACGTGTCGTTTGAAGTCCGGTCGGGCGAAATCTACGGACTGCTCGGTCCCAATGGAGCCGGCAAGACGACGTGCCTGAGGATTCTGAGCACGGTTCTGCGTCCCACGCGAGGCTTTGCTGAAGTCGCCGGCATCAATGTCATGCACGATGCGGAGGCCGTCCGCCGGAACATCGGATTCATGTCGTGTAACACCGGCATCTACGATCGCATGACCGCTCGGGAAATGGTGGAGTACTTCGGCCGATTGTATGGTATTCCCGAAGACAAGCTGCAAACACGAATCGAAGAGCTCTTCGATATGCTGCAGATGAACGACATCAGCGATCGACTGGGGTCCAAAATGTCGACCGGGATGAAGCAGAAAGTGTCGATCGCTCGCACCATCATACATGACCCATCGGTGATCATCTTTGATGAACCGACCACAGGACTTGATGTTCTGGTGGCACGCAACGTCCTGCAGACGGTCGCGGACCTGAAGGATCAGGGCAAGTGCATCATTTTTTCGACGCACATCATGCGCGAAGTCGAGAAGTTGTGCGACCGGATCGCTGTTATCCACCGCGGACGGATCGTCGATGCAGGAACGCTGCCTGAACTGGCCGACAGGCATGATCAACCGGACGTCGAAGAACTGTTCTTCGACCTTATTCAGAAAAGAGACAACGAACTGAACGAAGTGACGACGGCTTAGCTGCACAACGCCATTCAACAAGAGAACTCGACCTCTACATCACTAGCAGATCAATTCGCCAGACCCGACCAGAACGAACAATGAGCTGGAAAAACGTCAAACTGATTTTCCTCCGCGAAGTGCGGGACCAGCTGCGCGATCGGCGTACGTTGTTCATGATCACGATTCTGCCTATCCTGCTGTATCCCATGCTGGGGCTCGGCATGGTTGAAATGATGCTGACCTTCAGCGAACAACGTCGTGTTGTGGTCGTGCTGAACGCGGACGAAATGCCCGACACACCCTCGTTCTTCAACGAAACAGGCATCGACGAGCAATGGTTCTCTGGCGGCAAGGACGACGCATCGCGACTTCAGATCGTCACCGACCTCTCCGTCGACACTTCCGAAAGCACTCCCGTATCCGGAAGGCACGGAGAACATTCGCCGGCGCAACTTCTGCAGAACGGGAAAATTCTGGCGGCCAGTCTGGCAGAGTTCAAGAAGGCGTCCGATGAACGCGGCGCCGATGACAACCTGACTGAGATTCAGGACCGACTCAGCAACGCCTTCGCAGACAGTGAGTTGCAGGTACTGGTCATCGTTCCTGAAGGATACGCCGCATCAATCGCCGCGTTGCAAAACGCCGCAAATGTCGATGTCGATCATACGGATGAACAACCACCGTCACTGCTGGTTGTCAGAAACAGCGCAGATGACAAATCGGTGGTCGCCTTTTCTCGCGTTCAGGGTGCGTTGAATCGCTGGGAAGACGCACTACGGGCGCAGACATTTGAAATGGCGTCGTTAAGTCCGGCACTCCAGAATCCAGCCAGATTGCAGTGGGTGGAAGTGTCCCGTGGCGAAGAAGTTGCCGCCAACGTCTGGAGCAAAATGTTTCCGGCGATGATCGTGATCATGGCGCTCACCGGAGCGTTCTACCCGGCCATCGATTTGGGTGCCGGCGAAAAAGAACGCGGTACCATGGAAACACTGCTCATCAGCCCGGCCCGTCGCGTGGAACTGGTGCTGGGCAAGTTCGGCACGATCCTGATGTTCAGCATCGGTACGGCACTCATGAATCTGTTTAGTATGGGGCTTACCGGAAAACACATGGCCTCCACAATGGCGGGTGGCATGGGCGATACGATCAGCCTTGAACTCCCGGGCTTTTATTCCCTGATGTGGCTGGTCATCCTGTTGGTACCACTATCCGCTTTGTTCAGCGCGCTGTGCCTGGCTTTGGCGACCTTTGCCAAGTCCACCAAGGAAGGCCAATACTATCTGACTCCGCTGCTGATGGTCATCATGGGGCTGACGATGTTCTGTCTGTCGCCCGCCGTTGAAATCACGCCGCTGTACAGTGTGATCCCCGTCGTCAATATCGCACTGCTGTTGAAGGGACTGCTGCTTTCCACCAGCCAATCCAGCGAACTGTTGACTTACGCCATACCGGTTATGTTGTCCAGCATCGGCTACAGCGCGCTGGCGCTGTGGTGGTCCATCGATCTGTACAACAGCGAGAACGTGCTGTTTCGTGAAGCCGAAAAGTTCGACGTGCGGTCATGGATGCGGAGCCTCAATCGCGACAAGGAACCCGTGCCTGCCGCGCCGGAAGCCATCTTTTGCTTTATCCTGATTTTGTTTCTGCAGTTCGTCGCGATGAACTACATGAGGCCGGACCTGTCCGGGAGTGACGTTGAAGCCGGACGAAAGATTCTGCAGACGACGGTTATCCAGCAACTCACAATGATCGCGTGCCCTGCGATTTTCATGGGTCTGCTGCTGACGACCAGTCTGCGAGCCACGTTTCGTCTTAGAATGCCGTCGCTGAATTCCATGCTGATGGGCGTGGGACTCGCTGTATTGGCTCATCCACTCAGCATTGAAATCAGCACCTTCATGGTGCAAAGCGGCATCCTGCCGCCGCCACCCATGGAAGGTCTGAAGCGAATCAACGACCTGCTTCAATCATCCGAACTGTCGCCATGGCTGATTCTCACCGTTTTTGCGGTAACGCCTGCCATCTGCGAAGAGATCGCATTCCGAGGATTCATCTTAAGCGGTCTGGCGCGCCGAGGACGTCTGAAAATTGCAGTCATTGTGTCCAGCCTGATGTTTGGCATCATCCATATGATTCCGCAGCAGGCGTTCAACGCTGCGTTACTTGGACTGCTGCTCGGGTTGCTGGCCGTTCATAGTCGAAGCCTTTTTCCGGCGATCGCATTTCACCTGTGCAATAACGCCATCGCCACGTTCCATGCGAAGAACGGCTTTGGCATTGAAGCAGACGGAGTGTTCTTCTCGAAGGACGATGGCATGCTTCGCTACGAAATGCCGGTACTTATTCTCTGTTCACTTGGCGTTGCCTCCCTGGTTTTTCGAATGGTGGCAGATCTGCGGAAGGAACAGGAAGCCAAGCGAGCGGACGCCATGAAGGCTTTCAACGCTCCCCCGGAATTGACAGAGCACATGCCCGCCGGTGCATAGAGCAGTTTACTTATCCTCGTGAACCGTTCTGGCTCGCGGGCGTGCCGCCTTCTCTGGTTGGAACGCGTCTGTCGCGGCCATCATTGAACTGGCTGCTACCCCTCGGACAGCGGCACGCTTGGATTCGGGTCCTCCAGTAATTCCGCCAGGGTCGTCGACTGAAAGGCTCGTTCCATCGCCTTGATCGCGTTGTCCATTCTGCGATGCAACGCACACAGTTGCACGCCGTGGGTTTTGAGATCCAGTGGGCAGGTCGTAATTCGCTGTATCGGATCCACAGCGTTGACCACATCCAGAATCGTCAGATCATCGGGCGACGCCGCCAGCGTTACACCGCCACCGATCCCCCTTTGTAACTTGACGATTTTCTGGGTACTCAGACCCTGCAGCACCTTCGAAAGATAGGCTGGCGGCACCTTCGTTGTGGTCGCGATGTCAGCGGTTTTCTGAGGTTCCGGGGCACGCTGAGCCAGATAGACGACAGCGCGGAGCGCGTATTCAACGGTCTGGGACAACATGTATTTGGGCCGAAAGAATTAAACTGAATGTTGACATCCGCTTTTGACAAGCTAGCATAAACAGGATCTTAATGTCCTGTTTAGTGCATCGCAACAAGAAGGTTCCCAATGAAATTCACATCAGCAGTCATTCTGGGGTTAATGTTTACTCTCGGAACTCACGGAAGTGCCGAAGAAGCAAAGAAAACACAGTCTGACGCCGCCGTTGAACGAGCTCGTCGCGAAGTCAGGATGCTGGATGATATCTACAAGACAAGTATTGTGCTGATCACGACGCACTACGTCCATACCGACGATGATCTTCCGGCGGGAAGCGCGTTCAAAGCTTTGTTCGACGCGGTTAAGAAAAAGGGTTGGCATGAAGTTCGACTGCTGGACGCAACCGGAGAACCTTATAACGACGAAAACACGCCAAAGAAGGGTTTCGAAAAGAAGGCGGTCAAACAACTTCTGAACGGCAAGGCCGCATACGATGACGTTGTCACGGAAGGCGGCAAACGCTATCTGCTCGCGGCCACCGCAATTCCGGTCGTGATGGACAAGTGCATCATGTGCCACGAAAACTATAAAGACGTTGCCAAAGGCAAGGCGATCGGAGCGCTTGGCTACAAGGTCCCGATTCTGGATTGACACCACAGGCGTCAAGCCGGCAGGCCATGATCCCGTGCAATGGATTCGGCTTGATTCAGAGGTGCAGGTCCGATCCGCTGATCGGCCGTGTGGTGTCTGAAACGAAGGTCCGCCGACGGCACGTCAAAGCTGAATGGCAACCCAGGCACATCGACGGAAAATATTTTCGCGATCATCCATGGCCACCGGTTCTCCGGTGGCCGTGTTACTCATGTGGTGCTGGGGTTGTTTCGTCTTCTTTACGTCGAATCGCAGCGATTGATATACCGCCGATCACCATCAAACCGGCACCCGCGAAGTACGGCGTGGCGGCCGAAACGCCCAGCAGTTGAATGCCGATGTACGGCCCCAGAATTCTTGCCAGTGACGAAAGACTTTGGCCGGTTCCCAGAACGGCACCCTGTTCATCGTCGGCAGCGGATTGAGACAACAGCGACTGCAGCGACGGCGTCACTGCCGAGAATCCAATCGTCACGATCGGCAGGATGTACCACAGCGAGGAAGCTGGCAGTGTCCTGTTGCCGGCCAGTGCAATCAGCACGAAGCCCAATGTCATCAGTACAACGCCCAACAGAGCCATCCGGTGCTCACCGATTCGGGGCAACATTCGTCGGACCAGAAGTCCCTGACCCACCATCAGAATGGCTCCGATATAAGCGAAGAGCAGAAAGTTGCGTTTGGAACTGTAGCCAAATTCCCGCGTCAGCAGCGAAAGCGTGCTTTCGAACTGAGCAAACGCAAATGTCGTAATGAAAATGGCTGCCAGGATCACAGAGAACTTTCCTGCGGTCAGGTGTTTAAAGACGGCGCCCAGCTGGAACAGCCCGCCGCGCTGTGGGCCAGGCCCCCCCCCTTTGGCGACAGGACGCGACTCCGGCAGCTTCGCTATGGCCAACAGCAGCGCCAGTGCCGACAGAACAGCCGCGACGTAACCTGGCAACGCTGACGGTGGCTCCAGCAATTCCATTCGGACGTGATTCTGTGGCTTTGGTTCTGTCAGGTACTGAGAAATCGATTCACGGTCAGCGGCTTCAAGTTTGCCATCCGCTTCCAGCAACATTGTCAGTTGTTGTGCAGACAGGACTTCATCGGATTCGTCCCACTGCTTAACGGCCGCGTATTGAGCGTCGTTCAAGGCGATGGACGGAGATCCGGAAGTACACGCCGCACCGATCAGGGGACCGAATGTGAAACCAATGCCGAATGCTGCCCCGATTAAAGCCATGCCTTTGCCTCGTCCTTCCGGGCCTGTGCTGTCGGCGATCACTGCCTGAGCGGTGGGGATCGTCGCTCCCGCGATGCCGGCTGCAATTCGCGTCACAAACAGCAGCGGCAATGCCCCCAGCCCCAGCAAAACGCCTTCCCGCCCCAGCCCTGTGGCCACTCCAAACATGGCGTAAGCGAATGTGGAACCAAGCAGGCCGACGATCAGAACAGGCCGCCGTCCGATGCGATCGGACAGAGCTCCCCACATCGGAGCGAACAGAAACTGCATCGCCGAGAACGATGCCATCAGCAGGCCGAGCTGCATATTGGTGGCATTGAAATGTGCTCCGTAGCGAGGCAGCAGCGGCAGCACGATGCCGAAACCGAGCAGGTCAATAAACACGACGACGAAAACGATCAGCAGCGTCGACTTTCGAACCTTTGATGCGGAGGCGACGGAATTGCCCGTCGCGCCCGTGTCAGATTCGGATGTGGTTGGGGCGGATGGGTTGGTCATGGTGAGTGATGGCCGGAAAACGGGGATGGAGGGCGGACATTGGACAGAGAAACTCCTTCCCGTTCCAGCCCGGAAGGTTGGTCATTGGCCGCAAACTGAAATGTGACCGTCTGACGCCCCGATTTTGGGACTCAAGCGTGGAGGATGTGCGAAAGCCGACGATTTCTTCGCGGCCTCGCCATGTGTGCTTCAGCAAGCTCGTCCGGAATCCAGGAAAGCTCCGTGCATCGACAGCGCCTGCCTGCAACAATTCACCTCTGCTGCTTTCGTGTCAAATCGCCGACGTTATCGACACCCCGTCCATGAAAATCCTTCTGCTTGCTGACATCCACGCCAACTGGCCCGCGCTGTCCGCGATCGACGAATCGTTTGATGTGTGTCTCTTTCTGGGGGACGCGGTCGACTATGCGACGGACCCCGTGCCCTGCATCGAATGGATTCGTGAAAATGCCTCATACTGTGTCCGAGGCAACCATGATCATTCCGTGGCGCAACGAGTCACCGTGCAACCTAAAGGTACTTTTCGGCGGATGGCAGCAGCGATGCGCGAACAGCACTTCAAGGTACTGAACGATGAGCATCTGACGTGGCTGGCACAAATGCCCGTCACTCAGCATCTGGCCATTGGCGACCATTCGTTTCTGCTGGTCCACGCGACTCCACGAGATCCGATGGATGAATATCTTGCGAACGTCAAGGAGCATTGGGAACAACGACTGGAACACGTGAACGTCGACTTTGTCTGCGTCGGTCACACTCATATGCCGATGGATCTGCAGCTGAAATCCACGCGGGTGATCAACCCGGGCAGTGTCGGTCAGCCGCGTGACGGAGACGCTCGCGCCGCGTATGCCGTCATCGAAGACGGGCAGGTTGAATTCCGACGAGTGGACTATGACATCGACCGCACAATTCATCACATGGAAGAATCCGGAATTGACGAAGACGTCATCCGTCAGGCGCGGGTGATTCTGAGCTCCGGCGGCAACCCCGCGGCTAACGCGTGATCGAACGCCAGAAAAAAGCGTCCCTGCCACGTCACGAAGCCCACGAAATTCCTCCCCCGTGGCACAGGCTTCCAGCCTGTAAAGAAACCGGTGGGTATCGCTTGCCCGCAAACAAGGGCCGCCACGGTGCACTGCCAAATCGTAGGGTCCGCTGTGCGGACCGCTTTACGTCGAGTGGATGGTCGAAACACACAGCGGACCCGACTGCTGTTGTCGTTAAGTGTCGTTGCCGACAGATCGCTCCTGTTGCTCCGCAACTCCTTGAGTTGCGAGCAATCAGGGCGGACCGACATAAAGAAGGCTAAACAGCTCCGTTTTTTTTACGTTACTCGAACGGGTTCTTCGGCTTCGCAGGTTTCTTAAGTGCCTCGGCGATCTTTTGATCGGCGGGACTAAGGAGATTGATCGGAACGTTCAGCTCTTTCCCATCCTTTCGCTTGAGCACGATTTTTGCGCCGTCGAACCGAACGAACTCAGCTTCCACCTTGAAGTCACCGCTGGTCCATTCTCGCAGTCCGCGTCCTTCGTTCGACTTCTTTTCGTCCACCGTGGCAAACGGATTGTCGCCTCCTGTTTTTGCCACAGCCATTTCCTTCCTGCCGGCTTCGACAATCGGATCCAGTTTTAGCCATAGCTTTCGCGCTGGCATGTAGACGCCTACCACCTTGTGCCTCTGTAACTCCTTCACCCGCATGGCGACGTCAAAGTCGTCAGGATGAGGCACGAAGCGGCTCATGCCTCTCAGCCGGTTGGCGATACTCGGCCACTGAGAGGAATTCAGGTCGGCCAGAATTTGTTTCTTCTTCTCCGGGTCCAGCTTCTGCCCCTTCGCTGCCTTAGCCGCAGCATTGGCCTTCGCCGTACGCTCAGCGTGAGCTTTCTGAGCCTTCGCAATCATGTTCTGACGCGCCTTTTCCTGCGCCTGGTAGTCTTCGGCAGGGATGCGGTTATAGGAGACAGTCATCGGGATTGTCACGGTGGAGCCGTCTTCGGTAATGGCAACCGTCCGTTTCATTTTGTGCGACTCGGGGATTCCGAGTTCGCGATCAAAGATAAAGGTGCCCGTTCCGTTGATCTCGATCGCCTGACAATCTTTTTTGCCGCCGGTGAAACCAGGCGATACGTGGTCGCAATCGTCACCAGCTTCCCGTCGTCCTTCATGATCTTGTAGGTAGCGGATTCAGACCCTCCCGTTGTTACGGTTTTGTTGCCTCGGAATGGTCCGCCAAAGAAGGGGTG
>LWDU01038956.1_pt1 | contig 30537 bp, 24 predicted proteins | sample 727161 | NCBI WGS metagenome assembly LWDU01 (sample SAMN04566230, study PRJNA314399) | hydrothermal vent metagenome | isolation source: deep sea hydrothermal plume seawater | place: Mexico: Gulf of California, Guaymas Basin | collected 2004-07-11
AAAAGCGTCACGGTCGCCAGGGTCCAACTCGGCCAACGGGTGTTTTTAACCCGGCGCAGTCGCCGCGGGTTCCGCCAGGCGATCCCGGCCGCCCCGGCAAAAACCAGTGCGAGAATTAGGGCGCGACTTGGGGGAACTTCGAGGGGGGAGGGGAGCAGTCGAGATTCGGGGTTGAGGGCGATATCCGTTGCGATCTCCGCATGGACCGGGTGGGAAGGGCCGGCGGCTACGCGCCAACTGGCATCGGTGACGACCCGTCCGTCGGTCGTTTCAATTTCGAGTCGGAGCAAGGCGGGTCCGGTGGGGTTGATCACGGACACGCGCAACGTGTTGCGACCGGCGCGCAACTGTCCTTGGAGATCGGCCTCGAAGCCCTGCTTCCAACTGCTGCCCAGAGGCACCGTCGCCAGCGGTTCGCCATTCAGTTGCAGGGCGGCGCGTTGCAGCGCCCGTCCTTGCAGACGGGATTCCGAGCCGCCGTCGTCGACGTGGAATTGCTTGCTGAAGATGTAGACGGGAGGGGCAGCGGGGTCGACGGCGATGAGGTCTGCCGTTTTTGGCGGCGGGGCCATGATCCAATCGGGCCCGTCGCCCAGCCCCACGAAGGGAACGTTCGGGTCGAAGAGAATCGCATGGCCGAGCAGGCCCACGCACAGCACCAGAAGCGCTCCCCAGGCTCCGGCTTGAAGGCGGAAGACGGCCCCGGGTTTCGGGGTCATTCACGCGCCGCCCGGCGAGCCGGTCCACCGAAATAGCGCCGGCGGATGCGCGCGATTTCCACCAGGGCCCGGGCGAAATCCGAGGCGCGCACTTTGGAGCCCTCAACATCTACCCACTCGTCGACGGGAACTTCGTAGATGACGCGGTCAGCGGGCAGCAGGTTGCGCGATCGCTCCCCAGCGCGCCAGCGGGCGATCAATTCGACGTCGAAGACCCAACTCGAGAGGAAGGGTTCTGCAAAGATTCGCCGGATTTCAGGACCTGAGCGGAAGAGCTTGGCGCCGCACTGGGTGTCATAGACCGCCAATCCGAGCATCTCTGAGGCCACGGTGGCAAAGACCCGCCCCAGGTAGTGGCGCAGGGGTCGCCGCCGGATGTTTCGCCCCAACAATTGGACTCGGGATCCGAAAACCATTTCGACGCTGTCGTTTGCGTCGAGCACCGCTCTGAGTCTGGGCAATTCTCCCAAGGGCGTTGCGAGGTCCGCGTCGAAATAGCCCGCGTATCGGGCCCCGCTCTCGAACGCGCGTTTCATCCCGAGTCGGACCGCCTCGGCCTTGCCCCGATTGCTGGGCAGGCTCATGACGGTAATGCGCTTCGGAGCCTCCTCGGCCAGGGAGCGGAGCATCCCCGGCGTTTCGTCCTCGCTTCCATCGTCGACGAAGAGAAAATCGGTCTCCGGATCGTTTCGCAGATATTCGGAGAAAACGTCTACCCGGAGCCGGGAGGCTTCGTTGAAGCACGGGATCACGAGGATGGTTTCCGGCATGGCCTGCGCGATTCTACCCCGGGTCTGGAGATCTGCCTGTCGAACCGTACTCTTTGGCGCGAACCCGGGATTACCAGGGCCGGGCACGGAGAGATTTACGTGAACCGAGCCGATCGAGGTCAGCGTGGGGCCAGGCCCGCCGGAAGGATTCTCGGAATCCTGGCGCTGCTCCTCTGCGGAGCGTATGGCCTTCTGCAATTGGGAAACCTGGGGTATCCGCTTTTCTGGCAGGACGAGGGCGAGACCGCCATGTTCGGTCAACGCATCCTCGACTATGGGTATCCCAAGGTTCATTCCGGGGGCAACGTGGTCTACGGCATGGGGGTGCCGCTGGAATTCGCCGTGAATGCCGAACGGGACGCTTATACGGGCAGTCTGTGGGGCCAGTACTATCTCGCGGCGATCGGTGTTCGCGCCGGGCAGGGTATTGAAGATCTCCATGTGCGTACCGCATGGGTCCGTTTGCCCTTCGCTCTTCTGGGTATGGCGGGACTCGCCCTTCTGTTCCTTGCCGTGGGACCGGTCTTGGCCGAGCGCAGCCTCGGCAAGGTGGCGGCGGCAGCAGGCTTTGGCGGACTGCTCTGTCTCTCGACTTCGCTGATCCTGCATTTGCGCGAGGTTCGCTACTACGCGCCCGCCTTGGCGTTGCTCGCCGCCATTGTCTGGCTTCAAATGCGTCGGCCGCCGGGGCGAGGGGAGTCCGGCCCGGGCCCCGCGCTCGTCATGGGCAGCGCTTTGCTCCTTCTGTTCAACTTTTTTCATCCCGCAGCGTTGGCCGCGGGAATCTGGATTTGCGTCGAATGGTGGCTCTGGGCGCGGAGTTCTTCGGGGTCCCTGGGTGTCCACGCCTGGCGGGCCCGGTCGCTCGGGTTCTCCCTGGCGCTCTGCGGAATTCTGGCGCTGGCGATCGCCCTGGCCTTCGAGATTCCCACGCTTTCGCGGATTTTTTCCGAGCGTTGGGGCTTTGGTCCCGGCCTCTATGCGGCGAACCTCGGCTCCCTCGCCGGATACCTGCTTCGCTACGAATTTCTGGGGCCATTTCTTCTCGCCGAAGCGGCGCTCCGCTGGACGCGTCGACGCGGGGGTGTTGCACCGGAGGACAGCGAGTTTTTCGCGCCCGCGGGTCGCTCTTACGCCTGGTGGTCATTTACGCACTGGTGGGTGCAGGCAATCCGGTTTTTTTCGAGCGCTATTTCGTCCCCGTCGGTCCGCTCCACGGCCTGTTGCTGTTACTGGATCTTGAAATCCTCTGGCGGGGCGTTGGCCGGGCCCGCGTCGCATCGGCGAGTCTTGGGCCGGTCCGTGTCTTTGCCGGCACCTGCGTGATCGTTCTGGCGGGACTTCTATGGCTTCGGGCCGATGAGTTGACGGGCCGAGTGGAAGAAATTTGGCATCCCATGACCGGGCCCGTGGACGCCGCAATCGAATTCATCCAGAGCCGCTACGACGACCCCTCGGCTCTCTTGATCGCCACCAACTACGAGGCCGAGCCCTACATGTTCTATCTGGGGAGCCGTGTGGTGGGTCGCTTTCATGCGGGCACCGCCGAGGCGGATGCCGCCGAAGCGGCTCTCGCGCCGGATCTTGTGATCCCGCGCAGCGCTCAGCCCCGCAGCCTTCAGGGCGTGCGGCGCTACCTGCTTGCCCATGGCTTCGAGCGCCATGAACTCGCGGTGGCCGATGTCGCGTACAACAACATTCCCGAACTCGCGGCGGGCCGCCTGCTGTCGACCACTCACCGTTTTAGCACGCCCAGGCCAGGCAAAGACGGGCCGCCCCTGGCGATCTACGTGCGGCGCGAAGCGCCGTGAAGCGCGCAGCGTCGATGGCTCGTGCTGCGCTCCGGCGGTATGTTGCGCCCATGCGGGGTGGCGGGATCGGCCGGGGCAAACGCGGAGATACGGAGGGGAGGCGTGTTTCTCGCCTTGTGGGGCTGATATTGCCCGGCCCGCTACTTCTCGCTGGCGGAATTTCTTGTGGCCCGAATTCGGCCGAGCTGCGCGGCCAGGATGCCCGCCCCAATGTGCTCCTGATCTCCATGGATACCACCCGAGCCGATCATCTCTCGGTCTACGGCTACGAGCGCGACACGTCGCCTTCCCTGCGGGCGTTGGCTGCGGAGGGAATGCGCTTTGAAGTCGCCTATTCGTCTTCGGCGACGACAGCGCCGAGCCACGCAAGCCTGTTTACTTCTCTCGCGCCCGTCGCCCATGGGGTGGTGAAAAACGGCAGGCCCCTCGACGCTGAACTCGACACTCTGGCTGAGGTGCTCGGGGGCGCGGGCTACGAAACCGCGGCGGTGGTCAGTTCCTACGTTCTCTCCGAACGCTTTGGTTTTGCCCAAGGCTTTGCCCACTTCGATGAAGATTTTTCTGGGGCCGACGTTCTCGCGGGCGATCGCTTGTGGGAGGGCGAGGTCATCGAGGGGAAATTCTATGGCCGTGCCGACGACACGACCCGGCGAGCGCTGGAGTGGCTCGACGAACGCGAACATCCCGAGCGCCCGTTCTTTCTCTTTGTCCACTATTTCGACCCGCACAATCCCTATTTCCCGCCCTCTAACTACGCCCCCCCCTTTGCGCCCGGAGCCCGAGAGGCCCTGAAGCTGAATCGTACGATCTTTTTGTATGACCTATTGCTCGCCTTTACGGATCGGGAGATCGGCCACCTGGTGGCGGGGCTCGATCATCGGGGGCTCTCCCGGGATACCCTGGTGGTGGTGACTGGCGATCACGGCGAGGGATTGATGAATCACGGGCATATGTTTCATGGTGTTCACATCTACGAAGAGGGTGTACGGGTCCCCTTTATTGCTCGCTGGCCCGGCCGGATCCCGGCCGGTGTGGTGAACCCGGGACCGGTCCGCATGACGGACATCGCCCCCACTGTGCTCGATCTCGCCGGGGTCTCGGCGGAGTCGGCCCTTCAAGGCCCGAGCATTGCTTCGGTACTGATGGGTTCGGGCGACTTGGACGCCGAACGCCCGATTCATCTCTATCGTCGCCGCTACGCCGGCGGCGAGGTGGTAGAAGGCCTCTACGCCGAGGGGGAAAAATTTGGCCTGCGCCGGGGGCGCTGGAAATTGATCGAAGGTCCGGAAGAGGGCACGCTCGAACTCTTTGATCTCGCGAGCGATCCCAAGGAACTCAACAATCTCGCCGGGCAGGAGCCCGAGCGCGTGGCTCGACTGCGTGCGGAGATCCAGGCGTGGCGTCAGGCCCATACGCGGGCGGACATGGAGGAGGTGCTGCCCAGCGCCGAAGACCGCGCGCGTCTTGAAGCGCTTGGGTACGCGGAGTGAAAATACCCGGGCTCGCCGTTCTCGCCCCTCTCGGCTTTTGTCTCCTGCAGTTCGCTTGCGGAGCCCAGCCCAAGGCCCCGGGCGCCGATGTTCTGCTGATTACGATCGACACGCTCCGGGCGGACTATATCCACGCTTATGGCTTCCCTCTGGAGATCACGCCATCCATCGATGCTCTGGCGGCTCGCGGCGTTCTCTTCGAGAACGCCATCGCGGCGGCGACGTTGACGGCCCCCGCCCATGCTTCCATCATGACTTCCCGCTATGTGCGCGAGCATTCGGTGGGTTCGCGCAATGGCGATACGCGGCTCGAAGGTCTGCCCACCCTGGCTGAGCGTTTCGCCGAGGCGGGGTACGAAACCGCGGCCTTCATCAGCAATGTCGTGCTGCGTCGAAGGATGGGGCTGGATCGCGGCTTCGCGACCTACGACGACGAGCTGCCCGCCAGCGAACAAAATCGCGATCGCTATTTCGAGCGCCCCGCCGAAGCCACGGCGCGCCAGGCCTTGACCTGGATGGCCGACCAGGCGGGGAACCAACCGGTCTTTCTATGGCTCCACCTGCAGGATCCCCACGGCCCATACTCGGCGCCCGCCCCCTGGTCGGGAAGGATCGACCGTGTGGCGCTGGCAATGAGAGGTGAACTCGGGGTGCTGAATCAAAATTCTGGGCGGGCGGGCATCCCCTTCTATCAGGCGCAGGAGGGTTTGCGCGATCCCGCCCGCTATGCGGCGCTTTACGCCGAGGAGATCCAATATGCGGATCACTGGGTGGGACAGGTGATTTCCGCGATGGAGAAACGGTCTGGTGCCCGGGGGAGCGTGATCCTGCTGACCGCGGATCACGGCGAAAGCCTGGGCGAGAACGGATGGTTCTTTCAGCACGGTCAGTCCACCGCTCCGGAACTCGCCCGAGTCCCTTTCATCGTGGCGGCCCCCGGATTGGAGAGGGGCCGCATTCGCGGGCCGGTGAGCCATGTCGATGTGGCGCCCACGTTGCTCGCCTTGGCGGGGCTTCCGGGGCTTCCGGATGCGAGCGGGCGTCCGCTTCGCGCGCAACTACTGGGCGAAGAAAGTCCCGAGGATCGACTTGTTTTCTGCGATACCGACGGCGAGAGTGCCGCCTACGGATCGGAGTCCTGGACCCGGATCGTGGGGTCAACGCTTTCGGATCGCCCGGAGACGCCCCCTCGGCCGATTCAATCCGAAAGTGCGCTGCTCTCCGCTGAGGGGATATGGCTTCCTGGGGAACTTGATTCCCAGGCAATGGACGCCCTGGCCGAGTACATCGAAGGCCGCGCGGCCCTGGTGGCCGCGGGCCCGATGGCGCCCGAACACATCGAGGAATTGCGCGCTCTCGGCTACGGGGCCCCGCTCGAGGACTACGACGAAGAGCCCACCCGGAGCGGCCCCCCGGCGCCCGAACCCCATGCGGGTTCCTGATACCGAGGTTCCCGTTGCGAGTCGGAGGTGGGTGATACACTGCGCCCGTGTACAAAGGCCTTTCCGTGATGGCGATTGCGCCGGTCCTCGACGAAGAAGAGAAGATTCGGGAGGTCGTCCGGCGGACGCCGCGCCCCCTGGTGGACGAGCTTCTGGTCGTGGACGACGGCTCTACGGATCGGTCGGCCGCGGTGGCTCGGGAGGAGGGCGCCCGGGTGCACTCCATGGGTCGCGTGGCGGGTGTGGGAGCCGCCCTTCGCGCGGGCTACGGGCAGGCACTGGCGGGGGGGTTCGATGTGGCGGTGGTCATGGCGGGCAACAACAAGGACTCGCCCGAGGAAATTCCCCTGCTGCTCGATCCGATCGCCGAGGGCCGGGCGGACTTCGTACAGGGCTCGCGCTACTTGAAGCCCGACGCCGATTTTGGCCCGATGCCTTTTTACCGCAAGATCGCCACCCGGGTTCATCCCTGGCTCTTTTCCGCAGTGGCGGGTCGGCGGGTGAGCGAGTCGACCAATGGTTTCCGGGCGCTTCGCTGTACGATCCTCGGGGACTCGCGGCTCTCCCTCGATCAGGCATGGCTGGACGAGTACGAACTCGAGCCCTATCTCTACCTTCGGGCCATTCGCCTGGGCTACCGCACCGAGGAGGTGCCTGTGACGAAGATTTACCCGCCCAGGGCCCAGGGGCAGACGAAGATGAAGCCGATCACGGGGTGGTGGTCGATGCTCAAACCCCTGGTCTATCTCGGACTGGGAATTCGGAAATGACCGGGCTCGCGCGTGCAAACGGTGCTGCGGAGCTCCGAGGTCGGTGGTGGGTGGGGGGAATCCCGGCATGATTCAGTTGGCTGTGGTGGGCGCCGGTCATTGGGGGCCGAACCTGATCAACAATTTTTCGGTGGGCGGTCGAAGCCGGGTGCGCTTCGTGGTGGACCCCGATGAGCAGCGGCTTGCGGCGGTCCGCGCGCGTTTTCCATCGGTGGAGGTTCGGACCGATTTTCAGACCGCGCTCGATGATCCCGAAGTCCAAGCGGTGGTGATTGCAACGCCGACTTCCACCCATTTCGAGCTTGCTCATCGGGCGCTGAGCATGGGCAAGCACGTTCTCGTCGAGAAGCCTCTGACCGATTCGGTGGCCACGAGTCGCGAACTCTGTGAACTGGCCGAAAGCCAGGGACTCGTATTGATCGTGGGCCACGTATTCCTCTACAACGAAGCCGCCCGACGGGTGCGCGACTATATTGAAGGCAATGAGCTTGGCCGCATCTACTACATCTCCATGGTGCGAACCAATCTCGGCCCGATCCGAACCGATGTGGACGCGGCTTGGGATCTGGCCGCCCATGATATTTCGTTGGCGAGTTTTTGGTTGGGGGGGTTGCCCAGTCGCGTTTCGGCGTCGGGGGGTGAGTTCATCAATGCGGGGATCGCCGACGTGATTTTCGCGACTCTCCGGTATCCGGACGGCGTTATGGTGAATCTACATGCCTCCTGGCTCAATCCCCGAAAGTCACGGGATATCACCGTGGTGGGTGAGAAGAAGATGTTGACCTTCGACGATGTCAATCTGGAAGCCCCGCTGCGTCTCCACGATAAACAGGTGGCGAATGTTCAGGCCTTGGAACGGGAGGGTGCTCCGGAATTGATCGACTCCTTCTCCTCGTTTCGGACCAGCGTCCACTCGGGTGAGGTCACTGAGCCCGAGGTGCCACGCAGCGAACCCTTGCGCAACGAATGCGAACATTTCCTTGACTGTATCCTCGATGCGGCCACGCCCATTTCAGACGGTCGCTCGGGATTGGCGGTGGTGCGGGTGCTTGAGGCGATCTCGATTTCCATGCGCGAGGGCGGCCGGGAAGTTGAGGTTGCGAGCGAATGAAAATTCCCCTGGTGGATCTTTCGATTCAGCACCGGGAGATTGAGGCGGAGGTGCGCGAGGGTTTCGATCGTTTGATGGAGACCGGGGAGTTTGTGCTCGGTCCCGCGGTGGCGGATTTTGAACGTCAATACGCGGCATATTGCGGCGTCGATCATTGCATCGGGGTCGCCAATGGCACCGATGCTTTGGAACTCGGACTGCGCGCCCTGGGTGTAGGGCCTGAGGCGGAGGTCATCCTGCCGGCGAACACATTCGTGGCCTCGGCCCTGGCTGTTGTGCGCGCGGGTGCACGCCCCGTGCTGGTGGATTGTGCCGAGTCGGGCACGGGGATGGATTTTGCCGGGGTCGCCGAGCGGGTGGGGGCACGCACGCGTGCTCTGATGGTGGTGGATCTATTTGGTGAGCTGGCGGAACTGGAGGAATTCGAAAGTTTTGCTGCCGACTCGGATGTGGTCGTGATCGAGGATGCCGCCCAAGCCCAGGGTGCCCGCCGCAAGGGGAGGTCCGCGGGTGGCTTTGGTGAAGTGGCGGGAACGAGTTTCTACCCGGGGAAAAATCTTGGCGCATACGGGGACGCGGGGGCGGTGACCACACGAAGCGATGAGATTGCGGATCGGGTTCGCCGGCTCCGCAATTACGGCAGCGAGGTCAAATACGAGCATCCCGAGCAGGGCTTCAACTCCCGGCTCGATGCGTTGCAGGCGGTGGTGCTGACAGCGAAACTGCGCCGGTTGAGCGCCTGGAATTCAGAGCGGCGAATGGCCGCCGGGTTGTACGACGAAATGTTGGCGCCCCTCGAGGGCGTCGCGCTTCCTCCAGGCCATCGGGGCGAAGCCCACGTCTGGCATATCTACGCCGTGCGGGTGGCCGACCGGGACCGCGTTCTCGCCGCGCTCCACGCCGCAGGAATCGGCGCCGGCATCCACTACCCGAATCCGATTCATCGGCTCGGGGCCTTCCGCTTTTTGGGGCACGGCCCCGGTGACTTTCCCCGGGCCGAGAAGGCGGCCGACGAAATGATCTCCTTGCCTATCTTTCCGGGGATTCGACCGGAGCAGCAGGAGCGGGTGGTGGCGGTGTTGGCCGCGGCCGTGACAAATTAGGGGAGCGTGATTTGACCTTCGAAGAGCGATCCGGTGGGGTATTCGTCCATCCTCAGGCCCTCTGTGAAAGCGATGCGGTGGGAGCCGGAACCCGGGTCTGGGCCTTGGCCCACGTGATGAATGGGGCGGTTGTCGGGCGGAACTGCAATCTCTGCGGGCAAAGCTTCATCGAGAAGGGGGCGGTCGTTGGGGATGGGGTGGTGGTCAAAAACGGTGTCCAGGTCTGGGATGGAGTCGTACTCGAGGACGACGTTTTCGTGGGTCCCAACGCGACATTTACCAACGACCTGCGACCCCGAGCCGTTCGTGCGTTGCCGCCGGCGGAATTCGTCGCCACCCGGGTTCGAAAGGGCGCTTCCCTGGGCGCGAACGTCACCGTGGTTTGTGGCAACACCATCGGAGAGCACGCCTTTGTGGCGGCGGGAGCTGTAGTGACCCGGGACGTACCCTCCCATGCGCTGGTGGCGGGCAATCCCGCCCGGCGCATCGCTTGGGTGTGCGAGTGCGGGGACTCCCTCCCCGAGGATCTCGCCTGTTCGTGCGGTCGCCGTTACCGGTGGGTCGACGACCACGCGGGGCTCGCCCCGGACGCGTGAAGAGCGCTCGGGCGCCAATCCCGGCGCCTCAGTCCATGAGGGCCAGATGACGGCGAGGACTGCAGTGGAGTCGCGGGAGCACTCGCGCCGGGGGCTGGTCGGGGTGGGCCTGGGTCTCGGGTTCCTGATGGTCCTCGCCTTGGCAATCCGTTCGCTGGGTTTCGAATTCGTTTTTGTGGGCGATCAGATCGTTTTCCCGCCTGCCGACGCCCAATACCACCTGCGCCGGGCGTTCTACACCTTCGTCAACTTCCCTTCCGTTCTGTTTTTCGATCCCTATATCAACTACCCCGGCGGAGCCCCGGTCCCTTGGCCCCCGCTCTTCGATTTTGTGTTGGGAGGCGTCGCCCGAGCCCTGGCGGCGGATTCCCGGGGCTTCGAACAGGTGGCCGCGTGGGCGGGCCCAGTCTGCGGCGCCCTGACCGTGATCCCCGTCTACAGGGCGGGCAGCTTGCTCGCATCGCGAGGCGTGGGCTTCACCGCAGGCCTCGTCTACGCGTGCCTGCCTATTAGCGTTGTCTACTCGAGGGTCGGCAATCCCGACCACCACGCCGCGGTGGCGATGCTTGGGGCTTGGCTGCTGCTGGCTTGTCTTGGGCTCGCCCAGAGGGAGGCTTCGGGTCACCGTGCGCGGCGTTGGGGGCTGCTGCTCGCGGCCGCCCAGACGGGTCTTCTCTTGTGCTGGCACGGAAGTCTCTTGTACGTGGGCTTGGCCAACGCCCTGCTGCTGGGGGTGGGTGTTCTTTGGGGCCGGCCCCGGGCGTTGCTCGCCCAGGCCGGGGCCGCCGCGGCGAGCGGTTTATTGCTGGTTCCTCTGCTGCTGATCGCCCCCGAACCCCTGGGCGGCCGTTATTCCGCCATCGCGCTTTCGTGGCTTCACGTGCTGGCCTGCTGGGCGGTGGCCTGCTTGGCCGGGGGACTTTGGGCGAGCCAGCGCCGGGTCCCGAACGGCGGATTCCGTCATCGCCTGGGGGTGGCGGCGAGCGGCGGCGGGGCTCTGCTAGCGACCGCGATGCTCGTGCCCGAGTTGCGCGCCGGTCTTGAGCCCGCGTTCCAATTCCTCACCCAGGCCGACGGCGTGGGCGCGGTGACCGGCGAACAGAACGCCCTTTTCGGTGTTTCTTCCGGCGTTCCAGGCGCGAACCCCGTGCGCTCCTGGGGCTGGCTCGTGTATACGATTCCCTTCGCGCCAGCGGCGGTCTTCGGCCTGGCGCGCGCTCGGGGGACCGAGAAAACGAGCGGGGCCAGTGCCCTGCTCCTCGGGCTTTGGGGGCTCTTCTTCGCGTTGCTGACCCTGGGCCAGCGGCGTTACGGAAATGATTTTGCACCGGCGTTCGCGCTGCTCTTTGGGATCGCCTCCTGGAGGGGGGTGGCGGCGGTCAGCGCTCGAATCCCGGGCGCCGGAGTCCGGACCGCGGTCCGGGGGATCGGAGTGGGGGTACTCTTGGTCGGTCTGCTCTGGCCGGTGGTGTCCGCGATCTACGGTCCTCGGGCGCTGAGTTCCCTCGCCGCCCTCGAGCCGGGCTACAAGCCGGGGGCGGCGGTGACGCACAGCATTGCCGCCACCCTCGCCGGCTTTATGGCCGAAGTGCGTCGGCTGACCCCAGCAACGAGCGCCTATCTCGGCCCGGGCCCTCCGCCCGCTTATGGGGTCATCGCCCACGCGAACCTTGGGCACGCGATCCAATACGGCGGCCGGCGAGCCACCGCGACGGACCCCTTCTGGTGGTATATAGGCCCAGACAATTGGGACGCGTCGTTCGCTTTTCTGGCTGCCCGGACCGAGGCGCGAGCGCTTCGCTGGGCCGAGGTGTTGCAAGGCCGCTACGTGATCACGACTTTGGAAGAGGACTCCCAGTCGGTGGCGGGTCAACTGCACGAGCACGATGGGCGCGCCTTGAGAGGGCGCCCGGCGCTGACACGTTTTCGACTCATCGCCGAGTCGCCGGTCGGGGGTCGGGGGATCGGCGAGATGTTTCGTCCGCGTGCGACTGTAGGCGCCGCCGCCTACAAGCTTTTCGAAATCGTTCCGGGGGCCCGAGTCGTCGTGAAAGCGCCGGTGGGGCAGGAAGTCGAGGTCTCTCTCGAATTGCGCTCGAGCCAAGGTCGCCCCTTCCGGTATCGCGCGGTGGCACCCGCCGATGTCAAGGGAGAGGCGGTTCTGCGTCTCCCGTACGCGACGGACGTCCCGACTTCTCGCGACGGGTCGCGGCGCACCGAAGCCGTGGGGGTCTATCGAATCCAGCGCGCCGGGCGGGTCGAACCCCTCAAGGTTTCCGAAGAGGCGGTGCTTTCCGGCGCCGAACTCCGCGTGCCCTAGCGCTGATTTGAGCTCGATTCCCGGTCCGAGCGAACGGAGCGCCCGACCCTCAGAACCACTCGCCGGCGCGTCAGCGGATCCGGAACTTCCCGTCGTATCGGAGTCGGTGGGGGCCGACAACCCGCACGCTGTAGAACGCGAGGTCGCCCGACTTGTCATAGTGGGGTGTGATGTCTGCCGCGGGGTTTTCGGCCAGACGAGCGGCGAGGAGGAACTTCGGCCCCAAACCGAAGAGGTCGTAGGGCGTGTCATGAACCAGATAGATGGTGTCCGCTTCGGCTTCGAAGACCCAGGGTCGTCCAGCGGCCATCGCCTGGGGGAGGGCCCAGATACTTTCGACGAGACGGGTCTGTCGTGTGAGAAAGAGTAGGGGTTCGTGAAAGCCCCAATCCATGCTCACCACCGTGCCTCCGGGCTGGCCATCGACTTCGGCAGCGAATTCGTTCAGGGCATGGCTCCAGCGTCCGCGGCCGCCGGTGTCTCGAATAAATTCGGAGGTGTGATGGATGAGAAAAAAATTGCCCGCCACGAGCCCGGTGAGCCCCAACACAGCTACGCCGCGAAACACCGCTCCGGAGCCTGAAGTTCGACTTCGCCCCAAAGCGAGCGCCGCGCACGCGATGATCAGGTGGAGCAGGGGCAGGACGTTGAGCTGATGATGAGCCCTGACGGCACCGGGCAGCGCGAGCATCGCGGATGTCAACAAGGCGGCGAAGACGAGGAGGAAGGCGCGCGGATCGCGCAGAGCCGATGTATCCGGGGGCCGTCGGCGGATGATGTCCAGGAGCAAAACCGCGGCGGCGGGCAAGATCAGCCATCCCAAGAGCCCGCCGGGGGATTCGACGTCGGGGGTTCTTTCGAAGAGTCCGCCGGTCTCCATCAGGCGAAAGAACTGCGAGCCGTCGAGGCTTTGCCAAAAAACCTGCGCCCTGAAGAGCCAGCCGCCGCGGTCGGCGGTGGCGCCTGTCGCGCCGAGGAGCGCCCACGCTGAGCGGATCATGGGCAGCGCCGACAAGAAAAAAGCGACCGCGCCGGCCGCGAGCGGACCTCGACGGCTGCGCAGGGCCTCGCGTATGAGATCGGGCCGACAGATTCCCAGGGCCACCCCCGCGGTCAGGGGGATGAGGATGAAGTCGGCTCGGCTGAAGACCCCTAGGCCGAGCAACGCGCCGGCGCCCACGGCCGCAGCGCTCGCCCGGGCTACCGAGTCGCTCCTCCAGGCAAGCGTCACGAGCAGTGCGCCTCCGGCCCGGCAGAGAAAGTTGGTGGTGAACGGACCCCATTCGAATTGGCTGAGAAAATAAAAAGACGGATCGCTGGCGACCAGCACGCCCATCAGTGCGGCGGCGTTTTGGCCAAAGACACGTGCGGCCCAGAGCATTGCGAGCAAAAGGGCCAAAAGGGCGGTGGCGAAAGTCGCCACGCGAACCGTTTGGGGGCTGGATCCTGCCAGGGCCAAAGCGGGAATCAGCAGCTGGCTCTTGAGCGAGCCGAGATAGACCGCGTTGCGAAGCGGAAACGGACGGCCCAAGAGGCTGACGCTGCGCACGCTGGCGGGATGTTGCCCCGGGTCTCCGGGTTCGACGAAATCCCTGGCCTGCTGGGCGAGAAAGGCCTCGTCGTAGTAGAGCCCCAGCGCGTCGATTTGCGGGAGGGCGGCGAAGGACGCGATCCCGGCGAGCAATAGCCAGACCGCAAAGATGCGCCGGAAGACTCTTTCGGGCCTTTTCTGGGGGGCTTGATCCATGGTTCAACTCGGGCGCAATTCGGCGATGAAATGAAGCCCTCGGTCGAAGATGAGTCCCAACGGCGGTGGGTAGAGCTGGAGACGGACCTCGAAGGCATCCAACTCCAAACCGAGTTCGTGCCACGCGGTTCGCCAGCGGGCTTCGCGCCAATACGTGAATGGAAGGCTGACCCCGTGCCGAGCGTTTCCCACCCTGTCCATCAGGCGAAGCGTTGGCCCGGCGAGCCAGCCTTCCAGCAGATGATCCTTGATCACGATCTTGCGTCGGGCCACCCGCGCGGCTTCGCCGAGCAGGATGTCCGGGGGTTCGCAATGGTGGAGGACATCCGCGAGCAGTACGCAATCGAAGTGGTCATCGGGATGCGGGATCCGCTTGCCGTCGAAGAGGTCGACCGGGATCAACGCGTCGGGTCGCAGCCGGACGTCGATCCCCCGGATTCTCAGATCGGGCCGGCTCTCGCCGAGTCTGCGTGCCAAGGCCCCGTCCCCGCATCCGACGTCGAGCAGGGAGCCTTGGTGGGGTAAAAATTTTTCGATGTGATGGCTGAGGACTTCGATTCGCCGCCGCCCCCCATACGCCGCGTGGATCTTTTCGGCGACGTTCACCGTCGGCCCATTCCAAGCATGCTGACGAAAAAACTCGACAGCACCGTTTGGATCCCGAGGGCGGCCAGAGTAATCCCCGGCACGACATGCCGGAGGGTCGACGCGTAGTCGAGAGGGCCGAAATCCGCGCGCTGCCATTCGATTGCTGTGGACCCGATCAGCGCCAAACCCGCCACTAGAGCACCTCCTCCCAGCAGGATGCCACGCTCGAGGGTGGCCACCCGGAAGAACTTCTTCATGCGCGGATCTTCGGGGAGCAGTCCGATGCTTTCGGCCACGGCTTTGCTGACTACGGCGAAGAGTAGAAATTGGAAGCCCATCAGGAGCGCGAGGCTGGCCACCAGAAGCGTATGCGCGCCGATTTGGGCACCCAAGAGGTGCGTGCCGGGAAGGGCGAGCCCATAGCCGAGGAACCCCATTGCCAGCAGACCGAGGCCGGGCAGCAGGAAGATCCAGCGCGGGCTGTAGAGCAGGAAAAAACGAAGGGTCCGCCAGCCGTCGCGGAAGGTTCGCAGGTGGGGCCCATGGCTTTTGCGCCCGTCGGGATGGAGCGTGATGGGGACTTCGCGGATGCGCGCCCCTTGCATGCTCGATCGGATAATCATCTCCGTGGCAAATTCCATCCCCGTACAGCGCTGGTCAAGGGCATCGTAGAGTTCCCGGGTGAAGCCGCGCATCCCGCAATAGATGTCGCGGATGGGGAGTTTGAACATGATTCGAGCGAGCCGGGAGAGGAGCGGATTGCCGAGCCAGCGATGGAGGACCGGCATGGCACCGGGCAGGATGCGCCCCCCGCCCGAGGGCAGTCGGCAGCCCTGGACGAGATCGTGGCCGGCTCTCAACTCGCGGAGAAAATTGGGGATCTCGAGGAAATCGTAACTGTCGTCGGCGTCGCCCATGAGGACGAAGCGGCCCCGGGCCGCAGCGATGCCGGCCATCAGTGCGCTCCCGTAGCCGCGCTGGGCAACGGAGACGACCCGGGCACCGTGCGCTTCGGCAATCTCCGGGCAGCCGTCCTGGCTGCCGTTGTCGGCGACGATGACCTCACCCGCGCAGCCGCATTGCGCGAAGGCGGCGTGGGCCTTGTCGATACAGATCGAGAGGGTGTCCGCCTCGTTGAGGCAGGGCATGACGACGCTGAGTTCGATTGCCGGGCTGTCGCGCTTCTCCACTCTGGGCGAATCCTACCCTACGCGAAAGGCATTTGCTGGACCGTGGATTCGGCGAGCCTCGGCGCGGCTTTGTGTATCATTGGCTTCGCCATGACGATTGATTCTCCGGGGGCCGATTCCGACTTCGCCACGCTCGCGGGCCCCATTCTGGTGGTCGGCGGGGCGGGTTATATCGGAAGCCATACCGTGCGAGCCCTGGAGGAACGGGGCGTACCCGTGGTGGTCTTTGACGACTTCTCTACCGGACACCCAGAGTCCGTTGGGGCGCCCATGGTCGAGGCCAGCCTGGGCGATCGGGAAGCGCTGGCCGCCGCCTTCGCCCGCTGGCAACCGCGCGCGGGCGCGGTGTTATGTGGGGGAGTCGGTGGAGGATCCCTCGATCTACTATCGGGAAAACGTGATCAACGCCTGGAATTTGCTCGAAGCCATGCGCGACGCTGGCTGTCAGGAACTGGTCTTTTCTTCGACTTGCGCCACCTACGGGGTTCCCGTCGCGCTGCCCCTGACCGAGGACAATCCCCAGGTTCCCATCAACCCCTATGGGCGAACGAAACTCCACATGGAGCACATGATGGAGGACTATTCCCATGCCTATGGGCTTCGCTTTGCGGCGCTTCGCTATTTCAACGCCGCTGGCGCGGCGCCCGAGGGCGATTTGGGCGAAGACCACAGACCCGAAACCCATCTGATTCCCCTGGTGCTGCGAGGCGATCGGGATCTTCGGCGATGACTATCCAACGCCCGATGGCACCTGCGTTCGAGACTATATCCATATCGTGGACTTGGCGGACGCTCACCTGCGTGCCCTGGCCCGCCTTCAAGCGGGAGCCCAGAGCCTGGCCTGCAATTTGGGTACGGGTAGCGGCTACTCGGTGCGAGAGCTGATCGAAACCGCGCGCCGGGTCACCGGGCATCCGATTCCCGAACGCATTGCGCCGCGCCGCCCGGGAGATCCCCCCGAGTTGGTCAGCGGGGGTACCCGAGCCCTGGAGATTCTGGGCTGGCAGCCCCGGCATTCGCGCCTCGAAGATATCTTGGTCGATGCCTGGCGCTTTCATCAGGCACACCCAAAGGGTTACTCCCGCTAGACCCGGCGCCGTCCCGGGGCGTTTGCGTCGCGGTGGGCACTGAAACTGGAATATGAAATCTGGAATATGAAATAAAGGAGCGATTCCTGGCCAGATCCCGGGAAAGGATATCGAGACCGAAGAGGGCAGGGGGGGGCTCCTCGCTGCCGGCGGCCAGGGGTCCGCGCAATTCAATCGGGCTCTTCGGGGTCTTTGCTCTTCTCGGTCTGATCGTTTATGCCCCGAATTTCGAGGGCGAGTTCATCTCCGATGATCTCCACTACGTGGCGCACAACGAGTACATCCACACGCCGAGCCTCGCGAACGTGGTGGCGATTTGGAATCCCACCAGCGAAGTGGCCGAACTGGTGGAGAACTATGCGCCCGTCCATCTGAGCCTTCACGCGATCGAATGGCAGATCTTTGGCTCGGATGTCAGGGGCTATCACTGGGTCAATGTCTTGCTGCATGCCTGGGCGGCGACCCTGCTTGCGCTGCTCTTTCGCCGCAGCGGGATCGCGGGGTGGCCCGCGGCGCTGGGGGCCACTTTCTTCCTGCTCCATCCCGCCAACGTGGAGGCCATCGCTTGGATCTCCCAACTCAAGAGCTCAGCGGCGCTGGTGCTCGCCTTGGGTGCAATTCTTTTGCATCCGCGTCGTCCGGCGATTGCGCTGATTCTCTTCGCCCTTGGGCTTCTTGCGAAGCCCTTTGCGGCCTCGGCTCTGGTTGTCGTGGCGCTCTTCGACTGGCTTCGTCGCGGGGCGGCTGGGCCCGATGCAAGTGCTCCTAGAAGCGCGGACAGTCCCACTTCGAGCGCCGGGTGGCTGCTGGCCTGGTGCGCGGTGGTCGTCGTATTCGCGGCGGCCGAAGCCCTGGCCTTTGCGCTTTCGGCCGGATTGGCGCCGCCTCTGTATCCCGATCCCCTGATTCGCGGATTGATGATTTTCTCGGTGGCCCTGCGCTACGCCGTGATGGCTGTGAGCGGAATGGGGCTCTCGACCTTCCATGAACCCCCGCCGGTCACTGGCTTCGCCGATCCCTGGCTGTTGGGAGGCGGGTTGTTGCTGCTTCTCTTGGGCTGGCGGGTCGTGGTCTGTCTCCGGGCGCGCAGTCCGGAAGCCGTCTACTGGCTGTGGGGAGCGGCCGGTTTTGCTCCGCTCTCGGGCATCGTGGCACTCCCGTATCCGATGGCCGATCGCTATCTCTACTTCATTCTGCCCGGTTTGATCGGCGCTGTTCTGCTAGCGGGTCAGGAGTGGTGGCCCAAACTCGAAAACCGTCTGGGCAAGAAGTCGAAAGTCGCCTTGGCGCGCGCAGGCTTGATGATTTGCGCCCTGGCGCTTCTTTGCACGTTGGGGTTCAAGAGCCATCACCGAGCGAGTGTGTTCTACTCGGCCGAAAGCTTGATGGCCGACGCCGAACTCAACTACCCCAACGGGGCCGCGGCAAACACCCGCAAGGCAACCCGGGCTGCCCGGCGGGGCGATACCCAGGCGGCCCTGGCTCACCTGCGGTCCGCCCACGCCCGGGGATACAACCGAGTGGATCATCTTCTTCAGGATGCCGCGTACGGGTCCATGCAAAGCGATCCCGACTTTATCGCGATCAAGAACGCGATGGCCCGGGATTGGATCTCACGGCTCGGGGACCTGCCGAGTCCAAGCCACTATACGGCCAGGGCTCTCGCCCAGGCCCATGTGGCCCTGGATGATCTTGAACAAGCGGCGCGAGTTCTTGAAAGCGCTGCCCGGCGACCGGGTCCCATCGCGGCGGCGCTGGAGGAGGATGCCGAAACCCTGCGCGGGGAACTGAGCTTTCGCCGCAGGATCGAGGCCAAAAAAGCCGAGCGAGGGCAGATCAACGATTAGCGTTTCCCCTAGGAGGCGGGTTCTTTTGCACCGAGGTCCGCACTTCCCAGGCCGCTGAGCAATTTGCGCGCCGAGGGTGCGTCGGGAAAGTCGGGGCTCAGTGCCAACGCCTCTTCGAGGGCCTCTCGCGCTTGGTTGGTTCTGCCCAATTCAATCAGAGCCAGGCCCAAGTGGTAGTAGTAGTCGGGGATCGGAGTCTCGGATTCGGCCACGGCCTGGCGGAATTGCCAGACGGCCGCATCGGGCTTTCCGAGCTTGAGGTAGACGTAGCCGAGGGTGTCCACGGTGGAAACGTTTTCGCCGGGTGCTTCTGCAGCCCTCTGGGCGAGGGAGAGCGCGCGATCCAGGTCGCCTCCGGAACTCGCCAGCAGGAAAGCGAGGTCATTCTTGACGAAGACCAGGTTGCTTCCCAGGCTAAAAGCTCGGTCGTAGAGCTCGAGCGCTCGGGCAGAATTTCCAGCGGCGAGATTGAGCCGGGCGAGCAGCCCCATGCGATCGGGGGCGAGTCCGTGTTCTGCGAACCGCGCTTCCATCGCGGCGACGAGATTGGACAGGTCTCCATCGTTCATGTAGGCGACGGTCATGATGTCGTAGGCTTCATCCAGGGTGGACGGGTCGAGTCTCAGCGCACGCTCGGCATCATCTCTTGCCGCGACGAACTCCCCATGCCGGAGCAGGAAATTTCCTCGAACGAGATAGGGGCTCCCGATCCAGCTTTGACTTTGGATAGTCGCATTCAGGCGCCGTCGGGCCTCTTCTTCGAGTCCATCGGCCATGTCCATTTCGGTCAGTGCCTCTAAAAGTTCCCTGTTTCTCGGAAACATGTTGAAAGTTTTAACCAGATACCGGCGAACGGCTGGGCGGTGTTGAGGGCTCTGCCCATCCCAGCGAGCGAACTCAAGCGCGGCTCGCGGCCCCGGGTTATCGCCGTCGAGCAGGTCGACGAGCATTTTGCGCCCAATTCCCGGTGCGCCGCGAAGGTAATAGCTGAGGGCAAGAGAGAGCCGCTCCCCGCGACTCAACGGCACCCTGTGCTGCAGGCGGAGAAGGGTGGCTCCCGCATCCCGGTGTTGTCCGAGCTGGGTTTGAATTTGTGCCTTGAGCCGGAGGTTGTTGGGCGTGGAGTGTTCATCCAGAGCGATGGCTTCATCGATCGCCGCGAGCGCTTGAACGAGATTGCCCCTTTGCTGCTCTGCTCGAGCCAGTATCCGATAACCCCGTGGAGTGGCATGCTTGTGGAGTCCGGCGTTTAGGCTCGCTACGGCTGCATCGAAGTTCTCGAGAATGACTTGCTGCTCGCCGGTGGCCAGGGCTGTCGTCGGCCGATCGGGAAATTGCGTTTGGAGCTTGACCAGAGTCTGCTGGGCGTCGGCAAAACGCTGGCTCAGGTTCTGGATACTGATGATGCCGATTAACAACTCGGCGTCATTGTCGCTGCGGCCGAGTCTCTGGTTGAGGTGCGCCATCGCGGTCGAGTACCCCTGCTCGTCCAAAAGGTATTGGGCGTAGAGGACATGGGCGGCAGGAAGGTCGGGCAGGGCGCCGATGAGGTTTCGATAGACTTGCTGTTTGTGAGCCGTCGGGTCTTGGGTTTGGAGATCGGCGAGAGCCCGCCAGGCGCCGAGGTCGCGCGGCGTCGTGGCGATCCACTGATCGATGGCTCGCCTGGCGAGTGCCGTATCGTTCATCCGTTGGCCGAATCTCGCCGCTTCCCGCGCGACCCGGACGGCTTCATGCGGGCTACCGACTTCTTGGCCTTTGTCGAGCGCGATTCCAAACGCCTCAAGAGCTTCGTCGGAACGGCCGGGCAGGCGGGCCAGGGTGCGGGCCCGGCCAAGGTACCCAAGAACCGGATACTCGCCGTTTTTGGCCAGATAACGATCGTAGGCTCGCAGGATGGATCGAGTCACCTGGGGCGAAGGAACGGCGAGTGGATTCCGTGAGCGGGCGGCTCGGCCACGGGCCTCGTAGGCGAGGGCCATGACGCGATCGATTTCGGGCTCGGCGTTATCGATCCTGCGGGCCTTGGAGACGTGCTGCAGAGCGGACTCGACGTCCCCGTCGATGAGGGCAGCTCGGGCACGGATCAACCAGGCCTTTGCATTGCGGGGGTCGCGGGCAATGACCCCGTCAATCCGCGCTTTTGAGGCGACCGGATCGATTTCCAGCAGCACCTGAGCGAGTTTCAACTCGCTCTCTATATCTTCGGGACGCAGGGACAGGGCGTCGCGGTAGAAGTCTACGGCATCGCCGAAATATCCATAGCGAAGCGAAATTTCAGCGACGTGCAGGCTGAGATCCACGTCATCGGGTCGAAGCCGTGCGGCGTTGTGAAGCTCAATCAGCCCCGCTCGCCCTCGATTCTCCGCAAGGAGTGCTTCGGCCTGGCGGAGATGGTGAGCGGCGCGGTCTCCTTCCGATCCACATGCGAGAAGCAGGGCGAGGCCGGCCTGAAGGCTGTTCTTCCAGCGCCCTCGTTTTCGCTCCTGATATTCTGCTTTCAAGACCGAAGCCTCCTCGGGCCCCGAACTCTAAGATCCCTGAAGCTTGGCCAGTTCGGCCTGGGCGGCCTTGGATTCGGGAAAATTCGAAGTTTCCAGCGCTTTTCTCAGCATTTCTCGGGCGAGATCCTCGTCGCCGTTTGCCGCGAGGGCCTTGCCGAGTCGGAATTGAATCGAGGGTGATTCCGGCCTCAGTTTGAGGGCCTCGCCGAGTGTTCTCACCGCCTCCTCAGAACTGCCCGACTGAAGGTGAACGAAGCCGAGGGTATCGAGTGTGTCCGCGTTCATTTCGAGCCGAACGGCGTGGGCGGCGTGCTCAAGAGCAGTTTTAAGGTTCGCCTCCTCGCTCGCCAGCAGCCAGGCCAGGTCGTTGTGCGCTCCGACATGGGAAGAATCGTGTTCCAAGGTGGCTCGGAACAGTTCTTGGGCGCTCTCGGTGTTGGATAGGAGGTAGTGAGTCTGAGCCTTGAGGTAGATGTATTGGGCGTTCGCTGGGTCAGCGAGCGCGGCGCGATCGAAGTGGGCCAGAGCCTGTGCCAGATTACCCGATCCGAGTGCCATGCTGCCTTGGGCTTCGAGGCTGGGTGCATAGCCGGGATCTTGTTCGAGTGCCTGGGAAAACGCGCCCTCGGCCTCTTCGATTTTTCCGAGCGCGAGAAGGATACGGCCTCGTAAGTCGAAATAGCCGGGGAGGTCCGGGTTCGCGCGCTGCCCGGCTTCCACGGTCTCCAACGCCTCGGCGGTTTTTCCCAGGGACAGGAGATCCTGGGTAATGGCGCGGAGTACGGCATCGTTCGCGGGCAGATTCAGGTCGAAATTGCCTTCGGTCAGGATCGCGAGCGCCGCCTCCGGACCCGACTCCTTGCGCTTGAGTTCGGCGAATTCAAGGTAAGCCGTGGGCTCGGTGGGGATTCTTATCCGGAGCTTGTTGAGGGTTCCCTCTGCGCTCTCGTAATCGTTGAGGATGATCGAACTGCGAGCGGAAATAATGTGGGCGCTGGGTTCGGCATAGGGTCGTTTGGTGATGTGGCGATTGGCGAACTGCCTGGCGTTGAGAAATTCGCCCATATTGAAGTAGAGTTCGGCGAGCCTGAGGGATGCATCGGTTTCGGTCTCTGAAACGCGGATGGCCTCGCGGAACTCGGAGAGAGCCCTTTCGTTGTTGCCTAGGTCGAGGGCGGCTTTGCCCGCCATATAACGGGCGCCTGCGTTGTTGGGGTACAGCCTGAGCCCGGAGTCGAGCATCTCGAGCGCTTGGGCGGTTTCGCCTTGGTGGAGCAGGATGGCCCCTCGGATCATGGATCGATAGCTGTGTTCCTCCAGCCCATCAGCGATTTCTGCGGCCGCTTCGAAATTCCCCTCTTCGATGAGCATGTCGGCCAAAGTGAAGCGGAGCGAAGGGGCGACGAAGCGACTCCGCTCCATGGACGCCTCGAGGGCTTCCCGAGCGGCGGAGAGATTGCCGCGGCTGCGCTGGTAGCTAGCGAGCATCCGCCAAGCCTCGGGTGAGTCGAAGAGTTCGACGCTCTCCTCGAGGGTTGCCAGGGCGCTCGGGTGACGTTCGGTGCTGGCCAAGATCTCCGCGAGTTTGGCGCGAAGTCCGAGGTCTTCGGGGGTAGCCGCCACCGCGGCTTTCCAAACGTCGATCGCGCCTTGAGAGTCCTGATGGGCGAGGAAAAAATCGGACGCGTGTTGTCTGAGTTCGGCGTTGAGCGGGTAGTCGGCGATGCAATTGGAGAATGTCTCTCTCGCGCGCGGGTTGGAATCCTGGCTCCGATAAAAGAGTCCGAGCGCCGCGCATTTCCGGGCCGCGTCGTTGGGGTCGTTGGACGCGCGCGCGCGCGCGACGACTCCCCGCAATGCGGCTTCTGCTTCGTCGGGGCGCTCGAGGTCGAGGAGGGCGCTGCCCTGGAGAGTGGTCGCCAACTGGTCATCGGGTTGTAGACCGAGCAATTCCTCCGCGCTTTTCAGGGCCTCAGCGGGTCTCCCAACTATCAACTGGGCCCGGCCTCGGCCGAAGAGTCCCGCCGTGTTTCCGGGGTCTCGATTGAGGACCCGGTTGTAAGCGCGAATCGATTCCTCATAGGACCGGCTCGATGCGAGGGTGGCTGCGAGGACCAACCCGCCCTGGATCTCGTACTCATCGCTCGAAGCGGCCTTTTGCAGCGGCCAAACTGCGAGGCTGGGTCGACCCGTCTGCTGGAGGGCAACGCCGAGCCTGAAATTGGCTTCGGGATTTTCAGACTCCCGGGCGATGAGCTTTCGAAGCGGCGCGATGGAGGCGTCGAATTGCCCGGCTTCCTGGAGCGCTCGAACCTCGGAAAGTTGGCGATCGGTGTCGGGCCCGCAAGCGAGGAAAATCCACGAGCCGATCAGAATTCCGGCAACAAAAAGTCGCACCGACGGGCGCGAACTGGTGCTGCCCCGAGGGCACGCGGTTTGGAAGGAAAGAAATGCGGACTTGATGATCATGGCGATCAAGGGCCTCCAAGTTGGGATGACCCGATCCAGGTCACTCCCGCCGAGCAAGATCACTCCCTCGCGGGGATTTGGCAGCTTAGGGTGAGAACCGCCTTCTTCCAACAGAGAGTCGGTCGCCTGGACAAAAAAACGGAGTCGGGCGACGCTTCCCCGGGCTCTCGAGGGCACGCGAGATGAACGTCGTTCGCGAAGGGGCCTCTTTATCGGTTGCCTTCGCGTTGCCCCACCGGCTGCGTGGGTCGAGGCAAACGAGGGAATTATCGCCCGGTGTCGTCGCTTACGTTCCCGTTGGAATCGGCTCGCTGATTGCGTCGGGGTCATGGGTCGGGCTCTCCTCACGGGGCAGTGAGCGGGCCCTGGGGCCGAGGCTGAGAGCAGCGACAGGGGTACCGCTCACAGCACAGGGCTGCAATGAATTGAGCCTCAGCGGAATCCCCCGGAGGGATGAAGCCGTGTGGGACCGGAGGGGGTGTGGTTTCATTGGTGAGACCCGAAGCGGTCTCTTCCGGTTTTGGAGGGCAGGCTTAGCCACCCCATTGTAATTGCAGCGGGAGCGCGACTAAACGCTTGTACAAAGCTAATTTTATTGTGCTTATTGCTCCGAAAGCGCTGGACAACCGAGCCGTTTCGTGGTCATAATCGGTTCACTTTCGAACTCGATGCGAGGCGTTGGAATCGAGAAAATTGAGACCGGGGCGTGTATGATGAATGCAGGCGCTCAGCTTCAAGCACGATCCAGCAGCACGATCCAGCAGATCAAACCAACAAACTGAACTAGAGGCAGCGGTTTCAAGCAACGATCAACTTAGGCTAACGATCAACTTAGACTAGAGCGAGACAAGGGGTACAACGATGATGTTAAGAGCAAAAAAATTAGTCAGTCTTATTGCCATCACGACCGTCTGCGGTCTGATCGCCGGAACAAGCTCGGCGGCTGTGCTTATTCCCGGCGCCAGTTCTTTCACGGTGAACCTCGCCGCTCTCCCGACGATTACCGTTCCGGGAACGTATGCCGCGGGTGCGGGAGCGACTCTGACCAACAACGTGCTCGGCGGTCACGATATTTCGACGAGTGCCGGGCTGTTTCAGGCTGCGGGGATCACGGCCGGAACTTCGCTCATGACGGGCGTAGCGTTGCTGGTCAACATGACCTTGGGCGCGACCAACAACGCAGCCACCTACACAGCCANTTCCCGTTCCGTTCCCGTTGGGTGCAATCGGCGGGGGAATCTCCACAGCAACAATCGGCGGCAATCCCATCGTAGCCACAGGCGCCCCGTGGATCAGCGGTAAGGTTCAGGTCACCGGGATTACGACCAACGTGATTTCTGTTCCGGGTCGACCCGGCGGAGCCGGTCCGGGCGGCGGCCAAACGGGCGTTGGCGTGACCATGAACTTGACCACCGGGGAGGGACAAACCGCGAAGGTGATCTCGGCCGGTGGCGGTTTCCTGGAAACTGGAACCACCATGGCCTTGCCCTTGGTGCGCAACACCGTAGCTTTCTCGGGAACCAACAATCTCGCCTCCAGCGCGGTTGGCGGGACTGTGACGATGATCTCCCCCACGCGGGTGGACACCGGAGTTCTGGGACAGGGCACGATCCCGGGTGTCTTCCGACAGAAGTTCAAGTTCGTTCCCGAGCCCGGCACGGTTTTGCTGTTGGTCTCTGGCGCAGCGGGCTTGGTGGCTCTTGGCCGGAAGCGCATGAAGAATTGATCCTCAGATCGAGCGCTTCGGCGTAGAAAATGGGCGGTCACCCCCGACGGGTGGCCGCCTTTTTCTTTGGCCTTTTTCTTTGATGGGTGGATGCTGGACGGGCGAACGGACTTTGACCGACGTTGGGGGCCACACTCGGATTCCCCTGGTTTCCATTTTTGGCGGTTCCTTTCGGTGGGGGAATCCTGCCTCGCCCTTGCCTTGTGCCGCGACCGCGGTCTGGGTTGACCCGATCTTGGCGTCGGGGGCCGTTGCTCGGGCCCGTGGGTTTTGGTAATCGACTGACTCGGAAGCCGGGCGAGTAGCGGGGCTATGGCCTCGCCGCACCGGGGTTGCCGCCGATGGAGGGCCGAAAAGCGTGTTCTTTCGCAGGTTGATGGATTCCCCATGGCTCTATTTTGCCCTTGCGGGTGTTGCGCTTCTGGCTGCCGTGGCGTCGCAATTCGAACGCGTGGATCGCGAGGTTCCCCCCGGTGAGCCGCAAGCCCTCGCTTCGCTCAGGGAGCGTCAGGATTTGAACGTTCTTTTTATCCTGATCGATACGCTTCGAGCCGATCGGTTGAGCGCCTACGGGTATGAGCGCGCCACGACGCCGAATATCGACGCCCTGGCCGCTCGCGGGATTCGCTTCGCGAAGGTGGAATCCCAGTCGAGTTGGACCAAGGCTTCCATGGCCTCGCTTTGGACGGGCATTGCCCCTGGGCAGACGGGAGTGATGCGCTTCTCTCAGGCCTTGCCGGAAAAAATCACGCTGCCCGCCGAGGTCCTTCAGGGTGCGGGCTTTCGCACGGCCGGTATTTGGCGAAATGGTTGGGTGGCCAATAATTTCGGCTTCGATCGAGGCTTCGACCTCTATTATCGGCCGACTCCCAATCGTCCCTCGAAAGGGGCCCGCCGTCACAGCCCTTCGAGTCATCGGCTGGCCGGTAGCGATTTTGATGCGACCCAGGCCGGGGTCGAGTTTCTCACCGGCAATCGCGATCACCGATTTTTTCTCTACCTCCACTATATGGATGTTCACCAATACCTATACAGCGAAACTTCCCCTGTTTATGGAAGTTCCTTTTCCGATATCTACGACAGCGCGCTCCACTGGGTGGATCGAAACGTGGGCGTTCTCGTCGACAGCCTCCGGGCCGAGGGAATTCTTGAGAAGACAGTGATCGTGATCGCGTCGGACCACGGCGAGGCCTTCTTCGAGCATGGAGGCGAGGGGCATGCCCGCAACCTTTACTGGGAAGTTCAGAGCGTCCCCCTGATTATCGTGCCCCCTTTCGCGATTGAAGGAGGCATCGTGGTGGAGGAACCCGTCGCGAACCTCGACATTTGGCCGACTGTCCTCGACCTGATCGGAATGCCCGCGCTTCCCGATGCTGAAGGACAGTCCCTGGTTCCCCTGATCCTTGATGCGGGCGGGTTGGAATCCTCGCCTGAGGAACTCAAGGGGAGAGCACTCTTTGCCCAGTTGGACCGCAGTTGGGGAGGGAAAAACAAGAATTCCAATGAAATCATCTCGATTCGCCGCGAACCCTATCGGTTCATCTATTCGCAGAACGCCCCCGAGGCGTCGGAACTCTTCAATCACGTCTCCGACCCCGAGGAGCAGGAAAATATTCGGGGCAAAGACCCCGAGATGGCGGCTGTATTTCTTCAGGAGGTGGAAGACTTTCTCGCCCGTCCCAAGGAGGACTGGGAGGTCCCCGAAGTCGAACTGGACGAAATGATGCGGGCTCAGCTGCGCGCACTCGGATACGCGATAACGCCTCGGGATGGCGTGGAGGAGGCGCGTCACAGAGCGGAATCTGACCGGGCGAGGGACGGCGGAAAGTGGAAGGACTGACCCGGGTCTGACGCCAGTTTTTCTTTCTTCGCGGCTCGCTGCGGCTAGCCGTTGTCGCCTGAAGAAGCAGGTCGGTCGCCTGGGCTAGAGCCGTCGTGATGTATCTCTCGCCGAAACTGATTCCGGCTGCTTCTCCTCTCCAGCGCGAGGTCGATTAGGCGGTCCAGAAGTTTTGGGTAGGGGAGGCCCGAGGCTTCCCATAGCCGCGCGTACATGGACGCGTTGGTAAAGCCCGGGAGACTGTTGAGTTCGTTCACAAAGGCTTCTCCGGTTGCGCGGTCGACGAGGAAATCGACCCGGGCCATGCCCGCTCCCTCGACCGCGCGAAAGGCTTTCAGCGCCATTGCACGGAGCGCGTGGCTCTTCTCGTCGGGCAGTGGTGCGGGGATCAAAAGTTCGGTGGTGTTGTCGAGATATTTGGCCTCGTAGTCGTAGAACTCATGGGGCGGAACGATCTCTCCGGGAATCGACGCCTCCGGCAATGCGTCTCCCAAAACCGCAACTTCGATCTCGCGAGCGTCGAGTGCGCGCTCGACGATGATTTTGTCGTCATGCCCGACGGCTTCGCGAATCGCAGAGACAAGTTCGTCGGCGTCGCGAGCTTTGCCAATGCCCACCGACGACCCCGAGTTGGCGGGTTTTACGAATACAGGAAACCCGAGTTCGTCGCCCACCCCGGAGACAGCGCGATCCAGGCCGTCCCCATCGAGTTCATGTTGGCGATAGCTCAGCCAGGGCAGGACTGGAATTCCCGCCTGGGCGAGCAGTTTCTTGGCGATGTCTTTGTCCATTTGGACTGCCGAGCCCAGGACTCCAGAGCCCACGTACGCGATTTCCTTGAGTTCCAGCAGGCCCTGGAGGGCGCCGTCTTCGCCGCCGCGACCGTGAATGATCGGAAAAATTACGTCGAGTGCAATGGCATGATCCGAGGAGCCCGAAACGACCGACGCCGACAGGGGAAATGACAGGGGAAATAAAGTTGCAGCGCCGGGCACGGGGGCGAGGCTGACTTCTCTCCCCTTTCCGGGCTGCTCGGTCGCAAAGTGGTCGGCGTCTCGGAGATGCCAATGGCCCGAACGGTCGACCTCAATTAGCGATACGTCGTAGCGCTCCCGGTCTAGGGCACCCAAGATCGACGTCGCCGAAGAGATGGAGACCTCGTGCTCCACCGACCGTCCACCGAAGACCAAGCCTACCCTTATCCTCATGATAGCCTCACGATGCTTTTCCCATCGGGGCCAGCATAGCCGACTCCCGGGCTGATCTGAGAAGCCGAGGCGCTGACTCGGCAGGGTCTTGGGCCCGCTTGACCCCAACCCGGTGGGCTCTTACCTTGAATCGATGCCCGGTCTGACCTCGGAACTCCAAGACAAGGAAAACGCGCTCGTTGAAGACTTGCGCGGGCGGGGTCGACTTCTTGTCGCTTTCTCGGGGGGTGTGGATTCGAGTTACCTCGCGTGGGCGTCTCGGCAGGCCCTGGGCAAAGACTTTCTTGCGGTGACCGCCGTATCCCCCTCCTATCCCGCAAGTCATCGGGTCATGGCGGAACAGATCGTTCGCGATTTCGATATTCCCCATCGATTCGTTTCGACCCATGAAATGGAGAGCATCGAATATCGGCGCAATGCACCGGATCGGTGTTATCACTGCAAGAGCGAGCTTTTTTCCCGAATGGATGAACTCCTCGACGAGCTCGGATTCGAAGCCCTTGCGTATGGGATCAACAGCGACGATCAGGGTGATTTCAGGCCGGGGCACAAGGCAGCCGAAGAACATCGAGTTCTGTCTCCGCTGCTTGCGGCGGGGCTCTCCAAACCGGAAATCCGCACGCTCTCCAAGCGGGCAGGGCTCCCTTGCTGGGACCTTCCCGCATCGGCTTGTCTGGCCTCACGACTTCCGTATGGAACCGAGGTTACGGCCGAACGACTGAGCCAGGTCGACCGAGGTGAGAGCTTGCTGCGGGAAATGGGCCTGCGCCAGGTCCGGCTTCGCCACCACGGCGAGATTGCGCGCATCGAAATCGATCCGGCGGAATGTCAAGAGGGCATCTCTCCCGAGTGGATGCGGAAGATTACCCAGGCTATCAAACCCCTGGGTTTCAAGTGGGTCTGCCTCGACCTCGAGGGCTATCGCATGGGTTCTCTCAATGAAGCCCTGAGCAATGAAACCCTTAGCAATGAAGCCCTGAGCGATCAGGCGCTTCGCAATCCGCTCGCCGGCACTCTTTTAGACGGCGAGTCTTCCGACGAAAATTCTTCGGGCTACGAGTCTGCAAGGCATAGCGTGCAGGTCGATTTCGATCTGCCTGTTCTTCCCCGGGCCAAGTAGGCGGGCGGGGATTCTTCTCCGGCCCCGGCACTACAAGGGCGCCACGCGCGTTGATTCGAGGTCTACCATGTGGAATGTCATCGAGTGCGCAGGGCACCCCAGGGACCTCGGTTTGCAGCAGGGCCTGGCGCAGAGGAGCGCAATCCGTCGGCACGCAGAGCAGCTAGGGCTCTCGACCCGGCGCAATCGCTGGCCCAGCCTCGCGGGCTTCACGAGCGGCGGCGTTCGCGGGTCGGGGAGCGCGCGGGAGATGATTCGTCACTTCACCCATTTGTCCGAGCGGGCCGATGGCCTGGCCCGGGGTGCGGGCCTCCCCGTCGATTCGATCTTGCGCCTTCAGGCGGTCGAAGGCCCGAATAAAGAGGGCACCTTGGGACTTTGTTCCATGGGCCTTGGGGATGAACCGGGTGCAAGTCTCACGCGGACACTCTCGGCTTCGCCCTGGCTGGTACGTCGCAGTCGTCCCGAAGTCGGATTCGCTTCCCTCGAAGTCACCGAGGCGTGGAGTGTGTCCGCCCTGGCGGGGATCAATGAGGCGGGATTGGCGGTTTGTTTCGTGCCGGCTCGGACCGAGACCTCCCCCCCGGTTCATGACCCCATCCCGAGTGGCCCAGGGTCGGCATCGGCGAATTTTTTGGTTCAGGAGTGTCTTCAGCGCTTCGAGGAACTCGAGGCTGGCGTCGACTGGTGTTTGAACCGCCCGGCGGCGGGCGCCGGAACGATTCTGCTCGCCGATGCGGGCGGCCATCGGGGGGCTGTCCACTTCGCTCCCGGCGCGTGCGAGGCCGAACGGGCCGGTGGCGAGCCGCTGCTTGCGGGAGGTTCGGATTCGGCTCGGGAAAAAGTGCGGGCCTGGGCGCTCTCAGAATCCGGTGTCCATGACGAGCCCTTGGGGCGCGTCATGGGGGGGCAGGCGGATTCATTGGTTGTGCGACTGGTGTGCGCTCAGCGGCAGTTCGAACTGCGACAGGGCGAAGGGCAGGGCCCCATGCTCTCCTTGCGAGTCGAGTAGCCTACCTACCTACCTACCTACCTACCTACCTACCTACCTACCTACCTACCTACCTACCTACCTACC
>LWDU01035170.1_pt1 | contig 30523 bp, 27 predicted proteins | sample 727161 | NCBI WGS metagenome assembly LWDU01 (sample SAMN04566230, study PRJNA314399) | hydrothermal vent metagenome | isolation source: deep sea hydrothermal plume seawater | place: Mexico: Gulf of California, Guaymas Basin | collected 2004-07-11
ACTAGGGAACCTCTGATTAAAGTCTATTTCCGCCAAGTCGGCGTCAGGGCGGAATTCCAAAAAGTTGTTAATGTACAGCATATTAACAACTTTTCTCCAGTCCTCCCTTCCTTGCCCTGACGAAAATATCCACTTAATCAGAGGTTCCATAGATGATTGTGATTTTGTAGTGCGTCGAGGAACCGACGCTGCGGGGAGATCACCTTGTACAGTCTGGCGCGCCCTGACGCGAAGATAGTTCTACTTATCTCATTTTCAATGTAATTGTCGCTGGACTGGAACAGAATCGGCTCACCTGAAAAGTGTGAGCTGAATCGTGAATTTCACCAGATTGTCAGTCAAGTACAAAAACGCGGTTGCTGTGGTTGTCGGGCTTCTATGCCTGTTTGGCTATAGTGCCGTGCAGAATTTACCCGTTCAGCTGCTGCCTGGCATTACCACACCCCAGATAACTATTTTCAACAACTGGCGCACCGCTGCACCACAGGAAGTTGAGGAAGCCATTGTTCAACCCCAGGAAGAGTTGCTGCGATTTAATCCGGGTCTCGAGACCATGGTTTCCAGCGTGCAACGAGGTCAGGGTCGATTGACGCTGAACTACCAGTTAGGCTACGACATGAAGCAAGCCCTGCTTGATGTGGTTAATCGACTAAACCAGGCTCCGGATATTCCTAACGATGCCAGAGAGCCATTTATATCCAGCGGAGGAGAAAATGGGCTGCCGGGTGCCGCATCAGTGCTGGTCTATGCAGCACCGGGAAATCCCGTGACCGATATGATTGTCTACCAGGACCTGATTGAAGAGGTCGTTGAACCTCGCCTGAGCAGGGTCACCGGAGTCGCCCAGGTCAACCTCAATGGGCGGCGACCAAAAGAAATCAGTATTGTTGTTAATCCTTTTAAGTCCGCTGCTTTGGGATTACAGGTCAACGAGATTGCTGCGGCGCTGGCGCGGGCGCGGGATGTTTCCGGGGGATTTGCCGATGTCGGTCGACGCCGCTTTACGGTCCGGTTTCTTGGCGAACAGGAGGTAAATCAGCTGGGTGAGCTGGTCGTTGGCTGGCGTAATGACCAGCCGATCTACTTAGCCGAAGTCGCTGAAGTGAAGGTTGATTATGCGGAAAATTCAGGTGTCAGTCTCCGAAATGGTTACCCTTCCTACTATATCTCCATTACCCGACAGAACGACGCCAATACGGTTGAGTTGTTAGATGAACTGAATCTGGCGATCGAAGAACTTAACAATGGTCCGCTGAAAGCCGCCAATGTTCGAATTCAGTTGAGCTTTGATGCGTCGCTGCATATTCGCCGGGCGATCAGCATGGTACAGGGAAACATTATTCTCGGGATTCTGTTGGCAACAGGGGTTCTGTTTTACTTTCTAAACAATGTCAGGGCGACGATTGTCATCATGTTAACAGTGCCTGTTTCTCTGCTGGCAGCATTTATCACTCTAGATGTCCTGAATTTAACCCTGAATGTAATCAGCCTGGCCGGGCTTGCTTTTGCGGTGGGCCTGGTGATGGATGCTGCCATCGTTGTGCAGGAGAATATTTTTCGCCTTCGGCAAACAGGGATGCAGCCCGTGGCAGCAGTTATCGAGGGTTGTCGCCAGGTAACCGGGGCGCTGTTTTCCTCGACCCTGACAACAGTGGCGATTTTCCTGCCGGTGCTGTTTATGGTGGGTGTGGAAGGCCAGCTGTTCAAGGATCTTGCTATTACCATTTCTGTTGCTGTATTGGCCTCCTTCATTGCTGCGTTGACGGTGCTGCCCGCGGTGACATCGAGATGGTTGTCTGCCGAAATTGACGAGGATCGATTCTCGGGTGTCTGGCAGAAGTTCTCTGACCATGTGGTATTACTGACAGATACAGTCAGGCGAAGAATAATCTGGATCGGCACTATTTTAGTAACGGCGGGTATTGCAATATGGTTGCTGACACCCAAGGTTGATTTCCTGCCCCGGGTGAATATTGACGCCATCTACGTCGGTTTCAACACACCTGCCGGTATGAGTGTAAAAACAATACAGGATGGACTCGCGCCCACTGTTGTGGCGCGAATAAAACCCTATTATACCGGCGAGAAAACGCCGAAGATCCGTGCTTACAATTTTGCCTCGTTTAACGGCTTTTTTACCCAGCTATACATCTACCCGGAGAATCCCGATGAAGTACAGGAGCTTATTGCCTTGCTGCGTGGTGAGATCTTGGTTGGTATTCCCGATATCACACCGTTTGTAAATCATGCCTCGCTTTTACAGGTTGATAATGGTGGTGCACGTAGCATCAATGTTGATATTCAGGGCAACGATCTTTCCCAGCTGCTGACAGCCGCACGAAAGGGACAGGAGGTGATACGGGGTTTGTGGGAGAACACTAACGTTTTCACCCAGGGTGGCCTCAGCATGAATGAGCCTGAGCTCAGGATTACGCCGAATGATCGACGCATCAACACGGCAGGCCTTGATCGCTCATTGGTAGGCAGTGCGATTAGAGCCTACACGGGTGGGTTATACGCAGGGGAGTACTTTGACGGAAACGAGCGAATGGACATGTTCGTCCGCACCGAAAAATGGAGTACACCGGAAGAACTGTTAACCATACCCATAGCAACTCCGAACGGCGGTATACAAAAAATTGGCAACCTTGTCACAATTAACCGGGCTGTGGGACCGACGAGTCTAACGCGAGTTGACGGGCGAAGGACAGTCACTCTGAATGTTTCTCCGCCGCCGGACATAACCCTGGAGGAAGCACTGGAGCGCCTTCAGGCTGAAGCCACACCTGTCATTAAATCGCTGCTGCCCGTTAGCGCAAGTGTGAAGTACCGGGGTAATGCCGACCGTTTGAAGCAGGCCCTGGCTGAAGTGCGGAAAAACTTCCTCATGGCATTGCTCATTCTGTTTATGATCATGGCGGCACTGTTCCAGTCCATAAAAGATAGCTTTATTGTGCTGATCGTTATGCCCCTGGCGTTGGCAGGCGGCCTGGCCGGGTTGAAGATTCTAAATCTCTTCACTTATCAATCCCTCGATATGCTCACCATGATTGGCTTCATCATACTGCTCGGTCTGGTTGTCAATAATGCAATCCTCCTGGTTGATCAGACTCGTGGTGCGGAACGTGAAGGCTTGAGTAGAAGAGATGCGGTAAGCCAGGCGATTCGATTTCGGGCCCGACCCATTTTCATGAGTACCCTGACCAGCATTTTTGGCATGTTGCCGTTAATGTTGATTCCCGGTGTCGGGTCAGAAATATACCGTGGTCTGGCGACTGTTATTGTTGGTGGTATCGTCGTTAGTTCCGTATTTACGTTCGTCCTGTTACCTGCTCTGCTTCGGGTGGAACTGGTACATGGAATCTCTGTTCTAAGACTAAACCCCTTCAGGGTTAGGGAAGCGCTATGAAAAATTTGGTCCTGCTGGTGTCTATTCTGGTTTCGTTTGCAGTGTCAGCTGCCGACCAGCCAGCTTTGATGGTTGTCATCGAAAACGTTCTGGAGCTCGAGGTCGGGGAACCGGTTGTGTTCAATGGTGTGATTCGCAGTCGTAGTGATATCTCCCTGCCAGTGACGGTGGATGGTGAACTGTTGTGGGTTTTGGAAGAAGGGGAAAGGATTGCCCGTGGCGGGGTCATTGCAAAGGTAGATGATCGCCAGCTGAGACTGCGACGTGAAGAACAGCAACTATTGTCAGACCGGGCGAAAATCAATATTGACTACCTTCAAGGTGAAGTTGACCGCCTGACTCAATTGCAGGAAGCCAATCTGGCGGCTAAAACCCTGTTGGCAGAAATTACCTCAAGGCGGGACTTTGCCAGGAACGATTACCTGGTTTCGCTTTCTCGGCTGGCCCAACTCGATGAAACTTTATCGAGAACAGAGGTTGTTTCTCCCGTCGATGCCGTTGTCGTCGAAAGGCTGCTCCAGGGTGGGGAATTTGCTCGTCGCGGGGAGAGTATCGTCAGAATCCTGGATCCGTCAGCGCTCGAGGTCCAGATCGCGATTCCTGTTTCGTACCTTAACAGGCTGGACACGCGTGTTCCTGTCAATATCAGTGTGGGGGAATTGCAGTTTGATTCCCACATGCGCTCGGTGATTCAGGTCGGTGACCCAAGGTCACAGACTTTCGACATTCTTGTCGATGTAGCAACAGGTTTTTCAGACATGATGGTTGCCGGTCAGTTTGCCGATGCCATGGTTTCTATTTCAGAACAACGTAAATCATTATTCGTTCCCCGGGATGCCGTTGTGTTAAGGACTGAAGGCAACTACGTTTACCGAATTGGAGCTGACAATGTTGCGAAGCGGGTGAGCGTCACCATTGGCGAAGGTCAGGGAAGTCTCGTATCCGTGAGCGGCGATCTGCGTGAAGGCGACCAGGTTGCTGTTCGCGGGGTTGAACGATTAACGGATGGTCAGGCAGTTGTTGCCAGCAGGAGTACTTGATTAATCTGCCGGTACCATGCTGTAGCTGGGCGGAGATCACCCGGCAGACTAACAACAGCGGTAGTGATGGGAAGCAATCGAGTGCCTAACAGGCTGCTAGGAAACATGGGTGAATCTTGATCTGGCAATAGCTGCAATTTGCCCATCCAGGCTGCTCATTGGACGCCCCATTTCTTTTTGCTGATACACAAATGGGGGAGACGGAAGTGTCTTCTGTCTCTGGCCTTAAGATTGGTTAACTCTAATTTACAACCTCATAGATTCGCGAGCTACCAGTGCAACCAGTCGATATTGACAGCGTGCACGAAAAAATGCAGGTTTACTCTTATGGCTGAGATGGTGGGTTCACTGAATATCGCAGCGCGACGGGCTCCGGGTACAGCATCGGATGCTGGTCTTGTCACATTCGGGCAGAAGTCATTCCAAATTTTGCGGTGCTCGCACCACGAAAATCTAAATACAGAAACGCAACCATACTGAAGGTGGCAACAATCGAGGTGGCAATCAGAATCAACAGAAAACTCTGCCAACCGTCCGCCTGATCTGCCACGGAGCCTCCAACAAAATCGAAAACCATCGTCCCCGAATAGGCGATGGCGTCAATCAACCCAACTAACAACCCACAGTGTTTACCTCCAAAATCTATAGAAAATACGCTCATGGGCAAGTAGTACACGGGTGAGATTGCGAAGCCGAAAACAAAAATCGTGCTCATTGTGAGCATGAGCGCCAGTTGGGGGTTCAGATTGATATGGGCCAGTGACCAGAGCAGCAGGAGACAAGAAACCGCTAAAACCAATAGAGCTCCTGAAGCGAAAATCAGCGACTTCTTCGAAAGCCTGTCAAAAATAAATCCCCCGGTGAATACAGCAATGAGGCAACCGAGGGGAAAAACTGAGGAAGCGATACCCGCCTCAGCGGGCATCAAGTCAAAGGATTCGCTGAGATAAATAGGGATGAAAACCTGGAACTCAAACAGGATTGCGAGCGACATAACGGCAACGCTGATGAGCCAGAAGCGTGCACTCCCGAAAAAGAAAATCAATGCAGCAGAGGATTCCAGGTCGTTTAAAGGATGATTCTTCGTCCAGTTTGACAGTAAACGTAACGTCTTCTGAGATTCCGCCGATGGCTTGCCGACATCTGCCCGCGCCCCCCGAAGAAATTTAATCAGTACTGCAACGATGACTGCGGCGACGATAGCTGCCGCAAAAAAAAGTCCACGCCAGGACATCAGTAGCAATAAACTACCCAACAATAGTGTTGCGGCAACAGAACTCGCTCGAGAGCTGGTGGCGATGATACCCCATATTCGCCCATGGGCAGGGTGCGTAAACCAGACCTTGATGATGTTTGCCATTGACGGCCAGCCAGCAGATTTTGCAAAAATCGTGAGGAAATAGAACCCGCAGAAGGCAGTTATGCTCGACATGGTGCCGAACATGAAAGTGGCGATCACCGCGACCACGATAGCAAGAACAAAGATCTTTTGACCACCCGCCTTATCGGCCAAAATGCCATTGGTGAGTTTCCCCAGCAGATTACCGGCTGTCCCCCAGCCCAGAATAGCGCCAAAGGCAGTCTTGTTGAGGTGTAGATCGGCATCCATGAGCATCGCTGGTCCAGCGACACCCAACGTTGTCCGACAGAGCATCAGTGCAGCGTAGCCTAAGCACATACTGCCGACGATGGTAAATTCCCAACGCAGGGTGAGGTGTTTCCAGCTACTGACGCTCATACTGTATTACATCTGCCATTCTTTGGACGGGTTTCTGGGTTGTCGACACGCAGGGACAAATGTTGGTGTCTGGTATTCACGTTGTGTTCTTTGTGCTATTTCATACAACTAATCGTGAAACACTTTCGAATACTGGGGTTGGGAGATGACTGTTTGCTTTATTTTCGTAGATGAGGTGAGTGGGCTGTAGCGAATTTGAACAATCTGTTTCCCGGCTGCTTTTAAATATGCTTCCACTTCGAGATTATGGGGTTTGTTTCCCCAATCCCCTCCAATAACGAATATATCGACGTCTAGTTCCTTACACGCAGACACATATTCAAGCTCATAGTAGGGACGGACAATATCGACACAGCGTAATGCTTTGAGCATTTCCTGTCGCTGAATGAGAGGGACTATAGGTACATTGGGCTTATAGATGTTTACGACCGCGTCCGAAGCAACACCAACAGCAAAAACATCACCTAGCGTTTTGCAGTATTCTAGCAAGGCAAGGTGACCGACATGCAACAAATCGAAAGTACCTACTGTATATACGAACAATGTTGATAGCCCTTGCTTCGGTGGAATTTTGGTGCGTGTATACTAACCTATTTCCAGATCTATAATTGCTCGCACTGAAATATATTCGAGTGGAAAACGTTATTTGTAGTTGAATAGCGTAATTTATTTTAACTTCTCAAGGGATTACAACAATGGTGGATCACTCAGCGGCCCAAGAGCTGCGGCCTAACTCCATTCTCACTCACGTCAGAGATCTTCCCAATATCTGTTCACTTGCAGGACTGGCTTGCACAGTACTTGCAATCTACTACACTGTTTTAGGTGTTTACTCAGCAGCAATGATTGGAATGATCTGGGCTGTCGCTTTTGATTGGGCTGATGGACTCATTGCACGCAAGATGAAAGGCAGGACGGGTGACCACAGGGTTTTTGGAGGGCAGCTTGATGTACTCATCGACATAGTGAGCTATGGTGTCACGCCTGCCATTCTTCTTTTAAGCTACGGGGCATTTGACCCTGTTTTCCTCCCTGGAGCCTTTTTGATGCTTGCTGCCGCGGCGATGCGGTTAAGTTATTTTAGTACGTTCGGACTTGCCGATGGATCGAAATACACAGGGTTGGCGCTGGATAACAACAGCATTTTTCTCGTTTTCATATTTCTGTTTGAAGGTTATTTCAGCCACGGGATTTTTTCAGTGATTCTCTATGTAAGCAGTCTTGTGCTTGTGGCCCTGAACGTGTCCAAGATTAAGACACCAAAACTTTCTGGAAACCCCATTAATGTTCTCATTCTGGCTGCATATACTTTAGGAATAACCGCCATTTACGGCTGGAAACTTCTGTAGAATAGTACCCGGGTACTTTTAGGGTGTGAGAGTGTTGGGGAGTCCCCCAGAAGATCGCAAGAATGTGGTAACGATAAATTTCCAGTATGGAGCACTTGAAATGTACAAAAAAATAATGCGGATACATGGCGGTGTTTTTCGGGCGTTGGCGTGGCTCTGGTAAGCTTCACACTTGTCACTGGCGTACAGGCGAAGGATGAATTTCCGAAACTCACGCCCAAGTTAATGGATAGCCTGCGAGACCTTGATGCAACCTGGCCGCACGATCCGGCGGTTCCGGACCTTCCGCCGCTGCCGGTTACAGACGATCCGGGTTTGGATCCAAACAGTTTTTTGACCTCCCACTACAAGGACAACATTTATCCACCCAAGGTGGAGGGTGTACCCGCGCCGCGGACGGAAGTAGTGACAGAGTTGGACCCGCTCGAAGTCGATGTCTACTGGTCGATGCGCAGCCCCTACAGCTACCTTGTATTGAATAGACTCGTGTGACTGAACTCTAACTACAACGTCAACGTGAACATTCGACCGGTTATGCCTGTGGCTGTTCGCTCGACCAAAGGCGGTAAGGGCAAAGCCGGTGGACTGTTCGGTGTCGGCTACAAGGTACCCGATACGCTTTGGGACGCTCCTCGTCAAGGACTGTATCTGGGAGTTCCCTTCAAATTCCCTGCACCTGACGTAATCCGGCAGGTTTGGAACCCACCGTATGAGCCGGGCTGGCTGTCTGTGCACCCGCCGGAAAAGCAACCCTATATTCACTGGGTCACGCGTTTGGCATGCTATGCCTCACTGCAAGGTAAAGCCCTCGATTACGTTAACGAGGTTTCTCATATGATCTGGAGTGGCGAGGTTGATCACTGGCCAGCGCATGTGAAGGAGCGCTTCAACCGCATCGAGGGTCTCGATTACGACAGGGCGATCCGATACATTCGGAAAAATGTTGAAGAGATAGACCAGTGCTGGCTGGATAACGCCGATGGTATGGCTGGGAGGTCATGGCGGCGTACCGCTGATGGTCTACCAGAACGAACCATTCTTTGGTGGCGACCGCTTCGATCAGTTCGTCTGGCGGTTGCAACAGAGCGGTCTGACCAGGCGCACGGTACCGCGCGCACCAATTGTTACCCCGCCTCTGCGCTGGCCGGCTGGTCTGTAGCAAAAAACGGGCATGCAAATGCCCGTTTAAGATTGATCATCTGTTTCAATCTCGCGCTTTAACCGGGCAAGACTCTCGTTAACATCTTTCGATAATTGCCCTTTTGCCTCTTTTGATATGCCTCTGGGGTCGAACCGCAATTGGTTGTGAACCGGTATCAAGAACGTCAGACGCGGCATCCCGATTCTCACCAACCAGGGAGCCAACAGTTCCCCTGGGCCGCGGGTATATCCGTGTTGTTCCAGGAACAATTCCAGTTGCAGAAAAGGAGAATCTGAACCAACAGACTCCGGACCGGTGACCTGGTTTTCTTCTTTCCGCTTGTTAATAGTGACCTGCTCGCTGGTGTAAATGCGCCAGGCCAGGATTAGGCTGAGGATGATTCCGACAGCGTAGAGGTGTGTCTGGTAGTCTTCAATCTTCTGCTCGTTCCACCAGACCTGGAACAGAAAGTTTACGTTTGCGGCAATATCAAACAGGGGTTGCATGAAGATAGCTTCATCGGCTTCCGCTTCGGCCCAGATTGCTGGGGTGGTATCGATGACCTGCCATTCACCATTGATAAATGCAATCGCCCAGGCATGGGCATGTCGTTGGCGAACCACGTACATATCAATCATATTGTCGTACTCCTGGAGTGAGTAGCCGACGACGTATCGTGCTGGGATACCCAATTGCCTGAGGAGCAATACGGTGGTCGTGGCATAGTATTCACAGTGGCCTTTTTTACTCCGGAGTAAAAAATGTTCGATAGGTTCGTCAGTCATTTCGGAACCCTGGTACAGGCTGTACCGGAAGTCTGCGAAAAACCGCCGGATGCTCTCGATAGGGTGGTCCGGATCCAGGTTGTTGTTAGTCGTGACCTCCTCAAGGAGGTCCTGGTAGGTTTGGTGTACAAGTGTATCTGTTGCCAGCGGGGGGCCGTTCAGGTTCCTGCCGGGCAGAAACTTCACCTGGTATCTTGGACTCGGAACGAGGCCTACCGCCTGTACCGCACCATAATCGTTTTTTCGCACCTCGATCGCTGGCAGGTCATTGATCTCGGTGATCCCGGGCGGAAGGGGAATGATCGCCTGATCGTATTTAAACTCAAGGTAAATATCCATCGGGGTAGGCTGAATCCCCGGCAACGTCAGTTCTGGGGATACGTTCTCTGAATTCAGCTCCCAGCGAAAATCATCCGCATGTTCTACCAGGTCGAAGGAAAGCGACATGACTTGCCAACTGTTACCTGCTAGCAGGTCATAACTGGCTTCCTGCAAGAGCCCAGGAGGAATTTCACCAGCGGGAATTTGCACCCTGAATAGAATTTCATCAGAGATTTTGAGTTGCCCCACCGAGCCAATAGCGGTTTGGGTTTTCAGTGGGTTGCTGCGTCTCTGGATCCAGTTTGCGATCCAGACCTGTGCGCGTTGTTTCAACTCGACGTGGGCGCCACGGATACCTTGATGGGTCATAAATGCAAACAGGAATACGAATGCTGCGAACAGGCCCCACATCTTGAATGAGTATCGGCTTGAGCGGTGTGGCAGCAGCGCGAGACAAATCAACGCAGACACCAGCGGGAAGTAAAAACTCGAGCCACTTATGTTGGTACCCGAGGCGACGGTACACATTGCGAACAGCAGGTAATCCAGATCCCAGGATTGATTAATGGGTTGCCGCTGGCGACGCAATGATGGAAAGAGGACATCCAGGTCCATTCGTTCGGACAGGCTGTACGAAAAAACTATCACCAGGGGGAAAAAGAGAATGGGCAGCCATTGAAGTAGCTTTGTAATGAAATGATACTCGGCTCGGTTCAGAAACAGGAATACGAGCATCAAAACCAGACCAACCAGTGTCACGTCAGCAATGCGGTATAAATCCTGTTGGGTGAGTGCCCAACGGCGATTGATAAAAAATTGGGCTTCCCAGATGATACCCATGGGGAGAGCGAACCAGACAAGATCTGCCTGAATCCCCCAGATGAGTATCGCAACAAACTGAATGAAGCGTAATTTCATCGAAGTCACACCAGTGAGAGTTGAAGTAGTTTTTGCTGGATCTGGTCGACCGGTAGCACGTGAATACGTGCAGGCAGGTCCACCAGGGATGGTTCATCCTCAGTCACGATAAATACCTGCTGCGGTATTTTTGCGCTGTCGAGTGAACGAATCATCCCCTGATGTTCTTCTGTCCAGTCCGACAGAACCAGGATGCAACCACTGATCAGTTTCATGTGGCTTAGGACGGCATCAGATAGTTTCTCGAATCCCAGTTTGCTGTGGGTCAGTGTTGCGAGAGATTCAAGTTGTTCATTGACGCTGCTTGTTCCGCGACCGGATGTGAGAATTTCAGCTTTTTCAGACAGGTAGATCAGATCGAGCATTGAATCGTTGTTGTTCATAGCCAGCAGAAAGCTGGCAGCGACCGAGACAGATTCTTCCAGCACTCTGGTTCGGGGGTTGCTGGTGTCGAGTACTAACGCCTGGCGAACAAAATATTCGTCCTGAAATTCCATTACCACTGGTTTGTTTCTTTTTGCAGAACTGGCCCAATGGATTTTTCTCATTGAATCTCCATCGCGGTAATCCCGCAGAGAAACAAATTCGTCCGACTCGCCAATGGACCACGACGCGTTAATTCCACCGGGTTGGAAGTGCCGTCCGGCGCCCGGGTCAAACGATCTGCTAATGTCATATCGCCTCGGCAACACCATAATTGAGTCGGGACGCTCAAACAGCGTCACCCCCTGGTTTAAACCCAACGGATCTGGGTGCAGCACCTGGGTGGAAGTAAACTGGACGATTCCCCGACGCAGTGGCTCGGCTTTCATGGTGACATTAACGGTGGCTTTGAGCGGTATATCAGCCGCTTTGGCGGGCTTTATCGTGATGCCCGTATTGAGTTTCTGTAAATGAACAAAGCGATGAAAACCGATAAAGCGATCGTATGCGTTTCTTGTTTCTTCAAAGGGCTCTTTTTCGCGTCGGTATTGCTCCCGGTCCGGGGCGCGGATTTTTGGATTGTCGACAATGGTCAAATCAGATTCAATTCTGCTGCCGGTGTTTTTGACGGATAGCTGGTATTCAAAAGGTTTACCCGCTGTTGCGTATCTTGGTAGGATTCTACTCACCGTTACGCTGGGTTTCTGGATTCTCAAACCGATGCGGGAAATAATCACCAGGCAGAGCAGGAAGGCGAATAATTGATAAACCAGGGTGACGTCGGTATTCAGACCCAGAAAGGCACAGATAAATGCACCTGAAGCGATCAGTTGGCCGTGATCTGTGGGCGATCTTTTCCGCTTCAGTTTTGGCCTGACAACCCTGACATAGCCAGGAAACATCCAATCTCGAAACATGGTTAGTAGTCCTTCAAGGTGAAAGCTTATACCGGCGCGTTGGTTTCCTGGATGATTTGCTGCACGACCAGTTCAGCAGTGTCCCCGGAAAACTGCGCGTCAGAGTTCAGCGCAAGTCGGTGCGCGATCACAGGGGTCGCTAATTCCTGGACAGTCTCCGGTGAAACAAACTCGCGGCCATTAATGAGCGAAAGAGCCTGGGAACACTTCATCAAGGTGATGCTGGCACGGGGACTGGCGCCCATCTGGATGCTCGGGTGGTTTCTCGTTGCTGCCACCAGTTCAATAATATAGCGCTTTAACTCATCGGTTATCCTGATGTTGCTTGCTGCCTGTCGAATGGAACGGATGTCTTCAATTGACAGGCAGGCGCTAAGGGATTCAATCGGATGGGTATGTTGCTGGCTATTGAGTATCTCCATCTCATCATCTATCGAGACGTAACCCAATTTGAAACGCATGGCGAAACGATCCATTTGTGCTTCAGGTAGGGGGTAGGTGCCGTGAAATTCAACCGGGTTCTGGGTAGCAATCACAAAAAATAATTCGTCCATGGCGAACCGCTCTCCCTCCACACTTACTTGATTTTCACCCATTGCCTCTAACAGTGCGGATTGGGTCCGTGGAGAGGCGCGATTTATCTCGTCGGCCAGAAGTATCTGGGTGAAAATGGGCCCTTGCCGGAACTTAAAGTCCTGGGAGTTCTGGTCGAATATAGAAACTCCGAGAATGTCCGTTGGAAGTAAGTCCGGCGTAAATTGAATTCGTTTAAATTCTGCGCTGACTGAACTCGCCAGCGATTTCGCCAGGGTGGTCTTGCCAGTACCTGGCACATCCTCAAGAAGCACATGACCGCCGCAAAAAAATGCAGCTAAGAGCCAATCAATGGCGCTGTTGTTGCACCGGATAACCATTTCGATATTGGCCCGGAGTCTGTTAATTAGTGCATGAGCTGCGCTGGTAATGACTACGGGTTGGGTGGCTGGCATTTGTTGATCTCTTTGGTAAACACAGGTAATTGGTTTGAAAGCCCCAGACAGGTATGATCACAGGCAATCCGAAGTCCGTCAATAAAGTGATAGCCCTAAGGCGCCGGATCAAGACGAATGGGGTCATTTTTAGTGTAAAGGGTTCGTATAAAGGGTTCGTATAAAAGGTTTCGTGTAAAGAGTACCGTGAGAGGGTTAAGGACCGACAGGGTCTTCCAGCAGGTGACAAGATGCGGCATGACCGTCCCTGACTGTTATCAGCTGTGGTGCGTCATGCTTGCAACGGTCCATCACCCGGGGACAGCGGGGATGGAATGTACATCCGGCAGGTGGGTTGATTGGCGAAGGCACGTCGCCTGCCAGCACCTGTCGAAGTGTTTTTCGGTGCGGGTCTGGAACCGGAATAGCAGACATCAATGAACGCGTATAAGGGTGCTTTGGATTGTGATAGATTTCCTGGCCCTCACCGGTTTCGACTATTTTCCCCAGGTACATAATCGCGATTCTGTCCGATATGTGTTTAACGACCGCCAGGTCATGGGCGATGAACAAATATGATAAGCCAAATTCCTTCTGCAGGTCGTTGAGTAGATTGAGGATCTGGCTTTGAATCGAAACGTCCAGGGCAGAAACCGGTTCGTCACAAATCACCAGTTTTGGGTTCAGGGCGATGGACCTGGCGACACAGATTCGCTGCCTTTGTCCACCGGAGAATTCAAAAGGATATCGACTTACAGAGCGTGCGGGTAAGCCGACAATTTCCAGTAGTTCCTTAACGCGTTTTTTTCGGGAAACCTTGTCGCCGATTTTTTGCACGATAAACGGTTCTTCCAAAGCATCACCAACGGTATGCCTTGAGTTGAGAGACTCCATCGGATCCTGGAAGATCATCTGGATATTCTTCCGGTGGGGCAACAGTGCTTTGCCTTTTAGCCGACTGATGTCGTGGCCTTCGAACTTTATTTGCCCGGATGTCGGCTCGTAAAGGCGGGCAATACATCTGCCCAGAGTTGATTTACCACAACCGGATTCGCCAACTAACCCGAGTGTCTCGCCAGGATTGATAGTCAGCGACACATCGTCAACGGCCTTGTTAAACCTGCTGGCGCGAAGCAGCAGGCCTTCTTTTACCGGGAAGTGCATCTTTAGTCCATTCACCTCAAGGAGTGGCATCTGGGTTGCATCCCTGCTGTTGTCAGTGGCATCGAGGTTCATATTTCCCTCCACCTGAAACAACTGACCTGGTGGTTGCTATTGTCAGGGGTCTTCTCCATCGATGGTGAGTTATCAACACAGGTTTCCTGGCTAAAAGAACAGCGATTTTGAAAACGACAGCCCGGTGGAAGGTCGAGTAGCCCGGGTACCATGCCATCAATCACGCTCAATTTTGATTTTGGTTCAGTTTCCAACGTGGGTATCGATGCCAGCAAACCCCGGGTGTAAGGGTGTTTTGGTTCATCGAATAGATCAAATACTGATCCTGATTCAGCAATTTTACCGGCATACATCACCACAACCTGGTCACAGGTTTCTGCGATAACACCCAGGTCGTGGGTGATCAGGATGACGGACATGCCCATATCAGATTGAAGCTCCTTGATAAGCTCCAGGATCTGCGCCTGGATCGTAACGTCCAGCGCCGTCGTTGGCTCGTCAGCAATCAGAAGTTTCGGTTTGCAGGCAAGTGCAATAGCAATAACGACTCGCTGCCGCATCCCGCCTGACAACTGGTGAGGGTACTCAGTCATGCGGACATCAGGCGAGGGAATACCCACTCGATCCAGTATCTCGACGGCTTCCCTGATTGCCTGCTGATTGGTGATGTCCTTGTGCAGAAGTAAAACCTCGGTCAGTTGTTTGCCGATTGTATGAACGGGGTTTAACGCCGTCATGGGCTCCTGGAACACCATGCTGATACGGGAACCGCGAATCTGTTCCATTGTTTGCAGCGGGACCTTGGTAAGATCCAATTCGTCAAAATGAATTTCTCCAGCGACAATTTGCCCCATGGGCTGTGGCAGCAACCGCATGATGGACAGTGCGGTGACACTTTTACCACAGCCGGATTCGCCAACAATGCCCAGGGTTTCCCCTGCGTTGGCAATGAAACTGATCTGATCGACCGCACGAACCTGACCTTCATCTGTGTCGAATTCCGTTACGAGATTGTCGACCTGCAGTAGCGCGTCGCTCATCAGATGGATCTCCTGACGTTACTTGAACTGGTCATAAATGTTGATTTCAGGCAGAAATGCCTGGCCTGAATTTCGCGCGGCCAAAGTCTCTTCCCTGATTTTGTTGTCTATCCAATGGACATAATACTGGGAGGCGCGGCTGGAATGTTTGTTGTTAAATCCTTCAGGATAACGGATCCAACGCCAGTGACCGATGCGATAGAAGGCCGGGTAATACGCTGGTACAAATGAAGCGTAGTCATGATGTAACTGCGTCATCTCATGGGCCAGCTCGATCCGCTCCTGTCTGTCTCCCGAGGTGCGGTAGGTACTGATCATGTCGTCCATTTCGATCAAGGCCAGCATCTCCAGATTGTTAGTTTGGGTTTTGACGGTTCGGTCAGGGTTAACAGATCCGTCTTCGAGAAAAGCATTGTCGTAGGCATTGTCTGAATGATAGGTTTCCCAGAAACGAGGATACATTTCCAACCCGACGTTAAATGCCACGAAATGAATTTCGTGTTTTTTCTCCTGGGCCTTTTTGAAACCAGCTGTGCTGTCGAGCACCTCAATCCTGAATTCCAGGCCTGCCTTGGCTGCTTCTTCTTTAAGAATTGTGAATATGTCTCTCAGGCTTTCGTAACCTGTCGATAATGTGAAAGCCAGTCTCTGGCCCTGCTCGTTTACTAAGATGCCGTCAGGCCCACGCCTGTTGAAACCGACCTTCGCGAAATGCTCAAGTGCCTTGTCAATATCGTAGGTCCGACTCCGCAGTGTTGGGTGGGTCAACTCGCCAAAGCCGTCAGAAGAGGTTTGCATTCTTGCGTAGTCACCGCGAAAAAACTTATCAATCACGATCTTCCAGTTGGTCGCATGATGAATGCCGATGCGGATATCATTATTGTCCAGCAGAGGTCTGGAGGAATTTATCCACAAGCCATAGGTAGGCCGTGGGCGTTGGTTATAGAAAACCGATTTCTGGATGTAGCCGTTGGCCACTTCCTTGTCATCGTTGGGCAGTTTGTCGTACCAGTATTCCGCAAGATTCAATCCAAACTGGTCAACGTCGCCGCGCATAAAAGTTTCAAAAACCTTTGGGGTATCACGGATCACAGACAGATGAACCCGGTCCATGTTGAACCTGTTTCGGAAATATTTTTTGTCTTTCGCCCACCAGTCTTTCAGGCGTGTCAGGGCGATTGAGATACCCTTATTGATGTCTTTTTCCTGGACTACATAGGCGCCTGTGGTTGGTTGGAATTTCCATTGATATCTTTCAACGAAATCGTCACCGAGTTGTTTGTAGAAGTGCCTGGGGACAGGCAGGACATTCTCCAGGATCACAAAATCCATATCAGGTTTAGCTTCAGGTATGGCGACCGAAAAGGTGTGGTCGTCGTACCTGGTGATATTGGAGTACTGTGTGCCAAACCAGTTGTTGTACCAGGGCGCAATGATATAAGTAGACTGCATGTGGAAAAACATATACATGAAATCGTCAGTCGTTAGTGGTTTTCCATCGGACCAGCGTGCCAGTGGATCGAGCTTGATGTAGACGGTCTTGGCCTCGGTGTCAATAGCCCAACTTTCGGCTAGCCCGGGGTACCAGTCAAACTTGTCCGGATGGCGATGGGCGAGTTGGATAACGGTATTGTCCTGTATATAAGGCCGAAATGAGCCGTTCGCATCGGGGCCAACAAGACGCAGCGTGCGTGGAAAGTCCTGCAGATACCCGTACTCAGTACCGCCCTTGATCGCCTCGTCGGACCCGATGTCCGGCAGGTACAGACCATCTTCCCATGGAAGATTCGGAGGCAGGTCGGCGAGTGTTTTAAACGTAAAGAAATCAGGTTTTGAGGCGAAGTAGTCCTGCACTTCCTGGGTGTTATCCCGAACTTCAATCGGATCCCCGAGTTCACTGTTATTTGAGCCTTCGCATGCAGTCAGCAGAATTGACAGACAGGCAACAGTTAATAGGGCACCCTGGGATTTAGTTTTCATAAAAGTCTCTTTGGTGGTATTTAACAGACGAAAAGTATGTTTTTGGTGATGCATTTTTGCTACTTGTAGACAGTAAATTTTCGTGGATCGAATGATTCCCGCACAGCCTCGCCAATAAAGGTAACCAGTGTCAGCAACAACACAAGGGTGGCGAATGCGGAAGTAACGATCCATTCAGCGGTTCTAAGGTTGGCGGTTCCCTGTTTCAGAAGTTCGCCCAGACTTGGGGTCGGTGCTGGTAATCCGAAGCCAAGAAAGTCCAGTGCGGTGATTGCTGAAATGGCCGAGACGATCGTAAAGGGCATAAATGTGACCAGGGTGGAGATGACATTGGGCAAGATATGCAGAAAGATGATGCGTGTATCGGATGCGCCGATGATTCGTGCGGCAGCCGTATAATCCCGTGCCTTTTCCTTATAGGTTTCTGTTCTCATATAGTAGGTCATGCTCGTCCAGGAAAAGAGCACCATGACAGTTAGTAAAATAGTGATGCGGGTGGGAATACTGAAAGTGGTCGGGACAACAGAGAAAACGATAATCACCATGTAAAGAAAAGGGATGTTCGACCAGATCTCTATTATACGTTGAAATACCAGGTCAAAAGTGCCGCCATAAAAACCCATGGCGCAGCCAGTGGCGATGCCAATCAGGTAAACTGCCATCATGAATGCAATGGAGAACAACAGGGCGATACGGGTTGCATAGACCAGTCTGGCAAGAATATCCCGACTGGTTGTGTCGGTACCGAGATAGTGCTTCAGTGCAAAGTTGGGTGCCTCCGGTTTGTAATAGGCTGTGGAGGAATGATTTTCGAAGGGGTTATAAGGAACCAGTGGCATTAACACCCAGTTGTCACTGTCCTCGTTGATAAATTTTTGTTGCAGGTCCCGGTAGTTGGTTTCATAACCGTAACCTAGGCCGAAGTCGGTACCAGGATGAAAGTCAGCATAGGTTGGAAAGTACAGTTCTCCTTCGTAGCTGACGATCAGCGCCCGGCTGTTAACCCATACCTCAGCAATCAGTACAGCGATTAACAATCCACAGAGGATGAGAAAACTGTAATAGCCCCGTTTGATTTCCTTGAAGCGGCGTATCTTCTTTATGGTTTGCGGGTTGAGGTTTGGCATCTACTGAAAACGGATCCTCGGGTCAACCAGGGCAACCAGGAAGTCGGAGATGATATTGCCGATCAACAGCAGAAGGCTGGCAAGGAGCACCACACCCATCACGATGGGGTAGTCGCGGTCGAGAATTGCCGTAAGACCCAGCAAACCGAAACCATTGATATCGAAAACCGTTTCGATAAGGAATGACCCGGATACGAGTAACACGATGTTCTGGCCAAAGGTGGTGGCAATAGGGATCAATGAGTTTCGCATTGCATGTCGTGTTACGGCTTTTCTAAATGACACGCCCTTGGCGATGGCGGTACGAATATAGTCCGATGCCAGGTTATCCATCAGATGATTTTTTAACAGCAGTGTAACGAAAGCAAAACTACCGACCAGGTAACAAATCAAAGGCAGCACAGAGTGGTTGACCAGGTCCATTGCCTTGCCGGTGAGGGTCAGGTCATCAAACCTGAGGCTCATAAAGCCGCCCATTGGAAACCATTCCAGTCGAACTGAAAAATACAAAAGCAGTAATGCGCCGAGTACATATCCTGGTACGGCGTAGCCGATAAAAATGAGCAGTGATGTAATATTGTCAACGGCGGTTTTGTGGCGAATAGCCTTCAATACTCCCAACGGAATGCACACCGAGTAGGTGATTATCAGGGTGACCAGTCCATAGTAGAGGGAAACCGGGAATCGGCTCTGGATAACATCCCAGACCGGTTCGTTGTATCGATACGAAGAACCTAAATCACCCCGGGCTACCTTGGATACCCAATCGACATAGCTCTCCAGAATGGGTTTGTCGAAGCCATAATATTCTTTGAGTTTCAGCAACTGGGCGTCTGACAGTGCCATCCCCTGACCCGCAACCTGGGTTCCGACACCCGTGGCGGCATTAAACTGCTGCGCTTCCATAATGGCGCGTTCCAGTGGACCGCCGGGCACCAGTCGAGTAATAGCAAACACGATGATTGTGACGCCGAGTAACGTCGGAGGGATAAGGAGTAGCCTTCTGAAGAAATAGTCGCGCATGTAACATGGTTTGCTAAAAGAGGAAAGCCGCCTTTCGTGAGACGGCCATGGGGATACACGTAGTTTCGGCCGAGATGTTGCCACAAAGGTCGAAGCGGTAACAGGTGAATTGTCCCTTTTTCCAATCAAATAACGCCGGGACTGGGCTATTGTGAGTCAGCGGTAGATCAACCCGTGCTGCCTGTTCGTGTGGTCGGGTCGGCAGTTTCAGGATAAATAGTGCTTTTGTATCAGGAAAATCTTAACAAATGGGGGTAGTAAACCCACATACTGGCTAAATAGTGGATAAAAACGATAACATGTAGAAATATTTCTCATTTTACACAGATCATGTAAACAGCAGTTAAAGAAAGGTTATTGTGGGTTTTTTATGAGGGTACAGACCCGTATCATATGAAATATGGCGATTTTTTGTGATTCATGCTCTAAATACAGCCATATACCGCGTCGGTTAGCTGTTTTGACCGTGGCGTTATAGCAGCATCCGCCTGCATCTGGTTCATCGTGTAGGCAAAGGCGATTCCAGCGTCCTGGTCAGCAAACCCCAGCGAGCCACCAGCGCCCGCATGACCGAAGGAGTTTTGATTAGGGCCGTAGGCGTTGTCGGTATTCAGGATAAACCCCCGGGAACGGCGTATTGCCTGGCCGAGAACGAGATCGATTTCGTCCTCTACCTCTATCTGGAGGGCGGCTTCGAGGGCTTGCTGACTGATAATTCTCTTGCCATTTAATGTCCCCTGCATGGCCATGGCCGCATAAATGGTAGCCATTCCCCTGGCGCTGGCATGGCCATTGGATGCAGCTATCTCTGCTTTTCGCCAGGGTGTGCTGCAAGCATGCTTGAATGGACTGATGGAAGGGTTAAGTAAGGCAACAGGATAAAGTGCAGGCATCGTGATATTTTTTGCGGAAACTGTTGGTTTTTTCCGGGCCCGATTCGGGCCACTCAGGGTCGCGCATCGAGCAAATTCCGATTCCGGCAATCCAAGGTAGAAATCTGCCCCAAGTGGCTGTCTGACTTTTTCGTTGAAGTATTGCCCCAGCGTTTTACCGGTAATCCTTTTTACCAGTTCACCGGGAAAGTAGCCCCAGGTAACCGCATGATATCCAACGCCCTGGCCGAGCGGCCACATAGGTTTCTGCGCAGCCAGGAGATTCACCATCTTCTTCGACCCCACACAGGCCAGCCTGATGGGACAGGAGCTGGGCGATGGTAACATCCTGTTTTCCCTCGGCGCCAAACTCCGGCCAGTAATCAATAACCCTGTCATCAAAAGACAGCTTTCCCTCGTCTACCAGGATGGCAAACGCGAGACTGGCAATTCCCTTGGTGGCGGAATAAACGTTGACCAGCGTGTCAGCTTGCCACGGTCTGGTCATTGCCGGGTCTGTATACCCGGCCCAGAGATCTACGACTTTTTCCCCCTGGTGGTACACGCATACGCTGGCGCCAATCTCGATGTCCTCCCAAAGCGATGTGAACACGGCTTTCACATCTTCAAAACCTGCTTTGGTTTCGCCATGGATCGTGACCTGCATACATTCTTCCTCACCTGTTCAATTTTTTTCGATAGTAGCACAGCATCTACGAAGCGAGCGTCTGTGCAATAATGGCGTATACCAGGTACCTTGGATATCCATAGTTAAAAAGGCCAATGTAAAAGGCAGTTGAGTGACTGAATATTTTGACGTAAAACTTGAACGAATAAGAACACTAAGTGACAGCTCCCGTGACAAACCTGGCCAGTTCTTTCGTTTTGTTTTCACGGATGGGACCGGTGAGTTCGAACGCAGCTATAGTTTGTGTAACTTCGACAAGGGCGATTCCGCAACGCTGGACCTGCTCGTCTCTACCGTTGAGGGTGGTCGGGCCAGTGAATTGTTGTTCAATTGCAAAGCAGGTATTCGAGCCCGGGTTTCTGGTCCTTTTGGCAGGTTGCTGGTGCCTGAAAAACTACCGCGTCGACTTTTTCTGGTCGCAACCAGTGTCGGGATTGCACCTTATATGCCCATGCTAGGCCAGCTTTCCCCGACGCTCATGGGGAGCGAGCTTGACGTGTACTTTCTTTATGGTACCCGGGACCACAGTGAATTTATCTACGGCGAGAAACTTCGGCAATATTCAGATGATCATCAGGGGTTCCACCTGAATGTTTGCTATAGCCGGGAACTGATTAACGGTGCTGGCGATGATGAGTTCGGGAACGATGAGTTTGGCGGTTATGTGCAGGAACGACTCAAACAACTCTCCATGTCGCCAGCAACAGACCATATATTGCTATGTGGGAATCCCATGATGATCGATGAAACTTATGCATGGCTGAAGTCAGAAGGTTTTGGCGTTCGACAGGTAATACGCGAGAAGTATGTCTTTGCCAAACAGCCCCAACTGAAGAAGAAGATTGAGCTCACCGAGGAGCAGAAGAAATTAATCGCAGAGAAAACGAAGAAGTATCAAGGCTGATAAGCCCAATGCCAGGGTTCATAGGCAATACTCATGATATTGTCGCGAGGATAGGAGAGATGAAAGTTAAATCGTTGCGCGTTGCTGGTGAGCCAGGTGAACGCAGCTGAAAATTCGAACTCTTCTTCAAGAGGTTTGCAGTCTATTGTCGTCAGGTCCAGCGCCCGGCCAGTGTGGTGCTCGCTGTAACCCGGGATTGCGTTGACCTTGAGTATTTCACTGATTTTACGCCCCTCATCCAGCTTGGTTTGAATTAGCTGACACTGGTAGTCAATCGACCGGTAGCCAGATACAAGTTGCAGCACGATCTTCTCGTTGGCGGCTGCTTTCTTCATCGCCACCCAGGACTGATGGGTTTCAGCCGTCATGCGCAGAGGGCGATCAAAAATGTCTTTTTCCGCTGAAACTAATTGTTCGGCCTCGATACAGCGAGAGAGTCTGGAATCACTGCAATGCCGAGCGGTGATGCCGAGTTTTGCCAGCTGTGATTCAAAAGTCGTCACAGCGTCATTAATCCCACCAGCCCGATGATCAGAGCGGCAATACAAAAAAAGAAGCTGTAGCTGATTCCGATAAGCAGATACTTAAGGGTATTGATAATCCAGCTCCCTCCATAGGTGGTCATAAGACTGATGAGCAGGTAAATGGGCAGCCATAAGCCAACTATGGCTTTGAACGATTGCCAGATGATATTCCCCTCGGGAAAATAGTCAAAAAAGCCACTGATCAACATGGCGATGTATATAAAGCAATGATTGTGTACTGCCAGAACCAGGTGCTCCGTATAAAATCGGCCGCTGGTGAAGTAAAATATTTTAAACAGCAATGCGAGAATGGGGAGCAGGCAGAACATCAATGGCGGGGCAATATCTATCACCCAGTCAACAATTCTGGCGGGTTCGTTTTTTGCGATGTTCCTGATTTTTTTAAGCTGTGTAGAGAGTAAACTAGCGAATTCTGAATTCTCCTCCTCGGTCAGGAAACCTAATTCAACCTTATCTATGAATTCGTAGTCTTCTTCTGATTCATCAATTTCGACGGGGTTGCCATCCTGATCAATGATGAGTTGCGTATCGGTGAACGTGCTCTCGATTGACATGACAAGGAAGAACAGCAGACTGGTAATAAAATAAAGCCGAAGTGGTTGCACATACCGGGCACGTCGACCAGCGAAGTACTCTTTGGTCAGAAACCCCGGACGCAGCAGCAGGGCGACGATTGTCTTCCAGGCTCGGGAATCAGTTGCAAATATATCTTCAAACGCTTCTGACACCAGGGAAAAAAAGAATCGATCAAAACCTTTCTGGTTCTGACCACAGGTTCCACAGAACTGTCCTTTCAGTGGAGAGTGACAGTTGGGGCAGGACTCCGTGAGAACGAGTTGTGGGTGTGTTTCAGTCACCTTATATTAAAACAGCCAAAAACTGGTTCGCAGGATTATATCACGGTCGTCGGGACTAAACGGGAAGCAACCCTCGCCGGGATGACTGGCATCCTGGACTATTGAGCCGTCAGGCGACGAACTGGGTCAGGTGATGATCGGTATTGCCAAATTGTGAGTCGATCACGGTCAATCGCTTAAAGTAATGCGCGACCCGCAATTCTTCGGTCATGCCCATACCACCATGCAACTGAACTGCATTCTGGCCAACAAACCTGGATGCCTTACCAATTAGGTATTTCAATGCGTGAATGGTGCGCTGGGTTTCGCTTGAACCCTGGGTCTCCAGCATGGTTGCCTTCATACAAAGTGATTTGGCAAGAGAATACTCCATGAACATTTCTGTCATGCGATGCTTTAACACCTGGAATTCACTCAGGGGATGATCGAATTGATCCCGTTGTTTGGTGTAGGCAATCGTGTCCTGGTATAAAACTTCCATGGCGCCCACTGCTTCAGCAGACAAGGCAAGGATGGCGCGGTTGGCGATTTTCTGTACCAGTGGCAATCCGTTGTCGACTTCACCGAGCATATTGTCTACGGGTACTTTCACGTCCTTGAAGGTGACTTCTGAAGCGCGTAAACCGTCGACAGTCGGATAGTCTACCCGGGAAACACCTTCTGCATCAGCATCAACAATAAAATTCGTAATGCCTTTGTTGTCTTGTTCGTTGCCGCTTGTTCGGGTAGTCACGACTAGCTTGTTGGCAGACGCTGCATTCATAACAACAGACTTGGTGCCGTTGATCAGGTAGAAATCGCCGTCTTTCTGTGCTGTTGTTGCCACATTGTTAAGGTCATGGTGAGCTTGTTGCTCTGCATAGGCAAACGACGCTATCGTGCTGCCGTCAATGATTCCCGGCAGTAGATTAGCTTTCTGTGCTTCGCTGCCTGCTTCGCTGATTGCAGTACCCGCCATTACAATGGTGCTTAAAAACGGTTCTACCACTAGTCCTTTGCCAAACTCTTCCATCATTACCATCGTGTCAACCGGTGTGCCGCCAAAGCCACCGTCTTCTTCAGAAAACGGCATGCCGAGCCAGCCCAGTTCAGCGTACAGCTTCCAGTTATCCCGAGAGAATCCTTCATCGGTTGCCGTGAGTTTGTTGCGATGGGAAATATCGTAATTATCAGTAATGAATTTTTGCACGCTATCGCGCAGTAACACCTGTTCTTGCGTATATGAGAGATCCATTTTTTAACCTAAACCTAGTACGTTCTTGGAGATGACGTCTTTCTGCACTTCACTGGCACCACCGTAAATTGTTGTTGCCCGGGCACCGAGATACCCACTGATTGCGCCCTTTGCAAAATCGTGCCCGACTGGGTTACCCCAGGCCGCAGCATAAATGCCGGAAGCTTCGAGATTGAGTTCCGATATACGCTGCTGGATTTCGGTGCCTTTTAATTTCATGATTGATGATTCCGGGCCAGGATCAGCGCCAGCGGCCACCTGGGCTAGGGAACGTAATTCAGTAAATTCCAGGGCCAGCAGTTCTGCCTCGAGCGCACCGATCTTGTTCTTAAACACCGGCATGTCCAGGAGTGTGCCGTCACCGACCTGAACCTTGGCTGCATTGATCTTTGCTTTTTCCAGGCCCAGAACTGAGCTTTGAATACCTGCAAGGCCTGTTCGTTCGTGAATCAGCAGTCCTTTGGCGTAAGTCCAGCCTTTGCCTTCTTCGCCAATTCTGTTTTCCACCGGAACCTTGACGTCTGTGAGATACACCTCGTTGACCGTATGACTGCCGCCCAGGGTAATAATCGGCTTCACTTCGATGCCGGGATCATCCATTGGGATCAACAGGAACGTAATGCCTTCCTGCTTGACGCCGTCAGAAGAAGTTCGAACCAGGCAAAACATCCAGTGGGCAATATGCGCAAGGGTGGTCCAGATTTTTTGTCCGTTGACCAGATAATGCTCCCCGTCGTCGCTAAGTTCCGCTTTTGTTTTCAGGTTGGCCAGGTCTGAACCGGCGCCGGGCTCTGAGTATCCCTGGCACCAGTTAACTGAATGATCCCGGATGCTGGGCAGATACTTGTCCTGTTGTTCTTTGCTGCCATAGTTAATCAATATGGGTGCGAGCATGCCGACCCCAAAAGGCATAACCGGGGGCGTTGATTTTTTACCCATCTCGTTATCAAAAATGTATCGCTGCGTGGGGGTAAAGCCGGGACCACCAAACTCTACCGGCCACTTGGGGACATCCCAGCCGCCTTTTGCCCGGAGCGAGTCGAACCACTCACTGCGTTTGGTCCACACGTCCATACCGGTGGGTAGATTGTCTTTGATAAATTCCTGAACTTCTTTTTGAAATTCCAGATCCTCTGAACTGAATTCAATATCCATGAGGGTTCCTTATGTTGAAAATTGAGTGAATAAACAGTCGCAAAGCTAAGTGAAATGTTGGCCGATTACCTGGTTGAACGCTTTGCTGGTAAGTAATCGTCGTGTCTTTGCGGCGACTCGATAGCCAACTTGAATATGTAAACCGTGCTTGCCTATGAGTGTTATCTATTTAGTGCTAGCCGCAATGATAAGTAGAAATTGACCCGCTGACAATGTTGGCCCCGATAGAGAGTACGCGAGAATAAGCAAGAATAAGCAGGATGAATGCTGTTATCGAGCATTGACTAGGGTGATATCCACTTTGTTCGTTCCACTTGCATGTCTAGACATTGCTGCAGGAACCCGCATGGTTACTGGACCCTGACCGGCAGACATCCAGCCTGGACAGAATGGAGTAACAATCGTTCACAAAATTCTGAAACGACCCCATAATTAGCAAACGGGCCCGCCTGAACCCGGTAAACGCGACGCTTTGAACTTTCAGAGGCCACAAAGTAAGGCTGGAGTCCATCGAACAGGTCGGTGTGGGTCTGCAATAACAGCTCCCAGAGTTGATTCGCCGAGGTGCGTGTTCCCATCGCTCCAATCTGGGCGCGATAGGTGTCCTCGGGTGAAGCAACAGCGAGTTCTGGCACAGCGAAGCGGATGCGATTTGGCAGTCGAAAGTTCCAGTCTCGGACACCGGATGTCAATTCAGGATCCACTGACGATGGCTTTCGACCACCTTCGATTTCTTCAAGTTTTTCCTTTGCCTTGTTAAATCCCTGGTTCGCTGATTCGGTCAGCCAATAGAACGCCTGTTTCTGATCCTCAGTGGTTCCAATGCCGTTTGAGTACATAATGCCTGTGTTGAACTGTGCAGGTGGATACCCAGCTCTCGCAGCGCTGTGATACCAGTGGAAAGCCTTCTCGTTGTCGAGGCTGGTGCCTTCGCCATACATATGCATGAGTGCCAGAATAGTCTGTGCACGTGGGTTTCCCTGTTCGGCCAGTCTGGTAAAGGCATCGAAAGCTGCTGCATAATTCTTCTGTTGGTAGAGTTCTGCAGCAATATCAAAATCTGCGCTGCTATTGGGAACTGTCAGTGTCATTATTACTAACAAAAACAATTGTTTAAAATGAACGTTCGTTGTCATTTTTACTTGATTTACCCTGTCTATCTTTGGGAACACTATATACTTTGAGCCGATTGTGGTGATTAGCTGACAAAACAATATAATGATTTTTACGGACTCTAAAAGAGACATTTCTTGAATAAATCCATACAGGATTTGACAACCCGTCGTGGCGAGCAGGACGCAGTAGACCTGCAACTTCTGCAACGCGTCGCCAACAAAGATCGAAAGGCGTTCGAACAGCTATATTCGCGACAATACCCACCCATTAAACAGGTATCTTAACAGACTGCTGCGTCGTCCTGAGATGGTGGAGGAGGTGCTCAATGATGCGATGTTCGTAGTCTGGGAAAAAGCTGCCAGGTTTGAGGGGCGGTCTAAAGTTTCGACCTGGATTACTGGAATTGCCTATCTAAAGGGTATCAAAGCGCTGGATCGTGTTAAGAACATGCCTGAGCAGAGCGCTGAGAATCTTGCTGATGCCGAGGATATTGAGGAAAACATCGACCTGATTAGTAGATTAGGGTTGCAGGATTGGCTTAGAGCTGGTTTGGAACAAATCTCGGCGGACCAGCGATCTGTCGTCGAGCTGACTTATTTTTCGGGTTATTCCTATCAGGAGATCGCAATCCTGATGGACTGCCCGGTAAATACAGTGAAAACGAGAATGTTTCATGCAAAGCGACGATTGGCAAAACTATTACCGCAGTTGCGGGAACAAACAGGTGATGAAGAGAAATATGAAGAGGTTTTTGAAGGTTAGTCACAATCAATTTTTCGACGAGGTTAAAAGTGAAAATTGGCGACAAAGTGGACCATGAGGAAATTCTTGAGCTACTTCCCTGGTTTGTAAATGGCAGTCTTAGTGAGCAGGAGCGGGAGCGGGTCACGGGGCATCTGGAGGTGTGTGCGATCTGTGTTGCTGAAAAAGATCAACTTCAGCGACTGCAGGACCTGGTGACCAGCGAAGAGTTTAAATCACCTCAGTACCAACCTTCGTATGAAAAACTTATGTCGCGGATTGATGCAGCTGAACAAACGACCGAAGAGGCCGATGATGCGCGTGTTAAGAAATTCGGCAATGCCCAGTGGTCAATGTTTGCACTGGCGGCGAGTCTTTTGTTGGCTGTATTTTTGATTCCGGCGGTCTGGCAGACATCATCCGAAAGTGTTGAACGAACTGACAGGTTCCGCACGCTCACTTCAGAAGCGGCAATAAAAACGCCGACAGGCATTACCCAACGTGTTGAATTAGTTTTTAACCAGCCCATCGAGGTTGATGCCCGTCGAGCGGTCTTAATCGAAACAGACTCCTATATCGTCTCAGGACCGGATGAGAAAAATCGCTATATCGTTGAAATTGTCGTCCCGGGAAACATGACCGAAGCCGAATTTATCACTTCTCTTAATGCCATCGACGGAGTTAAGTATGCCGCTTTTTTGCAAGCAGGCACTGTTCAGCCTCATTAGCCTGGTAATTCTTGGCGGATGTGCAAATCAGCAGTACCACAAATTCGATGATCCGTATCGGCACCAGGTGCTGTTCACTATTTCAGAAGAGCAGGTACAACCCAGAGTTAAACCGAGCCAGTATGACTATGCTTTTACAAGTCGCCTGTCTCGCGGATCAAAACAGGAATTGCAGATTGTTGTCAACGAAGTTATCAATGGGCACAACTTAAAAAAGATCGCCCAATGGACCATCAAGTCCCTGGGGCTTGAGGCGATCAGGGCAGAATTCAGGGGCAACCGAACCGTTGATGAAGTTGTCCATGCACTGAGTCAGGATATGCGGGTAGAGTCTGCTCAGTCCATCAAGACATACAAGCTACTCAACTATAATGATCCTTATTTCAGCCTGCAGAATACGGTTGACGGAGATGACCTGGAAAAAGTTCATAGATATACGACGGGTAAGGATGTATACGTCGGCGTCGTTGATACCGGGGTTGATAGAACCCATCCGGAACTAGCCGCTCGGATTATCTACTCTGCCAACTTTGTTGAACATGATCAGTTGAGTTTTGACAACGACGAACATGGAACTGCGGTGGCTGGTGTGATTGGCTCGACGGCAAATAACGATCTGGGAATTGTTGGGGTCGCGCCTGATGTAAAGCTTATGATTTTCAAATCCTGCGCTCAAAATGCCCAGACCAGGCGCGCTTCCTGCGACAGTGTTTCCCTGATGAAAGCATTGATAGAAGTCATCGCAGAGAAACCCGATATTGTGAATATGAGCCTGTCCGGGCCAGAAGATAAATTGCTGATGCGCCTGATCAATGTTGCCCTGGCCGAAGGGATCATCGTCGTCGCGGCTGTTGATGGAAAAGATGCAGGGAATACTTTCCCGGCATCGATTCCAGGGGTAGTGGCTGTTAATTCGATTCGCCAGTTTGATGGTGCTTTAATGCCAAAAAATGCGGTAATTGCACCTGGGCTGGAGATGCTAACGACCACACCGGGTGCAACCTATGCTTTTCGTTCCGGGAGTTCCATGTCGGCGGCTTATGTATCAGGTATTGCCGCGTTGTTAAAAGAACGGGAACCGGGGTTGTCGGCACAACAGCTGATACTGCAACTGCATGAAACATCGAACGGGTCGTTAAATGCAGTGCCGATGGTCGATGTTTGTCATGCTGTTATATGGGTTGAAGACGGTGAAGTCTGTACCCTTGAATCCATTGGGTTGCTCCACTAGCCAGAGGTTCTGGAGGTTAGCTGTACTGGGACGAAAGCTGGCTGATAGTCTCAAAAAAGCCATCCCTGGTCTCGCTGAGGATTTCTGCAACGGGCTTGATTGACTCGATGCGACCGCTTACCTGACCTGAGAGTGGGATTGCAGCCTCCATATCACCACCAAAATATAAATCCTGTGCATTGCCGAACTCCGGCATAATGTTGTCATCGATACGCTTCTCAAGTTCAGCCGTTTTTTTGGTTCTCAAGGCACGCAGGGCGGGTGAGTGAAATTTGTTGAGAAAAACAGTACCTGTTTCTTCTGCTTCAACAATAGAATTTTTCCAGTTGTTATGCACTGGCGATTCGAGTGCAGAAACCATTCGAGTACCCATTTGAACGCCTTCGGCTCCAAGAGCGAATGCCGCTGCCATGGTTTGCCCGTCAATAAATCCTCCTGCGGCAATGATGGGTACGTTGACTTTCGATCTTACCAGGGGCAACAGGACCATCGAGGCAACCTCGTTCGGACTCTTGAAGCCGCCACCTTCGCCGCCTTCCACGATCAGGCCATCGACACCGGCTTCGACCGCCTTGAGGGCCGCCTTGAGGGTTGGTATCACATGGAATACCGTCAGTCCCGCTTCCTTCAGTTGGGCGGTGTATTTGGTTGGGCTACCGGCTGAGGTAGTGACAAATGTCACCCCCTGGTCGATGACAAACTGGGCAATATTAGGGTCCCGGACGAATGCCTGTGCAATGTTGACGCCGAAGGGTTTGTCCGTCAGGTCTTTCATTTTACGAATTTCATCCTTGATGACATCCAACTCACCAGAGGACGTTTCAATGATCCCCATGCCACCTGCGTTTGAGACTGCAGACGCAAGCTGCGAACGGGCGATCCATCCCATCGGTGCCTGAATAATGGGGAGTTCCACACCCAGCATGTCGGTAACGCGATTCTTGAATATCATATCTGTCCTTTAGTTGGTTTGTTGGATAACTGCCCTGAATCAGCAGATCGTTTTCGCTGAAATTTCTGGTAGGTATAGTCGATGTTTGATTCGAATGACTGTTCCTCGACGAGTTCGAAATCCGGGTTTGGAAACGCGGGAAAGA